>QLIP01020335.1_pt1 | contig 20760 bp, 19 predicted proteins | sample 1769771 | NCBI WGS metagenome assembly QLIP01 (sample SAMN09428762, study PRJNA476227) | Gut metagenome, whole genome shotgun sequencing project. | isolation source: cecum | host: Rhizomys sinensis | place: China: Jinsha town of Minqing, Fujian Province | collected 2013-09-23
CAGCCTATCATGCTGTCCCAGCATGCTCCGTTTTCTCCAGCTTGAATCCCTGACTCTTGGGGTAATGTACCGAAAGAATGACCGACTTTCAGCCGTCGCATCCGATGCACTCTTCCTCGGCAGAAAGGTAGATTCGGCAATACGTTTTGAGCTGAAAGGCGACAATTTGAGAAAAATCGTTAATGTTGCATCATCAAAAGTGTCCCAGCGACCTCTGGCGCGCTGTCTCAGTCAGCTCTGATTTTTCCAGTGTGCAGAATTTCGGTTTCGATATATGTGTAGTATGTATAGTCTCCCTTTCCACTCGTTTCTACAAACCAACATCCGTCTCCAGTAGGAATTTCTACAATATGTAGGGAATCGTCACTCTTTTGTAGGTAGATAGCGGTTATAGCAATGGAAAGATTGTCCCATCAATCATAATGATTATTCTGATTAGTCGGACTCTCTTGTTGATATTTAGCTTATGATGTATGATAATTGCTTAATTCAATAGTAGTTTTATCTTTATGGATCTATAAAATTTTGAGACTCTGTGTTTTTCTCTGTATAATTATTATGTTTTGGTAAAGCCCAAATGCTCACTTCGTACAAACCATAAAGAGGAATTGAAACGAGGATAAGAGTAAAAATATCTGGAGGAGTTATAATCGCAGATATTACCATTATAGCAACAAGGGCATATGCACGATATTTTTTTAAAATTTCACGATCAATAAATCCCACCTTGCCTAAGACAAAAACAATTATAGGAAATTCGAAAACGATACCCATAAGAAATGTAAGACTTATAAATGTGGATATATATGAATCAAGGGTAATTGTATTGACAACTTCAGGATCTACTTGATATGTTGCAAGAAATCTCAAAGAGATAGGGAAGAGAATGTAATAACTCATCAGAATGCCTACGATGAATAGAGCATAGATTATTAATGCTACCAATACAGAATATTTCCGTTCACTATCATATAATGCTGGGGATATGAATTTTAAAAGTTCAAATACTATAAATGGTGATGATAATAACGCCCCAATCGTGAACGAAGTTGATAAATGTGTCATGAACTGACTTGATAATTCCGTATTTATTAAGGAAATGTTGTAATTTTCAAACTGGAATTGAATGCCTGCTGTTTCTAATAAGGACGATATCCATTGAAAAGTAGCAAAGTCTGAACTTTTGGGTGCAAGGATAATTGAAAATGTCTCAGCCTTATAGCAAAAGATAATAATCGATAATAGCAGAATAAGAACAATAATGCGAAAGAGCATCTTGCGCATTACTTCAAGATGCTCTCCGAATGTTAACAGTCCAGTTTCCTGATTGTGTAAGTTATTCGTGGACATTTTGCTGATCTTTTTCTGCTTGCATCGCATCGGCACGACGTTTAACTTCTTCATCTACGCGTCTTTGTATTTCTTCTTCAGATGGTTCTAGCATTCCCTCCTTGAAGCTCTTTACGCCTTTGCCCATGCCCTTCATCAGTTCAGGTAATTTCTTGCCACCAAAAATGAGGAGAATAACGGCACATATCAGAATGATTTCACTCGTGCCTATCATACAAGTTATCATTCCGGGATAATTAAATAAATTGTACAATCATTAAAGTCAATCTCCCAACTTCCATTGTCGGCAGATTCCCACTGATATTGAGCGCCCATACGATCCCACCAAGATTGAAACTTAGTGGCAGTCTCTCCCAAGTCTCTTACAAGCTTGTCATAAAGCATGGTATCATCCGCCTTCAGGATTTTAGCTAGTTCGTTAAGTCCATTTCTACGCTCAAACAGAGCTTGGATTTCATCGCGTTCTTGTTCGGTTACGCGGCCAATAGATTTTTTCATATTATTGTTTGTTTATTTATTAACTTGTCAAACGGGTCAAGATAGTTAATTGTCGGAATGGTTACTTCTGATAGAAAATCAGTATCTATCTTACGAAATTCATCAAGAAGAATTCGAGATACATTCCGTTCTATATGTGATATCACGCATTGCTGATGACTGGGTGTATTAATTTCTCTTGTCATTTTCTTATTTAGCCATACACATCGTTTACATTGCCAAGCATCACATTCTCGGCAAATTGGAGCATGTGAGAGTTTATACAATTGAGGATTCTTCAGGTCAAATCCATTTTTTAAGTCACCGACTGGTATTGCATCGTCGTGCCAAAATGCCGGACAGATATAAAATTTTCCATCTGGCGCAAGTGTCAATGACTCATAACCAGCATTACAATTATTCATCTCCTCCAGCATCAATCTGTCGGTAAGAAGATTGAACTGTACTTGATGTCCACATTTATATTCATTAATAAGAACCGGTATGAAGCGATGAAGAGACTCTTTGTATTGAGCACTATCAATATTTTTTATATCAGTTAAAACTACATTTACACGGTCTGCGTTTGTTAATGCGTATATCAGTTTGGACTCATTCGACAGCAATTGAGAAAATGTGGCTCGAATAACAAGACATTGTCCTTTTCTATATTCTATATCATCCAAATTTGTCCAATCGTTGAATACGATAATATCAGCTTTATGTCTTAGAGAGGCATCATTAATATCATTAGGTACAATCTTGGTATTCTCTACAGAATCAACTACAGTTGTTAGATTACTGGGTAATGCATGATGTGGATACACAAACTGAAGAGAGAGATTTTCTTTCATTGCCCAATTGATAGCATTCTTGAGAATTTCTGAAGATATCAACGTATCGGATTCGTTATGTTCATCATAATAACAGAACGAAATAGCATTGTGGGCAAGTGGTATTATCAAGTATTTTAACATATTGCATCTTCCTTATTAAGCTTGTGACGTAATTTATTCCAATAATAATTGTTAGCACGCACACGTGCTTTGTGCATTTTACAGATAGCTGTAGAGCGTTGATATATCGTGTCGGATTCAGCAGCATCATAATTTTCACCTTGACACCATGCACATCCGCTTGCAACTTCACATTTAATGCATTTTTGAGGAGATTGAGTAGTCCGATCCAAAGTCAAGAAAGGACGCAGAAGATTTTTATCAATGCCATCATTAACATTGCCAATTATTATAGGTTGTTTTTCCCGCAGAGAATAAGCCGCAAAACGAGTACAAGGATAGAAATTTCCGCCAGCATCAACAGCCAACATCTTACCAGCACCGCACCAATTTTGATTTTCTGTCTTTGAATCTAAGGGTTTTCCAATATGGTCTGCAAAGAATGAACAAGAGAAATTCTTATAATATTCTCCTTTTATTATTGCATCTGCCAATTCAGTTAATTGCTGTTCAAACAATAAGTCATCTCCATCTTTCCACACGTCCTCAAAGACCACATTTATGGCTACATCAGAAATTCCTAAAGAATATAGATGAAGAACACTGTCTTTGATGTATGGAAGATCCTCTTTGCTTATAGTTACTTTTGTGGCGCCATTTGAAAATTGAAGTAACCAAAGTGGTATATTCTTAACAACGTCGTCATAACTTCCTCTTTCCGGACCGTCTCCCTTCCAGATTCGGTTTAAATCGTGTTTTCTTTTTGTACCATCGATAGTTATTCCAATCGAAAGATGATTTTTATTTTTTAATATAAACTCTTGAACTTTTGGAGAGTCATAATTGATCCCATTAGTAGAGAAAGAAAATCGATATGAATCAAACCAATGATGTCCTAATCGATACATTTCTGTTTTTAAATAATCGCAAATTTTATCAATCAATTCTATTTCAAGAAATGGCTCTCCTCCTATGAAATCCCAAACAACTGATTTTTCATTAAAATCAGCTTCATGTGAAAGAATATAGTCAATCGCTTTTTTTGCTATGTCCCATGTCATTCTTTCCTTATCGTTTTTCCCAATGAGGTAACAATATTTACATGCAAGTTGACAGTCCTTTGTGACAATGAAGGTTATAGATTTTGCAATGCCTCCTGCCCAAATATCAGCCATTTCCTTAACTCTACCCATATTGATCATTTATTTGGTAAAATATCCAGAATAAGCGGCTGAGCAACCATAACCGCAAGTTCCTTTACACGTTCCTCTGCAATCGGTGCTGCATCCGCTACCACAAGAATAGCTGCAACTACCGCTACAACCTCTGCCACAAGATCCTTGACATGTAAGAGAGCAGGTACCACCACAAGAGGTAATACACTGATTTTTACATTCTGTCGTACAGTCGGATGCACAAAGTTGCTCGCAACGTCCTTGACAAGCCTGTCCGCAACTGCTTGCGCACTGCTGTTTACATGTTGTAGTACATGATGTTTGACATCCGCCAGCGCAGTCACCTTTGCAGCTACCTTTACATTCTCCTTTACTGTTGCCGGTACATGTACTGACACACAAGCCGGTACAACTGCCGGGGCAATAATCAGGGGCAGTTACTTCAGATGCGGTTGCAATAAATGGTATTGACGGAGCAGCAATTATACCAAGAATTGGAAGCGTCTTTTTTATTGCTTTCTTGAAAAATTCTCTTCTACTATACATGTCGTCCATAGTTTCTTAGAATTTGAAATTAAGTCCATTAATTTCATCGTTCATCATATGTTCTTACCGGATTCCACCACCACGAGCCGATTCCTATTGGAAATAAGAAGATAGTCTGAGCAATGTTTGCAACAACTCGTCCTACGCGCGTATGTTTATTTTGCCCGTTGAAGGTCATGCCGCTAATATTTATCGCGACTCCAACATTGTCAAAAAATATATTATAATTCGCCGGTAATTTCTTGTACGGTTGAATTTTAATTTTACAAGTCGTTTGTCTAAGAACAGTTGGTGTTTCATCTATGCGTGGATTTGGAATTACAAATCTATCTGCACGCGCAAATGCTTCAGCAGTTGGATAATCATCATTAACGCAATATTCGACTATGCCATAATATTCGAAAGATTCCCCAGTCTTTAAATGCTCTTTTAGTTCCTTTTTAGTCGGAGGAACATAGTTAGTGATTTCGAATCGAAAATAAGGTTGTCCTCCGGACGTGTTTAGTATGTTTCCCGATTCATCTTCATAATGTGAGATTTTACCATATCCATACTCCCAAGCTGACCAAGATCCTCTATAGCAGAATGCTTGCTGCCACTTAGCGTTAACGTTAAAAGCAGAGAGCAGGACGATTGTTAAAACGACAATCCGATTGCATAATTTCTGGAATACCATCATCGGTGTTATGCTATGCCGCGGTCTTCTCCTCGTTGGCGTTAGATTGGTTAGGACGAAAAAAGCGTGAGAATCTGTATCAGTTACCGTCCTACCTTTTGAGGCTTCTCGCATTGCCCATCGATAGTCGGACGGCAACGCAGAAGCCCACGCTTGTATATGTATATGGTATGCCTTCGGTAGTGTATCTGTTACAGATACCTTACCGAATGCAAAATATTACATATCCACGGGCATCTACCGTTGCTCGAACCTTGACTATCGATAGAAATTTTGCGAGAATTTCAAAAGGTCAAGAATCAGCGCGGATAAACGCTTTCTTTTTTATTATGTTAACTGCATCCCGCCCGCATAACCCCAGACCGGGGCTTCTGCAGAGGCGGTCTGCACGCGCAAATTTACAATAAATTTTAATAACCACAAAGCATTTGTGCTAAAATAATGAAGATTTTATCAGGAAAGGAAGGACTATTTGTTAAAAATATTTGCCTAAAAGTAAAGCTCTTCAGCCGAAAAAAAAACTGAAGAGCTTAAATATTATGTATAATAAGGGGATTTTATAGTTTTAGTGTGACGGGGGCGGATTCGCGGTTGTTGCGATCAAGTGCAGTTACGACGTAGGTAGCGCCCGGCGTCGGTGTGAGTTGGAACCGTGGTTCGGCGGTGACGGCAATGATTGCGGTTGCATCATTGATGTCTTGTGCTTCGCCCTCATGAAATTCGTAGATCACAAATCGTACTGCATCGGTCTCCTTTGCTGTCGTGCCAGTATTATTCTGCTTACTGTTAGTCGCACCTTCAGCTCTCCATTCAAGCTGAGTGCCGTCGGCATTGCGAGTCAGTCTAAGGGCCGTAACAGGAGCGGGGCGAAGTGCCGGGTTGCCATATACGGGCGGCAGAGCGATTGTGGATTGATATTTCAGCGCCAGCGAGTCGGCAACGCCTTTAAGGTTGTCGGTAACCCAGTATCCGTGCCACCATACGTTTCCCTTTACATTGGGTAGTTGACGCGTCATTTTGACTTTTGTGTCGAGTTCGTTGCGGTCGTTGTTACCAGGGTCGGCACAACTCATGGTGCGCTGTACGTCTTGACCGATGTATAGATCTGAACCTTTAACATTGTCGTTCCACCATTTCACGAGCTTGCGGCTTGGTGCGGCTTTGGTGTCCAGATTCCAGTAGAGCTGAGGAACGAGGTAGTCGACCCATCCCTTTTCGCCCCATGAGATAACGTCGGCATAAAGGTCGTCGTAGTTCTGCAGTCCGTTACTCTCCGAACCGCGTGGGTCGGAAGCTTTGTTGCGCCAGATGCCGAAGGGGGAGACGCCGAATCGTACCCACGATTTGCGGTCTTTGATTGTTTTGTGCAGTTGTTCAATCAGCAGGTCGACGTTCTGTCTGCGCCAATCGGCACGTTTCATTCCGTTGCCGAATTTGGCGTAGCTGGCGGTGTCGGGGATATCGACGCCCTTTTGAGGGTATGGGTAGAAGTAATCATCGATGTGAATGGCGTCGACGTCATAACGCGACACGATATCATCGACAACGCGACAGATGAAATCGCGATTCTCCTGCCAAGCCGGATCGAACAGAATCTGTCCGTTGTATCGGAAGAATCTGTGTGGCTCTACGTTTGAAGCGTGATCGGCGGGAAGTACCTCTTTCGCGGTCGATGTTACGCGATATGGATTGAGCCATGCGTGAAACTCCATGCCAAGACGGTGGGCCTCTTCGATGGCATATTCCATCGGGTCCCACATAGGTTGCGGTTCGCGACCACGGCGTCCGGTGAGCCAGAAACTCCAAGGCTCAAGCTCGGATTTATAGACGGCGTCGGCCGTTGGACGCACCTGGAAGATGACAGCATTGCAGCCTGCATCGCGCAGTTTGCGGAATTGCTCACGAATATATTCCTGAGCCTTGGCAGTAGATTTGTTTTGCCATTGCGACTGTCCGATCACATGAAGCCATGCTCCGCGGAATTCACGTTTGGGATTCTCGCTTTCTATTGCCGAGAGCGAGAAGCATGTAAGTAGGGCGAAGATAAATAAGAGTTGTTTCATTTGTTGTTTATTCCTATTCCAAAGAGTGCGTAATCGTAAAATGCGGGATCTTCAGGGCGAAGAATGCGCATTTGGTCGGTGAGGAGTTCGGTGGTTTTGCGGTCGTTGGCTTTCCGCTCTATCAATCCGAGATTTCGGGCAGTATTGCCTACGTGAACGTCAAGCGGTATGAAGAGTTTGCTTTTAGGAATTGATTTCCATACGCCCATATCCACAATGCCATCGTCGCGAACAAGCCAGCGAAGCGCCATATTGACGCGTTTTAGTGCAGTATTCTGCAAGTTTAGTGGCAATGCTTGTGAGCATGTTTCGCCGTTGTTCTCCTCCTTCAGGATGCGATTAAGGTGCTCGACGAGTTTCCATGAGGGAGCCTCTTCGTCGCCGACTTTCAGATTTGCAGCGAATGCATCGATCGAACCGTAGTCTTTGTATATTCGGTGCAGACCGCGAAGCAGATGCTGAAAGTGGCGGCCAAAGAATGTGCGATGCAGATTCATGTCGGGGTTGAGGTCTTCATATCCTTGGTCCATTACATAGTTGAACGGTTGGTTATCCATCAAGTCGAGCATGCGGTTGCAGTTGCGACATATCATGGTGCGATTCCCCCATGCAATTCCGGAGGCGAGAAGAGCTGTAATCTCGATGTCTTGCAGCTTTTCAAACCTGCGGGGAAATTGCACCGGATCGGCATCAATGAAGTTGACGTTATTTATGCGTTGCGCTTCGGAGTTGAGCAACTCCACTATATCCTTATCTATCATATCCCTTTATGCTAATTGCTAAACTGAAGTTGTTTGAATAACTTTATTATTTAATGGCGTCTGCCACGTCGGGGTTAACGGTGCGAATTGTTGAGATGAATGCGGAGTCGTAAGCCTCGATACACTTCTTCATCTGCAGTGTGTCCCAATGAGCGCGACCGGCTTTTGCTTCAAGCAGTTTCTGCTGAAGAGCAGTTGAGTCACCATCCCAGGGAGTTGTGATGAAAACACGCGCCGCTTCGCGGCCTGCAATGTGTGCCGCTTCGATATCTTCGGCCGATTCTTCAGCAGCATAGGCGCCGTCGCCTTTCGAACTGCAACTGGTCATAATGCCAATGCACAGAAGTAGAGAGGCGCAGATAGCGCCTCTCTTTAAATAGGTTATAAATGACATATATTTATTCATTGTTTAAACAACTTCTTAGTTACCATACATTGAGTCCCACCATTTTGAGTCGCCCTGAAGGTATTTAGCGAACCAAGCCATGATGGTGTCCTGCCATACGAGTTTCTTGTCGAACTCAGTCACCACGTGGTTTGCACCGTCGACTGTGATGAATTCTACATCGCGACCCAACATCTTGAGTGCGTTGAAAATCTGTATGCTCTCGCCGATGGGAACGTTTGTATCTACTGTTCCATGCAACAACAAGAGGGGAGTGTGAATCTTGTCGGCATTGAAGAGTGAACCTTGTTTCGTGTAGAGTTCGGGGTTGGTCCAAGGGTAGGTCTTGGCTGCGGCTACGTTGTTGTATGAGTAACCCCAGTAGCCCTCGCCCCAGTAGCTTGTCACGTTCGAGATACCGGCGTGCGATACTGCGGCAGCAAAGATGTCGGTGAGCGTCTGGAGATACTGAGTCATGAAGCCACCGTAAGAGGCGCCAAGACATCCGACACGTTTACGATCCACGAACGGATGCTCGTCCATAAACTTCTTTACACCTTCGATGATATCTTCGGCCGTGCGTTTACCCCAAGCATTGACATGACGGGCAGAGAATTCCTGTCCGTAACCTGTGGTGCCGCTGGGGTTGAGTACGTAAACCACATAGTCGCGCGAAGCAAATACTTGCGGCGAGTAGGGGTTGGTGATAGCCGCCTGTGAGGGCGATGTACCGCCGTAGTAGTAAACGATGAGCGGATATTTTTTGTTCGGATCAAAGTTTGGCGGCAGACAGATGAAACCATCGATCTCTGTGCCATCTGACGATGTAAACTTCCAAGGTTCAGTCTTACCGAATTCTATCTCGGCGAGTTCTTCCGACATCGGGTTTGCCAACAAACGGTCGCGTCCGGTCTTGGTGTTCATCAAGCCCGCAACGCCAGTGTTGCTGTAACCGCCACCTGTGTAGGCAATCCAGTTGGGCTGGAGGTCGCTTATCGAGAAGTTTGATACGTTATCAACGTCGGGTGTGTTGACTTTAGTAATCTTGCCAGTAGTGGGGTTGAGGCAATAAATGAAGTTGAAGAAACCTGTTTCGCCTCGGAAGTAGATCTGGTTATCCTTCTGATTCCAGATTACGTTGCCAACAACGGCCGGATCGAAGTCCTTAGTCATGGCTTTCACCGAGCCGTCGGCGATAGTGAAGATATATCCCTGTCCGTCATAGTCGTTCGGGATAGGATGGTTGCCGGCATTCGCACCGAGCTGATTAAATGCCTGGGGCGAACCTACAAGGAATAGTTGTTTTGCATCGGGCGAGTAGCAAGCGCTGTTAATGAAACCCTCGTTGCGAATCAGAGTGTCGGTCTTCAAGGTCTCCATGTCGAGCTGTATCAGCGTATTGAAATACTGCGGATACTCTTCGGGACGCATTTCGGTAGATGTGTAAAGCAACTTTTTGCCATCGTTCGAGATGTCGTTGATCGAAGTCGTTTTGCCACCATAAGTCAGTGTGGTTGTCGTACCGGTTGCAAGGTCGTAGCGCTGAATGTATGAGCGGTCGCGGAAGCCGGGCTGACGATCGTCCGGGCTTTCGATGCGACGCATAATACCCTGCTCCTTCTTGCCGTCGACACCTTTATAATATACAAACGATTTTCCGTTCGGTGCGAAGGTGATTGAGTTGGTGGGAAGATTGCGTGCCACTACGCTCTCCTTCATTGTGGGGAGTTCGATCGATACAAGGTTGTATGTGCCGTTAACATACTGTGTGTAGAAGAGCGAAGAACCCGTCGGCATCCAGTTAGCGTATACATTTGCATTCTCTGAAATCATGCGTCCGGTAGCTGTCTCCTGAATTGAAGCGTGCCATACGGTTTCGCGAGCCGAGAATACCTGGCTATATTTGAGGAGAATATACTTGCCGTCGGGCGAGAGTGTAGCGCTTGCCACGCGGTCGCCTGTCATGGTGCTCAAAGTCGAGAAGCGACGACCGATGTTAGCACCAGCCACAACCGGGATCTCTGCGAAGTCGTTGTCGGGTATGAACTCAAGCACAACTGTCGGTGCCACTTTGTCGGTTGGCTGCGACACGACATTGACAATGATATCGTAATCGGCCTCGGGATTGAGCGAAAGATTTGCTGAAACCTCGCTTGGAATTGAGTCGGCGGTTGTTTTCTTAGCTACCGACTTGCCGTTAACGAAGACTTCGGCCATGGGCGACGATTTCAGCTTCAGTTTACCCTTCACGAAGCGCTCGGCGCGAATGCGTGTCGCCAGTGTCTGAAGTTGCGGTGCATTGGTCGAGCCCACGAGGTTGAGACGGCCAGTAGAGTCGGTCTGCATCGTGGTCCAGTCGGCGAGCTGGCTGCGGAAGAATCTTGCAGCACGGGCATCAAGAAGCTGACTGTTGTCGAATTTGTTCTCTTTAGTGCCAGATGCCGGAGTTGCGGGCATTGTCAGTTTTACAACCGGCGACACTCGATAGTTTCCAATCTTGACGTTGGCGTTGGCTACGCCTCCCATCAAGACCAAAGAGGAAAGAAGAAGTGTACTTTTCAATGAAAAGCTTTTCATGATTGATGTATTTGAAATGTTTGTAAATTGCAATTGAATATTTAGGTCGGGCCGCAAGGTCTATTTGAGACAAGAGCCCATGACTGGGCTCTTGTATAGACTCTCAAAAAATGTGGGCTTTACGGGCGGAGCAGATCAACCACCTTCTGCATCTTGACGTGATAAACCAGCGTCGAGAAGGGTTTGATGTCACCCTGAAGGTATGCACCGTAGGCCGATGTCGAGGGGATAAGCATAGTCACTGAGTCACCCTCGTGCATATTCATCAGCGCAATCCAGAAACCAACCACATTGTTGTTCGGACGGCTCTGGTATGTGCTGTCGGTCTGCGAAAAGGAGTTCTGAATCAGATTGCCGTCAACATCCTCAAGGATATACTTTACATTCACGGTCGAATTGCTCAAGGGCGAAAGGTTGTTCTTTGTCAACTCGCGGTCGTTGTGCCATTTCATCAGCACATAGTCGCCCGGTGCCCATGACGGTGAGATCTTTTCGAACACCTTTTTGCCGTCGGGGGTTGTCTCCTTCTCCTTTGCTGCCAGATAGGCGTCATTTTTTTTGCGCCACTCCTGATAGTCAACGTCTTCGCCGGTACTGCCTAAACAGCTCGACATAAAGAAAGCCAGGAGCGGAAGAATAAATATAAGTTTTTTCATTGTTGTGATTGTTGTCTTATAGAAGTTGATTAAACAACGTTCAGATTTAGAACTTCACTTCGGGTGCTTTGTTGGCTCCGGGTTCGGCCTTGAATTGTTGCAAGGGCTCGAATCCGAACCAACCGGCATAGATCACGGTGGGGAACTTCTTGATAGCCGTATTGTAGGCGAGCACCGATTCGGTGTATCGCTGACGCTCGGTTGCGATACGGTTTTCGGTGCCTTCAAGCTGAGCCTGAAGACCCAGGAAGTTCTCGTTTGCTTTCAAATCGGGATAGGCTTCACGGACAGCGTTGACATAGATGTCGAGTGCACCCTTGAGTTTGCTTTGCGCTGCCTGATACTGCTCGATATCCTGTTGTGGATTTTCGATAGCTTTTGCAGCATCGTAAGCTTTCGAAAGTCCTGCTCGAGCCGCAGTTACCGACTCGAGTGTGGAACTTTCGTGTTTTGCATATCCTTGAACTGTGTTCACAAGGTTCGGAATCAGATCGGCGCGACGCTGATACTGATTTTCGACCTGTGCCCAAGATTGTTCGGCGGCCTGTTGCTTCTCGACCAGGCTGTTGTAGTTGCAAGAGCTAAGCGAGCAGATAGCAAACAAGGCTACTACCGCAAATAGAAGCTTTTTCATTAGAGGAGTTTTTTAAGGAGTGAATTTAGACTTACCTCCTGAGCCAATGTCTGCTCAAGCTCGTCGAGGGCGATGCGACGCTGCTCCATTGAGTCGCGTTCGCGCAATGTTACGGTGCCATCTTCGAGTGTCTGATGATCGACAGTGATACAGTAGGGTGTGCCGATAGCGTCCTGACGACGGTAGCGCTTGCCGATTGAGTCCTTTTCGTCATATTGGCAAGTGAAGTCGAAGCGGAGACGGTGCTGGATTTCGCGTGCCTTCTCGGGCAGACCATCCTTCTTTACCAACGGCAATACTGCACATTTCACCGGTGCAATCGGGGCGGGGAAGTGGAGCACTACGCGACGGTCGCCGTTGCCCAGATCCTGATCTTCATAGCAACTGCAGAGAACAGTGAGGAACATACGGTCAACACCAATCGAGGTCTCGATAACGTAGGGCACATAGCTTTCGTTGAGTTCCGGATCGAAGTATTTGATATTCTTGCCCGAGAATTTCTCGTGCTGAGTGAGGTCGAAGTTGGTGCGTGAGTGGATACCCTCAACCTCTTTGAAACCGAAGGGCATCTGGAACTCGATGTCGGTAGCGGCATTGGCGTAGTGAGCCAGCTTGTCGTGATCGTGGAAGCGATATTTAGCATCGCCCAATCCGAGGTTCTTGTGCCATCGCATACGAGTTTCGCGCCATTTGTCGAACCACTTCAACTCCTCGCCGGGGCGAACAAAGAACTGCATCTCCATCTGTTCGAATTCACGCATACGGAAAATGAACTGACGTGCTACAATCTCGTTGCGGAATGCCTTACCGATCTGTGCGATACCGAAGGGTAGACGCATGCGGCCTGTCTTCTGAACGTTCAGGTAGTTTACAAAGATACCCTGGGCTGTTTCCGGACGGAGGTATACATCCATTGCGCCGTCGGCTGTCGAACCCATTTCTGTCTTGAACATGAGGTTGAACTGACGCACATCGGTCCAGTTGCGTGTGCCGCTGACGGGGTCTACAATCTCATAGTCGAGGATGATCTGCTTGATTTCGTTCAAGTCGTTGTTGTTCATCGCCTCGGCGAAACGGCTCTGGAGCTCGTCGCGCTTGCGCTGATTCTCGAGCACGCGTGCATTGGTCTGACGGAAGATAGTCTCGTCGAAGCTTTCGCCGAAACGCTTAGCTGCCTTCGCAACCTCTTTTTCAATCTTTTCGTCATACTTAGCCATTGCATCTTCGATCAGGACATCGGCGCGATAGCGTTTCTTTGAGTCCTTATTGTCGATCAACGGATCGTTGAATGCGTCTACGTGACCCGATGCCTTCCAGATGGTGGGGTGCATAAAGATGGCTGAATCGATGCCGACGATATTGTCGTGAAGCATCGTCATCGCCTCCCACCAGTAACGTTTGATATTGTTCTTGAGCTCTACGCCGTTCTGACCATAATCGTATACAGCCGAAAGACCATCGTAGATCTCACTTGATTGAAACACGAACCCATACTCCTTTGCGTGGGCCACTATTGTCTTGAAAACATCTTCCTGTTTTGCCATCTTTATATGCTAATTTTAGTTATTTTTACCTTTATGTCTCCTTTTTTACCGTTATTAACGCTATGTTAAGGATTAATATGCAAATTTACAGATTATTTTTAATTCCCACAAATTATAGCCCTATTAGGAATTGTTATAAAATAATAAAAATGAAACCTTAATCATTTATACAGTCTTAAATAAGGCCGATTGAGGCTCGAAATAAAGATTAATTCAAGGTAAATAGAGGTTTTCGCAACCTCGCATAACAGAAAGGAGAGATGGATATGGATATGAATGAAACAATGACGACCCACAGAATGCATGCAAAAAGTGGCTTTTGGCACGATTTGAAGATTGGCAGGGTCCGTAGCATCCGCCGCGTGTGGATGGTTTTGATGATGCTGTTTGCGTTTGGTATTTTGGCTTTTTCGCAGACAAGTCTTCCGGCTCCCGGTTCGGGAGGTAGCTTTAAGCCCGATGTGTCGCCTAATCTGCCGGCACATGGTATTGGTTGGAACCCGGCGCCATGGTATGGCTCGAGTTGGAATCGCCCCTGGTGGAACACGGGTTGGAATAATGGTCCGACAATCGTTGTGCGCCCGGTGGTGAATGTGAATGGAAACTTCCAGAATCAGGGCATTGTTAAGGTCGTGGCTTCGGGTTATGATGCCGAGGGTGTATGGCGCGTTCTGCCTCTGGTGGTGAGCTATCAGTGGCAAAACGGACGATACACGGTGTATGTATTGAATGCATGGAATCCATGGACCAATCGTTGGGAACAAGGTGTAGACGAACAGGCTTATCCCACCAACTATTATCTGCATGGCCAGCGCTATCATTACTATGTATCGTTGCTGACAGGCACCTTCTTCTTTAATCTGTAATGACATATAGACTATAATGACCAATAAAAGGATAAATTGGCAAACTTATTGTAATATTTCTTTATGTTATTATAGATATTTAAGGAAAAATTTCCGTAATTAAAGAAAAAATGTTAATTTTGTGGGCTAAATCTATTTAGCCCACTATTTTTATGCATTCACCTGGTGAATGAAGTCAAGAAAGAAAACAACAAAACAACAGCAATATGAAAGCTTATGTATTTCCTGGGCAGGGTGCTCAGTTCGTAGGTATGGGCAAGGACCTGTACGACAACAATCCGGAAGCTAAAGCAATGTTTGAGAAGGCAAACGAGGTGCTCGGTTTCCGTATCACAGATTTGATGTTCGAAGGTACAGAGGAGGATTTGAAGCAGACCAAGGTTACACAGCCTGCTATTTTCCTTCACAGCGTAATCTTGGCCAAGAGCCTTGGCGAGGAGTTTAAGCCCGACATGGTGGCTGGTCACTCTTTGGGTGAGTTCTCTGCATTGGTTGCGGCTGGCGCTTTGAGCTTTGAAGAGGGTTTGAAGCTCGTTTCAAAACGTGCTCAGGCTATGCAGAAGGCTTGCGAGATTGAACCCTCGACAATGGCAGCTGTTCTTGCACTTCCCAACGAAACTATTGAGGAGATCTGCGCCGGTATCGACGCCGTAGTTGCTCCGGCAAACTATAACTGCCCGGGTCAGGTAGTAATCTCTGGTTCGATTGCAGGTATCGACGAGGCTTGCGAGAAGCTTTTGGCTGCCGGTGCGAAGCGTGCAATGAAGCTTAAGGTTGGCGGTGCGTTCCACAGCCCCTTGATGCAGCCCGCTCAGGAGGAGTTGGCAGAGGCTATCGCCGCTGCAGAGTTCCAGACTCCGGTTTGCCCGATCTATCAGAATGTTGACGCACTTCCTCACACCGATCCTGCTGAAATCAAGGAGAACCTTATCAAGCAGCTCACAGCTCCCGTACGTTGGACTCAGGATGTAGAGGCTATGATTGCCGATGGCGCAGATGAGTTCGTAGAACTCGGTCCCGGCGCTGTGCTTCAGGGTCTTGTGAAGAAAATCAACCGTCAGGTTGCCACTTCAGGTATGCAGTAATAAACAGAGTCACAGACTCTATTTTAAATAGAATATAATATAAGATGAATATAGCAATTGTAGGAGCGAGCGGTGCCGTAGGACAGGAGTTTTTGCGCGTGCTCGACGAGCAAAATTTCCCCATCGATAACCTCCGTCTCTTCGGTTCGAAGAGAAGTGCGGGTTCAACTCGTACGTTCAGAGGCAAGGAGTATGTGATCGAGGAGCTCACACCGGAGTCTGATTTTACCGGCGTTGATATCGCTTTCACATCGGCAGGTGCCGGCACTTCGAAAGAGTATGCCGAGTTGATTACCCGCAATGGTACGTTGATGATCGATAACAGCTCAGCATTCCGTATGGATGCCGACGTACCCTTGGTTGTGCCCGAGGTTAACGGCGAAGATGCAATGGATCGTCCGCGCAACATCATCGGTAATCCGAACTGTACAACAATCCAGATGGTTGTGGCTTTGAAGCCGATCGAAAATCTTAGCCACATTAAGCGCGTGCGCGTTGCAACATATCAGGCTGCAAGCGGCGCCGGTGCGGCGGCAATGGATGAGTTGAAGATTCAGAGCGGTCAGATCAGCCGTGGCGAGGAGCCGACCGTAGAGAAGTTCAAATATCAGCTCGCTTACAACATCATTCCTCACGTAGATGTTTTCACAGAGAACGATTACACAAAGGAGGAGATGAAGATGTTTAATGAGACACGCAAAATCATGCACTCAGACATCAAGGTGTCGGCTACATGTGTTCGCGTACCCGTGTTGCGTGCACACTCAGAGGCAATCTGGGTTGAGACTGAGTCGCCGCTCGAACTTGAAGCAGTGCGCGAGGCATTCGAGGCTGCTCCCGGCTTGGTTGTGTGCGAGGAGAAGGATGGCGAGAAGTTCTATCCGATGCCGTTGCATATCGCAGATAAAGATCCGGTATACGTTGGCCGTCTTCGCAAGGATCTCTGCGACGACTGCGGCTTGACATTCTGGGTTGTAGGCGACCAGATCAAGAAGGGTGCCGCTCTCAACGCAGTGCAGATTGCACAGTGGCTCTTGGAGCATGATCCGAAATTCAAGCAGTAAGAGGCAACAAAAGAGGTTTGAGTAACTTCAACAGAATAGAAAAACGCGATATCGCAAGATGTCGCGTTTTTTGTTGAAGCGAAAAACCTTGCTCGGTTGGCATCTATCTGTTAGCTACTTGGAAAATAATTTTGAATATTCTCCAAAAATTGCTAATTTTGCGAAAATTAAAGCGATAAATGTTATAAATATTGATAATTAACTAACCTAAAGATAAAAGAATAGATGAAAGAAGAGAATGTTTACACCACCGAGGGTGGACTGCCCGAAAACGCCTTTCGCGAATTGGCGGCCGACGAGCAGTACGTTCCGGTGATGAAACCAGCCCACGCGCAGGAGGAGGTTACTCCTTATTCAGTGGGTATGGGTTTGCTGATGGCCATTATTTTTTCGGCCGCAGCTGCTTACCTCGGCTTGAAGGTAGGTCAGGTGTTCGAGGCAGCGATTCCGATTGCAATCATCGCTGTCGGTATGAGCAATGCATTGAAGAAGAAGAATAGCCTGGGTCAGAATGTTATTATCCAGTCGATTGGCTCTTGCTCGGGTGTAATTGTAGCGGGCGCAATCTTTACGTTGCCGGCTCTTTATATCCTCCAGGCCAGCTATCCGGATATCATGGTGGATTTCTATCAGATCTTCCTGAGTTCGTTGTTGGGTGGTATTTTGGGTATTCTGTTCTTTATCCCTTTCCGTAAGTATTTCGTAAAGGATATGCACGGCAAGTATCCTTTCCCCGAAGCAACGGCTACGACTCAGGTTTTGATCTCGGGTCAGCAGTCTGCTGATTCAGAAGACGGTGGTCAGGCCAAGACGCTGATTGTGGCTTCGCTCATCGGTGGTATCTACGATTATATTGTGGCAACTTTCGGATGGTGGGCAGAAACAGTAACTACCACCGCCGCGTCATGGGGCACGACTCTGGCTGAGAAGACCAAGGTTGTGTTCAGCTGCAATACCGGCGCAGCATTGCTCGGCTTGGGATATATCGTAGGTCTGAAGTATGCCTTCGTTATTTTTGCAGGTTCAATCTTTGTGTGGTGGATCATTATTCCGCTAATGGGTACATATGGCGCCGGTGAATTGGCAACAATGTCGCCCGACCTTATCTTTAAGAATTACGCCCGTATGATCGGTATCGGCGGTATTGCGATGGCAGGTGTTATCGGTATCGTGAAGTCGTGGCCCATCATCTGTCAGGCAGTCGGCTTGGCTGGTCGTGAGTTCAAGGGAGGCGCAAAGACAGGTGAGAAGGAGGTGCGTTGGCAACTCGATATCTCGATGAAGCAGGTTGTATTCTTCATCGCGTTGGCGTTGTTGGCAGTGCTTCTGTTCTTCGGTTTCGGGGTCATCAATTCATGGTGGCAGGCCGTAGTTGCCTGGGTAGTGGTAACGGTTATCGCTTTCCTCTTTACCACTGTGGCAGCGAATGCTATCGCAATTGTGGGTAGCAATCCGGTGTCGGGTATGACGCTGATGACGCTGATTGTGGCTTCGGCCATCTTCGTGGCTATCGGTTTGAGCGGCACATCAGGTATCGTGGCATCGATGGTGATCGGAGGCGTTGTCTGCACAGCACTCTCAATGGCCGGCGGTTTTGTTACCGACCTTAAGATTGGCTACTGGCTTGGTTCGACGCCCAAGAAACAGGAGACATGGAAATTCCTTGGCACATTGGTGTCGGCAGCTACAGTAGGTGGCGTAATCATCATCTTGAATAAGGTTTATGGATTCTCGGGCGACAATGCTCTTGTGGCTCCGCAGGCCAACGCAATGGCAAAGGTTATCGAACCGCTTATGATGGGTGGTGAGACTCCCTGGATTCTGTATATGACTGGTGCCATCTTGGCACTGATTCTGAACTGGCTCGGCGTACCGGCCTTGGCATTCTGCTTGGGAATGTTTATCCCCTTGTCGTTGAATACACCGATGTTGGTGGGAGGTGCGATAGCATATTTCGTATCGAATTCATCGAAAGATAAAGCAGTTAATGATGCACGTCGCGACCGCGGAACGCTCATCTCTTCAGGCTTGATTGCCGGTGGTGCATTGTTTGGAGTCTTTGCGGCTATCACTCGTTTCGTGGGCTTTGAATATCAGACTCCGCTCTCAGAGGGAGTGACTCAGTTGTTGGGATGTGTGGCATACGCATTGCTGATTGTATACCTGATTTGGGATTCAAAGCGTGCTAAATAATTGGCACTAAAATCAATGTATAAAAGAGAGCGAAGATCCCGGATCTTCGCTCTCTTTTTTGCTTGGCATATACGCGGGCGGCTCTTGTCGGCGTTCCGCCTCCCACAGAACTCAAAGCGACCGAATCAGTTACTTTATTCGGGGCGTAGGCCCGGTAGGGTGGGGTTGATGAGGTAGACGCGTTCTGTGGCGCGGGTGATGGCAGTATATAGCCATCGGTAGAAGTCGGTGTCGAGCGATTCGGGATCAATGCCGCTCATGTCGATGTAAATGTGTTTCCATTGGCCGCCCTGTGCTTTGTGGCATGTTACACAGTATGCGTATTTGGCTTGCAATGCGTTGTAGTAGGGATCTTCGAGCGTGCCTTTGATCTTGTGCGATATCTCGCCGTCGTAGTTGTCGAGCACTCGGTTATAGAAGCGCTCCATTTCGGCTCGGGGCAGCGATGGGCCGTCGCATACAAGGCTGCGCATCATGAGCAGTGCGGTAAGTGGGGTCCCGTCGGTGGGGGTGAGTTCGACGTCGCAGAACCATCGGCCGTAGGCCTTCTGCATCTTTCCTACCCATGTCACTTCGGCGGTTTCGCCGTTGGCCAGAAAGTTTGATAGTTTGTTTTTACGACTCCAATAGTAATCGTTTTTTGAAATCACAAGTCGGTCGCCGCGTTGAATGGGCGAGTCGGCAAACATTACAAGATTGCGGATGGCGCGGTTGTATTCGTTGGCGCGCCAATTGGCGCGGGTAATGATTAGTGCCTCATCGACTCCAACCGATTGCCATGAGGCTGAGATGAGGTCGGGAAGGTCGGTCGAACTCACTACTTTGATGTCGGCATACCCGTCAACCTCAAGCTCTGGCAGGATTGAGGGGTCGTTGATGCGCATCATTTCGCGCACAATCGTGGCGTTGCGAATGATGCCGCTATCCGCGGTTTGGCGAACGGGGATGGAGAGCGTATGGCAGAGTGGATAAAGCCCGGCGGCTTTAAGTCGGTCGGGGTTCATGGCCCGGCTTTCGGTCTCGCCCACGGGAGGTAGCTGGGCTTCATCGCCGATGAGCATAAGCTTGCAACCGGGTGCCGAATAGACGTGATGGATAAGGTGCGAAAGGAGCGAGCGGTTGTCGTTATAATCCGGAATGAGCGAGGCCTCATCGACAATGAAGATTGTGTTGGCAGATTCGTTGGGCGCCAAAAAGAAGCTGGTGTTGCCCGGATCGAGCGAGTTGCCACGGTAGAGCCGTTTATGAATCGTTGAGGCGCGATGTGATGATAGCTGTGATGCTACCTTGGCGGCACGGCCTGTGGGAGCGAGTAGCACCACCGGAATCTTCAACTCTTCGAGCGTGCGGATAAACGCGCCGACAATCGAAGTCTTACCCGTGCCGGCATATCCGTTGAGCACGAAAACTTCGCGCGGATTCTGGCCATGGATAAAAGTATCCATGGCATTGAGTACTTGGCGCTGGCTATCAAGCAACTTAAACGGGAGCTTTGATGCGGCTATGTCGGCGATTGGGAACATACAGAGATTTAATCAATTGTCATTATATAGTATCCACCTGTTTTCTTAGACCCGCGATATTCTATCAAACCCGCGTCTGTTAGTGTCTTCACGCTCCGACGTATGGTCATGATACTTTTATTTGTCTCTTTTATCAGGGCGTTTGCCGTAATTCCGGGATGAGATTTAATAAGATTTATAACCAATTTTAATGTACCATTTAATGTACCATTTAATGTACCATTTAATG
>QLIP01107140.1_pt1 | contig 20747 bp, 9 predicted proteins | sample 1769771 | NCBI WGS metagenome assembly QLIP01 (sample SAMN09428762, study PRJNA476227) | Gut metagenome, whole genome shotgun sequencing project. | isolation source: cecum | host: Rhizomys sinensis | place: China: Jinsha town of Minqing, Fujian Province | collected 2013-09-23
GCGACATCAAAAAAAGAACGGGCGCCTTCAGGCGCAAATTCTATCTTCAGTGCGTAGTCTTTGAGTTCTGTGGGAGGCGGAACGCCGACACTTTTACAAAAGTTTCTATACGACAACAGCGCAGTCACTTCCGTGACTGCGCTGTTTTCGTATCGTTCGCTAAGCGAAGTTTAGTTAGTTACAATCGTAGTTGTAGTCTGCGGTGCCGTCATGATCTGATGGCCAGCCGGGGTTCTGATAGAGTACACTCTTTCCGATTCCGCCTGTCAACATGAATTCGCTGATAGGAATTGGCTCAAGATAGTGCTGTTTCGGGAAGGTGTATCCCTGATATGCCTTACCTGTCGAGCTGATCTGCAACGGACGCAGGTAGTTGCCTAAGTCTGACTGCGTGATCGATGCACTCGATTTCAATGCATTCGGATTGTCGTAGAGTGTCCAGAGATACTCCCAAAGATTGAAGCCCTCGGGCTGATAATTTACCATCATATCCAAGGCACGCCAACGACGAAGGTCGTCGAGACGCAAGCCCTCGGCCAACATTTCGCAGCGACGCTCGCGACGTATGTTATAAAGTGTCTTATCAACCTCCTGACCCTTCGACCATACTGCCAAGTCATTCTCTTTCGACAAGTCGGTTGCCGCAATCGTTTTGCGATAATCGGTGTCAACACCTGCACGCTTACGCAGTGCTACCCAATATTTGTCGCAGTTGCCTCCAAGATCGCCATGACGCATGTAATAAGCCTCCAGATAAGTTACATAGCACTCGCCCACACGGAACAAAGGCACGGCTGTTGTGCACTGTCCCTGCTGTTGTTGCTGGTCGTCGGTGGCAACCCACTTCTGAAGTTCATATCCGGTCGATGACTGTGCCACACCCTCCTGATTTACTGCAGCAAGATATTTGAACACCACTTTACCTGATTCATCAAGAATCAAATCTGAGCCACGCACCGATTGCTGAAGACGTTGGTCGCGATTCATCAACTCAAGTCGCGATGTGCGGTCGCCCTGATATTCCGAGCCCTCGGCATAGATAGGCAAACCGTTCTGCATAAGATAGCTGTTTACCGCAGCACGTGTCACACCATTGTTTGCACCTGCTTTGAGATAGGCTGAACATGAATGCGACAATACACCCTTCTTATAATAGCGCGCCAGGATTACCTCGTGGTTCGATGCAAATTCAGTTTCATAGTTATTGAACATCGAAGCATAGTTAGGCTCAAGCGTACGTCCCGCAACTGCCAAGTCGGCCGCACGGATTGCCTGATCCAAGAAGTAATTCACCTCAGCCTCTGCACTTCCGGCCGGGAATTTGAAGTCGGGATGTGACTTGGCGCCAACCCACTTCGAATTTCCAGGCACAAAGCAGGTGCCGGCATGATACTTCTCCCAAGTAGCTTCAAACAGTGCGACGCGGGCCATCAGAGCGTAAGCAGCCGCACGGCTTACGCGACCGCTCTCGGGTGCTGTCTCCAACATCAGCGTTGCCGCACTATCCAGCTGGGCAATGATGAACCGAGCCACTTCGTTACGCGGACGACGCTTGCTGCACTCTGTCAGCACTGCCTGATCGTCGGGAAGTACATTCGTAAAGATCGGTGCATCGCCATAGTTGCGAAGCAAACGATAATACTCATACGCACGGAAGAAGTATCCCTCACCAAGATAATGGTCAATCTTAGCCTTCGCTCCATTCAACGAAGCATAATTGCTGCGTGTCTTATTGATGAAGAAGTTAATGCTGCGCAGATTCTCAAAGCGCCACTGACTCTCGTTCTTGTTCGGAGTCATCTTGTCGCCCTTATAAAAGAGTGTTGATGCGCCGCGCGATGCCTGATTATCGCTATTAACCTCCTCCGTATAGATTCCTCCGTAGAATTCACTGTTACGGGGCAAAACCGTATAAAATGTATTTACCGCCATGCGGATATCGCTCTCGGTGCGGTAGAATGTGGTTTCGTTACCGAAATCCAAGGGCTCACGATCCAGAAATGAGTCGCACGAACTCAAACCCAACACCGCAGTTGCCATTATGATTAATTTCGAAAATTTCATATTCTTATCAAACTTTATGCTTTACACATTGAAGTTATTCTATTATCGAAGTTATTCTAATATCTTTAGAATGTCACTTCCAAACCTACCGAATAAGTACGATACTGCGGATAAGCGCGACCTACACCATCGTTATAATCTCCATTCTCGGCCGACAATGCTTCGGGGTCGAAGATACGAAGGTTTGAAAGGCAGAAGAGGTTCTCGACTGCTCCATAGAGACGCGCCTTGCGTACTAACTTAGCCAATTTTGTATTGGCCGGCAAGTTGAATCCAACCTGGAGGTTCTTGAATCGCAGATATGAAGCATCCTGAACGAAACGGTCGGAGGGCAACTGGTTGTTGGCATCCCAACGCAAACGGGCATAATAGGGATTCTCATAGTTGGCGCCCAGCGGTGCACCGGCCAAACGGAAGTAGTCGAGGTGCTCCATGAAGAGTGAGTTCTGCCACTCATTCTTACCGAATCCGAAGAAGGTGTTACCGGCAATGAAGTAATCACGTTTTCCGATACCCTGGAAGTATGCACGAATATCGATGAATTTCCACTGAGCCTCAAGTGTGAAGCTATAGGCGTAGCGCGGAGTCGTATTACCAATCTTCACCAAGTCGCCATGATTGTCGAGTGTACGGCTACCCTCTTCAACAACACCGCTATTGTCGAGGTCGGCATACATCAAGTCGCCACCGCCCCATATGCTGGTCACGCCCGATCCCATGCTCGGTCCCTGTGCGTGCTGTGCCAGGTATGCGCGCATCTCATCATCGCTCTTCGCGATTCCAACGGTCTTATAACCCCAGATTTCGCCATACTCCTTGCCCTGGTACCAATTGTCAACCTTGTTGTCGGGCGAATCATATTTGCTAACCACGGTCTGGAAGTCGCTCAACGATACTGAAATGCCATAGTTAAAGTCTTTGCCGATACGGTCGCGCCATGATGCCTCAAACTCCCATCCACGAGTGCGAAGCTCGGCGTTGTTGGTCTTCGGTGCTGCGGCACCATAGATCTGCGACAGTGCGCGCGACGGTCCAACCATATCTTTTGTTGTGCGCTGATAAACGTCGAACGATCCGCTCAAGCGGTTGTTCCAGAATCCAAAGTCGATACCGGCTCCGATATTCTCAATCTTCTCCCATGTCAATGAGCTAGAGAAGGGTGAATACATCGGAAGCGTCATTATCTGATTGCCGCCAATCACAGCCACGCCCGGCGTTGTTGACATTTGCTGATAGAAGGGATAGAACGATGTGGTGTTCTGGTTACCCAACTGACCATAAGATGCACGCAGTTTCAAATAATTGAAGCCCTTGTCGGCTATCGGCTCAAAGAATTTCTCGTTCGCTACGTTCCAACCTGCTGATACAGAGGGGAAGTAACCCCAGCGCTGATTCTTCGGGAAACGTGACGCACCGTCACCGCGCATATTCAACTCAACCATGTATCGATCCTCGTAGTTGTAATTCAAACGACCGAAGATACCAACCGACGACCACTCACCTTTCGATTCGCTTGTCATCACGCCATTGTCGTTGATCGAAGTCTGCGGCAGATAGGGCTTTTCGCTCGATATGATGTTTGTATTTGCAACACGTGTAATATCGGTTGAATAATACTCTGTCTGCATACCCGCAAGGAACTTGAAGTTGTGCTTGTCGGCCAGTGTAAAATTGTAATCGGTATAGAAGTTGGTTGATACATAATTTACATTACCCTGACGCTTCTCATAATAGATCTTGTCGATGTCGGGATATACCTTGAAGTCGCCATTGCCGTAGAATCCGTAGGTAGCAGCCATACCCGTTGCAAGCACCTGATAGCCCTGGCGCTCTCCGTCGGGACGTGTATAATAGATAGGATTGAACTGCTTGGTGACGGGATTGTTCTCGATACGGCTGTTAACCTCCGCATGCAACTTCCAATCCTTTACAGGCTCGATAATCAAATGCGCCTGATTGTAAAGTTGCTGACCTTTTGAAATCTGACGACCACCGTTCAACAACGACTCAATCATTGAGTCGGGATGATATTCGCCTGTCGGTGTATAAACCGGGATAGTTGCCTCACGACGCGCAATGTTGTGATAGAACAGCGTATTCAATGCCGACGGTTTCTCGTTTTCGGTTACAATCAAACGGGTCGACCAGTTCAACGACACATATTTGTTAAAGGTCACATTCACCTTTGAGTTCAACGATAGACGCTGATACTTCTCATCGGCAAAATTAAAGAGACCTGTCTGTCCGAGGTAGTTGCCCGAAAGGAAGTAAGTGATTCCGTCGTTTCCACCTGTGATCGAAAGGTTGTGCTCCTGCGATGTAGTATACGGCTTCAGATATACGTCATACCAGTTGGTATTGCCCCAGCTTTCGCGGTGGCTCTTCCATTTTGCCATATCGTTCTGATAACCTTCGGTTGCGTACTGCAACTCTCCGCGCTGATACGACAGAATCTTGCCTAACTGTCCGTTTCCGATTCGTGCATTCTCGCCCGAGTTCACAGCCGCATCGTTAATCATCAATGCCATGGTGTAAGAGTCGGCCATATGAGGCACCTTCATCGGGTTCTGGAATCGTACGCTTCCTGTATAGTTGACACGTGTGCCGCCCTTGTGTCCGCTCTTGGTTGTTACGAGAACCACACCGAACGGTGCACGCGAACCGTAGATTGAAGCGGCTGCTGCATCTTTCAATACCGAAATATTCTCTATATCATTCGGGTTGATGGTCGAAAGGTCACCCTCCATTCCATCGATCAAGATTAGCGGTGCGGAATTTGAGCCCTCGCCAATCGAGCCGACACCACGGATGTTGATATTCATCGAACTTCCGAGCTCACCACCGGCATCGCTGGTGATGTTAAGACCTGCTACAGCACCCTGAAGACCCTGAACGGCATTCGTTACCGGACGGGCGTCAAGCACATCATTGCCAATGGTCTTTACCGCACCGGTGGCATTGATCTTCTTCTGTGTGCCATAACCAACTACTACAACCTCCGAAAGTGCCACACCCTGTGCCTTCAATTTCACAGTGATATTGGTGCGTCCCTCAAGTTTTACCTCTTGTGTCTCCATACCGATATACGACACCACAAGTGTTGCGTTCGGATCCGAAACCTTCAATGTGAACTCTCCGTCTAAGTTCGTTGCAGTTCCATTGGTCTTTTTGCTTTTCTGCAATATAGTGGCTCCAATTGCCGGCTGGCCGTCGGGCTCATACACAACACCCTTGACTGTTACGTCGGCCCATGCACACACCGCCACCATAAAACATAGCAAACTTACTATATATCTTTTCATGACTGGTTAGTTTTTTCAGTTTTGTTGCTTTGATATGAAGTGTTTCACTAAGAAGTTTAAACAACTTCTAATCTTCAGCAACTGCTTTGTTAATCTCGCTCGCCGCGCTGTCCGAACACTACGTTCAGCATCACGGTCGTATCTTGAGTAAAGATTATCTGCTCTGCAATATTTGCACGTTTCTTGGCACGATTACGCTCAACATAGAACTGCATCGTTCCATCGCCCGAGCCGCTCAACGACGCATTGTAGTTGAAGAACCACTGCTTCAACTTCTTGTTGTCGGGCACCGGAGCAAACCAACGTGCATTACTCTTAATCTTGACACTAAACGTATCGGCTACCGACGGCAGCATGATTGTGTCGCTACATTTGTAACGCGCCGTATACTTGCTCGGATAATACAACGTATCGGTCGTGATAGTCATTCGACCATTTGTGATTACCGGCTCGCCGTTGGCATTCTTCAGCGTGTCGTACTTGAAATAACGATGCTGGTAGACTGTATCAATTTCTCGAACAAAGGTGATGGGATACTCCTTGCCTGTCGAGTTCGATATCACACTGCCTACTGCAATTTCGCATGCGACATTGTAATTGCCCGGATTCTCCGGAACATTGTCGCACGATGCCATCGATGCCATCAGTACTCCTACCAGAGCAATCGGATAGAATATTTTTCGCATATATGATATATTTTGTTTTGTGAAAGTTTCAAACGAATCTGTTTGTAAGTAGCTCACAATGAAGTTGTAGAAGTAGTTTAAACAACTTCGTAATGAGCCACCTACAATCTATTTTACTTACGAATGAATTTACCTGAGAAACGACGACCGTCGGTAGTTGTTGCTGTTACAACATAAACACCTGTCGGAATGCCGTTCACATTAATCTGAGCCGCATCTGCTTTTGCAACTCGCATGCCGCTCATACTAACTATCTCAAGGTTGCGTACCTGCGCATTGCCCACGGTTGCAATCAGCACTCCACCCGGTGTCAACTCCAACTTAAGCTCCTTGCCAACCACGTCACCGATAACCTCTTCGACTCCGGCAATATGATTAAAGTCAACTTTCGTTACCACCGGCTCAACGTTGCTGTTCAAGCCATAGCTGCAGTGACGCGCAAGATTGTGAGGATGCTCGGGCTGCGTATCATTTCCCATATCCCAATAGAAGATACCACCCAAGTTATTATCCATAATATACTTGGCGCGATTATAGGTCTGCAACGGTCCGTCGAAATAGAATGTATAGCCGTTATGCACTCCGAAGTCTACCTCCTCTTGCGGCACATAATCGCCCTCCATCAAACCATCTTTAACGCCGATAATCTCCACCTTACGCTCTCCGTTAAGATATCCCATAGAGGTGGTCGTTGCATAGCTACCCAAGATCTTATGCTTCTCAAAGCCGTAGTTCACGAAGTTGGTACACATATTCTTGAAGTGACTGAAGTAGCTGTGCTCTTTCTGCGGGCCATATTGCTGCATTGTAAAGCCATCGACATATTTCATCTTGTCGAGCGGGAATCCGTAAGCCACATTATGACACGATATCATGAGTGTCTTTCCCGCCGGAAGTGCCTCACGAATATCCTGTGCCAAAAGTCCGAGCGTGGTCTGAGTGCCATACAGCCACTCCAAGTCAAGCTCTACGCCATCGTAGGGTGCTGACAGACGCGCCAAATCTGCTGCAAAGATTTTGCGTTTCGCAGCATTTGCGATAGTCGACTCCCAGCCGTTATGACTCTTGACCGATATGCGAATCTCGTATCCGTCATGACCGGCATAACAAGATTCCATGATTCGCTTCCAACCCTCTTGCGACAAATAGCTGAAACCCGGATTCGATGCATCGTCAAAATTCCAGAATGCATTGCCGTCCATCAACATCTCAGCGCTCTTGCTCTGTCCAATCTCGGGCAACAGCATCTTCTGACTGTGCTGCACGATATCGTTCAGACCCAATGTGCGATCCCAAACTGCAAGTTCATCGATCTTGCCTTTAAAGCCTTGACCGATCACCGCCTCAACTGCATCTACACCCTTCGGGGTATAAACCACCTCGGCCGACGACAATGTAGCCACGGCACTGCCTGTCTTACCATCGACCACAAATGCAAACGCATTGCGTGGCGCTGATGCCAAACCGGGTGTCAATGCCACATGACACCATTTACCGACCACCAATTCCGGGTCGTTAGCGCCGCGTTTATATTGCACATAATCATTACCGTTACATCTGGCTATGAGCTGGTGATTGGATTCAGCTCCCAAACGCAACGAAACTCCCTGCTTATGATCGGCAGTCTCTTTACAGAAGATGTATGCACCCTCAACCCATTCATCGATATAGACCCAGCCTTCGATGGTATAACCTGTCAAGGTTTCGCCCGAAGCGCTGATGGTTGGCATCAATGTCTCGCATGGAGCAGTCATAGTACCGGTTCCGTCAAGACTCAGCACGCCTGTACGACCCTCGAATTCCGGCAATATCTTATAGCCACCGGCAAACTTAGCGTGATTATCGGGATTCACGTTACGCAGATGACCATCCGGCATGCTCTCGATACCCAAGATAATGAGGTCGTTCGACATCAGATACTGATCCTGGCGAACCACGCGGTCAAAGAAACGCTCATTGGCCGTGTATGCACCATTCACCAAATATGGCATGCGGGTGTTATCCTTCGCACTCACCTTGGTCACGTTGCCGCTAAAGCGTCCGTGATTGTCGTAACTTGTATCGGCTCCCGGCCACAAAATACTGTATTCCACCGCGGCATCCGGACAGTTGCGCTGATCGAATTTGTAATACGCCACAAGGTTGGCACGCTGCGGAGTCCATCGGTTAATAGTATTACCGATAAAATAATTAAAATTCGACGACAAGGCGGCGTTCCACAATCGAACTTCATCAATGCGTCCGACATAGCTATCGCCACCCATCACAAACTCCTCCTTCATCTCAGGCATCGCGCCTAACGTTCCGGCGCATGCACGACGCGTACCATTCACAAAGGTCTTGGTTGTCGCTCCATCACGAATCAAAGTGATCTGTGTCCATTGTCCGACGGCAATCTCACTGTTTGTCAATGTGGCACGACTGCCTCCCAGGTCGAATACCAATGAATTTGCATCGCCCAGCGATATCTTGCCCGCATTGCCCACTGTAAACAATGTCGCACCGGTGCTCCATTTCTCCGGATTAATCCAGAACTGAATGGTATAGCTCTCCGCCCCGTTCAATCGCGGCATTACTCCGCAACGAACCGACGCCGACGACTCAAGATGCAGAGCACGGTTCTCGGCAACGCCAAACGACTGCAACGGCATCAATCCGACAGTTGCCAATAGTATAGAAAATATCTTCTTGTTCATCTAACTTTAGAGGGGAAATATCATATTCTGATATTGAAGTAGTCCAAAACGACTCACTGAAGTTGTTTAAACTACTTCTTTGAATGTGGCAAGAAAGAGCAATCTGCCATTCGGAATCAAACTGCTCTTTCTTACACTTAATTTACGAAATTTGATATTGCAACTTCGCTAATTGCTTAGAAGTCATTACTTAACAACTACCTTTACAGCCTTGCCGTTAGAAGTTGCCACGTAGAGACCCTTGCTCAAGCTGATTGTCTTGCCAGCCTCAACATTTGCCACGCGTGCACCACCGATGCTATATACATCTGCATTTGCACCAAATGTTACGTCGTTACCATTTACGCTTACTGAGAAGTTGTTGTTGGCTGCTACATTCTCTACGCCCGACGTAGCTCCAAGAGTGTAGTAACGCCAGCGACGCTTACGTGCATTGTCGTCGGCTGTTGCTGCGCCGTCAGGTACGATCGAGAATTTGATGTCGCGAATGAAGAGTGTTGAACCATTACCTGTGCCCGGCAACTCCATCTTGATGAACAACGGTCCGTAAGACACACCATTACCATCGGTCTTGGGCAAATATGTGTCATACTCGTATACCATCCAACGCTCGGGGTTCCAAGACATCAAGCTGTTGTCGTCGGTCTCCGGCTCATCAATCTGGTTGTCCTCGATCAAGCCCTCTTTTGCTACCTCATCCCAACGACGTGAAAACTCGCCGAGTGTAACCTTCTTTGTGTCGGCAATTACGTTATCGCCCTCGGGTGTTACACCAATCTGAGTTGTGTTCATGTAAGCCTTCATCACTGCTGAAGAGGCGTTGGCTGTCATATGCGCCTTGCTTGAGTGCACATTGAACTCGATAGTGACGCGAACACGTTTGTGCACATCTTTCATATTTACACCGGCCTTACCGTTATCTGACTCCGGCATCTGAGCGTCGCCCATCCAGCAAAGGTGATCGTAGCTCTGTCCTGCATAGCTTACAAGGTTTACACCCTTTACGCCTGCTGCCTCAAGATCAGCATTAACATCGTTATCCGCACGACAGAATGCAAATACCTGTCCGCAAGTACCACCAAGGTTCACGAGGCTGATACCATCGCGCATACCTGTCTCAAGGTTAGTGCGACCATTACCGTTAATGATCAACAAACCGCCTTCATTCTTCGCAGCAATTTCGCTTGTGTAAAAACCTGCCGACAAGTTCCATACGCCTGAACCCGGGTTCGCAATGATATTGGGCAACGCGGTTGCTTTGGTAAATTTGTAACGTGACGGTGTGATGTCTACTAAATCATCTGCCATCGCTGTTGCAGCTATTGCCGATACAGCCAAAAAGAGTAAAGTTTTTTTCATGATAAATTTTGTTAGATATTTTTGTATTTTAGTGAATTAAATTTCTTAGAAGTTAATAGTATTACGCCAGACCAATTCCGATTCCGACAGTCTTATTTTTCGACCACCAAAGCATGCCTGCGCGTATTTACATTGCAAAGTTCATAAAATTTTATTAATTTCATTGACATATTTTGTGTAAAAAATGTTCCATTTTATCCAGATTAGGTAATTTTCACGATTTTAACGCCTAAAATTTGTACATTTTATGATAATTTTAATTAAATTTGTGCAATGAGACCTTTTAATCTATTTCGACACCTACTTAACTCTATTTTTTTAGTTCCGGCCCTTATCTGCGTCTATACAGGGGTCGGACTGACGCATCTTTCTGCCTCAGCGATTAGCTTCCAAACCCGCAAAGTGGCAATCGAAGACGGCTTGTCGAACAACACCGTGACTTCGCTCGTGCGCGACCGCCGAGGATTCATGTGGATAGGCACTAATTTCGGCCTGAATCGCGACGACCGTTATCGCGTCACGAACTATTTCCACGACCCAAACGATCCGCATTCCATACCTCACAATAACATCACGGCTCTATTCTATGATTCTCGCAACCGCCTCTGGGTGGCGGGCGAACGTGGGCTGGCGCTATATAATCCGGTCTCTAACAATTTTGATCATGTGAAGAAAAGCGACGGCTCGCAACTCTTTGTCCGCTCTTTTCTTGAAGAACGCGACGGCGTGCTTTTGGGTAGCGCAAAGAATCTTTATTTCTTCGAAAACGCAACAGGTAAGGTAAAACAACTCCCCACACATGGCGGCTCGAACGTCTATTATACCGACATCGTGCCTATTTCTGCCAGCAGATATCTTCTCGCCACACGATGGGACGGGGTGTGGCAATATAATCGTCATACTGGCGAAATTTCCCGACTCCCATGGATCTCCGAACGCGCAATCAGCGCAATCTTCCTCGATTCTAAACACAGACTTTGGATTTCGCCCTATGGAAAAGGGGTGCTCTGTTTCGCGCTCAACGGACGGCTGTTGAATACGCTCAATACCTCCAATTCCGGACTCACGAACAATATTATCCTTGATATCTCCAATTACCAAGACCAAATTTGGATGGCAACCGACGGCGGAGGTATAAACGTCTATAATCCAGAATCAAACATCTTTAATCCTCCAGCATTAAAACCGGTACAGGAAAGCGTGGCGGCTATCACAACTCTCTATGCCGATACATACGGCAACATGTATGCCGGAACGGTTCACGAGGGCTGTTTATGGGTGCAACGTGTCGCTATGCGCACAATCCAAAACACAGCAGGCAGTATCCGCCGCTGGAAGTCGGTCAATTTTATTTTACAAGGTTCGAAGCCGGGCGAAATTTGGTGCGGTCTCGACGGCGACGGACTCGTTCTGCATCGCGAAACAGATGGTAGCTTCACCGAAATCCCCTCGACCGCCGGACTCAAAGTAACCGGTATAGCTCCCCTTAACGACAACCAACTGCTCATAAGCACCTTCGACAAAGGTTTCTTTTACTTCGACACTAATACCCGAACCCTGACACCAACCTCTGCACCGCTCACTCATCTATGGCAACGCCAGGCTCATCGCGGTCTTGGTTTCCAACTCGCTTCGCTGGCTCCCAATGCCATGGCTATAATCTCCGACAGCCTAACTATCTTTAACCCAACAACAAAACTATTAACCTCAATCCACGTGCCGGGTGTAAACAAAACCGGGAACATGCGTTTAATCCACAATAAGGACGGACGTATCATCTGCATGGGATATACCGGCATCTATCAGTATCGACTCGGGCAGAAGAATATGGAGGTCCTTCACCATGACACTGTTGCGCCGGAAATTACGGCCGCGGCTTTCGACGGCAATCGATACCTGTATGTGGCGCGCAACAACCTGGTGCAACGTTTCAACCTCAATAATTTGAAACAAAAGCCTACGGAGATAAAAGTCAACGGCCCGCGTCGAATCTCAGCGATGACCGTCGAGGGTTCACGCCTATGGCTCGGCGACATCAACTATCTGTACATGCGCCCGCTCGACAAACACAACACAATATGGTTCAACAACTTCGACGGCGTAATACCAAACGAATATTTCCCGGCATCGACTGTCATCACCCCCGAGCACATCTTCATTGGCGGCATCAACGGCCTTCTGCAAATCAATCGCAAAGATGTGAACAGCATGTTGCAATACGATTCTGACATCACCATCAATTTGGCTAACATCGAAATCGACGGTCAAACTGCATATAACCTCATTCAGCCCGACGAGACGGTAAAGATCCCCTCCGACTATCGACAACTCAAAATCAGCATCATCGACCAGGAGCGAAACACTATGCGACGCAAGATGTTCCGCTACTATATAAACTCGACCCACAACTCGACATGTATCGAAACATTCGACCATACAATTGCACTGAATCGCCTAAACCCGGGCACACACTACACCATCGAGGTCTCTTGCCGCAACAACGACGGCGGTTGGTCATCTCCTCAACGCGTTGCGTCGCTCTATGTCCGACTCCCATGGTGGCGCAGTTGGTGGGCAATTCTTTGTTATCTCCTTGTCATTGCGTCTGGAATCATAATCTACCTCAAAGCTCTGAAACGACGCCAGACCAACAGCGTTCGCATTCAGCTCGACGCAGCCCGCAACGCCGATCTTAAGAAACAGGTAGGCTTTATGGTCAACACCGCCTACTCGCTTCAAACGCCGCTCACCATGATTTATGCTCCGGTCAAACTGCTCATCGAACAGATTGAAAAGGGCGTAAATCCCCCTCTCTTGCCTGAACTAAAGAGCATATACCAAAATTCTAAACGTATGCGCGACGTTATCAATATGGCGTTGGAATTGCATGATGTGAACGAGACCACTCAGTCGGCACTGGCCGTTAGCCAGTTTAACGACGACGTCACGGCCGCCATCAATGCCTGTGCAGTAGAGATCGACATCAAGAAACTCAATATTAATCTGCACACCGACAATTCGATTCTACCCATAGCCTACGATTCCGCACGTATAGGCAACGCTCTGCGCCTGCTGATGGAGATTGTGGTTCGTCACGCCGTTGAACACAGCATCATCAATATCAATACTTTCAATCTCGACGACCATGTACGCATTGAAATCTCGACTCCAGGCGAGCACCTCACCGACGAAGAGGTGCAACAGCTCTTCTCGCAGTCGTTCGTGGGCGAACACTCCTCGTTCGGTCTTGGATTGGAGTTGGCATATATCAAAAGCGTCATCGACGAATGCCACGGGCATCTTGGAGTGCGAAACAACGAAAAAGGCTCCGGCGTTACTTTCTGGGCCGATATTCCCAAAATGCCAAGTAATGCCGACTCCCCTGCTCCAGCGGAGGTACTCATTACCAGCGCTGAGGTTCAATCAGAGACGCACCCTTCGGTTGTAGACAATGCCATTATGACCAATGAATTTACGGCCGTAGTCGTCGAAGAGGATCATGAACTCTGTCTCTTCATCACGGCTCACCTGAAACTATATTTCAAACGCGTGCTCCACGCCTTCAACGGCAAGGACGCCATGCTCCTGATTCGCCAGCATCAACCCGACATCGTGATCAGTAGCGTCATGCTCCCTGTGCATAGCGGTGTCGACCTGTGTCGCGACATCAAAGCCTCGGCCGAACTCTCGCACATTCCTGTTATTCTGCTCACCGCCCTGCGCGAAGAGCGCACCATGGAGCTCTGTTACAACGTCGGTGCCGACAGCTTCCTCGTCAAACCGTTCGATATGCAGGTACTGCTCAGCCGATGCCGCAACCTACTCCATACTCGTTCTGTAATACGTAGACGCTATGCATCTAACGAAAATCAAGACACAACGAATAAACCGGCATCTCAACCTGCAGCTATTTCGAATTCCGACGAGAATTTCCTTCGCAAAATCGATGCTATCATTATGGATAATATGGCCTCGCCCGACATGGGCGTGGAGATGATTGTCGATCGTATGAATATGAGTCGTTCGTCGCTCTATAACCGCTTCAAAGATCTGACCGGCAAAAGCATCGGAGCCCACATCAACGACTTGCGTCTTCTTCGCGCCAAAACACTTCTCCAGAACCGCAATCTAACCATAAACGAAATTGCCGAACTCACTGGCTTCGGTTCACAACGCTATTTCTCGAACTTCTTTAAAGAGAAAACCGGCATGTCGCCCTCCCAATTCCGCAAACAAGCCTAAGACTTACATCTTGTCGATTGTGCTATAGAGTTTTTGCAGATATGCCTGGATCAATTTCGTCATCTCTGCGGGTGTGTTCGGCGAGGTTGGCTTGCCCGTTGTCGTGTCGAGTGTATATACACCCTGAGGCGTAACTACCCCCGCCTGACCGGGCTGGCTGAAGAATGCATACTTCGGAGCTTTCGTAATAGCCGACCTACTAAACCCGAAATCCGACGTGGGCATCGAAAGCATATCCAATATCGATGCCGCAATGTCGGTCTGGCTCATAATACCATCCACCCTCTGCGGCGCTCCGGACAATGCGCCGCCCGTAATCACAAACGGGATATGTTGCTTTGCGCCCGGCTCCAATTGCTCGGGCCAAGCCCCCTGATGATCGGCCGTTATGAATACCAAAGTATTCTGCCACTGTCCCGTGCGTTTTAGATTCTCCAAAAAGTTACCCAACCACATATCTGTATATGCGAATGCATTGCGTCGTGGCTTCTCCTTAAATTTCGGATTCGAATAGGGCACCTCGAACGGTTCATGGCTACTCGACGTCTGAATCACTCTGAACCGCGGCTTGTCTGCGCCCTCATCAACCTCCTTCATGGCCCTCTCAAAGAGGTTATGATCATAAACGCCCCATTTACTCAACCTCATCCCCAAGGGGAAATCCTTATCCGAAACAATGCGGTCGTATCCCGCATTGACCAGAAAGGCATTCATATTCGTAAAATTCACGTCGCCACCATAATAATATGTGGTGGTGTAACCTGCATCGCGTAGCGTACGAGCCACCGACGGCACCCGTGCCGTCTTATCCACGAACTTCATTAACGACGTCGTGGGCTGGGCCGGAAATCCGCTCAACACCGCAGGCAAGGCTCTATCCGTACGAAAAGAACTTGCATAACAGTTCGCAAACGATACTCCTCTTCGCGCAACTGAATCCAAGCGCACGGCAATCGAATCGCCACCAAGACTCGGCATCAAATGGCTCGAAAAACTCTCCAATATTATCAGCCATACATCGGGCGTTTTAACCTTTGAATATGCAACAGTGTCCCTCGGCTCCGCCTCATAACGCTGCAGTAATTCGGATACTTCCTCATCCGTCATATATCTAAACTGCTTACTAAAATTGCCTTGATGCGTCGCTGAATAAAGCAGATTAAATGCCGGATTTAATGCCGCTTGATTCAGATGAGGCACGGAACTGAAATATACATACCCCGGATTCATGGTCGAAACAGTCACACCACCCCGAATGGGAATAAAAAGTACGCCTAACAACAGCACACCGGCAATACTCTTAAGAATCGATTTCCTTGTATCCAGCTTAATGCATTTCCATATCAGCAGATACATCACACTCCATATCAGAGCGGCAAACAGAAGCATACCCATCGCACCGCCAATCCACTGGATTGCGGTCATACTCGCCATCGCCGCCGTGGGCGACGAACAGAAATAGAAAACCGGTGTCATATCGATGCGGAAACCCCACACGCCATACAATCCGATATCTAATGAATAAATCAAGCCCAAAACCACTGCCATTGCGGCAAACCAAACATTAGCGGCGATGTCAACCCATCGCCGCGATGTCCAAACGGAAGCGATGGTCAGCAGAAACGGGATAATACTCACATATCCGGCCACGGTCATATCCATCGGCAAGCCATGGCACACCGTTTGCCAGGCATCGCCTGCCGACGTACCCATCGCAGAAGCATAAAAGCCCACAAACACGAGCTTAAACACCACAAACAGTAGTGTCCACCCCGCAAAAATTCCAAATAACTTAGTCACAAACTTAACCATACCCCAAAATTACAAAAATTTCGCCAATCACACCCTTCCAACCCCAAAATAAATATTGAAGTTATCTTAACTTTCGACATGCTTGAAAGCATGTCATCCATAACAAAGCCTCCCGCCTTGCTCATTTTTCTAAAAAAATAGTGCATAACTTTAATATATAAATTGAGAAAAATATATTAATTTTGCATATCAATATAACAAACATTATCTATAAACTAAACAGTAACACTTTCAACCATGAAACGATTCGCTCTGTTGGGCTTGATGGCTACCACAACCGTGGTGAGCTCTATGGCTCAAAAATGGCATGAGGGAGACATTCAATGGATTAGTTCTTCGAACTTTGTCAACAATGTTACCACTTGGAACAGCAATTACAAGTTGACCCCAGACGACAACTTCTTCATCTCTCGCGTACGCCCCAAAGTACGCTTCCGTAATAGCGCCACTCAGGTGCGCGAAAACCTGAAGGAGGGTGAAAACGACCGCCGACTTATCGCCTGGTTGCCCTTCAACATCCACGATGGCAACGTTTCAGCTCCCGATAGCCGCGACGCGCTCCCCTCGGGTGTGTTCGACTCGGAGTGTTTCACCATGTGGAACTACGTCGATCACTGGGGCGACTGGACTGCCCCGCTGGGTCAGATCCCCGGAGGTCTTATCGACGTGGCTCACAAGAACGGTGTAGGTATCTCTTCTGTAGCATCGATCCCCTACGGTCCCATCACTGCTGAATGGAAAACTGCCCTCACAAATATGGGCTCTCAGTTCAACACGGATGCCGGCGCCCAGAAGGTTGTAAATATGTTGGCATACTATGGCCACGACGGTATCGGCTACAACTCTGAGTTCTCAAGCTTTACAGCACTGAACAACCTCCGCACATTCCACGAAAAACTCCTCAAGGGCCTTAACGCCAAATATAATGAAGTGGCACCGGGCTATAACATGCAGGAGAATATCTGGTACGACGGCACAAACGATAACGGTTCAATCCAGTTCGACGCCGGTTTGGGTAGCCACAACTACCGCAACTGGGGTCCGCTCGGTCAGGAACGCTCTTCGCTCTTCTTGAACTACAACTGGGTGCTTTCGGCAGGAAATGCAACAACGCTGCAGAAGTGCGTTACCAACGCCGCAAGCGCAACATACGGCAAGGGTCGTTCGCCACTCTACCTCTACTGCGGTCTCAACATGCAGGGTGGTGAGCCCTCGCCCTCGCGCGATCCCTGGAACGTTTTCTCTAAGTTCAACCTCTCAATCGGTCTTTGGGGTCAGCACAAAGTGAACCTCTTCTTCGAGGGTCGCGGTTCTAACGGCACAAGCCCCGATGCTCAGCAAACCACATATCAGTCTCGCATCGAGAACTGGTTCACCGGTGGTACGCACAACCCCGTTAACGTTCCCACCACACTCTCAAGCTCAACTACCTGCAACACCGACGAAAAGGAGTTCCACGGTATGAGTACATTCATGAGCGCTCGCTCAACCTTGAGCTGGGATCTCGGCAAAGAGGCTTTCGTTTCTTACTTCAACGTAGGTAACGGTAAGTTCTTCAACTGGAAGGGCGAGCGTCAGCACAACGCTGAATGGTACAACATCGCTTCTCAGGACTATATGCCCACCTGGAGATGGTGGTTCAACTCTAAATTCCTCGGCAAGAACGCCGGAGATGTTGCCGCCGACGGTCTCAAAGCCTCTATCACTTGGAAAGATGCATATATCGGTGGTTCGACAATCCGCATCGCCGGTTCGGCCAACGAGGAGTATCTGCACCTCTTCAAGACCGCATACGCCCTCAAGGCTGGCGACGTTATCAACTTCGTATACAAACTCGCCACCGGTTCGACCGATGCATCGATCGTGATGAGCGTAAATGGTGCTGAAAGCACAATCGCAAAAGAGATCCCCGTTTGCGAAACATCTCGCCTCTCCGACAACTCGGAGTGGATCTCTAAGAGCTACACCGTAACCGAGGGCGACGGCCTGGCCGGTCAGACTGTAGCCATGATCGCTTTGAAGTTCAACAACGCAGCCAACATGGATATGTATCTCGGTGAGTTCTCGATTAAGCGTGCCGTAACGGCTGCTCCCGTGGCTCCCGTCATCGAGAATGTTACCGTGCTTCGCTCTCACTACGCCGGTGTTGACGCCAAAGTTATATTCAATGTCCCGAACAACAAACCGCAGGGCACTGTCTGCTACAACGACGACGTAAACACATCTTTCTTCAAGATCTGGTCGAAAGAGGAGGGTAAAGAGCCCGTTCTGTTGGGCACAACCACCTCTTGGGCGGCAATGGCATACTCTGTGCCCTTCGCAGGCGACGAAAACGGTAACGGTAAAATCTCGTTCGGTGTGGAAGCCGTATCTATGGATCACAACAGCACTTCAGGCATCGTATGGAGCGACCCAGTTTCTTCAGGCACACGCGCATACTCCGATCAGATACAGGTAAGCAAGACTACCATCACCCCGGGCGAAGAGTTTACACTCTCAACCGTCGATGCTAAGCGTAACTTCAAATGGGAAGTATGGACCGCCGGCGACAACTCAACAAAAGTTGCTGAAAGCGGCGATGCTACCAACGCTTGGACTTGCCCCGGTATCGAGGCTAAGGGCACATACGATGTTAAGTGTATCGGTGCCAACAACTCTGGCGCAGATTTCATCCTCTACAAGAACCTGTTCGTAGTAACTGATCCCTCTTTGGGTCGTCTGCCCAAGATTGAGTCGCTCACTGCAAACGGCTCTGAGGCTTCGATCGAGGTTGTAAAGGGTGACGATGTAACTCTTCAATACACCGGTCGTTCGGCCAACGGTGTCGCATCGCGCGGTATCAAGATCGACGAGAAGTTCTTCGGTGTTAAGGCTTCTGAAGTATTCTCAGGTCAGTACGAGTCATTCTCTTTGGCTGGCTGGTTGCGTATCGACAACCTCCCGGGCGACTGCGTATGGATCGACGTTCGCAACCCGATGGGCGCCTGGCCCCGCAACAACTGGGGCTGGCTCTGGACAAACATCAAACAGGATGGTACGCTAATGGACTTCCACCACGACCTCACTGTGGCTGATGCCGGTGCAATCCAGAACCCGTTGGTTTACGACTTCAATAACGGCAAAACCACATTCTTCAACCCCGGTCAGTGGACTCACTTCGCATTCACATTCGACCGCGACGAAACCAAGACTCGCACCATCATCTACATCAACGGTAAGAAGATTGAGTCTAAGTGGTACTACTATACCAACACCAACGACGACTTCATCACCGACCCCAACACAACAACCAAGACTCCTAGCCAGCAAGGCACAACCGACGACTACGTAAACGCAGTTAAGCCGATGCCGATGGAGGCATACCTCACAATCGGTGGTACACGTCACACCGGCCGTGGCGGTGGTCTCGGCTTCACCGGCGTACTCGACGACTTCCAGGTTTGGGATCACGCCATGACTCAGGAAGAGGTTAACAAATCGCTCGCCGGTCTCGACGGCAACAACCTCCCCGCCGGCGTATCTGCATACTGGGATTTCGAAGGCGCTCCCAACGGCGAGAACCTCTTCATTGCCAAGGGTTCAAAGAATGGTGCTAAGGGTGGTTACTTCAAACTTGCCGGCGGTAAAGCCGAAGGCGAAGGTAACGTAACATACCAGAATCCCTCGTTCACATCAGGATGTCCCTTCATCCCCGGTGTTGACTACAAGATTGAAACTAAACCGAGCGTTGAAGCCAACAAGGCTACTATCAGCAACGTAACCGGTAACGACAAGGCAGGTTCTGCAAAATTGCAGTACACTCAGCCGGGCGAATACACTGCAGTATTGACACTCACCAACGACCTTGGTTCTGACAGCAAGACATTCCAGTTCATCAAGGTTGGCGGCGATGCAGCAGTTGACGAGATTGCGCAAGGCGAGCTCCGCACCTACACCATCGACGACACACTCTATCTCGAGGTTGTAGAATCGGGCACATACAACGTAGCAATCTACGCACTTGACGGCCGCACAGTAACCAACGCCACACAAACCGTTGCATCGGGCGACTTCATGAAAGTAACCGTAAACGGAGGCCGTGGCATCTACGTTGTGAAGGTTACATGCGACGGCAAGAACGTACGCAACTTCAAACTCAACAAAAAATAAGAAATTTTTCATGATTTTTAAGGAAGTTAAAAACTTCTAAACGTCTGGGGCTCGATGCGATATCGCGCCCCATTCTTTTTCCCTACCCCTCCCCTTCACCCTCACCCTCCCTCACCTTCACCCTACCTCCCCATAACAAAGAAAGATTTCACTTAATTTCATTACCTGCAATAAGACACATACTTTGTATGAGACCTCGGAGCTGGGCAGCAAGGGGAGCGTCGGAGGTCGTGGACGTTGCGCTTCTAGCGCGACATCATGGAAGTCATGCTTTTAAGCATGACACCAAACACACCACCCCTTCAGGCGCAACACCCCCCCTAAAGCTATTCAAACCCTGATGAATTTAACCAGAACACCATACCGTTTCCATAACACCATAACGCTTCGCTAAGATGTCGGCATACCATAACGACATGCTTGGAAGCATGTCATCC
>QLIP01011996.1_pt1 | contig 20706 bp, 19 predicted proteins | sample 1769771 | NCBI WGS metagenome assembly QLIP01 (sample SAMN09428762, study PRJNA476227) | Gut metagenome, whole genome shotgun sequencing project. | isolation source: cecum | host: Rhizomys sinensis | place: China: Jinsha town of Minqing, Fujian Province | collected 2013-09-23
AGTGGAAGGTATGCAATTCGACCGCGGCTACATCTCCCCCTACTTTGTCACCAACACCGAAAAGATGGAAGCCGACCTCGACTCCCCCCTCATTCTTCTCTACGACAAGAAAATCTCTAACCTCAAGGATATGCTCCCCATCCTCGAGCAATCAGCCCAAAGCGGCCGCCCGCTGCTGATCATCGCCGAGGACGTTGACAACGAAGCCCTCGCCACCCTCGTGGTGAACCGCCTGCGTGGCTCGCTCAAAATCTGCGCCGTGAAGGCTCCCGGCTTCGGCGACCGCCGCAAGGAAATGCTCGAGGACATCGCCGTGCTCACTGGCGGCGTAGTGGTGAGCGAAGAAAAGGGTATGAAGCTCGAAAGCACCACCATCGACATGCTCGGCCGCGCCGAAAAGGTGACCGTCAACAAGGAAAACACCACCATCGTGAACGGCGCTGGCTCTGCCGATAATATTGCCGCCCGCGTGGCACAAATCAAGGCTCAAATCGCCTCCACCACCTCCGACTATGATAAGGAGAAACTCCAGGAACGCCTCGCCAAACTGGCTGGCGGCGTAGCCGTGCTCCACATCGGCGCACCCTCCGAAGTGGAAATGAAGGAGAAGAAGGACCGCGTGGACGACGCTCTCTCAGCCACTCGCGCAGCAATTGCCGAAGGCATCGTCCCCGGCGGCGGCGTGGCCTACATTCGCGCCACCGAGAAACTCGAAGGCGTGCGTGGCGTCAACGACGACGAAACCACCGGCATCCTCATCGTGAAACGCGCCATTGAGGAACCCCTCCGCCAAATCGTGTTCAACGCTGGCGAGGAAGGCTCCGTCATCGTCAACAAGGTGCGCGAAGGCAAGGCCGACTTTGGCTACAACGCCCGCACTGGCGTATATGAGGACCTCTTCGCCGCTGGCGTAATCGATCCCGCCAAGGTGACCCGCGTGGCCCTCGAAAACGCTGCCTCCATCGCCGGCATGTTCCTCACCACTGAGTGTGTCATCGCCGACAAAAAAGAGGAAAACCCCGTCCCCGCAATGCCCAACCCCGGCATGGGCGGCATGGGCATGATGTAAGCCTCACCCCCCCAGTAATTCCCGCAAGGGAGGTTCTCAAAATTGACATTATTCACATGAACAAGCAATGAATATGCAATTTTCAGAACCTCCCTTGTTGTTTTTTTAGAGAAAAAACATTAACTTTGCCCCCATAAAAACAACTAAAACCTAAACGTTATGAGCTTCCTGTCTGACTTCAAAGCATTTGCCATGAAAGGTAATGTGGTGGACATGGCCGTTGGTGTGATCATCGGCGGTGCTTTCGGCAAAATCGTCTCCTCGCTGGTCAACGACGTGATCATGCCCGCCGTAGGCCTGCTCACCGGAGGTGTGAACTTCACTACTCTCTCCGCCACCCTCAAGGGCGCCGAACTCGACCCCACCGGCGCAGTTGTTAAAGAAGCCGTGATGCTCAACTACGGCATGTTCATTCAAAACGTGGTTGACTTCCTCATCATCGCCTTCTCCATCTTCATTGCCCTGCGCGTGATGATGAAATTCAAGAAAAAAGAAGAAGACGCGCCAGCCGCTCCCCCTGCCCCATCGCAGGAGGAAGTGCTCCTGACCGAAATTCGCGACCTACTCAAAAACAAACCTCAGTAAAGTGTACTCACCAATAGGCGTATTTGACTCTGGCTACGGCGGCCTGACCATTCTCGAAGGAATGCGTCAGGCTCTGCCGCAACATGACTATCTCTATCTCGGCGACAACGCGCGCGCCCCCTATGGCACCCGCTCCTTCGAAGTCGTCTACCAATTCACCCTCCAAGCCGTCAAGCGCCTATTTGCCGAGGGCTGCCACTTAGTGGTGCTCGGCTGCAACACCGCCTCGGCCAAGGCTCTGCGCACCATTCAGCAACGCGACCTCCCCACGCTCGACCCCTCGCGCCGCGTGCTCGGCATAATCCGCCCCACAGTTGAACACCTCGCGGAAGTGTCCACCTCTGGCCATATCGGCTACTTCGCCACACCCGGCACCGTGGCCTCCCAAAGCTACGAAATGGAGATGGCCAAGCTATGCCCCCAGGCGCAAGTCACCGGCCAAGCCGCCCCAATGTGGGTATCGCTCGTGGAAAATCGCGAAAGCAACGGCCCCGGTGCCGACTATTTCGTGCAGAAGTATGCCCGCGAGCTGCTCGCCCAAGACCCCCTCATCGACACCGCCCTGCTGGCCTGCACCCACTTCCCACTGCTCATCAACAAAATCACCCAATCCATGCCCGAAGGCGTGAAAATAGTGACCCAGGGCGAAATAGTAGGCGCATCGCTCGCCGACTACCTCCGCCGCCACCCCGACATGGACGCACGCATCTCGCGCGGCGGCTCCTGCCGCTATCTCACCACCGAATCGGCCGCTAAGTTTGCCGAGATGGGCAGCCTCTTCCTCCGCCAACCCATATCCGCCACTACAATTCATCTCAATTAAGTTTGAAAATAGCTAATATCGACCTCGGACCTCAGCCCGTGCTGCTCGCCCCTATGGAGGACGTGACCGACGGCTCTTTCCGCCTGATTGCCAAAGAATCGGGCGCCGACATGGTGTACACCGAATTTGTCAGCGCCGACGCCCTAATCCGCTCCATCGCCTCCACCACCCGCAAGCTCCAAGTGGACAAACGCGAACGTCCCGTAGCCATTCAAATCTATGGCCGCGACCCCGACACCATGGCCGAAGCCGCACGAATTGTAGCGGAAGCAAAGCCCGACATTATTGACATTAACTTCGGCTGCCCCGTCAAGAAGGTGGCCGGCAAGGGCGCAGGCGCGGGGCTGCTGCGCGATGTGCCCAAGATGCTCGACATTACTCGCGCCGTGGTCAACGCCGTCCATCTCCCCGTCACAGTCAAAACCCGACTCGGCTGGGACCACGACTCGCGCATCATAGTGGACCTCGCCGAGCAGCTCCAGGACTGCGGCATACAGGCACTCACAGTCCACGGCCGCACCCGCTCGCAAATGTACACCGGCCAGGCCGACTGGGAAATGATAGCCCGCGTCAAGGAAAATCCGCGCCTCCAAATCCCCCTGATTGGTAACGGCGACATCTCCACCCGCGCTCAAGTGGAGGAGGCCTTCAACCGCTATGGCGTTGACGCCGTGATGGTGGGGCGCGCCGCCATAGGTGCTCCCTGGATATTCAGCGAGCTAACTGGCCGCGGTCCCATTCCGGTGCATGAGCAATTCAACCTTCTGCGCCGCCAAATCCTCGAAAGCTGCGACCGCATCGACCCCATTCGCGGCATCCTCCACATTCGCCGTCACCTGGCCATAACCCCACTCTTCAAGGGTATACCCAACTTCAAACCCCGCCGCATCCAACTACTGCAAACCCCCGACCCCGACACCCTTCTTCAATTAATCAACCAAATAGAACAGGAAGTTTATGAAAGCTAAACATCTCCTCCTCGCCATCGCGGCCCTCAGCGGCTGCATGTGCGCCAACGCTAAGGACTTTAGCGAATCGTGGCAGCAATCAATCTCCTCAATCGTCGTGAATGGTTCGCCAAGCGTCATTGTCTCCTTTGGCAATGAGTCCTCAGCCACCTACAGCTCCAACTCCGACAAAGCACCCTACGTATTCCGTCTGCGCAACGGTGTGCTGGAAATCTCCGTCGAACGCGGCGTTAATCTCAGCCTCAACCGCACCACCGACATAAATCTCACCCTCAAAGCCCCCGTGAAGTCAATCACCATCAATGGCTCGGGCGACGTCAACATCAACTCGCTACGCTCCCAAAGCAACCTCGACCTCTCAATCAATGGCTCGGGCGACATCGACATCAAGTCGGCCTCCGTGGCCAACATCTCCGCCTCGATCAGCGGCTCGGGCGACATTGACCTCTATAACGTCTCAGCCCGCGATGCAAATATCAGCCTCTCTGGCTCGGGCGACATTGAGGTGCGCAACATCGATGCCCGCTCGGTCAGCGCCTACATCGGCGGCTCAGGCGATATTAGTCTACTCGGCGGCTCAGCGCAGTCGCTCAAGCTCACCCTCGACGGCTCAGGCGACCTCAATTCGCGCGTCAAGGCCGACTCCACCACCGCCTCGCTCAACGGCTCGGGCGACATCCAGTGCCTCGCATCAGAGAGCATGAATCTCTACAACAACAAGAACTCCGGCCAAATAACCGTGCGCGGCCCCAAACCCAAGAAATTAACCTCTGAAGGCAAAAATATCCGTTTCAAATGAAAAAACTTTTCCTTGCTGTCCTCTTCGGACTCTCATTCATCGCAGTTAACGCCCAAACCACCACACAGAAAATGGAAGTGGGCGAGTTTATGAAAATCAACATTGATGGCCCGCTCAATGTGGACTATGTCTATTGCCCCGACTCGGCTGGCATCGCCTTCGTCACTGGCATGCCCGATCGCATCGCGTGGGTGGAAGCGCGCGTCAAAGGCGACGAACTGCGCCTCAAACTGCAACAGCCCGACTCGCTGAAGTATATGCCCGCTGGCCCCAAACCCTCCGTGAAGGTCTATTCGTCGTTCCTCACCGCCGTCGTGAACAATGGCGACAGCACCGTGCGTGTGCTCTCCACCGTCAATGTGCCCAAGTTCTCAGCCAAGGTCGTAGGCAATGGTCGCATATCCATTCACGACATCCAAGCCAACGAAGTGACCCTCACCCAAGCCATCGGCCACGGTGCCCTGCGCGTAGCTGGCAAGTGCAAGGACCTGAGCATCAACCTGCTCGGCAATGGCACAGTCGAGGCCGAAGCCCTGGAGTCCACCAAGTGCTCCATCAAGTATGGCGGCAAAGGCAACATCGGCGTATGGGCCAATGAGAAAATCAGCGTGGTTGGCATAGGTTCAGGCACCGTCTATTTCCTCGGCTCTCCCCAAATCAAAAACAGCGCCATCGGCGTTTCGCTCCAACACATGACGGAATAACCCATTCCCCGTGGAGCAAAACCTCAAGAAACAAACCATTCGCGCCGCTAAGTGGAACCTGCTTGACAAACTCGGCTCGCAGCTCCTCTACGGCATCACAGGGCTCGTACTCGCCAATCTGCTCGACCAGGAGCAATTCGGATTGGTGGGTGCGCTGCTCGTGTTTCAGGCCTTCGCTTCGCTATTCGTCGACAGCGGTTTTGCCTCCGCTCTCATTCAGCGCAAAGCGCCCACCGAGCAAGATTATTCCACCGTCTTTTGGTTCAATATGCTCATGGCTGGCGTGCTCTATGCGCTGCTCTATCTGCTCATGCCGCTCATCGCCACCTATTTCAAGGCGGGTGAGCAACTGGTGCCGCTCGGGCGCATAATGTTCCTCACATTCATTCTCAATGCGGCTGGCATCGTGCAAACCAACCGTATGGTCAAGCAAATGAACGTGCGCCCCGTGGCGTTGGCCAACTGCATCGGCCTGCTTCTGGGCAGCATCGTGGGCATATGGCTCGCCTTCACGCTGCGCGATGCGCGCGCCCTCGTGTGGCAATACGTAGTCACCGCTGGAGCCAAGTCGCTGCTCCTCTGGGTAATGGTGCGCTGGACACCGCAACTTATTCTCTCGTGGCAAATCCTCCGCTCCTTTTTCGCCGTCGGCTCGGGCGTGATGCTCCAGTCGTTCTTCAACATCCTCTTCCAAAACGTCTATTCCATCGTCATCGGCCGCCGCCTCGGCATGGTGTCGCTCGGTGTCTACACCCAGGCCGACAAGTGGAGCAAGATGGTGTCGGCCTCTCTCTCGCAGGTGCTCACGTCGTCGTTCCTACCGCCGCTGAGTGCCGTGCAGGACCAGCCCGACCGCTTCGATAATATGGTGCGCACCATTCATCGCAACACGGGCCTCATCCTCCTCCCTGGCTTCACGCTGATTATCATCTTAGCCGCGCCCGCCTTCCACCTCGTATTCGGCCATAAGTGGGACGCAGCCATTCCCCTCTTCCAGTTGCTTATGCTGCGAGGCATTCCCGTGGTGCTTTCTGGCCTCTACTGCAACTTCATTCTCGCCAAGGGCCGCGCAAAGTTGCTCGCCGGCAACGAAATCATTCGCGACTCCGTAGCCATCGTGACCCTCATCGCCACCCTGCCGCTGCTCAGTCGCCCCGATGGCATCGCCCTGATGCTCTGCGGTCAGGTGGCCGCCGCGCTCATCACCTGCGTAGTCACGGCCGCACAATGTCGCCGCATCACCAACCGCACCCTTCCGCGCCTCCTCTCCGACCTCCTCCCCGGCGCCCTACTCGCCCTCCTACTACTCCTCCCCGCCCTCTTTTTTGCAGAAAAATTTGGGCTTTTCTAAAATAATTCGTACCTTTGCAGCTCAAACTCTCTCCATTCTCTCTCATCTCTCACCCTCTCTCCTCCTCTCCTCCACAATGCACAAATTCATTGAAGGGGCAATCTTGGGTCTGCTTTTAGCCATCGTGTTTGCTTCTATCGACACCTGGGCCAGAAAATTTGACGACACCAAACGCTCCATTATCAACATCTTCGCCCTGCTGCTACTCCTCCTAATCGCTGGCTGCGGCTTCATCCTATTCAATTTCTAATCCCCACCCCATACCCCCATCCCCCAATGGGGCCATCACTCCCATTATTCCCATTCCTCCCATGTGGGCAAAAAAAATCGAGCAGCCTCGCAACTGGTAGTCCAGTGCAAGGCTGCGAATGTGGATGCGTGAAGCGGTTGGCTTACTTGAGGAGGGTTTTAACCTGTTCGTTGGGCACCATTTCTTCTTTGAATACGTAAGCACCAGTTTTGGGCGAACGCTCCATCTTGATGATTTTGCTGTAGGTACGGCCTTCACCTTTTTGCAGTGAGGCCACGGTTTTCTTTGCCATTTCCTGTAAGTTTTAGGTGGAGGGGATTATTTAATTTCTTTGTGAACGGTCACCTTCTTGAGAATGGGGTTGTACTTTTTCAGCTCCAGACGTTCGGTGGTGTTCTTGCGGTTCTTGGTGGTGATGTAGCGAGAAGTGCCGGGCATGCCGCTGGCCTTGTGTTCGGTGCATTCGAGGATCACCTGCACGCGATTACCTTTTGCTTTCTTTGCCATGGTGAATTATTTCTTTGAATTAGCAACCTAAACATTTAATATCTTTGTCGGTCAAGTAGCCCTTTTGAGCTGCTTGAAGCATAGCGGCGTTGAGGCCGAGCTTGTTGATAGTGCGCAGACCCTTAGCGGAGATGGTGAGGGAAATCCACATCTGCTGCTCCACCCAGAAGAACTTCTTGGTGAAGAGGTTGACGTTGAATTTGCGCTTAGTGCGACGTTTCGAGTGAGAAACGTTGTTACCGGTCATGGCTGTCTTGCCGGTGATTTGACACATCTTTGACATGACTGTGTGGGATTGTCGTCGGTTATTTGTTTTAGTTTCTGGGGTGATAACTCTCGAGGTTGCAATCGTTAAGCTACGCTTTTACCTTCGCTCATATCGCCCACCGACGCATCACTTTCGGCAGGCTTTCCCGGTACGAAACTCGCGAATTGCGCTGCAAAGTTACAAAAAAAAATTTATCCACGCAAATTTTTTTGCTCAATTTCTGCAAATTAACGTCAGTTACACCCCAAAAACACCACTCCGCAAAAACACTCTCGCAAACTTTTTCGCCCCATAAATGCGGTAATTCCATTTTTTTTATATAACTTTGCACTTCCTAAACCCGATTTCAACCAATCAGATGATCCAACAACAAGTCATAGACGAGGTACCCGTAGAGCTGATCCGAAGGGAACTCACTCCTGAGCGTTTCCTTCGCAAAGCCAACCACGGTGGCTCCGAATTATACGTAGTAGACGCCAATTGCGCCCCCAACGTAATGCGCGAGATAGGTCGCCTGCGCGAATTAGCCTTCCGTGCCGGCGGCGGCGGCACTGGCCTCGATTGCGACATTGATGAATTTGACACCATGTCGCCCCCCTGTCAGCAACTCGTTGTTTGGCACCCCGGCGAGGAAAAAATCCTTGGCGGCTACCGCTTTATCCTCGGCGAGAACATCCGCTTCAATGCCGACGGCACTCCCCGCATCGCCACCAGCCATCTCTTCAACTTCTCACCCAAGTTCATTGAGGATTATCTGCCCTACACCATCGAATTGGGCCGCAGCTTTGTGCGCGTTGAAAATCAAGCCACACGCAAAGGCACCAGCCACGCCATTTTTGCTCTCGACAACCTCTGGGACGGCCTGGGCGCGCTCACCGTGGTTCACCCCCAAATCAAATATCTCTTCGGCAAGGTGACTATGTATCCACAATATGACACCGACTGCCGCGATATGATTCTCCACCATCTCCACCGCCACTTCCCCGACCCCGATCAGCTCGTCACCCCCATCTTCCCGCTCGAACAGCACTGCGACAAGGCCGAACTCGATGCCCGATTTGGGTCCGAACTTAACTTCAAGGCCGACTATCGCACACTTAATCTCTACGTGCGCGAGCATGGCACCAACATCCCCCCACTGGTGAGCGCCTACATGAGCCTCTCGCCCACTATGAAGGTGTTTGGCACCGCCATCAACCACGAGTTTGGCATGGTGGAGGAAACCGGTATCCTCATCACCGTCAGCGACATAGCCGAAGAAAAGCACCGTCGCCACATCGCCTCCTTTCGTCCGAAAACCCAACAGTAATGACCAATACTACACATAAAATTTGCTCCGACCTAACCCTCACCGACCTGCAAATGCTCGGCGCGGACTATGGTCTGCTCACACTCACTTCCGCACAGCCACTGCCCGAAATTCGTCCCGGTCAGTTTGCACAAGTGCGCATTGACGGCTCGAAAAACACATTCCTCCGCCGCCCCATTTCCATCTGCCAAAGCACTCAAACAGAAATCAAACTGCTCGTGCGCCGCGCGGGCGAGGGCACCGATGCCCTACTCAAAACTCCCGTAGGCAGCATCGTCAACTGCCTCCTCCCTCTGGGCAACGGCTGGAGTCTCCCCAAAGCCCCCTCGGCCGAACTGCGTCTGCTGCTCGTGGGTGGCGGCGTTGGTGTGGCTCCCCTCTTGGCCCTGGGCAAGGCTCTGCGCCAAATGGGCTGCGAACCCGAATTCCTGCTCGGTGCCCGCACCGCCTCGCAGCTGCTCCTGCTCGATGAGTTCCAAGCCCTCGGCAAGGTGCACATCACCACCGACGATGGCTCGGCTGGCACTCGCGGCGTAGTCACCGCCCACCCCCGCTTCACCCTCCCCTCCGACCAAATATACTGCTGTGGCCCTGTGCCGATGATGAAGGCCGTGGCCAACACCGCCGTCCGCCTCGCATCGCCCTGCGAAGTAAGCCTCGAAAATATGATGGCATGCGGCCTCGGTGCATGCCTCTGCTGCGTCGAGAAGACCGTGCGCGGCAACGTGTGCGTATGCACCGAAGGTCCAGTGTTCAACATCAACCAACTCACATGGCAAGACTAAGCGTAAACATAGGCCAACTGAGCCTCAAAAACCCCGTACTCACTGCCTCCGGCACTTTTGGCTACGGCGAAGAATTTGCCGACTTCATCGACCTCAGCCGCCTGGGTGGCTTCGTGGTCAAAGGCACCACCCTGCTCCCGCGCGAGGGCAACGACTATCCCCGCATGGTCGAAACCCCCTCGGGTATGCTCAACGCCGTAGGCCTGCAAAATAAGGGCGTGAACCACTTCGTGGAAAAAATCTGGCCCCGCATCGAAAATTGCGGTTCGCAAGCCATCGTCAACGTGTCGGGTGCCACCGTGGCCGACTATGTGGGCGTGGCCGAACGCCTCGCGCCCCTCAAGGGACTCAACGCCATTGAGGTGAACATCTCCTGCCCCAACGTCAAGCAAGGCGGCATGGCCTTCGGCACCACCTGCACCGGCGCCGCCTCCATCACCTCGGCCCTGCGCAAGGTGTGGGACCGCACCCTCATCGTCAAACTCTCGCCCAACGTCACCAATATCGCCGAGATTGCTCGCGCCGTGGAGGACGAAGGTGCCGACGCCGTGTCGCTCATCAACACCCTCATGGGCATGGCCGTCGACGTAGAACGTCGCCGCCCCTGCCTGAGCACCATCACTGGCGGCCTGAGCGGCCCCGCCGTGAAACCCGTGGCCGTGCGCATGGTGTGGCAAGTGGCCAAGGCCGTCAAAATCCCCGTGATTGGCCTGGGTGGCATCACCTCCGGCGCCGATGCCCTGGAGTTCATGATGGCTGGCGCATCGGCCGTGCAAGTAGGCACCGCCAACTTCCTCGACCCCGCAATTTGCCTCAAAATCATCGCCGAAATCGAAGACTACTGCACCCGCCACAAAATCTCCGACATACGCGAAATTATCGGCATAATCTAAAAAACCTTCTGTTTTTTTGGTGAGATAAAAAAAAATTACTACCTTTGCACTTTGAAATTATCACCCAAAAGCTAAAACATACAATACTTAAATAAATGGCTACTAACGAACAAACCAAAGAACCAATCGTATCTGCCGACGAAAAAATCATTCGCGACAAAAAGGTTCGTTCCATCATGATGTGGGGCTCAATCGCCTGCGCCGTCATCGTAATTGGTGCTATCGCCTACTTCTACGGCTATCGCCAACCCCAAATCCAAGCTGGCAACGACGCAATCGGCGAAGCCGACCTCGAAGCCCTCTTTGGCTCAAACGACTCCATCGCTCTTGCTCAGTACGAAGCAGTGGCCAACACCTACGGTTTCGATGCTGGCAACCGCGCTGCACTGGCCGCCGCCGAGCTCCTCTACAAAAAAGGCGAATACGCCCAAGCGCTCGACTACCTCAACAAGTTCTCCCCCTCCGACGAAGTGATTGGCGCCCTCGCACTCTCGCTCAAAGGCGACTGCCTTGTCAACCTCGACAAGAACGAAGAAGCCCTCGACGCCTTCGAAGAAGCTGAAGACCAGGCCGACAACAACCCCCAACTCACCCCCTACCTCCTCAACAAGCAGGGCGTAGTGATGATGGCTCTGGGCAAATATGCCGACGCAGCTGCCGTCTACGACCGCATCGAACGCGAATACCCCAACTTCGCCTACCAATGCAACGCCGAAGCTCGCCGCACCCGCTGCGAAGCCGAGCTCGCCAAATAATCCCCTCCCGCACCCCTCCCCCCTTCGCAAGCGACCGCCCCGCGGCCGCTTGCCGCATTATTACCCTGAGGCTCCCATAAGCCCTATAGGCCCCATAGGGCTTATAGGAGCGCACTTTCCATAATTCCCATTACTCCCATTATTCCCATTACTCCCATTAATCCCATTAATCCCACCAGTCAATAAAAAAAGCGACAGGAGTGCGGGGCACTCCTGTCGGGGATTGGGCGGGGGAAGGTTATTGGACCTCGGCGAGGGTGGGGTCGAGGAGCTCGAGCATCTTGATGGCCGAGATGGGGATACGGGTGCCAGGGCCGAAGATGGCGGCGACACCGGCGCGATAGAGGAAGTCGTAGTCCTGAGCGGGGATTACACCGCCGGCGGTGACCATGATGTCCTCGCGGCCGAGCTTCTTGAGTTCTTCAATCACTTGGGGCACAAGAGTCTTGTGGCCTGCGGCGAGTGAGCTTACGCCGAGGATGTGCACGTCGTTTTCAACGGCTTGACGGGCAGCTTCTTCGGGGGTTTGGAAGAGGGGTCCCATGTCTACGTCGAAACCGCAGTCGGCATAGCCAGTGGCTACAACCTTGGCACCGCGGTCGTGACCGTCCTGACCCATTTTGGCAATCATGATGCGAGGTTGACGACCTTCGCGTTTGGCAAATTCCTCGGTGAGGCGACGTGCGCGTTGGAATTCGCTGTCGTTGAGAGTTTCTTCGGAGTACACGCCAGAGATGGTTTTGATTTCAGCTTTGTAGCGGCCCACGATGGCTTCGCAGGCGTCGGAGATTTCGCCGAGAGTGGCGCGGTGGCCAGCAGCCTTGACGGCAAGGTCGAGGAGGTTGCCTTGCTTGGTGCGCACACATTCGGTGATGGCTTCGAGGTCGGCCTTGACTTGTGCTTCGTCGCGGTGGCCTTTGACTTGGTTGAGGCGTTCGATTTGTTCGGCACGCACTTGGGTGTTGTCGATTTCGAGAATGTCGATGGGGTCTTCGTGGTCGAGGCGGTATTTGTTGATGCCTACGATGGTTTGACGGCCAGAGTCGATGCGGGCTTGGGTGCGCGCAGCGGCTTCCTCAATGCGGAGCTTGGGCAGACCGGTTTCGATTGCCTTGGCCATGCCGCCGAGCTTTTCGATTTCCTGAATGTGTTCCCAGGCACGGCGAGCGATGAGGTCGGTGAGGGCTTCAACGTAGTAGGAGCCACCCCAGGGGTCGATTTCCTTGGTGATGTAGGTTTCTTCCTGGATGTAGATCTGAGTGTTGCGGGCAATACGCGCGGAGAAGTCGGTGGGGAGAGCGATGGCTTCGTCCAGGGCGTTGGTGTGGAGGCTCTGGGTGTGGCCGAGGGCGGCGCCCATGGCTTCGATGCAGGTGCGGCCTACGTTGTTGAAGGGGTCTTGCTCGGTCAGGCTCCAGCCAGAGGTTTGGGAGTGGGTGCGCAGGGCGAGCGATTTGGGATTCTTGGGGTTGAACTGCTTGACAATCTTGGCCCAGAGCATACGGGCGGCGCGCATCTTGGCGATTTCCATGAAGAAGTTCATACCGATGGCCCAGAAGAAGGAGAGGCGGGGTGCGAAGGCATCGATATCCATGCCAGCGTTGACACCAGCGCGGAGGTATTCAAGACCGTCGGCGAGGGTGTAGGCGAGTTCGATGTCGGCGGTGGCACCAGCTTCCTGCATGTGATAGCCCGAGATGGAGATGGAGTTGAACTTGGGCATGTTCTGCGAGGTGTACTCGAAGATGTCGGCGATGATGCGCATGGAGAATTCCGGGGGGTAGATGTAGGTGTTGCGCACCATGAACTCCTTGAGGATGTCGTTTTGGATTGTGCCAGCCATTTCTTCGAGCTTGGCACCCTGTTCGAGGCCAGCGTTAATATAGAAGGCGAGCACGGGGAGCACAGCGCCGTTCATGGTCATGGACACGGACATTTTGTTCAAGGGGATGCCGTCGAAGAGCACCTTCATGTCGTCGAGCGAGCAGATGGATACACCAGCTTTGCCCACGTCGCCCACTACGCGGCCGTGGTCGGCGTCATAGCCACGGTGAGTGGCCAAGTCGAAGGCCACGGAGAGTCCTTTTTGACCAGAGGCGAGGTTGCGGCGATAGAAGGCGTTGGACTCGGCGGCGGTGGAGAAGCCAGCATATTGGCGAATGGTCCATGGGCGCATGGCATACATGCCAGAGTAGGGGCCGCGGAGATAGGGGGGAAGACCAGCAACGTAGTCGAGGTGTTCGAGACCCTGAAGATCAGCTTTGGTGTAGACGGGCTTCACGGGGATGCGTTCCGGGGTGAGCCAGTCGGAGCCGGCAGTGCAAGCGGAGCAAGCAGCGGCGGGAGCGGCGGGGGCCGCAATATTTATTTTAGAAAAATCGGGTTTCATTATTTCAGAAGTTTGGCGTTGAAGGCACGCAGGGTTTCGAGGAGGTTGCTACGCACGTGAATGAAGTTTTCGATGCCGAGGGCCTTGAGGTCGTCGGAGCAGGCGGGAGCGCCAGCCACCACGAATTCGGCCTTGCCCTGAATGAGCTTCCAGGCTTCGGGTGCAAATTCAGCATATTCGTCGTCGGAGGAGCAGAGCACCACCACGTCGGCTTGGGCGGCGAGGGCAGCGTCGATGCCTTCGGCCACGGTTGCGAAGCCGTTGTTGTCGATGATTTCGTAGCCAGCGCAGCCGAAGAAGTTGCCCGAGAACTGAGAGCGAGCCAGACGCATGGCCAGATTGCCGATGGTGAGCATGAACACCTTGGGGCGGTTGGCGGCGTGTTCGGTGGCGAGGCGCAGGGCTTCGAAGTCGCTGGCGAGGCGGGCACCGCTGATGCCGCCTTCGGCTTGGCAGCCACAGCCGCAGCCACAGGCTTCGCCTTCGATTTTGCCAGCGGCAAACTCGTTGATGTTGGGGTATTGGTTGGTGCCGAGGAGGACTTCCTTGCGCACGGCCACGTCGGCGTGGCGTTTCTTGTTGCTTTCGTTGATTGCAGCTTGCACGGAGCCATCGGCTACGCAGGCAGCGAAACCGCCCTTGGCGTCAACGTCGAGGAAGAGTTTCCAGGCTTCGTTGGCGATGGAGACGGTGAGGGTTTCAACGTAGTAGGAACCGCCAGCGGGGTCAACCACCTTGTCGAGGTGGCTTTCCTCCTTGAGGAGCAGCTGCTGATTGCGGGCGATGCGTTCGGAGAACTCGTCGGAGTTTTTGTAGGGGAGGTCGAAGGGGTTGACGGTGATGGAGTCAACGCCAGCGAGGGCGGCGCTCATGGCCTCGGTTTGAGAGCGGAGGAGATTAACGTGAGCGTCGTAGATGGTTTGATTATACTTCGAGGTGGCGGCGTGAACCATCATTTTGGGCGCGCAGGGGCACTTGGTGCCGTATTGCGCCACGATTTGCGCCCAAAGCATGCGGGCGGCGCGGAACTTGGCCAGCTCCATGAAGTAGTTAGTGGAGATGCCCATATCAAACTTGATTTTGCAAGCCACGAGGTCGGCCGAGAGACCAGCTTCGGTGAGGGCGGTCAGCCATTGGGCACCCCAGGCGAGTGCATAGCCGAGTTCCTGATAGATGTAGGCACCGCCATTGGTGAAGAGGGCGGAGTCGACGCTGAGCACGCGCAGACCCTTGATGGGTTCGGCAGCGAGCACCAGCTGTTTGCCCACTTCCACGGGGTCGACGGGAGCGGGAGCACCCTTCTTGAGGGGACGTTTCCAGGGGTTGAAGTGCACGGAGCCGCGGAAGGTTTCAACCGCGCCAGCAGCGTTGATTTCGGCAATGAGCAGGGGGAGCAGGTCGGCCACCTTGCATTGGCAGCAGCTGAGGTTCACCTCAACGGCGGCCAGGTCGATGCCTTGCAGGAAGGTGTGGAGTGCTTCAGCGTTCACTTCGGGCATGTGCCAGCCAATGGAGGTGGCACCGCGTTCGATAGCGAAGAGGGCTTTGGCGTTGGCCTCGGCAGCGTCGCCGGCGGTGATTTCCTGACGGATAGCCCAGTCGTTGTTGCAGCGGGTGCCGCGCACGAAGGGGAATTCACCAGGCAGGGAGTCGGTGGTTTTGAGGTCGGCGATATCCTCGCGGCGATACATGGGCTGCACGTTGAAGCCCTCGGAGGTGCGCCATACCAGTTTCTTTTCAAAAGGTGCTCCCTTAAGGTCGGCATCGACCTTCTCGCGCCATTGTTCGGCGGTCACTGGCGGGAACATCTCAAACAGGTTTTCTTTAGAGTCTGTCATTGTTGTTCGTTATGTGATAATTTGCCGCAAATTTACAAAAAAATCCAATCAATGCAAAATAAATCTTTCGGCCAGCGGCGCGGGAGAATTTATATGAGTTATATAATTTATATAAGTTATTGGGGGATAGTGTGTTAGCTGCGAACGGCGCAGAAATTTAACATTTTCTTAATAAACGATTAATCTTCTTGAAATGTTATTACAGTAACTTTGCGGCGAATTTTTCAACTATTTATAACAACGCATGGATATTTTATTCTTAGGCATCGTCCTATTTCTCTTCGTCCTGGCAGTGTTCGACCTGTCAGTGGGCGTGAGCAATGATGCTTGCAACTTCCTCAACTCGGCCATAGGGTCGAAAGCAGCCTCATTTCGCACTGTGGTGGCCGTGGCCGCCGTGGGCGTATTTATCGGAGCAGTGTCGAGCAACGGCATGATGGATATAGCCCGCCACGGCATATTCCGCCCCGAACATTTCTCCTTCTACGACCTTATATGTGTATTCATGGCCGTGATGGTGACCGACATTATCCTGCTCGACGTGTTCAACTCGCTCGGCATGCCCACCTCCACCACCGTCTCGCTCGTGTTTGAGCTTTTGGGTGCCTCCTTTATCATTGCTGTGGTGAAGGTGCTTGGCTCCGAAAGCGACATCACCATCATGGAGATGATCAACACCGAAAAAGCACTCAGCGTCATTCTCGGCATCTTCCTGAGTGTGGCCATAGCCTTCGTGTTTGGCACCGTGGTGCAGTTTCTCGCCCGCGCAATCTTCTCCTTTGAATATCGCTCGCGCTTGAAGTGGAAAATCGGCATCTTCGGCGGCATAGCCACCACCGCCATAATCTACTTCCTCCTCATCAAGGGTGCCAAGGACCTCGTGTGGATGACCCCCGAAGCCAAGGCCTGGATTGCGAGCAACACCATGCTCATCATCGGCGGCTGCTTGGCGGTGTTCACCGTGCTCATGCAGCTGCTCCACGCGCTCAGAGTGAACGTGTTGAAAGTAGTGGTGCTCATAGGCACATTTGCCTTGGCTATGGCCTTTGCGGGCAACGACCTTGTTAACTTCATCGGCGTGCCGCTCACCGGCTTTGACTCCTACCTCGACTATATGGCCAACGGCTCGGGCAACCCTCACGACTTCATGATGGACTCGCTCAACGCCCCTGCCAATACTCCCCTCTACTTCCTCATCGGTGCAGGTGCTATCATGGTGGTGTCGCTCGCCACGTCGAAAAAGGCACGCGCCGTCACCAAAACCTCCAACGACCTCAGCAGCCAATCGGCCGGCGAAGAGATGTTTGGCTCCTCGCGCATAGCTCGCCGCGTGGTGCGCACCTCCCTGGCCATCAACTCCTGGCTCAAGCGTGTGCTCCCTGCCAGCGTGCGCCACTGGCTTGACCAACGCTTCGACACCACGCAGCTCACCATGGAGCAAGGTGCCTCGTTCGACCTCATTCGCGGTGCCGTCAACCTGATGCTCGCCGGTATGCTCATTGCCGCTGGCACCTCGCTCAAACTCCCCCTCTCCACCACCTTCGTCACCTTCATGGTGGCTATGGGTACCTCGCTGGCCGACCGCGCCTGGGGTCGCGAAAGTGCCGTGTTCCGCATCACGGGTGTCATCTCCGTGATTGGCGGCTGGTTCATCACCGCTGGCGTGGCCTTTTTCGGCGCAGCTATCATTGCCTCGCTGATGCACTTCGGCGGCACCTTGGTGATGATTGCTATCGCTGCCATCGCAGTGTTTATCATCGTGCGCAACAACCTGAACTACAAAGAAAAAATCGCCGACGAAAAGGGCGACTCCATGCTCCACGCAATCCTCACCACCGACGACAAGGAGGAAACCTGGAGCCTGCTCAAAATCTATATGGCCGAGCAGCAACGTAAATTCCTCGCATTTGCCTCGGAGGAATATGTGGCTGTGACCCAAGCCTTTATTGCGGAGGACTACAAGGCGCTCGTGCGCCACGAAAAGATGCTCTACAAGGAGAAGGGTATCCTCAAGTCGTCGCGCCGCAAGCAAACGATGTGTCTGCGCCGCGTGCAGGTGGACACTGCCATCGAAAACTCCTCGTGGTTCCATATGGTCAACAATATGTGCATGACCATGAACTACAATCTGCGCCGCATCACCGAGGCCTGCAAGGAACACGTGGAGAACAATTTCCTCCCCCTGCCCGAAAACTATCGCTCACAGTTTGCCCCGATTTGCGCCCAGATAGTGGAAGTGTTTGGCGAGGCGCAAGCCCTGGTGGGTCAGAACAACGTGCGCCAAATTGCCCTGCTGCGCCAAAGCTGCGACCAAATCAAGGACGTAATCTCGGCCCAAACCCACAGCATCTATGCCCACATTCGCAATGGAGCGGACGATAATCTCACCGTGACCTATGTCTACCTCAACCTGCTCACCGAGTCGCAGGAGATGGTGTCGTCGCTCCGCAAACTCCTCCGCGCCTCCACCAAACTCACCGCCGGCGGTTCCGTGGCAGTACGCGAAGCACTAATCTAACAAGCCATAATCTAACAAGAAAATTGCACAATTCAGGAATTTTTGCGAAATTTGCACTATAATTTCGCAAAAATTCCTCTTTTTTTATGAACCAATCATCTTCCCGCACTTTAATGGACTGGGTAGTGGCCAGTCGCCCTTGGTCATTCACGACCTCCCTCATACCCATCGCAGCAGCCAGCACCTGGCTCCTCTGGGTCAACCCCACCACCTTCGACTGGGTAACTATCCCCCTGGCCATGCTCATGCTCGTCATTATGCAAGCCGCGGGCAACCTCATCAGCGACTACTTTGACCACGTCAAGGGCATCGACCTCCCTGGCTCACTCAATGGTGTGCGCCACATCCAAAGCGGTAAATTCACCCCTCGCGAAGTGCTCAACTACGGTTTTGCTTGCCTCGCCGTGGGCACCCTGCTGGGTCTGTTCCTCGTGTGGCGCTGCGGTCTCAACGCCCTCTGGATTGGCGGTGCTGGCATCGTCATGGTGCTTATGTATCCTTGGCTCAAGGCTCGCGCGCTTGGCGACATCAACGTGCTGCTCGGCTACGCGCTGCTCCCCGCCTTCGGTCTCTGCTATGCCATTGCCCAAAACTGGATGCTTGATAGCATACTGATGATTCTCCCCGTGGGTATCTGCACCGTGTCCATTCTCCACGCCAACAACACCCGCGACATGGACAATGACACCCGCGCCGGCATCCGCACCCTGAGCATCACGCTCGGTTTTGCCGCCGCCAAGTGGGTCTACTTCATTGAGACTATCCTCCCCTACCTTATGGTGCTTGTCCTCTACTTCTGCGGCATCGTGCCCATCACCTCCTTCATTGTGCTGCTCACTCTCCCGCTGGCCATCAACAACATCAAAATGATGCGCAGCAGCCGCGCCCACCACGCCGAAGATATTGGCACCCTCGACCTCCACACCGCCAAGCACCAAATGGCCTTCGGCATCCTCTACACCATCTCCTTTGCCCTCGCTCTGATATGATTTCCACTCCACTGCCCAAGGCGGTGTGGGTGTGCGTGGGCATAGCCGCCGTGCTCTGGTTTGTCATGTTCAGCCCGCTCACGGCCCCGTTCGTCCCCTTTTGGTGGGTGATGGCCGGGAGCGGCGTTCTGCTCACTTCGCTCTCGTTTGCCTTTGGGGGCAACCCGTTCAAGGAGTCAACCACCTCGCTGTGGAGCAACGTGCTGCTCGGCATTGTGTTGGCTGGCGCGCTTTGGGGCGTGTTTTGGGTGGGCGACAAACTCTCCCAACTGCTCTTCGACTTCGCTCGCCCGCAGGTAGATCTCATCTACGGCATGCGCAGCGGTTTTTCGCCCACGGTGATTGCCTTGCTGCTCTTCTTCGTGATAGGCCCCGCCGAGGAACTCTTCTGGCGCGGCTACGTGCAGCGCATGATGGTGCGTCGGTGGGGTCGTTTGGGCGGCTTCATCGTGGCCACGCTTTGCTACGCGTTTATCCACGTATTCAGCGGCAATTTCATGCTCTTTGCTGCCGCTGGAGTGTGTGGCATATGCTGGGGCGGACTCTACATGCTCTTCCCTCGCCGCCTGCCCATGCTCGTAGTGTCCCACGCCCTCTGGGACACCCTCGCCTTCGTAATCCTACCTATTTAGTTTAGGGGTAATTCATTGCATTTAGGGCTATTTCATTGCAGTGTCCGAATTTTTTCGTACATTTGCACCTATGAATTTTCAACTCGACTCACTTTATTCGCCCACGGGCGACCAGCCGCAGGCCATCGAAGCCCTCACGCAGGGGGTAAACGATGGCACGCCGGCGCAGGTGCTCCTCGGCGTCACTGGTTCGGGCAAAACCTTCACCATGGCCAATGTGATTGAGCGTGTGCAGCGCCCCACGCTCATCTTGAGCCACAACAAAACCCTCGCCGCACAGCTCTACTCGGAGTTCAAAACCTTCTTCCCGCAGAACTCCGTGCAGTACTTCGTGAGCTACTACGACTACTACCAGCCCGAGGCCTATATCCCTGGCATTGACCGATATATTGAAAAGGACCTGATGATCAACGATGAGATTGAGCGTCTGCGTCTCTCCACAGTGTCGGCCCTGCTCTCGGGACGCAAGGACGTGGTGGTGGTGAGTTCGGTGAGCTGCCTGTTCGGTATGGGCAACCCTGCCGACTTCGGGGCTTGCGCCGTAGAAATCCACGTGGGCGAGCATATCGGCCGCAACGACCTGCTCCGCAAACTCGTTGGCGCACTCTATAGCCGCAACGAAGCCGATCTGGCTCGCGGCACCTTCCGCGTGCGCGGCGACACCGTGGAAATTCGCCTTGCCTACGAAGAAATCACCCTCCGCGTCACCTTTTGGGGCGACGAGATTGAGTCAATCCAAACCGTGCACCCCACCACTGGCGCGTCGCTCGGTTCGCACGATATTTTCCAGATTTACCCCGCCAACCTCTTTGTCACCGACCAGGCGCGCCAAAATGCCGCCGTGGCCCAGATAGCCCTCGACCTCGGCGAGCGCGTGGAGGCCTTCGAGCGCGAAGGCAAACTGCTCGAAGCGCAGCGTCTGCGCGAGCGCGTGAGCTACGACATCGAGATGATTAAGGAGCTTGGCCACTGCTCTGGCATTGAAAACTACAGCCGCTACTTCGACGGCCGCAAGCCCAACGAGCGACCTTTCTGCCTGCTCGACTACTTCCCCTCCGACTTCCTGACCATCATAGATGAAAGCCACGTGACGGTGCCGCAGCTCCGCGCAATGTATGGCGGAGATATGAGTCGCAAGCACAACTTGGTGGAGTATGGCTTCCGCCTGCCCGCCGCCCTGGACAACCGTCCGCTCAAATTTGAGGAGTTTGAGGCCTTAGTGCCGCAAACCATCTACGTATCGGCCACCCCGGCCGACTATGAACTTGCCAAGG
>QLIP01041150.1_pt1 | contig 20689 bp, 13 predicted proteins | sample 1769771 | NCBI WGS metagenome assembly QLIP01 (sample SAMN09428762, study PRJNA476227) | Gut metagenome, whole genome shotgun sequencing project. | isolation source: cecum | host: Rhizomys sinensis | place: China: Jinsha town of Minqing, Fujian Province | collected 2013-09-23
GGCTAATCGCCGCCTGTGCCGCCGCTAATTTTGCAATCGGCACGCGGAACGGCGAACAGGATACATAGCTTAAGCCTATCTTATGGCAGAACTCTACGCTGCTTGGGTCGCCGCCGTGCTCGCCACAGATGCCAAGCTTAATATTCGGGCGCACTTTACGGCCTTTTTCTGCTGCCATCTGTACCAGCTGCCCAACGCCAGTCTGGTCTAACCTTGCAAACGGGTCTGACTCATAAATCTTTGCCTTATAATAGGCATCTAAGAACTTGCCGGCATCGTCACGCGAGAAACCAAACGTCATCTGCGTCAGATCGTTTGTGCCAAAGGAGAAAAATTCCGCTTCTTTTGCGATTTCGTCCGCTGTGAGCGCCGCCCTTGGAATCTCGATCATCGTACCGATATGGTATGCAATGTCAGAGCCTTTTTCTGCTTTTACTTTTTCTGCGGTATCCACTACGACATCTTTCACATATTTTAATTCTTTTCTTTCGCCTACAAGCGGAATCATGATCTCAGGCACGATATCATACCCTTTTTCTGCCTTTACTTCAATTGCCGCTTCTATCACGGCCCTTGTCTGCATCCTTGCAATCTCAGGATATGTAACCGCAAGGCGGCATCCCCTGTGCCCCATCATCGGATTAAACTCATGCAGCCCACTGCAGGTCGCTTTTACTTCTTCTACAGACAGACCCATATCTTCTGCCAGCTGCGCAATATCTTCTTCATCCGTAGGCACAAACTCATGCAGCGGCGGGTCTAAGAAACGAATCGTGACCGGCCTGCCTTCCATCACTTCGTAAAGTGCCTTAAAGTCGCCTTTCTGGAACGGAATCAGCTCGTTTAACGCTTTTTCTCTTTCTTCCACTGTTTTAGAAAGAATCATCTTACGGATCTTAGGAATCCTTTCCGGGTCAAAGAACATATGTTCTGTTCTGCATAAGCCGATGCCTTCTGCGCCCAGTTTTACTGCGTTGGCAGCATCTGCAGGCGTGTCCGCATTTGTGCGTACTTTCAACGTCCTGAATTTATCCGCCCACTCCATAATCTTCTCAAAATTGCCGCTGATAGACGCATCCACCGTCTTAATATCGCCTTTGTAAATCTTGCCGGTCGTCCCATCTAAGGAAATATAATCCCCTTCCACAAATTTGTGCCCGCCAAGTTCAAACCATTTCGCTTCTTCGTCAATCTTAATCTCACTGCAGCCCGATACACAGCATGTACCCATGCCACGCGCAACAACAGCTGCGTGGGAAGTCATGCCGCCGCGCACTGTCAAAACGCCTTCTGCTGCATGCATGCCTTCGATATCTTCCGGGGATGTTTCAAGGCGCACTAAGACAACCCTCTCGCCTGATTCATGCGCATTTTTTGCGTCCAATGCCGTAAAATATACTTTTCCGGCTGCTGCACCGGGGGATGCCGGAAGTGCCGTGCCAATCACTTCGCCTTCTTTTAAAGCCTTCGGATCAAACGTTGGATGCAAAAGCTGATCCAATGCTTTCGCCTCAATCCTAAGCACTGCCTGTTCTGGCGTAATCCTGCCTTCTTCTACAAGGTCGCATGCAATCTGCAATGCTGCCGTTGCCGTCCTTTTTCCGTTGCGCGTCTGCAGGAAGAACAGTTTCCCATCCTCAATCGTAAATTCCATATCCTGCATATCACAGTAATGATCTTCCAATTTCGTTGCAATCTCAACAAACTTCTTATAGCATTCCGGCAAATCTTCTGCCAGTTTGGAAATTGGCTGCGGCGTCCTGATGCCTGCCACGACATCCTCGCCCTGCGCGTTGATCAGGTATTCTCCATAAATGCCTTTCTCGCCTGTGGAAGGATTTCTTGTAAAAGCAACGCCCGTTCCAGAAGTGTTGCCCATATTGCCAAATACCATGGCCTGTACGTTGACCGCCGTGCCCCAGTCGCCAGGGATATCATTCATCCTGCGGTATACGATAGCGCGCTCATTATCCCAGGAGCGGAACACTGCCTTTACCGCTTCCATCAGCTGTACCTTTGGATCTTGCGGAAATTCTTCTCCCATTTTCTCCTTATATATTTCTTTGAATTTTGCAATGACTTCCCTTAAGTCATCTGCCGACAATTCCGTGTCATATTTTACGCCTTTAGATTCTTTGATCTCATCCAGCACTCTTTCAAAATGTGATTTTGGCACTTCCATGACAACATCGGAAAACATCTGGATAAATCTGCGGTAAGAATCGTATGCAAATCTTGGATTGCCTGTCTTTGCAGCAAATCCTACCACTGCGATGTCATTCAATCCGAGATTTAAAATGGTATCCATCATACCGGGCATGGATGCTCTTGAACCGGAACGCACCGACACCAAAAGAGGCGTCTCAACATCGCCAAATTTCTTTCCCTGTTTCTTCTCTAAATCTGCCAGTCCTGCAAAAATCTGCTCTTTGATCTCTTCTGAAATCTGTTTGCCGTTCTCATAATAATCTGTGCAGGCTTCCGTCGTCACAGTAAATCCCTGCGGGATCGGCAGACCCAGGTTTGTCATCTCTGCCAGATTGGCTCCTTTGCCGCCAAGCAGATTCCTCATGTCGGCATTTCCTTCCTCAAACAAATATACCCATTTTGCCATTCGTTCGTTCCTCCCTTGAAATAGAATGATTCGCTCTTAAACGCCATACGGCTGCTGTTCCTATAGTATACCATAAAACGGAAACTTCCCGCAAGACAAACTGTATTTTTCTTAAAATTCAAACCTCTCCGCGAAATATGCATCCAAATCCGCGATCTTTACCCTCTCTTGCTCCATGGAATCCCGAAAGCGGACCGTAACGGATGCGTCGCCTTCCGATTCAAAATCGTATGTCACGCAAAAAGGCGTGCCAATCTCATCCTGGCGGCGGTAGCGTTTCCCGATATTGCCCCTGTCGTCATATTCACAGTTGTATTTTTTGGACAGATCCATATAAATTTTCTCTGCCCCTTCGCCCAGCTTTTTCGACAGCGGCAGCACGCCAATCTTTACAGGCGCGATTGCCGGATGGAAATGCAGCACGGTGCGTACATCCCCTTCCCCGATCTCTTCCTCATCGTATGCCGCGCAAAGGAATGCCAGCACAACGCGGTCTGCGCCAAGTGACGGCTCAATGACATAAGGCACATAACGCCAGTTTTTCTGGTCATCAAAATAAGTCAGGTCCTGGCCGGAAACATTCTGGTGCTGCGTCAGGTCATAATCCGTCCTATCCGCGATGCCCCACAGTTCGCCCCAGCCAAACGGGAACAAAAACTCAATATCCGTCGTCGCTTTCGAATAAAAGGACAACTCTTCTTTTTCATGGTCCCGGACGCGCATTTCTTCCTCTTTTATGCCAAGGCGCTTTAACCAGTCGATGCAAAACTGCTTCCAGTACGCAAACCATTCCAAATCCGTTTCCGGCTCACAGAAAAATTCCAGCTCCATCTGCTCAAATTCCCTGATGCGGAACGTAAAGTTTCCCGGCGTAATCTCATTGCGGAAAGACTTCCCGATCTGCCCGATGCCAAACGGTATTTTTTTACGGGACGTCCTTTGTACATTTTTAAAATTCACAAAGATGCCCTGCGCCGTTTCCGGCCTTAAATAGACGGTATTTTTCGCATCTTCCGTCACGCCCTGGAACGTTTTAAACATCAGGTTAAACTGCCTGATATCCGTAAAATTATGTTTGCCGCATGTCGGACACGGTATGTTATGTTCCACAATAAAGTCCTTCATTTTCTCCTGCGGCCACGCATCTATGCTTTCTTCCAGCACAATGCCTTCCTGTCCGCAAAAATCCTCGATCAGCTTATCTGCCCGGAAACGCTCATGGCAGTCCTTACAGTCCATCAGCGGGTCAGAAAAACTGCCCAGATGCCCGGAAGCGACCCACGTCTGCGGATTCATCAAAATTGCACAGTCCACCCCGACATTATAAGGATTTTCCATGACAAATTTCTGCCACCATGCTTTTTTTACATTGTTTTTCAGCTCCACGCCAAGATTCCCATAATCCCATGAATTTGCCAATCCGCCGTAAATTTCCGATCCTGGGTACACAAACCCCCTCGTCTTCGCCAAAGCTACTATTTTGTCCATTGTCTTTTCCATGGCCAACCTCCCGTTTCCTAATATACGATATAGGCAAGCCCCGCGCCGTTTTCTGCAGCCGCCAGTTTTTTGCCCCGTACCGTTACATTGTCACTAGTATACAATATACTCTCCGGCGTCTTTATGTCAAGCACGGATTCCGTAATGACAATATGCCGCTCCCCCATTTCTAACAGCTCCTTTCTTCCTATGGCCGAAGCGTCCCCGGTGCTTTTTAGCGTCACATCCAAGTCATAGCCCGCATCATACGCTTCGGCTATGGTGCCGCAAAAAAGCGTATAAGCGGTAAAATTTTGATAATCTTCGCACGTCTTATAAGTAAGCTGCATTGTCACATCATTTTCCTTCAATGCCAGCTTATCCACCTGAATGCTGTCTTTTTCTTTCGTGCGGTTATACGCTGCGATCTCCTGCAGTACAAATGTTTTAAAATCTTCCTCTTCATAGTACTCTCTGTCGAACACATCCTTGATCGACTCGACGACTCTGCCGTCTTTTCGGATCGCCAGCATGTTGCCTTCTGCCGCGTCCGCGCCGTTAGCGCAGCCTGAAAACAGCGCCGCCAGGCATAGTGCGCATAAAATTCCCTTAAGTTTCCACATTCTCTTCTCCTCCATCGCTTCCTGCTATTGCAGGCTCTCTAACATCTTAAGGCTTTGAAACGTCCCGTCCATGCACCGTTTCCTGTAATAGCCTGCCCGCTCCCGCAGCTGGCACAGCACTTCTTGCGTCACAGTAAACGTATACAGTTTTTCTATAGGGGCAGAAAGGATATACTCCATTGCATAATGCGCCGATGGCAAGAGTGCCTCGCCTTCTGGCTCTATAATGCCTGGAAACTCGCCATTTGCCACAATGGCCCTAAGCTCAAATATGTACCGCACAAGCTCGTTGTTTAGGCTTTCTTTCTGCAATGCCCGCAAAGACTGGTATAACAGCTTTAACATCTGCTTTTCGTCATTGTTTTCCCGGGTGTAATAATCCGATATTTCCAGAAAATACATGCCGTAATACGCGCTTTCAAAATCTTCCCGCAATGTTTCAAAATAGTTGGCAATATCCGCTTCTGCCAGATAGTATGCGCCTTTCCCCTCATACAGCTTAAATTCCCCAAATGCAAACAGATGCACCGCCGCCATCAGGCGGCTGTTTGACTTCCTTGCGCCTTTGGCAAAAACTGCTATTTTCCCTCTCTCCTTTGTCAAAAGAAGGATACGCCTATCGTATTCCCCGACTGGCATTGTCTTTAATACAATCCCCGTTACTACTGCAAATTCCTGCATAGAGATGATCTCCTGCCCGCGCAGATGCCGCCTTTGTTCCAGCCATGGCGCCATCTGCGGCGGTGTTTTTAAATTTCAGATAATCCTCAATACTTCCTGTACGGATAAACTGCTCCCAGTAATTTATTTCCTTCATCCTGCGCACCTCTGATCCTTTTGTTCTTCCTTAATTAGGGTGCGCTCTTTCAAAGTTGAATATTCTGTTTTTGCCGCAAAAGAATTGGTAGTTCCTCCCAAGCCGTCACCTGCCCATACCCGTTTCACGGTAACCAAAATTTTTTAAAAGAAAATCACTGTCCCGCCAGTCTTTTTTCACTTTTACCCAAAGCTGCAGATTGACGCGCCGTCCAAGCAGCTCTTCGATCTCTGGCCTTGCCAGGCTGCCGATCTGTTTTAGCATGGCGCCGTATTTCCCGATGACAATGCCTTTGTGCGACTCTTTCTCACAAAAGATCACAGCCTCGATATCTGCAATATTTTTGCGGAATTTCATGCTCTCTATCGTCACGGCAATCCCGTGCGGGACTTCCTCTGCCAGGCTATAGAGTGCTTTCTCCCTGATAAGCTCTGCCACAATCTGCCGCTGCGGCTGGTCTGTGACCGTATCTTCCTCATAAAAGGCCGGGCCATACGGCAAATATTTCATAATGCAGCGGATGAGTGTGTCCGTATTGTCGTTTTTTAATGCGGATACCGGCACAATCTCGTCAAACTCCCGCTCTTTGCGGTATGTATCGATGAACGTGAGTATCTCTAATTTTTTCACCTTGTCGATTTTGTTGATGACAAGGATGACCGGCACATTCACTTTCGTTAACTGCTCTAAAATATGCTTTTCCCCTGCGCCGATGTATGTCGTTGGCTCTACGAGCCAGAGAATGACATCCACTTCACGAAGCGTGCGGTTTGCGGCATTGACCATATAGCTGCCTAGTTTGTTTTTGGCTTTGTGGATGCCCGGTGTATCCAAAAATACAATCTGCCCTTCCTTTGACGTATAGACTGTCTGGATGCGGTTTCTTGTTGTCTGCGGCTTATCCGACGTGATGGCAATCTTTTGCCCAATCAGGCAATTCATTAACGTAGACTTGCCTACGTTCGGACGCCCAATCAGCGCCGCAAACCCAGATTTATAATTATTGTCCATGCTGTTTTTGCTCCTCTTCTTCTGGCATTTGCACAGCAGTTTCCCCTGCTTTTGGCATCTCCTGATAGGATACCCCCTGATATTGCTTTTGCATTTTTTCCCGTTTCTTTGCTTTCTTCTTTTTGCATGCCCTGCCTATCCATTTTAACAGCAATATGCAAAACAGTATGGCAAGCCCCCACGCGATCCAGTACGGCACGGCGATCAAAAAGCGGATGCCGGCATCTTTTATGCCATATCCGATATTGTATACGCTCTCGGCAAACCCTGCCACAATGCGCTCCCATGCCGATTCCTCTGCGATCGGCGTTAAACGTTCCACTTCTGAAACGTTGATATGCACCGTGCTGTAGTCAATCTGGTTGTCAAATATCCGAAGCTGCGATTCCATGCTTTCCAACTGGTAGCGCACTTCCGACAGGCGGCTTTCAACTGCGATGATATCTTCCATCGTCTCTGCCTTTGCCAGCAGTTCCATCAGCCTTTCGCGCTCTGCCAACAACACCTTTTTATGGCTTTCTAAATCGACATAAGTTAAAGTAACGTCCTCCACCCGTTCCTGCCTGTTAAGCACATTGGACTCTTTGGCAACTTCCGTGACAAACGCGTCAAGCTGCTCTTTTGGGATGCGCGCTGTAATGCTGGCGTAGCGGATTCGCCCCTGGTATCCATAGCGGTCCTGGTTTTCTTCCAGATTTTCTATGTATCCGCCAAGCTCCTCTATCCGCGCATTGATCTTTGGCAAAAGGACATCGTATTCTTCTGTTTCCACATCCATGGAAACTGTCTTAATCAGTTTCCGTCCCATATTGGCAAGCGCCTGCATTCCCACGGAGGCATCAGCCCCCGCACCCGGTGCCCCTTCTGTAAGCATCGCCTCACCGCCATCCTGATAGGACCCATTTTGGTAAACCGCATCTGTTGCATACGCGGTTTCCGGCATTCCTCCTGAATAATCCGCTGACTTTTTGGCGCCACAGCCGGCAAGAACGGCACAGCTTATGAGCACTGCCGCCGTGGCACTCTTTTTCCAGTTTTTTAAATTTTTTGGTTTTTTCCAATTTTTCAAATTTTCATATCCTTTCTGGCAAAAGCCTAGTGGAACAGACTTTCTATTGACCCAAACAGGCTGCCCGCCGCTTTGATCTTTCCTTCGTTTCCGACAACGCAGATGCACTCCTGCGCCAAAAATGCCTCAATATGGCCTGCAAGCCCCCGGATCGTTTCCTGCGTTACGCCAAGCAGTTCCTCCCGTTCCTTTTGGACATCCGCATAATCTAAATTGGACAGGTATGCGCCAAGGGAACGGCTGCCTTTTGCCGAAGGCGTCAACGGCGCATCCAGATCGCCTATTGCGCCGATGATAAATTTGGTTATCGTGCGTTCGTCTGCCGCAAAGCCGCGTACATAATCCACAGCCCCAAGGTATGCGTCAATAGTCTTTTCCAGGTTTGGATCGCGGTAAGAAACAAAATAGGCATCGCCCGTTTTTCCAAATGCGCACATGCAGCCGTAAGCGCCGCCCTTTACGCGCACTTGGTTCCACAGGTAATCGTATCCCATGATCACCTTTAGCACCCGCAGTGCCCCGGTGTATGCATATCCTTTTTGTATAAAGTTGCCCGCACGGCATACATACTGTATCTGCGCAGATGTCATATAGCCTTCGTTTTTCTTTGCCGGCATTACCTGAAGCTGGTTTTTGCACACAGGAGCCGCATAAAGCCCTTCTTTTAGCTTCGCCGCCGCTTCGGCTAATGCGCCATATCCGGATTCCTGCGCCGTATAATCAATGAGCAGGTTTTCCATGCAGAAAATCTCGCGTGCAGCCTGCTGCAGACGCTGCACAAGCACGTCTTTTTCTTCCTCAAAATGGGCATCCGCATGTTCTAAAAGCTGATAAAACGGAACACCGCTTACCTGCTCGGAAATTGCCGCAGGAGCTGAAAAATAAGACATTGCACGCAATGCGGCAAGCGAGTGCCCCGCGCTCATAAACTGAGAGGCAGCCTTTGATTTTGTTTCCGCAATGATCTGCGCAAGGCGTACTGTGTCTTCCAGCTTTGTATGCATCATAATCTCCTGCATTAGCGCGAAGAGCTTATCGATGCTGCCATACAGTGCTTTCCCTTTGATTTCAAACGTCGTCTTCACTTCCGAAAGGTCGCGCACGTTTACATAAGTTCCGATGCCTGCCGTAATGCCCCCTGTATGCATATTGATCTCGTTAAACAGATCGCCATACGTATACTGCGCCGTATCCATCAGGCCTAACACCGTCTTTAACAAGGCGGCATACGGCAGCAGCTTCGCGTCAATATGGCCAATGGAAAAAACCAGCTTCACATAGCCGATGCCATTTGTAAAAATATCATGGAACAGCACGGGCACGCCGTTTTGCATCCGCTTTTCGTTCACAAACCCTTCCGCTTCTTTTTTCATATCTTCCCTTGTAAGAAACGGAATGCAGCGCTTCGCCTTAGGAGAATCTTCCTGTTCCTGGTATGCGGCAAGCGCTTTTGTCTTTGCCACGATCTGCTCTAGCTCTTTGCGGGAAAGCGTTTCTTTATAGGCTTGCAGTTTTTCCTTTAACTGCTGCTCCCTGACTGCAGTAAGGCCGCGCTTTGGCTCTATGACAACGACAGAGCTGTGCGGATTGCCTAACAGGTAGTCCGCTATCAGCTTCTCATAATAATCTGTATCAATCAGCTCCTTTAATGCCCGGTACGTTTCATTTGCTTCAATGTGGATAAAAGGCAGCGTATCATCATACAGCCAGCTGTCTAACGCCTGGATGCCATACATCAGCCCTTTTGGATATGCGCCAAAATCCGCCTCTTTGTATTTAAATTCATAATAATTTAACGCTGCCCGCAGTGCCTTCTTATCTAAGCCGTCCTGCACCTGCTTTTGCAGCACTTCCCGGATTAGCGCAAGAAATTCGTCTTTTTGCCCTGTGTCCGCATTTTTGGCAATGATGCTAAAATACGGCTGCCTGATGCCGTTTTCATAAGTGCTCTCAATCTCCGTGCCGATCCCTTTTTCTGTCAGCGTCTTTTTAATCGGTGCCCCCGGTGCCGCACAGAGCACATAATCCAGTACTTGGAATGCGATATACAGTTTTGGGTCCAGATTCGTCCCAACGGCCATATTGTACGATAAATACGTGTTGCCCTGCTCCGGCTCGCTCTCCGAGATGGAATATTGCTTTAAGACAAAACTCTCTTTTTCAAATGGCTTTTGCATGCCGATTTGCGAATCTACCGGAATCGCTTCAAATGCGGAAAGGTATTCCTTATCTATCCAGAGCAGTTTTTCCGCCATATCCATATTCCCATACAAATACAGGTAGCTGTTGGACGGATGGTAATATTTTGCATGGAATTCCTGGAAATCTTCATACGTTAACGCCGGGATGGCCTGTGGATCGCCGCCTGACTGATACCCATAGGCGGTATCTGGGAAAAGGGAATTGCATATTTCCATTTCCATCACATCATCCGGCGAGGAAAGTGCGCCTTTCATTTCATTATAGACAACGCCGTTTAGCGTCAGCTCATCTTCCGGGTTTTCCAGCTCATAATGCCAGCCTTCCTGCCCAAAAATCTTTTCTTCCATCCTGCAGTTTGGATAAAATACGGCATCCAGGTATACATGCATCAGATTCTGGAAATCTTTGTCATTGCAGCTTGCCGTTGGGTAAATTGTCTTGTCAGGGTAAGTCATCGCGTTTAAAAACGTATTTAACGACCCCTGCGCCAGCTCTATAAAGGGATCTTTGACCGGAAAATGCTTCGATCCGCACAGCACGGAATGCTCTAAAATATGCGGCACGCCCGTACTGTCTTTTGGCGGCGTCCGAAAACCGATATAAAACACTTTATTTTCATCATCGTTGGATAAAAGCAGTATCCGCGCACCGCTCTTTTTATGCCGTAACAGGAAGCCTGCGGAATTTAAATCCGCCACTTCCCTGCTTTCTAATAATTCATACATTGCTAACGTTTCCAGTTTTTCCAACTGTTTCTTTCTGTCTGCTGCCATCTGCCCTGTTTCCTTTCCCGCCTATGCCCCGGCGCTTCTCTATTTTTTAATTTCTTTTGATATGTTCATGGGTAAAAAGGTGATCCTGGCAATACTCATAATTTCCGTCGCACTTTGTGCAAAAACGGAAAGAAAGCCCTTCATCCAGCTCCGTCCTGCCGCATATCACGCAGCGGTGTTTTGTAATGCCGCCAGCGGCCTTTCGCACTTCCTGCCGGAACACCTGCCGCCGCCTAATCTGTTTTGGCGCCATATGCGACAGATTCCTTGTCGATAAAAAGAAAATAATAAAATTAAGCAAAGACGCGCCGCCGACAAACCATGCCACAACGCCGCCGCTGATGCATTCCAGCACAAGGATCGCGCCGTAAATAATGCCCAGGTACTTTACCTTGACCGGAATAAGAAGCATTACAAGCACGCGCATATCCGGGAACGTCACCGCATAGGCAAGGAATATGGACATATTGACATAATACGTGGAAAACATCGAAAATACGGCGCTATAGCCCGCCCCGTCAAGTCCTGCCCCGCTAAGCCTTAAAAAACCGTACAGCAGGAAACTGCCAAGTACCGTAAAGAGCATTCCCGAAAACAGGTATACATTATACCGGAATGTCCCCCACGAATTTTCCAGGGAATTTCCAATCGAATAATAAAAATAGAGCGTTAGGAAAATAAAAAACAGGTTGCTGCCCGGCGGCGGCACAATGATCCACGTAAAAAGCCGCCAAATCTGCCCCTTTAGGATTGCATTAGGGTCTAATGTCATCCATGCTAAAATCTGCGGGCTGACAAACCGCAGCACATAGCCAAAGGCATAGCAGATAATCAAGAGCAGGGAAATATTGGGAATCGCAAACCTGCCAAGCTTTCTCTCTAATTTGTCAATGTAATCCTGTCTGTTTCGTATCATAGGAACATCCTTTCATGCATATTCATTCCATAAAACTCCATGCACCGCGCATTATGGTGCCATAAAAGCATTGTAGCATCCCCCGGATGAAATGTAAAGAAACGGCGGGGAGTTTCTTTTAGAACATTGCATTTTTAAGTTTTCTTTTTTATTTTTTATAGGTTTTGACCCATGCGGCTGCAATCTATTTGCCTGCCTTCAAAATTTTTTTACATAATTTTACATTGCACTTTGCCTTCAGCTGTCGTATAATTGTTAATACTTGCGAAAAGCTGCATGTGAAAAGCAGAAAGCAGCAGGAAGGAATATCGTGATACAATGAATACAACGCAGCATTACAGATTAGGCATTGATATTGGCTCCACCACAGTTAAGATTGCGGTCATAGACAATGCTGGCCGTCTGCTTTTTTCTGATTATAGCAGGCATTTTGCCAATATCCGTGAAACTTTATCCACACTTTTACAGCAAGCGCATGCCAAATTAGGCAGCGTCACTTTATATCCCATGATCACCGGCTCCGGCGGCCTTGCGCTGGCAAACCGCCTACAGATTCCGTTTACACAGGAAGTGATCGCCGTATCAGCATCGCTTAAGGCGGCTGCCCCTAAGACAGACGTTGCCATTGAGCTTGGCGGCGAGGATGCCAAGATCATTTATTTTGAGCATGGCAATGCCGAACAGCGCATGAACGGCATCTGTGCCGGAGGCACCGGCTCTTTTATCGACCAGATGGCATCGCTTTTGCAGACAGATGCCGCCGGGTTAAACGAATATGCCAAAGGCTACCAGTCCATTTATGCGATCGCGGCACGCTGCGGCGTATTTGCCAAGTCGGACATCCAGCCGCTAATCAATGACGGCGCGACAAAAGAGGACCTGGCCGCCTCCATCTTCCAGGCAGTCGTCAACCAGACGATAAGCGGCCTTGCCTGCGGCAAGCCAATTCGCGGGCACATTGCCTTTTTAGGCGGTCCGCTGCACTTTTTATCCGAACTAAAGGCCAGCTTTATCCGAACGCTGAAATTAGATGACACGCATGTCATTTCTTCGGAAAACTCTCATTTATTTGCCGCCATCGGCTCTGCCTTAAATGCCGGCGGCAATACGTCAGCCCCTTGCCAGTTAGAGAATATCATCGAAAAATTATCTTCCGGCATCCAGATGGACTTTGAGGTTGCACGCATGGAGCCTTTGTTTGCTTCTGATGAGGAATACCAGGCATTTTCTGCCAGACACCAGGCGCACTGCGTGCAGACGGCAGAACTTTCCGCCTATGCCGGCCCTTGCTATCTTGGCATCGACGCTGGCAGCACAACGACCAAAGCCGCGCTTGTCGGGGAAGATGGCTCCCTTTTGTACTCATTTTACAGCAGCAACAACGGCAGCCCGCTAAAAACGGCAATCCTCGCCATCCAGGACATTTACAGGCACCTTCCAAAAGATGCCCGCATCGTGCGCTCCTGCTCTACAGGTTATGGAGAGGCACTGTTAAAATCAGCATTCCTGCTAGACGACGGGGAAGTGGAAACCGTCGCGCATTATTATGCCGCTGCGTTTTTTAACCCGCAGGTAGACTGCATTTTAGACATCGGCGGACAAGATATGAAATGCATCAAAATCAAACACGGCACAGTGGACAGCGTGCTTTTAAACGAAGCCTGCTCGTCCGGCTGCGGCTCTTTTATTGAAACTTTCGCCCAGTCGTTAAATTACAGCGTGGAAGATTTTGCCGCCGCCGCGCTCTTTGCCAGCCATCCGATCGACCTTGGCACGCGCTGCACTGTTTTTATGAATTCCAAAGTAAAACAGGCACAGAAGGAAGGCGCGGACGTTTCCGACATTTCAGCGGGCCTTGCCTATTCCGTCATCAAAAACGCGCTCTTTAAAGTCATCAAAGTAGCCGATGCTTCCGACCTTGGCAGGCATATCGTCGTACAGGGCGGCACTTTTTACAATGATGCCGTACTGCGCAGTTTTGAAAAGATTGCGGACTGTGAAGCAATCCGCCCGGATATTGCGGGCATTATGGGCGCATTTGGCGCAGCGTTGATCGCAAGGGAGCATTTTCAGGAAAACCGGGCCTATCAGACGACGATGCTCTCGATTGCCAAAATCAATGCGCTGGAATTTTCGACAAGCATGGCAAAATGCAAAGGCTGCACAAACAGCTGCCGCCTAACGGTCAACAAATTTACCGGCGGCCGCCAGTTTATTTCCGGCAACCGCTGTGAACGCGGCCTAGGCAGGGAAAAAAATGAAAAACAAGTGCCAAACTTATTCGAATATAAGCTGCAGCGCTTCTTTTCCTATGAACCGCTTCCCGCAAACGAAGCAAAAAGAGGAAGCGTTGGCATTCCAAGGGTATTAAATATGTATGAAAACTATCCTTTTTGGTTTACTTTCTTTACAAACCTTGGCTACCGCGTCGTCCTCTCTCCAAGCTCCAACCGCAAAATTTACGAGCTTGGCATTGAGTCGATTCCAAGTGAATCTGAATGCTACCCGGCCAAGCTGGCGCACGGGCACATTGAATGGCTGATCAGCCAGAAAGTGGATTTTATTTTTTATCCCGCCCTTTTTTATGAAAGAAACGAATTTACGGATGCCAACAACCATTACAACTGCCCTATCGTTACATCCTACTCGGAAAATATTAAAAACAACGTAGAAAAAATCGGCAACGGGGAAGTGGTATTTTGCAACCCTTTTATGTCGTTTGCAAACCTTTCCATCGTGACCAAAACATTAGTCCGGGAATTTTCCGGCATTGCGCCTTCCCTTATCGAACGCGCCGCCGCCCTTGCGTGGGAGGAACAAGAATGCGTCCGCGCAGACATGATGCGCAAGGGGGAAGAAGTCATCCGCTATCTGGAACAAACAGGCGGGCGCGGCATCGTGCTGGCTGGCCGGCCATACCATATTGACCCGGAAATCAACCACGGCATCCCGGAACTTATCACCTCCTATGGCATTGCCGTACTGACCGAAGATGCCATTTCCCACCTTGCCAAGCCGAAGCGGCCGCTTCTTGTATCGGATCAATGGATGTACCATTCCAGATTGTATGCAGCAGCAGCTTATGTATGTAAGTGCGAAAATTTAGATTTGATTCAATTGAATTCTTTTGGCTGCGGCCTTGATGCCGTTACGACAGATCAGGTAAACGATATTTTAACGTCTGCCGATAAGATTTATACATGCTTAAAAATCGATGAAGTCAACAACTTAGGCGCGGCAAAAATCCGCATCCGCTCCCTCTTATCCGCGCTGCACGCTAAGGAGCAGAAAAAAGAAACGCGCACCATCCGGGATTTTTCACTGCACCGGCCTCTCTTTACCGAAAAAATGCGCCAGGATTATACGATTCTCTGCCCGCAGATGTCGCCACTGCATTTTGATATACTCCAGCCGGCGTTTAACGCGTGCGGCTACCACTTTGAAGTGCTGCAAAACGACAACCGGCGCGCCATAGACCTTGGCTTGAAATATGTCAACAACGATGCCTGCTACCCTTCCCTTATCATCGTTGGGCAGATTATGGACGCGCTCTTATCGGGCAACTATGATCTGTCAAAGACCGCCGTTGTCATTTCACAGACCGGCGGGGGATGCCGGGCGACAAATTATATCGGTTTTATCAGGCGTGCGCTCGAAAAAGCAGGGATGCAGCATATCCCTGTCATCTCCTTAAATTTATCGGGGTTAGAAAAAAATCCTGGATTCCAGGTCGGCCTGCCCCTTATCGTCCGCGCTTGCTATGCTGCAATCTTTGGCGATATTTTCATGCGCTGCATTTACCGGATGCGCCCATACGAAAAAACGCCAGGCTCCGTGGAGGCACTGCACCAGAAATGGCTCGCAAAATGCATTGCTTTTGTATCCGGGAAACACCCGCGCTTTTTTGTTTTCCGTAAAATGTGCCGCGATATCATACGGGATTTTGACGCGCTTGAGATTACAGGCGGGGTAAAGCCACGCGTTGGCATTGTCGGGGAAATTCTCGTAAAGTTTGCACCGGCCGCCAACAATTATCTTGTAGAACTGCTCGAATCAGAAGGCGCCGAAGCCGTTGTGCCGGATCTCCTTGATTTTATGCTCTACTGCTTCTACAACCAGATTTATAAAGCGGACTTCCTTGGCACGCCAAAGAAAGGAAAATTGTTTGCCAAAGCTGGCATCCGCCTGATTGGCATTTTGCGAAGCGCGGCGGCCAAAGCCTTCCAGGCAAGCGTCCATTTCACCCCGCCGTCCAGCATTTACGAAACGGCAAAGGCAGCCAAAGATGTTGTTTCCCTTGGCAACCAGACCGGGGAAGGCTGGTTTTTGACCGGTGAAATGCTCGAACTGGTACATAGCGGCGTTGGCAATATCGTCTGCACACAGCCGTTTGCCTGCCTGCCAAACCACGTTGTTGGCAAAGGCGTCATCAAAGAAATCAGGAAACGCCATCCGGGCGTTAATATCGTAGCTATTGATTACGACCCGGGCGCAAGCGAAGTAAACCAGCTTAACCGCATCAAACTGATGCTCTCGACCGCGCACAAAACCGCCCAGCATACGCAGACATAAAAATTTACATATATCTCTTGAAATTTTGTTTTTAAGTGATATAATAAATACAGGGTCTGACGCACAGGTCGGGCAGTGCAGATATGGTTCATTGGTAGAACGCCAGCTTCCCAAGCTGGAAAGGCGGGTTCGATTCCCGTTATCTGCTTTAGGCGCTGGTCTTCCGGCGCTTTTTTACGCACTGGCCCGCATATGGAAAATTTGGATAGCATATAAAACGAAAGGACGAACTACATGATTAGAAAAATCATTAAAATTGACGAAGAAAAATGCAATGGCTGCGGCGCATGTGCCGCAGCGTGCCATGAAGGCGCCATTGTCATGGCGAACGGCAAAGCAAAACTTGCCCGCGAAGATTATTGCGACGGGTTAGGCAACTGTCTTCCAGCATGCCCTGCTGGCGCAATCTCTTTTGAAGAAAGGGAAGCACCCGCTCCTATGCCAAACCGCCTCTCCCAGTGGCCTGTGCAGATCAAACTTGTACCGGTAAATGCCCCCTATTTTGACGGGGCAAAACTGCTTGTTGCTGCTGACTGCACGGCATACGCCTACAGCAATTTCCACAATGAATTTATCCGCGGCCATATTACGCTGATTGGCTGCCCCAAATTGGACAATGAAGATTATGCGCAGAAACTGACGCAGATCATTGCAGCAAACGATATCAAGAGCGTCACCGTTGCCCGCATGGAAGTGCCTTGCTGCGGCGGCATTGAAAATGCCGTAAAACGCGCTTTGCAGGATAGCGGGAAATTTATTCCATGGAGCGTTGTAACAATCAGTGTTGATGGGAAGATTTTAGAATAACGCTGCCTGTTATTTCCTCATATACCTGGCATCTTTATATGTTCCGATTTTTTTGATTTTATCTTCCTCCAGCAATTTACGCAATGTCAGCTCTATTGTTTTTATGCTGACATCGGAAACCTTTTCTGCTATATCCCTTTTGGAGACCGGAACAATGGCGTTTAACAAAACCGCCTCCACGCGTTCTGTTTTTTTGGCCTTTTTTAATGAAATATCCATAAATGTTTCGTCTAAATCTTTGAAACAGCGGTATAAAACCTGCAGAAAATACACAATAAACGGAGCATAATCATTGGCGTTTTCGTGCCACCCTTTAGAAGATTTCTCCAATGCATCATAATATGCTTCTTTATATTGCGCAGTCTTTCCCTCTATCGAAACAAATCTTCCAATATCATATCCAGCAATATACAGCAGCAAAACGGTCAAAAGCCTTGATATTCTGCCGTTGCCGTCAAGAAAAGGGTGGATGCAGAGAAAATCAACGACAACGCACGGAATGAGAAGCAGTTCCGGTATGCCCAAGTCCTGTCTTGCATCATAATATGCAAGCAGAAGCTGCTCTATCGCGTTTTTTGTATCTTTCGCAAAAACCGGTTTGAAACGGATCCGCCTGCTGCCATTAGGAAGATATTCCATGATCAGATTATCCCTTGTTTTATATTTTCCTGCCTCTGCAGGCGCAGTTTCTTTTACAATCATTTCATGAAACAGAAGTATCGTTTTTTCGTCCGCATCCAGTTCTTTATAATTTTTATGGATCAGATGCAAAGCATCCTTATAGCCGGAGATTTCCAGCTCATCGTGGGTAAACGGAACCGCCCCATCTACAATATCCCGTATCCTTTCATCCGTTGTCACAATTCCTTCTATGGCGTTGCTTCCCTTTACCGATTCTATGACCGCTTTCTTCCTAAGTTTTTCAAAAGTTTCCTGATACTGTAATTTTCGAAATTCTTCTTTCGCCTTTAAATCGGCAATGATGTTTGAAATTTGTAAAATATTGCCCGGTATTTCCTTTTTTTAGAAAACGGTAATCAAATATTTTCATGCTGCGTATCTCCCAAATATAAATTTACTACCTAAAAATTATCATTTTTTAGGTAGTAAGTCAATACAAATACAATCTTCATTTTCCCCTTACGGATTGCACCGCTTGCAAGGCTCATACCCTTGCGCGATGACGCTCTCCCTGCTTTCTGCGCAGTCCTGCCGGTTGGCCGTTGGCAGAGAAGAACAGGATGGCCTGTGAAATTTTTTCGTTTTCGTATTCAAAACATAGGTAAGTGCCGTTGTATTGGCGTTGTCCTCTTGTGGCGGCGGCTGTATGGCAGTGCTGGAAGCTGGCTCCTGCACATTTGTTTTTGGCGCTGCTGCCTGTTTGCTGCTCTTTTGCGACGGCTCCCCGGCTTTCCACGACGTGGAAGCAGGTACGTTAAACGTCAGTTCTTTTCCGTCTGATACCGCTATAATCGTTCCATCTTCGTCCGTGCGGTATACGCTGACCCCGCTTATTCGAAACCTGTCAAGCGTTTCCGCATGGGGATGCCCGTAAGAATTGCCCTCTGCACAGCTGATCACCGCATAATCCGGCGCAACTTTTCTAAAAAACTTCGCGGATGTGGAATATTTGCTTCCATGATGCCCCGTCTTATAAACGTCGGCGGATATGTCCAGCTTTGTATTTAAAATATCTTTCTCTGCTGCCTCTCCCGCATCCCCGGTAAACAAAAACCTGTTATCCCCGTTTTGGATAAGAAAGGCAATGGAGGAATCGTTTGGATTATCATAAGTATCGTTTGGGGCAAGCACTGTAATCACAGCCGACCCAAGCAGGTACTGTGCGCCAGTCTTTGGCGTCACGGCTTTTAACCGCTTGTAGTCCAATGCCTGTACTAGCTTCCGGTAAGTTTTGTTGTCTTTTTCATAGTTGGAAACAAACACCTGGCCAATGGCAAACTTCTGGATGATGACCGGTGCGCCGCCTATGTGATCCGCATCAGGATGCGTCAGAATCAGATAATCCAGTTTCTGTATTTTCTGCTTCTTAAGATAATTCTGCACCGCCGTTCCTTTAGAATCATCCCCCACGTCAACAAGCATGGCATGTTCCCCGCATATAAGCAGCGTTGCATCCCCTTGTCCGACATCCATAAAATGGACTTCCAGCGTATCCTTAGAAACAGTGCTCTCCTTTGCTGAAACACTTGCTCCTTTCGCCGGTGCCGCTAAGGCATGCCATGCCACAGATCCTGACAGCAGCAGGACGGCAAACAGCCACAGCATGGCGCGTTGGTGCAATTTTTTCATGACAATCCTCCCTCCAAATATATTCTCCCATGCAGCCACAGCCTGTCTGGCACCCCATAAACTGTTGACTGCTTTTTTATTATAATCTCACAAAGTATTCCGCGCAACACTTTTTTATATTTCAAACATATGTTCTATTTTTTTATATTTCCTCTTTCCTTTTTTTCTTTTTTGGTGTATAATGAAATCCTAAAATTAAGTTATAGCAGGATGATACTTTCATCACAGCGGACACATACTAAGTTTCAGGCATAAGATATGATTAGGAAAGGGGCAGATGATGATGGAAAATATTTTTGATGTTGCGAAACATTTTTTGCTGTTAGATCAGATGAACCACAAAAAACTGCAAAAACTGTGTTATTATACGCAGGCATGGTTTTTAGCTCTTACTGGCCGCCGTTTGATGAATACATGGTTTGAAGCATGGGTGCATGGCCCTGTATCGCCCGAACTGTGGCGCAAATACAAAGACTGGAGCGGGCTAACCATTGCCTCTTATGAAGGCCTGCCAAATTTTCACAATCCACAGACGCCCGTTTTTTTAAATAAGATATACCAGTTATATGGCCATTACACCGGGGACCAGCTTGAGCAGTTGACGCATACGGAAGCTCCCTGGATAAAAGCACGGAACAATTATCCGCCTGATGCAATCTGTACCAACGCCATTTCAGACAATGATATGGCCGATTACTACAAATCACTGTTAAGCTGATATAGAAAGTGGCGATAAAAATGTGGAAATACTTCTTAGCAAATTACCAGTCTGTATATTTTTGGATTTTTATGCTGATAGGCGCAGCCATTGCTTTCTTGGCAGCATGGCTTGCCATGAAAAAAACAATACCTTTTCGTCTTGAAAAGTGCATTTTATGGACTTCTTTTCTTGGTGCTGCAGGTTGCCTGATCGCTTCGTTCGCAGGAAAGCATACGATAAGCATACAGATTTTGAATTTTTACCTTTCCTTTATTTTTGCCTGGCTGCTGACAAAAGGCAATGCACAGAAAGACTTCAAAAAAATGCAGCATAAAGTTGCCAAAAATACATACCGGCATATAGAAGATGTGGAAACCACTGTACTTATCGCCAAAAAACGTATCGAAGAGCTTTGCAAAAAAGAACAGGTAACACAGGGAGAATTACAGGGGATTGCCGATCATTTAAACTCTATTTTAACCGGAATACGTTCCAACAAAGACGATTGGAAAGATATGTTAAAAAAGGGCTACAGGGCAAAAATGGATGGGCAGGATGATCCTGAAGGCCGACTGGAAAAACTAAAACCCCAGCTAGATTCTAGCGAATTGCAAAAAGTTTTTACATCAGAGCTCAACAACCCCTCTGCAAACTAATGCGAGCGCACGTACATGACAAACACCCCGCCGGAGCGATATCGCTGCTCCTGCGGGGGTGTTTTTGCGTTTTGTGTTTTTAGATTATTTTAGATTTTTTAAGCTGCTTCAGGCTGTCTTGTTATGTTAACCTAATAAGG
>QLIP01035626.1_pt1 | contig 20682 bp, 20 predicted proteins | sample 1769771 | NCBI WGS metagenome assembly QLIP01 (sample SAMN09428762, study PRJNA476227) | Gut metagenome, whole genome shotgun sequencing project. | isolation source: cecum | host: Rhizomys sinensis | place: China: Jinsha town of Minqing, Fujian Province | collected 2013-09-23
GAAGGAAAAGTGTCATGCCAAAAAAAGTGTGGCACTTTTTGCATGCTTGTATAAAAATATAGTACAATCCCACAGACTGTGTTATAATCGTATTGTTAAGGTTATGTTTTCAACACGCAGCACACAAGGCATTAAGAAAGAAAAAGGAATTTAGCAGTCATGAAAGAACTGGATATACAAAAAAGAAGGAAACTTAGGGAAAAAATAGACGAAGAGATCCGCAAAAGCGGCAGCGATATTTTAAGGTCCAAAAATCATCTTTGCACGCGCAGGCACATCCAGCACGGGACGATGACAGTCAGGGAGCACAATATCAGGGTAGCGCAGTACAGCCTGCTGCTTAAAAATATGCTGAAAATACGCTGCAATACAAGGGACTTGGTCAGGGGTGCCCTTCTGCACGATTATTTTTTGTACGACTGGCACGATAAAGAACATGTCGGCATCCAAAACCTGCATGGATTTTTCCATCCCGGCATTTCGCTTAAAAATGCGGAAAAAGAATACTGCCTGACGAAGCGGCAAAGAGACATTATAAGCAAACATATGTGGCCGTTAACTGTGGCGCCGCCTGTATGCAGGGAAGCATGGCTTGTCACGGCGGCGGATAAATATTGTTCTTTCATGGAAACGATCAGGCTCCACAAAGGACGCGGGAGATGGCAAAGTGGATAATTTGTATGATAAATTGAAACAATATCATCAAAGCGGCATTTATCCTTGCCACATGCCGGGGCATAAAAGAAACATGCAGTTTATGCCGATGGCAGATGCGTATGCCATCGATCTTACAGAGATAGAAGGCTTAGACAACCTCTACCATGCCAAAGGAATTTTAAAGGATGCCATGGTGCGCACCGCCCGGTTATACCATGCGCAGGAAACGCATTTCCTTGTAAACGGGAGCACGGGGGGGATTTTAAGCGCCATTGCTGCCTGCGTAAGGCGGGGCGGGACGCTTCTTTTGGCAAGGAACAGCCACCGCAGCGCGTACCATGCGCTGATGCAAAGCGATCTGCGGGGCGTTTACCTGTATCCGCAATACGATGAAAAATGGCAGATAGCGGGCGGCATCACGCCGGAATCGGTCAGGGCGGCATTGCAGGAACATACACAAATCCAGGCAGTTTTCATTACTTCCCCGACGTATGAAGGCATCGTTTCCCACATTGGGGAAATTGCGAAGGAAGTGCACAGGCATGGCATCCCATTGATCGTGGACGAGGCGCACGGGGCGCATTTTGGGCTGGACTGGCACCTTCCTGCTTCCGCAGTGTCGCAGGGGGCAGACATTGTCGTCCAAAGCCTGCACAAGACGCTGCCTGCCTTTACGCAGACGGCACTGCTGCATGTAAACGGGGAACGCGTGGACAGGGAAAGGCTGAAGCGGTATTTGGCGGTTTACCAGACGAGCAGCCCGTCCTATGTGCTCATGGCGGGCATAGACCAGTGCATCGCCCTTTTAACGGAAAAAAAAGAACAGCTGTTTGCACAGTTTTATGAAAAAAGAACAAAATTTTTGGAAAAAATAAAACAATTAAAACATATCCGCATCATAAATGGCGCCATGCTGGAAATGGCGGGCACGGCTGCCGTGGATGACTGCAAACTGATCATTTCCGTATATGGCACAAACTGCACCGGACAGAAACTGTATGGGCTTTTGCTGCGCCAATACGGGCTGCAGATGGAAATGGCGGCATCCACGTATGTGCTGGCGGTTTTGACAATCATGGATACAGAAGAAGGCTTTGACAGGCTTGCTAAGGCATTGCTTGCGATAGACGAAAAACTGTGCGCACTGCCGGACGGGGCAGGAAACGTTTTGGAAGCGGAAAAAGAACATACGTTCTTAAAAGCGGTTTCCACAATCGCAAAAGCAGTGGATGATGCGTCAGAGAGCCGGGAGCTTGCGGCGTGCGCCGGGATGGCAGCTGCGGAGTATGTCTTTGTATACCCGCCGGGCATTCCCCTCATTGTGCCGGGGGAGGTATTTACGCCGGCGCTGATTGGGCAGATCATGCGCTATCAAAAAGAGGGGCTGCATGTGTGCGGCATTGATAAGGAAAAAGGAACGGTAAATGTTATAAAATTGTAAAAAAGAAATGGGGAGGCATCAGCATGAGAAAGACAAAAATCATTTGCACAATAGGACCGGCTTCAGAGAGTGAGGAAAAATTAAGAGAACTGATAGCGGCTGGCATGAACGTTGCGCGTTTTAATTTTTCCCACGGTTCCTATGAAGAACATAAGAAAAAATACGCCAGTGTTTTAAAAGTAAGCCAGAAAATGCGCATTCCGATCGCGACAATGCAGGATACCAAAGGGCCTGAGATCCGCCTGCGCGATTTTGAAGGCGGCAAGGCCGAGTTAAAGGCCGGGGACGAATTTATTTTAACTACAGAAGAAGTTTTGGGAACATCCCAAATGGCTTCCATCACGTACAAAAACCTGCCGCAGGATGTTGCGGCTGGCACGCACATTTTAATTGACGACGGGCTGATCGATATGGTTGTGGAGCAAAAGACGGATACGCAGATTCGCTGCAGCATCTTAAACGGAGGCACTGTTTCCAACCATAAAGGCATCAATGTCCCGGGCGCAAATCTTTCCATGCCCTATATCAGCGAAGCAGACAAAAATGATATTTTGTTTGGCATCGAAATGGGATATGATTACCTGGCGGCATCTTTTGTCAGAAATAAGGACGATGTTCTTGCGGTGCGTGAACTGTTAAACGCCCACAAGAGCACGATGAAAATAATCGCGAAAATTGAAAATATGCAAGGAATCAACAATATAGATGAAATTTTAGAAGCGGCGGACGGCATTATGGTCGCAAGGGGCGATATGGGCGTGGAAATTCCAATCGAGGAAGTGCCAATCCTGCAGAAAGTCATTATCAAAAAAGCGGTTGCCGCAGGAAAACACGTCATTACCGCGACACAGATGTTGGAATCCATGACAAAAAACCCAAGGCCGACGAGGGCGGAAGCGACCGATGTGGCAAATGCGATTTATGACGGCACGACCGCGATCATGCTTTCCGGGGAGAGCGCAGCGGGCCTTTATCCGGTGGAAACGGTGAAAATGATGGCGCGGATTGCAAAAAGGGCGGAGAAGGACATTAATTACCGCAAACGCTTAGAGGAAAGTCGTGTGGACCACAAGCCGGACATTACAACGGCAATTTCCCATGCGACATGCGAAGCGGCAATGGCGCTTGAAGCGGCGGCTATAGTCACCGTTACTATGTCAGGATTTACGGCAGGAATGGTTTCCCGCTATAAACCGGGCTGCCCGATCGTTGGCTGCAGCGTAAATCCGAGGGTATGCAGGCAGATGAACCTGCTGTGGGGCGTTTTGCCTATTTTAATTGAAAAAGAAAAAACGGAAGGCGAGCTGTTTAAAGCGGCGGTAAAGGCAGCGGTAAACTCAGGGATCGTCAAAAAAGGCGACAAGGTTGTCATTACGGCAGGGCTGCCGCTTGGCGTTTCCGGCTGCACCAATATGATCCGCATTGTAGAAGTATAAAAAGGCGCAGGGGCATTTATGGGGAAAATATTTTATCTGATGGGGAAAAGCTCTTCCGGCAAAGATACGGTTTTTAAACAGCTTTTGGAAAACCGCAGCCTCAAATTAAAGACAATCGTGCCTTATACGACAAGGCCCATCCGCGCAGGGGAAACAAACGGCGTGGAGTACTATTTTACGGATGAGGAAACTTTTGGGAAAATACGCGCATCCGGGCGCCTGATTGAATTTAGGGAATACCATACGTTCCATGGTATCTGGAAATATTTTACGGTAAATGACGAGCAAATAAATTTACCAGAAAATGATTACTTGATTATTGGCACGATTGAATCGTATAATAAGATGAAAGCGTTTTTTGGCAGGGAGAACGTCATCCCGGTTTTGATCGAGCTAGATGACGGGTGTAGGCTGCAAAGGGCCCTTGACAGGGAAAAGGCGCAGGATTTTCCAAAATATGAAGAAATGTGCCGGCGCTTCCTAGCGGACGCGGCAGACTTTAGCGAGGAAAACATAAACCATGCGGGCATTACAAAACGCTTTTGCAACGATGCCCTTACGGAGTGCATCAAAGAGATTACGGCGTATATTCTAAAGTTTCGCAGCAGTGCAGTTTCGCAGGATGAATCCTGTAAAATGCAGGGGTATAAAAATGGACATTAAAGTAAATCAGCTGCAGCAGGCACCGCCGGTAGAAACAAAACAGGCGCCGCAGCAGACAGACGGAAGTTTTAAATTTATGCTGGCAAGCCATATCAGCGAACAGGATCTCCAGGTCAGGCTGAATGCCCTCATGGAAGAGATTACGATGCAGGGCGATAAACTCATAAAGCGCATGGATATCAAAGACATGAAAAAATACAGGGCGCTCGTCAAAGAGTTTATGAATGAGATCGTGACCCGTTCCCATATGTTTTCCAGGGAAAATTTTCTGGACAGGCGGGGGCGGCACCGCGTGTACGGCATTATCAGGCTGGTAGACGAAACGTTAGACGAACTTGCGAAAGAACTGGTAAAAGACGAGAAGGACAAACTTGCGATCTTAGGAAAGATTGGGGAAATCCGGGGATTGATACTGGACATTTTTACATGAAATGTTACTAAGGGATAACACTTCAGAATGGAGGAAACATGGCATATTTTACAGATATTATCGGACAGGAGCGGGTAAAAGAGCACTTATGCAATGCAATACGTTTACATAAAGTTTCCCATGCTTATATTATTAACGGAGAGCGCAACGCGGGGAAAGAATTTATTGCCAATGTGTTTGCGATGGCGCTGCAGTGTGGGCAAAACGGCCAAAACGGGACGGATGGCGGACAGGACGGGGCGGCGATAGAGCCATGCCATGCGTGCCATTCCTGCAAGCAGGCCCTTTCTGGCAACCAGCCTGATATTATCAAGGTAACGCATGAAAAGCCAAATACGATCGGCGTGGATGACATCAGGGAGCAGATCAACGCCAGCATCGGCATTAAGCCGTATAGCAGCCCTTATAAGATTTATATTATGAATGAGGGCGAGAAAATGACGCCGCAGGCGCAGAACGCTTTGCTAAAAACATTAGAGGAGCCGCCGGAATATGCGGTCATCATGATTTTAACGACAAATTTAAACAATATGCTCTCCACGATCCTAAGCAGGTGTGTCGTTTTGCACATGAGGCCCGTCAAAGATGCCCAAGTCAGGAAATACCTGATGGAAGAGATGAAAGTCCCGGATTATAAGGCGGATCTTTGCACGGCGTTTGCAAGGGGGAATATCGGAAAGGCGAAGCTGCTTGCCGCAAGCGAAGAATTTGATAATATCAAGGACGAAGCTGTCACGCTTTTAAAATATATCGATGACATGGATATCCATGAAGTCAATGCCGCCATTAAAAAGATTATAGAATATAAAATCGATGTCAATGAGTACTTGGACATTTTATCGGTCTGGTATCGGGATGTGCTGCTGTTTAAAGCGACAAATGACATAAACCACTTGATTTTTAAAGGGGAAATACAGTATATTAAAAAGACAGCGGGAAAATGCACTTATGAAGGCATAGAAATTATTTTAGAGGCTTTAGAAAGGGCAAAGAGCAGATTAAACGCAAATGTCAATTTCGACCTGACGATGGAATTGCTTTTGCTTACCATAAAGGAGAACCAGCAATGACCAAAATAATAGGAGTAAAATTCAGGGAAGCAGGGAAAGTATATTTCTTTGATCCTTTAGGATACCGCATTAAGAAAAACGACAATGTCATTGTCGAGACGGCAAGGGGGATTGAATTTGGCACTGTTGTAGGCGGCATCCGGGAAGTAGACGATGACAAAGTCGTACAGCCGTTAAAGCCGGTCATTCGGATTGCAACGGCCAAAGATAAAGAGCAGGAAGCGGAAAACAGGCGCAAAGAGCAGACGGCGTTTAAAATCTGCGCGGAAAAGATACAAAAGCACCAGCTGGAAATGAAGCTGATCGGCGCAGAATATACGTTCGACAACAACAAAGTGCTCTTTTATTTTACAGCGGACGGGCGCATTGATTTTAGGGAACTGGTAAAGGATTTGGCGGCTGTATTTAAAACAAGGATTGAGCTGCGCCAGATTGGCGTAAGGGATGAAACGAAAATGCTTGGCGGCATCGGGATCTGCGGCCGGCCGCTTTGCTGCCACACGCATCTATCGGAGTTTGCCCCGGTATCGATTAAAATGGCAAAAGAGCAGAATTTGTCGTTAAATCCGACAAAAATTTCCGGCGTGTGCGGCAGGCTGATGTGCTGTTTAAAGCATGAGGCAGAAACGTATGAGGAGCTTAACAGGAAACTTCCGAATGTTGGCGATTATGTTACAACAGAAGATGGGCTAAAGGGCGAAGTGCAAAGCGTCAACGTCTTAAGGCAGCTTGTCAAGGTGATCGTCGATATCAACGATGAAAAGGAAATCCAGGAGTACCGCGCAAGCCAGCTGCGCTTTAAGAAAAAACATAAAAGGGAAAAAGTGGAGCTTTCCAGGGAAGAATTAAAAGAGCTGGAAAAATTGGAGAAAGAATGACAGTAGAGCTAAAAGAGAATGAGCGTATTGACAGCCTGCAAAGGAACGGATACCGCATTATCCAAAATCCGCAAAAGTTCTGCTTTGGCATGGATGCCGTGCTCTTATCAGGCTTTATCAGCCAAAAAGCGGTAAAAGAAGGCGCACACATCCTGGATCTTGGCACCGGCACGGGAATCATCCTGCTGCTTTTAGAGGCAAAGACGGACGCTGCGCATTTAACGGGCCTTGAAATCCAGGCTGAGAGTGTGGATATGGCAAGGCGGAGCGTGGCGCTTAACCGGCTAGAGGCGAAGATCGACATTATACAAGGGGATATAAAAGAGGCAGACAGGTTATTTGGCGCTGCTTCTTTTGATATGGTTACGTGCAACCCGCCTTATATGATCGGAAAGCATGGGCTGACGGGGGAACAGGAGCCAAAAATGATCGCAAGGCATGAAATACTTTGCACATTAGAAGACGTTGTGCGCCAGGCGGCAAAACTGTTAAAGCCGGGCGGCAGGTTTTGCATGGTGCACAGGCCGTTTCGCCTTGCGCAGATCATGACGGCGCTTTGCGCGTATAAGCTGGAGCCAAAGCGGATGCAGCTTGTTTACCCTTATGCGGACAGGGAGCCGAATATGGTCCTTATCGAGGCGGTACGCGGGGGGCGCCCAAGGATGACGGTGGAAAAACCTTTGGTCGTCTACAGCAGTCCGGGCGTGTATACCGATGAAATTTATGGAATTTACAGTTATTAGCATATACAGGTACGGAGTATGGGTATAGGGTGATGGCAGGAAAATTATTTTTGTGTGCGACGCCGATTGGCAATCTTGGCGATATGACGCCGCGTGTTGTCGAAACATTAAAGGCTGTGGACTTGATAGCGGCGGAAGATACGAGAAACAGTATCCGGCTGCTAAATTATTTTGGGATTACGGCGCCAATGACAAGCTACCATGAATTTAACAGGGTGGAAAAAGCGCAGTATCTGGTCGCGCAGATGCAGGCGGGAAAAAATGTCGCTTTGATCACCGATGCAGGCACGCCGGCCATTTCCGATCCCGGGGAAACGCTTGTCGCGCTCTGCCAGGAGGCCGGGATAGAAACGACGTCGCTGCCGGGCGCGGCGGCATGCATTACGGCGCTTACGTTATCGGGGCTTAGCACGAGGCGGTTTTGTTTTGAAGGGTTTTTGCCCGCCGATAAAAAAGAAAAGAAAGAAATTTTAAAGGAGCTTACACAGGAAAGCCGCACGGTCATTTTGTATGAAGCGCCGCACCGCCTGCTTCGGACGTTAGAAGAGCTGTGCGGGGTGCTTGGCGAGCGCAGGGTGACAATCTGCAGGGAGCTGACAAAAAAGTTTGAAACGGTGATGCCCACGACGCTGCAGGAAGCAGTCGTTTTTTACCGGGAAAATGAGCCAAGGGGGGAATATGTGCTTGTCATAGAAGGCAGGGGCCTTTTGCAAAAAAGGGAAAAAGAGCAGGAGGCATGGAGGGAAGTTGGCATTGCAGAGCATATGCGTTATTATGAGGAGCGTTCTTTTGGGCGCAAAGAGGCGATGAAACTTGTCGCAAGGGACAGGGGCGTGCCAAAGCGGGAGATTTACCAGGCACTGCTGGAAACCGGCATAGAAAACAATTGACAAAATCAGCCTTTCTTAGGCATTAGCTAATTATCATAAACTATAAAAAGGAGCGGTGGCTGTTGGAAAAAATCTGACAGCCTCCCTTTGGTTTCCTTGTACAATCTGCATAGTTTTCCATTGGCCAAATCCATATCTTTGCCTCCCGCATAGGCAATAAGTATAAAATAAAGAAGAAAATATTGTATATATTGTGAAATTGACTAAAATTTCAGGGGAACGGGACAAATTTCTCTATATCGTAACGAAAACACAGGTGATAAAATGGAAAATATAAAATTTTTCTAAAGGAGGAATGTATTATGAGAAAGGCAAAAAAAATAGTTGCCGGGTGTTTGGCTGCCTGCATGCTGCTGCTTACAGCGTGCGGAGGAGGAAAAGCCCCTGAAGGCGCATCAACGCCGGCACCGGCTCCAGAAGCACAGGGAGGCAGCGATGCTGCCGCAGCGCCAGAAGGCAAAATCCCGTTGACAGTTTGGCACATCCAGACAGGAACAGTACAGGATATCATCCAGGCATCCGTAGACCGTTTCGTAGCGGAGAATCCACAGTATGAAGTTACCGTTGTAGCAAAGCAGAACGACAGCTACAAATCTGACCTTTCCCTCGCCATCAACGCAGGGACAGTGCCTGACGTTTTCATTACATGGGGCGGACAGACATTGTACGACTATATCGAAGAAGGCCTGGTTTATAACCTTACGGATCTGATGAAGCAAGACGGCTATGTAGACAAATATGTAGACGCTGGCATCGCTCAGTGTACATATAAAGATGGCATCTACGCAGTTCCGATAGAAAACATCTCTGTTGCAGGCATTTTCTACAACAAAGAAATCTTTGCGAAATACAATCTGCAGGAGCCTTCTACCGTTGCAGATCTTGAGAAAATCTGTGACACATTAGTACAAAACGGCGTTGCTCCTTTTGCACTGGCAAACTCCACGAAGTGGACCGGCTCCATGTACTTCCAGTACCTGGCAACACGCCACGGCGGACTTGCTCCTTTTGCAGACGCAGCTGCAGGCAAAGGCTCTTTTGAGAACGATTCCTTTGTTTATGCTGGGAAAACAATCCAGGATTGGGTAAACAAGAAATATTTCTGTGACGGCTTCAACGGCATGGACGATGACTCCGGACAGGCGCGTATGCTGTTCTACTCTGGCAAAGCAGCTATGGATCTGATGGGCTCCTGGTTTGTAAGCACCATTGCTGGCGAGAACCAGAAATTCCTGGATGAAGACAAACTTGGCTTCTTCCCGTTCCCGAAATTAGACGGCTCTAGCGCAGATCCAAGCCTCTGCCTTGGCACGATCGGCGACAACCTTTACAGCGTATCAGCTTCCAGCAAAGATCCAGAAGGCGCTTTCCGCGTAATCCAGGCCCTGTTGGATGACAAGGCTCAGGAAGAACGTAAAGCTAACGGAAAGATCATCCCGATGAAAGGCTATACTTCTGACAGCGAAGTAGTAAATAAGATTCTTGAAGCAGTTAACGGTGCTTCCGGCATCCAGCTCTGGTACGACCAGTACCTGCCAGCAGAAGTGGCAGAAGTACATAAGCAGACGAGCCAGGAGATTTTCGGCCTGACAAAGACTCCAGAAGAGGCTAACAAAGAACTTCAGGATGCTATGACAGCTTACCTGTCAAAACAACAGTAAAAAATGCCCTGGCGCTTAACAGCCTGGGGAAGCGGGGATATGTACCACGCAGCGAGTAGGGGATATTTCCCCTACTCGTTTAATCAATAGAACAATAAGAAAGGAGTTTTCCATGAAAAATAAATCATCCATGGAATGGCGGCATAAAAAAGAACTGATCATCGCGGCATCGATCTTTCTTATCCCAGCCCTGCTGGTAATCGCGGTATTTGTAATTTATCCGATCATCCAGTCGTTTATTACGAGCGGCTACGAATGGAACGGCTATTCCAGCAATAAGAGGTTTATCGGTCTTTCGAACTGGAAGGAACTTTTGATGGATAAAGTGTTCTGGAGCGCATTTAAGAATAACCTTCTGGTTATGGTTCTCTCCATCGTGCTCCAGATGCCCATTGGCCTTGCACTGGCCACGTTTCTTGACAAAGTGGGCAAGAAGGGCAATGTCTGCAAGGTTATTTGGTTTATCCCCATGCTGATGTCTTCTGTAGCGATTGGTTATTTGTTCCGCTATGCGTTAGACGCTAATACCGGTTTCATTACGGCTATTTCGCAGCTGTTTGGGGGAGGCACTGTGGATCTTTTGGGCAATCCAAAGACTTCGCTTGTTACATGCGTATTCGCGATTGCCTGGCAGTTTATCCCATTTTATATGGTATATTATCTGGCAGGATACAGCGGGCTTCCCGGTGATATCCACGAGGCAGCCATGGTGGACGGCGCTACGGAGAGCCAGTATTTCTGGCAGATCTCCCTGCCGCTTTTAAAGCCGACGATCAAGAGCGCGGTAGTTTTATCCATCGTAGGCTCCTTGAAATATTTCGACTTAGTTTATGTATTGACAAAAGGCGGGCCAAGCCACTCTTCGGAGTTGATGGCTACTTATATGTATTCCAATGCGTTCGAGTCTTATAAGATGGGCTATGCATCTGCGATCGCAGCGGGCATGTTCCTGTTAATCTCGCTTATCGCCATCATTACGATGCGGGTTCTGAATCGAAAGGAGGATTAGGATATGGCTGGTGTAAAGAAAACTTTTAAACCCTCTGACGTGATTGTTGCCATATTGGTGGTTTTGTGGTTCTTCGTATGCCTGATTCCGTTCTTCTTTCTGGTCATGTGTACATTGAAGGAACAGTTTGAATTGATGAACAACGGCGTGTTCTCCATGCCGGAAGGATTGTATTTGAAAAACTATATTGACGTATTTACAGGTGGCATCTGGAAATACCTGTTTAACTCTGTTATAGTTATGGCATTATCCCTCGTGCTTCTTTTGGCGCTTAGCGTTTTGGCGGCATACCCGCTCTCACGCTGGAAATTCCGCCTGAATAAGCCGATTTACTCCCTGATCGTGGCCTGCATGTCCGTACCGATCCACGTAACGCTTTTGCCAATTTTTATGATGATGGTAAAATCAGGACTCTACGACAGCGTTTGGGCTTTGATCGGGCCTTACGTAGCATTCAACCTGCCGATATCGGTTTTCATCCTGACAACCTTTATGGCTACCATACCAAAGGATCTGGAAGAAGCGGCGAATATTGACGGCTGCAGCCTGTATGGAATTTTCTGGCGGATCATGCTGCCGCTCGTAAAACCGGGTCTGGCTACGCTTGTAATTTATGACGGTGTAAATATTTGGAATGAATTTAGCTTTGCACTGACGTTGACGCAGTCTGCAAGCAGCAGGACGCTCCCTCTGGCAGTACAGGAGTTCCAGGGGCAGTATTCCATGAACATTCCGATGATCATGACAGTTCTGGCAATATCAATCCTGCCGATGATCATTGTATTCATCTTTGGCCAGGATAAGCTGATCAAAGGCATGATGGCGGGTGCAGTCAAAGGCTGATGTTCTATCTGGGGGAGGCAGCAGCTTATGAAGCATAAGAAAAGAAGTTTGATGCGTTGGTTTGGGTCCCTTCGGTTGTCCCATAAAATGATGACATCGGTTGGGTTTCTGTTCTTTTGCTCTAATCTGTTCATCCTGCTCCTGATCGGCCATATGGTCACATCTTCCCTGAAGCAGAAAGCCTGTGAGCAGCTTCAGGGGCAGCTGACCATCACACTGTCCGCCATGGGCAGTTCCATTAGCGATATTACGGGGCTGATGGCCAATCTGGCCTCAGCTTCGGATATGGCAGACTATATTGAGCAGGGCACAAAGTATGAAACGCAGTATCTGGACATAGTAAACGGCGTCAATGAGTCCATGCGTATTCTGCTGCGCGCCAACACGATGGTGGATTATGTGGCGCTGCTTTTGCTTAATCAGGAGGGATTCCTTTATAATGGGGAATCCCAAAGCCCTGTTCAGGAGGATCCCCGGTATGATATCCGGCAGATCCTCCTTGACAACTATAAAGGGGCAAAGGGTTTTTTAAACAGCAGCTTCCAGTACAATGTGCTGCGGGAGAATTACCGGGATCCGGAACTAAATCTCTTCTATCCGATATGCCGGCGTTATGAGCAGCCTGGGGAAGCTCCGGCTGCGCTTTTAGTGGCAGGCATAAATACGAGAAAGATGCACCGTTATGTAGCGGCGGAAAATGAAAACCTCCACATCCGCCTTTTGACAGCCGACGGCATGGTTTTAGTATCGGAGCGGCCGGAGCAGACGGGGCAGATGGAGGAGCAGATCGTCTGGTATCAGGAAAAAGCCGGGCAGTTTGCCAGGGGAGATGAACTGGTCGTATACCAGTACGGCCCGGGAGGAGTCATGTGGATTGCGGACGGCACGATTTCACAGAAAGTGCTCTTTTCCGGCGTCAGCCGCATGACAGTCATCCTAACGGTAGTAATCGTTCTTTGCACTTTATTGACTATTGCAGTCATTACTTTCTGCTGTGACCGTTTTTATGCGCCCATGCAGGAAATTGTCTTGCACATGCAGCAAGTGTCCAAAGGAAATTTAAACGAGAAGATGCGGATATACGAAGAAAACGATTTTAGGCATCTCTCCGATGGGTTTAACTGCATGACAGAAAGCATCCGGGAGCTGATTGAAGAAGCGCACCGGCAGGAGCAGAAGATGACCGAGATTCGGTTAAATGCCCTGCAAAGCCAGATTCAGCCGCATTTTTTATACAATACGCTGGAGTGTGTCCACTGGCAGGCACTTTCGGACGGCAATGCGGAAGTGTCCCGGATTGTCATGGCGCTTAGCAAATATTACCGGATCTGCTTAAGCAAAGGCGCGGACCTAGTGCCGCTTTCCCAGGAAATAGAGCACATCAAAAGCTATGTTACCATCCAGAATATGCGTTTTGACAATATTATCCAGGTGGAATACCGGATTGCCGATGAACTGTTGGGGATGATGCTTCCTAAGATTACGCTCCAGCCTCTTGTGGAGAATGCCATCTACCATGGCATCAAAACAGAGGAAGAGCGCAAAGGCCATCTTATTCTGACTGGGCAGAAAAAAGACGGGTTTGTCCTGCTGACAGTGGAAGACGATGGCGTGGGCATGGCAGCAGATGAAATGGAAAAATTGAACAAAACGATAAATGTGTTCATAAACGATGGCAGCTACGGCGTGAAAAATGTACACCAGCGCATCGCCATCAGGTACGGGGAAGCCTACGGATTATCTTACCGGGCCAATGCATATGGAGGCGTTACTGTAGAAATCCGTCTGCCAGACGCAGACGGCGGGAAAGAAGCGGGGAGAGAAGGGGAAGTTTTTGTACAGCATATTGATTGTGGATGATGAGCGTTTTATGCGCGATGGGATAGCCAAAGTCCTGCCTTGGGAGCAGCTTGGAATTGGCAGGGTGGATACGGCGGAATCTGGCAGGAAGGCGTTAAAGAAAATAGCGGCGCATATGCCAGACATCGTGATCACGGATATTAAGATGAACAATATGGACGGGCTGACGCTGATTCGGGAAATGAACCAGCTGAATCCGAATCTGCGCATCATCGTCCTTACCGGGCATGACAATTTTGATTATGTACAGGAATGCTGCCGGATGGAAGTGCAGGACTATCTGTTAAAGCCGGTAGAGGCAGAAAAGCTGTCAGAATCTATCCGTGCCCAGGTGGAGGCGTTAGACCGCTATGCCAAGGAGCAGGCGCATAAACGGACGATGGACCGGGTAAGCGGCCTGGTAGAGCAGATGAAAGTGGAGCGGGTATTCCGCACTTTTTTAAAGACCAAGGCTGTGCAGGAAGAGCTTTGGGATATTTTGAAAGATTATGGGTATCAGGAAGGCGACCGTTTCCGGGTGGCCGTAATCAGCCCGCAATGCGCGGTAAACAATGAATGGAGCAGCCATTATGAGCTTTTAAACCTGTCCATCAAAAGCGTCTGTATCGAGCATATTGAATACCATCATGGCGGAATCACCTTTCAGGACGAAGGCGGTTCTTTTGTGCTTCTTTTGTTTTGCGGCCCATCCCATCCAGACAGCAGGGAGCTTGTGGAACAGCTAGGGACGATTCTGCAAAATGAGTATGACGTGGCGCAAAAAGTAATACTCGGACAGGAAGCAGGGCAGGCTGGCGAAATACCGGACTCCTATCAGGATGCCCTTGCGCGCCTTTACGGCGAAAGCCGCCAGGACGCTAGCGGGCCGGAAGATGATGATGTCATTGGCAAAGTAAAGCGCTATATCAACAGCAATCTGGACCAGCCGCTGTCTGTAAGCCGGCTGGCAGATCAATTTTACCTTTCCGTAGCATATTTCTCCAAATTATTTAAAAAGTCAACGGGCGTCGGGTGCAACTACTATATCGTATGCCAGCGGATGGAACAGGCGAAGAAGCTTTTGCGGACCGGTTCGGTGAAAGTTGGGGAAGTTTCTGAAAAAGTCGGCTATAAAGATGTAAATTATTTTTCATTGACCTTTAAAAAATATACGGGGTGCTCCCCGGCGGAATACCGGGAGAGGAATGCCTCTGATGAAAAACAGTAGAAAGAAGGGAAAACATATGATCTTTTATGTATCTGCAGATGCAAGACGGGCAGGGGACGGCAGCAAAGAGCATCCTTTCTGCTCTATCAGCGAGGCGGCGAGAGCTGCCCAGGCGGGGGATGAGATAGTAGTGGCTCCCGGAATGTACCGGGAATACATAGACCCGCCCCGGGGCGGCTTAGATGACAGATGCCGGATCACATACCGTTCGCAGGAAAAAGGCAAGGCGGTGATTACAGGAGCCGAAACAGTGAAAAACTGGATAAAGCATGAAGGTGATGTGTGGGTTGCCCGCATCTGCAACAGTATCTTTGGGGATTACAATCCTTATACAACGTATGTCCGTGGCGATTGGTATTTTGCTTCCTCGCCAGTCCACACAGGGGAAGTATACTTAAACGGAAAAGCAATGTATGAAACGGATGCTTTGGAAAACGTGCTGCATCCGCAGATTTATGAGGCATCCTGGGACAGGGCGTTCACGCTGCATAAGTGGTATACGTGCCAGGAAGGGGACGATACGTTAATTTATGCGAATTTCCAAGGGGTGGACCCAAATGTGGAGCAGGTAGAGATCAATGTGCGCAGGCACTGTTTTTATCCTTCCAGGGAAGGCATCGGGTATATCACCCTTTCCGGCTTTACGGTAAAGCAGGCGGCAACGCAGTGGGCCCCGCCGACAGCATACCAGGAAGGGATGGTCGGCCCCCATTGGTCTAAAGGCTGGATCATTGAGGACTGTGAAATTTCTGATTCCAGATGCAGCGGCATTTCCCTGGGCAAATACCTCCAGCCGGAAAATGAAAACAAATGGTCCACGAAATATTATAAAGACGGGACACAGACAGAGCGTGATGCCATCTGCCAGGCACAGCGTGAAGGCTGGACGAAAGAGCGCATCGGCTCCCACATTATCCGCCGCTGCAACATCCATGACTGCGGGCAGACCGGCATTGTAGGCCATTTAGGCGGTGTTTTCTCCATTATAGAAGATAACCACATCCATCATATCAACAATAAGCAAGACCTCGCGGGAGCGGAAATCGGCGGGATTAAAATGCATGCGGCCATTGATGTCATTTACCGCAGGAACCATATCCATCATTGCACCCGCGGCCTGTGGCTTGACTGGCAGGCGCAGGGCACGAGGGTCACACAGAACCTGTTCCATGACAACGTGCCGCCAGCTGGGACAAAGATTGACAATGGCCTGGCGCTGGGAGAGGATATTTTCGTGGAAGTATCCCATGGGCCAACGCTCATTGACAATAATCTGCTCTTATCAGAATGCTCCGGCCGTTTGAGTACCCAGGGACTGGCATTCGTCCACAACCTGATTGGCGGCTCGTTTACCTTTGTTGGGCAGGGCACGGACAACTGCGGGGAAAAATTTCCGACGCCGCGTTATACCCCATACCATGTGCCGCATCGGACGGAGATTGCAGGCTTTATGACTATTCTGCACGGGGACGCACGGTTTTACAACAACATTTTTGTCCAAAAACCTATCCGGGAGGATTTGGAAAGTTATACAGTGGAGGCTAAACGTGCCGGAAAAGAATTCGTCCAGTTTGCCTGTGGGACGCTGCCATATGACGGCTATCCAGACGCAGAAACATATTTTGGCAGATTTTCTGCAGAAAATGCCATGGACGGCAATAACCGGGATATGTATTATGACCATCTGCCGGTTTATACAGGCGGCAATGTGTATTTCAACGGGGCACAGCCTTGCGACAGCGAGAAAGACGCCTATGTGGACAAAGAACATACTGTTGTGTTAAAGCTCGCAGAAGATCAGGAAAGCCTCGTGCTGGAAACGGATTTGTATCAATATCTGCCAAAAGAGGGCTGCCAGATAATCTCCACTGCTTTTCTTGGCGAGGCTTTCGAATCGGAGCAAAGATTCGAAAATCCAGACGGCTCTCCAATCGTATTCTGGCAGGACTATTTAGAGGAACGCCGGGAATTTACGACGCTGTGCGGCCCTTTTGCACAAAGCGGGGAAAAGTTTAAAGTATGGAATGGAAGCACCGGGGGCTGTTGACTGGCCTAAAAAGGCTTTTATGTCCATAAGTTAACATAACAGGCAGCAGGGAAAATTAAAATCACTGCTGCCTGTTATTACTTTACTACTGCATACCAGCTGTCATCAAATTTTATTGTTCTCAGCAAAGTTTCCTTATCAATCAATTCTGGCTTTTTCGCAGCTCATCCATGACTTTGGCTTTATCGGCAAGGGCAAGTTCCGCATCTTCACTTTCTCCTGCACGAGATTGTAGGTGTCAGTGTCCACAAGCGGCTCATGCACGTTCTCCATCCGTATTTTTCCCGATATCCTTTGAATAAATCTCGCTGAACAACCTTGCATAAAGAATGATGAGAACGCAGTGCTATGGCAGTCGGTTACCTCCGGCAGGATGGCGGCAATATCAAAATAACGGAGGACAACACAATGAGCAAACTTAAACCGAGCATCCAGGATGAGGCCAGAGACCTTGATTACGTCCTTGTCGGAGACTATTACGTCCCGGTTATCGAACTGCCAGAGGACGATGACCGCCACATTAGAAAATGGGGACGGATGCACAGGGCGTATCTGGAAGAAACAAACCCGCTTCTGCTCAATCATCTAATCTTGACGGTCAGACTGCATACCTACCTTGCTGATCTCAATGAACAGGCACAGGAACGCTGTCGCTTACTTATTCAGCAAATGACCATCGCTGAAGGAGTAACCGAGGATTTGAAACGCCAGTCGCGGTGGGAGTGGATCAAAATCATGAGCAGTACCGTAAACCGTGCTGAGGAAATTATTCGGAATGAGATGATTTATGTGTAGTACAGATTTATAGAATAATTTCTTAGTTTGCGAGGTTGAACATGAAAGCAACAGGCCGTTCTGTGGAATTCGCAGAACGGCCTGTTGCCGTACGCATATATTTTTGATGGATATTTAAACATATGATATACACCGTTTGCATACACAAAATCGGACTTATAAAAATATATGCCATTTATGTATACCAAATAGGGACTGTTCTTTTCTAGGAAAACATGTTATACTACCTATGAAAAAAAAGGGAGAAAATGATGTTCACATTAGCTAAAAACGAAAAAATAGGGCGATATCTGCGGGGCTGCATAGAAGAACGATTTGACAGCCACAGGCAGTTCTGCATCAAATATCTTGAAATTTCTACAAATAAACCGGCAGAGCGTGAGCAGATACGGAAAATGACAAACCGCCTGTCACAGATCCTGAAAGGGGAAAAGGAAATCCAGTTATACGATCTTCCTTGGTTTTGCCGCCTGTTGGAAGTATCCTGTGAGGATATTCTCAGCGCAGGAGAAAGCCATGCCCCCACATCTGCGCATATGACACATTATGCTATTGCATTTTCCTCGGATAAGCGTGAATGGAACGAGTATGTAAGCCGGGGGGATTCTCCGATTCTAAATGCCGATGAATACGGGAAAACTGTCATTGATTACGCATTAGAAGCAGGAAATTATAATTTCCTGAAATACTTGATGGACGAGAAGCACATCTGGTTTGTAGGAGCCGATAAAGAGGATTGTTTTTATGGCTTTGGAGCCGGAACCAGCATAGAAAAAGCGACTTTTCCGCATCCCATGGACTGGAATGTTTTGAAAGAGCAAGGCCATTTGAGATTATTGACAGAGTCGGCCACATGAACAGGTTTCTTTTCCCTTTTATTGGGGAATTGATTGAAAGGCTTCTTCATAACAAAAATAACCATGTAGAACACATATTAAGAGAAGCAATCAAACATAACCAATATGTTTATGACCAGCTTGCTGCCTTAATGGCTGACGCACTTCGGCTCTATAAAGAATATGGGTATGACTTGACAAATGAAGCACTGAAAATAGATTTAACCAAAGGAATATTAAGAGATCTGGATTTTTATCCTGACGGAATGCTGCTTAGTTTTTTCGCGCTGCTCCCAGAAACGAAAAGAGGGCTGCGATCTAATATCATCCGGGTGAATGCTGAATCGACAGATACCTTAATCAAAGATTTAATTTCAAAATTGAACGATTTGCATGATGCAATTCGCAATATAACACCAAAACTTTGAAGGAGGACATGACAATGCCGTTTTTTGACTATGAGGATGGAGATTTTATATATACGATTTCCGACAGCATGGCGATGGATTCTGACGGGAATCTAATGATGAGATTGTCGGATAATATGGCAATGGATATGGAGTCTGGCGACGTCCACATGGTTTCGTCGTGGATTTCAGATGATGAGGATGACTGATTTGGCAACCAACGTGCCAAAAATATGTCGGATGACACAATGATATAAATGGAATTCATATGAAAAAATTTATCATCCAGCTAATTGTGCAGGATGGAGGGGTAGGGAAAATGGAAACATTCTATTTAGTGGATTTTGAAAATGTTCACAATGAAGGACTTAAAAATATAACTGCTCTGAAGCCAACAGATCATGTGCATATTTTTTCTACAGAAAGAGCATTAAACATACGGATGGACATCGTATTTGCAAAAGGTATTAACGTAAAAGGACATATTACTCCTGTTTCCAAGCAATCTCTGGATATGCACTTGGCTTCTTACTTGGGGCATTTGTTGGGTATTCACGGAAAATACTGTTCTTACATCATTGTCAGCAAAGATACCGATTACGATAACATTATAAAATTCTGGAAGAAAGAAGGGTGGTCAAATATTTCAAGAGAAACAAAAATATTGATAGCTGCAGAAAATCAAAATAAGACCGCACCAAATTTTTCTGGAAATGATAGGTGCTCATTAAATGTATTTATGCAACGCGGACTTGTTGCCCGTGGGTACTCCAGTAACGATGCCAATAAAATCTGCAGATGTGTAGTTACACATTGTAATGATACTCAAATGTTAGTGAAGATACATAATGATTTAAGAAATGAATTCAAAAATTTCCCAGAAGTGTATATGGATACAAAAAACATTCTTGAGAAATTTGTGTCTCCTGTGAGCAAATCTGCAAAAAAAGAAGCCGAACTGCAATTTTTATTTGAGCAGGGTTTGAAACGGAAAATTTATATTGACCATAAAGATGAAATTATTAAAATTATACTGAATGCAAAAACAAAAATGACGCTTAACAATGGCTTGACGAAATTATATTCCGATAGCAAAACTCTAAAACATATTTATCAGGTTTTACAGCCATTCATAAAAGATTTACCTGGGAAATAATTGCTTGGATTTTTCCCACATCGCAAAATCAAGCTGTGGTGATACAAATGGGAACAGCACGAATAGAGACAAAACGGGGAGATGTGCTATGAGAAAATTTGCATTATATTGTCTTTCTTGTTGATGTTTTGGCTTTGTGGATGTTCGATACCACAGATAAACAGCATTGAAACATTAAAAGGCTGGTCATTCCAATTTAATCAAGGAAATAATGATTTCAGTTTGTTTTTTGGGTTTCTTGATAAAGATGGTTATAGCCTTGCGGCCAATGTTGATGTAGACATCCGAATCATCAATGACAATGGAGAAGAAGTATACAGCGCAACACAGGCAGTTTCCTTGTTGTGTATGATGTTACGCCCGGAACATCATACACACTGAAACTGACAGAATATGATTGGTAAAAGTGCTAACTCCTGTCGTTTTCGTATTTTTGGAAGGTTGATCTGTTTTGAGCCTTTGTGCCCACAAAGACATTGCTTGCCAAGTAGCGGCACTGATCAGGTGATCAAATTGGACAGAGCCATAGACCGCCCATTGGGGTGAGCAGACTTTGACGTTTCACTATTTGTCCCGCTCTTCTTCGATCCATTCTTTTAATTTTCGCTGCAGTATTTTCTTGTCCGGCAGATATAGCTGATACTCCTTTGCAT
>QLIP01014632.1_pt1 | contig 20618 bp, 33 predicted proteins | sample 1769771 | NCBI WGS metagenome assembly QLIP01 (sample SAMN09428762, study PRJNA476227) | Gut metagenome, whole genome shotgun sequencing project. | isolation source: cecum | host: Rhizomys sinensis | place: China: Jinsha town of Minqing, Fujian Province | collected 2013-09-23
AATAATATCACCATAGGCGAGTTACAGCGTGTAATGGCCCACAAACCAAACTGCTACGGCGACCTTTGCGACGTTAACCTGCACCTTGCACACGGCATCAAAACCAAAACTTGGTGGGTAATCGGTTTTGACACCTGTCACTTTGGCGATGACCCCGACAATATGCCTTTCTCGCGTGTAATCGACTGCACGATGAGCCTTAAGCATCAGATTGATGAATATGCCGAAAAAATTGTATAACAATATCTGCAACTCTCAAAACATACAAAGATATGAAAACGATTGAAAATATATACGAATGTCTGCCCGACCCGGTTTGCACCGCTCTCAAAGTGCTTTGCGTAGCCGGGGCCACTGTGGCTTTCGTAGCCCTGTCGGTGGCCTTTCTCTGCCTTGGCGCAGAGTTTGGCCTCGCCCTGTGAAATTGAAAACTCAGAATCATTTTTTCAATTGATGATATTGGTTTTTATTCATTTAGCCAGTAAAGCCGTGAGGCCGAAAGCTAAAAAATATTGATGAAAAGATGAATATTTTGTTTTACGCCCGCCCTCCGTCTGTGAAGATATAAGGGCGGTTACATTGAAAATTTCAACTAACAATATAGCGCACGATACAGCAGAAAAACGCCGGTCTGCACACAGCTTTGCTCCAAGGGTTAATACCGGTTGCGGCCTCATCCTCGCCGTGCGCACCAAGTTAAATCAAAAAAAGAAAACGCAGTATGCAAGAAAATCAAACCCTACTCCTGCTTACAGGCCAATTCTATGAGGCCTTTAAGCAAAGCGAAGAACTCCTTAAAGTTCTTTGTGATACAAGTGCTGTTTTGAACTCCAATAGCAAAATGGGCGACCTTACTCAGGCGGTCGAAGATGTAGAAGAAGCTATGAGTTCCGTCTACACATCCAAAAAGAGAATAGGCGAAGCTCTAACTTCCGTTATGAACGCATTTGCATTGATAGAACTTAAGCAAAACGATTAGGCCGGGCTCTGGTACAAACTTCCAAATACCGCAAATGAACAAATATAACACACCTCCGGTCTCCGACAGGCTTGTCAACTGGCAAATCAGTTCGATTTCCGATGATATGCGACCGATTGCCGATGAGTATTCAGACTCAATCCAGTCGGGGCTTGAGTCTCTTTTCAACTACATAGACGAGATACTTAGAAAATACTCCATAGACAGAACCGAAGACGAACTGCTATTGCTTGACTCGCTTTGTACTCCCAACCTGCTTTCAGAGGGGTTGTACGTCAACGATGACGACAGTCCGAGAGTATGGCTTTTCAAGGTGCTGAATATCTCCCAAGCTGCTTACTGTATACGCAACAACAAGGCGTGTACTGTGTTCCTCAAACTCGTAGATTCGTTTAAATCATAACTCACAAATACAACACTCACATGTCAACACAAACCATCTCACCCATTGCCTCCGTATGGGACCGCGTTAGCCTTTGGTGGGCAAATAAAAAACGCACAGCCAAGCAGAAACTTATAGCCGAGCGCGTAGAGCGCGAGCGCAATGCCGTAACACTTGCCGTTATGGGCGACAGCGCGTATATCTCCTACAGCGGCGTCGGCATACGTCAACTGAATACAAACCTTACACTTGCCCAAGCTATCGCTATCCTTAACGATATGAAAGACGATACGGCAAGCTGGGTAAAGCAACACCCCAATCTGTGATGAGCTCCATTACGCTTACCAAAGATATGAACCATGCTCTGAATATGATTCTCAAATCATCCGAGCATGTGTTCATCACCGGCAAGGCCGGTACCGGCAAGACTACATTCCTAAGATATATAGCCGATAAGATGCACGGCAAGCGCATGGTTATCACGGCGTCCACCGGCATAGCGGCCGTAAACGCGGGCGGTGTGACTCTGCACAGCTTGTTTCGTATCCCTATGGGTGTCATCAGTCCGACCTCTGCGGTCAAGGGCAGTCTGATGCCCCTAACGGAGCAGTTGCTTAAAAAGTTGGACATCCTTGTAATCGACGAGGTGAGTATGGTGCGCCCCGACGTCCTTGACTTTATAGACAGGCGATTGCAAAAGGTACGTCTCTCCCGACGTCCGTTTGGCGGTGTGCAGCTCGTGATGTTCGGAGACCTATACCAACTTCCTCCGGTGGTACGACCCGATGAAAAGCATCTGCTTGACGAATTTTATGAGGACTGCTTCTTCTTCAACGCTCGCACTTTCCAACGCAAGGGTTTCAAGGTGGTTGAACTCGGCAATATATTCCGTCAGACCGACCGACGTTTCATTGAGTTGTTGAACAACGTTCGCACATACACACCGACGGCAGAAGACCTGCACCTCCTTGCGTCTCTGCCCAACAGGCTTACCTCTTATGAAGATAAAGACAAGTATATCCATATCTGCACCCACAAGTCCAAGGTTGAGAGCATCAACAGAGATAAGCTGGGCACTCCTACCCATACTTTTGAATCCGTTATAAAAAAGGATTTCAACCTAAGCCACGCCCCCTGCGACCAAGTTCTGCAACTCCGTGTCGGTGCGCGTGTGATGACATTGGTAAACAAGCGTGACGATGGTTACGTCAACGGCTCGCTCGGAGTTATCACCGGGATTTCACAAAATGCGATAGACGTATTGCTTGACAATGGCACAGAGGTGTCGGTCGAACGGTTTAAGTGGGAGAGTTGCGAGTACGAGCTTGTGGGTGACGAGATAAAGAAAAAAGTCAAGGGTACTTGTACTCAGTTCCCTTTGACGCTCGCGTGGGCAGTGACTATTCACAAGAGTCAGGGCTTGCAGTTCAACCGCGTTGCAATCCATTCCAAGGGCGCGTTCTGCTCCGGTCAGGTGTATGTTGCGCTGAGTCGCTGTACTTCCCTTGACGGTATTGTATGTGATTCTGTCATTACCGAAAAGCAGATAATACCGGCACCGTCCCTTATTGAGTTTGAAAGATGTTATAAAGCGCATGACAACTACTACGGATTAAGCCAATTGTCGTTCAGTGCTTTTTAACTCCACAGCATAGGTTTATATTTTGTATTTGTGTTTAATGTGAGAAATGCCGTGTGTCAACCTTATGATTGATGCACGGCATTTTGATTTTTATCCAGTCTCGTGTTATGCGGTTAGGGGAGTCTGTTGCGTTTTGACTTCGGAGGGCTCGGCGGCCGGGGCTTTGGCGACCTGTTCCATCATCATTGCCTGCTGTTTCGCTTCGTTGAGTTTTGCCACCTCCTCTTCCGGCGCGTCGGTAAGGGCGAGCATCATCACTGCGGTGTCGAGCGATACAAGTCCGGCGGAGTATATCTGCACAATAGCCGCCCAGTTGGCTTGCTTGTCATCGTTGAAAGGTTCGCCAAACTCAAAGTCTATCTCAAGCTCGTTGAGTTCCTTAGCCTTGTTGGGATGTTCAAATGCGAGTATGGCAAGCACGATGTTGCGGAATCGGCCCACGAGTTCTCCGTATATCTCCTTGCGGTTGTCTCTCTTGATGTAACCGAGTATCATAGCGTTGCGGATGGCCACTCCTGAGAGCGCACCGAGACCTCGCATCGAGTCGGGGTCAAAGTCGGGAGTGTAGGTGTCAAATAGGATACTTTTGTTAAGGTCGGCCTTTTCCGCATCGCGTGTCTGCGAGGCTTGGGGCGGGTTGAGGTAGTCAAAGCGCGAGTTGGAGCCTCCGAGCTGTATCAGTTTGCCGGGCTTGTCGGGGTCAACAAGAGAGTCTACCACGTCTGCGGTTGCCACGGCAATTGGGTCGGAGAAATAGTTGTTGGTGTCGCCGGTCTTGCTGTCAAGCATTTCTTCGCGTGCGATGCGTGGCTCCGCTCCGTCCCACGACTTGGGTTGCTTGAAGTAGATGACGTTGATTTTGCCTGTGGGGTTGGGGTATATGTCCACCTCCCAGCCAATTGCACCGCGCTTGCAGTTGGCAATTATCTTGGGGGTCTGAAAATCCCAATGCTGTATGTTTCTGCCGTTCTCGTATGTGACATATCCGTAGGCAAAGGCAGTCATATTGCGGTATTGGTCGAACAGTGGTCGCAGGCGATAGCCGGTGGAGCGTGCAAGTACATTGAGTTTGTATCTGCGCTCTCCCGTGTCGTCGTCTCGGTATATGTGACAAATCAGCGCACTCTCGGTTTCCGCACCGGCAAGCCGCTTGGCCTCGCGTATTCGTGAGTCAAAGTACTGGTCTTTGAGGAATTTGGCGAATAGTGAGTAAGCCTCGTCGTCGCCACTCTTTTTTTTCCATACAATGGGATTGCCAAGCAGGAAGAATAGCTCCACTTCGTTGATGTATCGCTGACGTGTGCGCGGCAGTTTCTCGGTAATATAGGGGTCGTCTCCCCTACGGTACTTGTTTGGCCGTTTCATTACGTCGTGCGTCTGAGGATTGTATTCCTTAATTGCCTCGTCCACCTCCGTGTCGCGGTCTTGCATCATTTCAAGCGCACGCCATACGTCCTTATCCTCAAGCAACTGATAGAGATTGCGGTTTATACCTGTTGCGTTGAGCGTGACATTGCGGAAATATGTAAAAATCTGCTGTAAGTATGTATTCATCTGTGTAATGATTAAAAAATTCCCAAATCGGACTTGCGGACATTGCGTTTCTGTATAACCTTGCCAAGTATAGCCCCATTCAGCCAGTAGCGTACCGCATCACACGCATGGTTGTAACTATCTTCGGGGGCGTTGATAAACTCACCGTCCTTGTCTTTCGCCCATACATAGTTGCGCAACTCCTCCTGTACGTTGACCGACCTCTTGGTGACAAAAATGTTGTCGTAGGCAAGGAGTTTTTCAATACCGGCTATCACACTGCCGGGACCTTTCTGTGCCGGATAAATTATAATCCCCTGTAATGCTATTTCATCAATGAGTCGTGGGTCTGCGCTGTCCGCATAGACAAAGCACTCTGTTCTCTTTAGGGCGGCAACGAGTTCCTTGATACCCATACCAGTCTCATAAAACTGCTCGTCAAGGTACAGGTCGTTACCCACAACTCCGCACTTTACACAGGCCGAAACATCTTTTACATAACCAAAGTCCAACCCCACGGCAACTTTCTTTGCGTTGGCCGGAAACTCGTTGACTATGCCCCATTTCTTGAAAATCGCACCCTCGGCCACGTCATCCCAATGCCCCATGAATATGTGGGCGTAGCGTTCGGGGTTGCGCTCTTTCATATCCAATGCACTCTTGATAAACTCCTCAGAAAGGTTTTCGCGGTTGTCAAGCCAAGTGGTGTGGATGTGCAGTACGTTGGGGTGGGTAGAAATCTGCACGGGGAATCCGTCGAACATCTCCATTCGATGCGTGTCCTTGATGTACTTGCGGTATATGAAGTGGTTAGAGTCTGTCGGGTTCATAATCACGATGACGCGGTTCTGAATACCCTGCTGACGGATAGAGAGTGAGATGGTTTCAAACTCGCGCTCGCTCGTCCACTCCTCGGCTTCATCGCAGATAAAGGTGGTGATGCCGTGGATTGACTTTAGTTTCGCGGTCTGATTACCCGATGAGGTCTTAATGCCTCGGAACATAATCTTTGCACCGGTAAGCGTGTTGATAATGTCGGTCTTTGTGGCGTGGAAGTAGCGTTGAGTGCCGTCCAGCTCCACCTTTTCCATAAACTCGGGGATAACCGACATTGACGCGGAGGCCATTGTGTAGCGTGTGTAGAGTATGTTGTGAACTATTTTTTCCACCTCTCCGCTCGGAAGCCCGCGTTTCTTCATCTCAAAGGTCAGTCGCTCGGCAAAGGTTGCCAAACTGAACGACTTTCCGCTACCGCGCCCACCCGTCACGATTATCACGAAGTGGTCGCGGTCTTGGTACAGCGGATGGTAAATTGCGTGGTTCTTAATCATAGGTCACCTCCGCTATTTGCCGCGCTCGATATGTTGCTTGTTGTATGTTTAACTCGGCTTGTTATTTTTTTATTGTTTCCTACTGCAAAGATAATACTTTTTAGCCATTTTTTAATCTCGGAACGACTTAAACCAAGTCAAAACAATAAAATAGGTTCACCCTATGTGCGTCAATCAGTAAAATTATATAAATAAAAAAGATAGCAAAAATATTTGAAATCATTTTGTTAATTCAAATATTTTTACTATCTTTGTAGTGTAGAAAGGGCGGCAACCCTCTCTGCCAGTGTAAATGCCGACTGATAAAACGGCTGAAACCCCACAAATCTTAAACCAATGAGCTTTAAAGTTGTCTTTAAGATTTGGAAAATTCGCTTTACCTTTGAGGTAAGCGCATAATCCAAGCGAGGGTGGCAGAGCCTTAAAGAGTTTGTAAAACTCGCCCTTGACTTGTGGGTTTTGCAAAGTTAATAATAAAAATGGAATCTACAAAGAAAAACAATCGTGGTGGTAAAAGAGACGGAGCGGGTCGCAAGAAAACAGTCACAGGCCGTTATTACGGATTCAATTCCACCGCAGAAACACAAGCAATACTTGACAACCTTGACATTCCGCGCTCCGAGTTTATCAATGCGGCCATCAAGGAATATGCCGCAAAAAAAATGCCGTAAAAGGTTGTTTTGACTCCCCGATGAGGGTAGAAATTTAGATTTGGTTTAATTAATTTTAACAGTTTGTATTTGCATAAGTGTAATTATATTTGTAATTTTGTAATAAATAAAGATTATGCGTATATTTACACAAAAAGCTATTAAAGAGTTTGCAGAAAAGCACCCCGACGCCAAAACGGCTCTGCAAGATTGGGTCAATAAAACTCAATCAAGTAATTGGTATTGTTTAGCCGACGTTAAACAAACATTTAATAGCGTTGATTTTGTCTCAAATCAGCGATATGTGTTTAATATCAAAGGTAATCATTATAGATTAGTTGCTTTGATTATGTTTACGCCTAAGTTTGTATACATACGCTTTATTGGCACACATTCAGAGTACGATAGAATTGATTGCTCAACCATATAATTTTTAGCTATGACAAAGATTGAAAATGAACTGCAATACAATTGGGCCGTAGCCAAGGTAGAAGAATTGCTACCACTTGTGAACGACTCAACTCCAGAGAGCGACCCGAATTATATTGAACTTGTACTCCTCTCAAATCTTGTAGCTGACTACTCCGATGAACATTTCTCTATCGGTGTTCCGTCTGTGATTGAAATGATTAAGCTCAGGATGTTTGAAAAGGGATTAACCCAAGTGGCCCTTTCACGCCTCCTTGGAATAAATACTGCGCGAATAAGCGAATACCTAACAGGTAAAAGAGAGTTTACATTAAAACACGCACGCATAATAAGTGAAAAACTGAATATAGACCCCGCCGTTGTCTTGGGGGTTTCCGTTGCCAATTAGATGTTGGTGCGCCTTTAGCTACGAAAAAAAATGCCGGAAATGCGATTTTTTGAGAAAAATCCGTAAAAAACTTACGAAAACGACTTGAGAAAACGCGGAAAATTGCTTACTCGCCAATTTTAGCGAGCATTGCCCGGTAAAACTTTTCCAAACTGACAAAGATTGGAAAAGAGGATAAGCCTATAGAACAAGTCTATCCTGTATTCGTTGCTCAACCCCATTACATATCCGGCAGTCTTGACTCGCGAGCCTTCTTTTGGTGTATAGGTGCGTTTTGCGTCCGTTATACCTCGATGTGCAAGGTTTAGAACACTGATTCAGCCATTTCAGAAGCCATCTCTCTGACCGCCGAGCGTATTCTGTCAACCGTCGGTTCGGAGGCCTTTGCGAGACCACTCTTGTATGCTCTAAGTTTAGATGCGTTTATATTGGCTCTCTTGGCAAAAGCAGTGACATTGACCCAATTCAATACATTGAACAGAGAGGGAACATCATAGACGTATTCAACCTCTATGTTAACCTGCGGAATATCGTTGCCCATCTCTCTCTGCGCTTCAAAGGAGTCTTCTATACTTTGCAAAAAGTCTGCCTTTGCCTCGCTCACGGAGTTGCCGTAACCACCAAAAAAGCAGTCGTAAACACACTCTTCGGAAGTGACTGCAAACAAGCCGTCACTACCTTTTTCCACTAATGCCTTAATCTTCATATACAGTTTGTTTTAGGTTAAAATGGTGGCGAGCATTTACTCACCACCGGGTGTATTAAACACCTGCCCACTTTCTGATTTTGTACTCAGTGCCTTTCGGTAACTCTTGCGAGCCGTGACGAGGTATAGCCATCGTGACCTTGCTATTTGGTTTTGCCCAAACTTCGTGTCGGCCGCCCTCTCGCACTTTGTAACAACCAGCATCAAGCAAAAGTTTCTTTAATTCAGAGACTTTCATATTCAATGTGCGATAATTAATACACTACAAAAGTAACAAATATGTTGCTATTTTGCAAGTATTTTCGTTACTTTTTTAAAAAAAATACCACAGAGGTTATTCCGTGGTATTTAAATTATTATCCGTTGCCGTTACCCATGTAAGTCCGCTGAGAATACTTTCTCGCATTTGCCTTTTGGGAATTATCAATCTCATTCGCCCACCTGCCCGCAACAGTATTTGTTTCAAAAGGAGTGCGTTCAAATGTCTTGTTATAGCTTTGCGTACTTTTGATTCGGTTAATGTAATTTTGGGCGGCTCGTTCCGCATTTGTAACGCGGTAGCCGGTTACTCTATCTCCTCTTTGGGAACGCCACGCCAAATTCCTAATTCTGTTAATCTGTGCTTTTATGTCGTCAATTGACTTTTTACGTTGTACTGCCATAATTTTATTTAGATGCGTTACCCATATATGTTTTTCGCCCAAACTTTTCATTCGGGTTTATTGTGGTATCCTTACCCCCAGTTGCCACGCTGTTGAATGTTGAGGGATTGACCGCCTTTGTCTTTCCGTTCTTAAGAATATTGTCGCGGTAGCGTTGTGCGATAGAGTTTATTCTGTCAACTCTGCCGAAGTTGTAATTATCCTCGGCACGCCGGATAAGTCTATCAGCCTGCGAACGGATGTCATTAAGTGATTTGCGTTTCTGTACTGCCATATCTCTATATCTTTTGTTAACCTTTACTTAAGCCCATGTAGGTGGAGCGTGCATACTTGCGGTCATTTCCATACTCTCTTTGACCGATTGCCCGCCTCTTCATCGCTGTTGTTCCGCTCTTGGTTTTATTAATATTATCCATATAGCGGTTGTATATTTCCGCTGCTTTTTCAGCGCGTGCATATTGCCGGTCACCTTTTCTGTGTACCCTTTCAGACGCGCCCTCATATCCGTTATCTAATAGATTCCCGCCCAATCGCCAAAGCCTTTCAGCCCTTGACGTTGCCGCAGAACTTATGCGCATCATTTGGTCCCAAAGTTCGTTTGCACTTTTCTTTCTTTGTACTGCCATATATAATTAATATTTACCCGTTAGAAATTCCCATTCTTTGATTACGTGTAAACTTTCGGTCTAAATCACGTCGCCCGTTCTCGCCTTTGTCTATTTTCGCCATATTACCAAAGTATGTACGCTGGATTTGCAATGCTTTATCAGTCCTTGCGTTGTCATACTGAGGACGTTTAGCCGCAAGGTCAAGTATTCTCCCTACCTGTGCGGTTATGTCCGCCGCACTCTTTCTGTTTTGTCGTGCCATAATTTATTAACTATTATCCGTTAGACGTTCCCATATATGTAGAGCGCGAGAATTTGCGACTAAAGCGTCTTTGGTCTGCTTCGTTTCCTGCACTCCTACCTCTCTGTCTTACCGCCTCACGCATCTCCGCGAGGTCGCGTTGACTCGACTTGGCTTTATTAATGTTATCAACGTAGCGTCGTGCGGTGGTGACGACTCTGGTTGCTCGTGCGCGGTCTCGCTCACTCATAGTGTTCCATCCGCCCGGAATCCGTCGTAAAATGCGCTCCTCCTGTGCTCTTATATCCGCTATACTTTTCTTTCTTTGTACTGCCATAATTTTTCTTATTTATTTTGCTAATTAAAAAATATATATTATCTTTGTAGTATTAAATAAGAGTTGAGATTGTCTGTAACCGCCTGCTGAATAAGCTAAATGGTCGAGTCTCAGCTCTTATTTTATTGTATCGGTAACCGAATATAGATATAAGCGTTTGGTTTTATTATTCGAATACTTTTCTTCGCCAACATTGAGGTATACATAATTCCCGTGAATCATTACTTTGAAGTAGTGAAATTCCTTTATTTTGTCGTTGGGGCGTTCCTTGGTAATTAGCGATGACTTTACGTAGTCCGCGCGGGAAATTAGTTCCGGTAAATTGAGTAGGTCTCCGCGTTGAAAGGTTTTACTACGCCGAAAAGTATCTGAGTAAAGGTGCTTATTTCCATACTTCGTAAAACCTATATTAACGCTGCGTCCATTACCAATATCTTTTCTCACTTTTACACTCAGATTGGCCGCCATTTTCCGTTTGTAATATTCACGAGTTATGGATGCCAACGAGCGTGGTTTAAGTGCGTAACCCCTAAACTGAGGCTCTCTAATTCCGTAGATACTGATTCCCTCTGAATTAACTCCTACCCGTTTATAATATCGGCCTCGGTGGCCTTGTCAATCATCTCATTTTCCTTGGCTATCCAAGCCTCAATATTGAGTCCGTTGTCGGCATTGCCCACCTCTTCGGGGTCGGGTTCACCGCGCTGGATGCGTCTCCACTCGGGGTCGTGGTGATACAGCCAAGTGGAAAGGGCTTGGATGTTTGGTGGCTGTTCAAACTCTGTCTCCTGTACCGACAGCACCACATAGTCCTGTTCCTCTTTGCCGTCAACGACTTTCATCACTGGCGTTCCGTCGTCGTTGAATATCGGCCTTTTGGTCTTGGCTACATTCTTCACTTTCTTGCCTCCGATAGCTGCTTTGAGGTAAGCACCGCGCACTAAAGCCGTGGTTTTGCGCCTACTCCGCGCTAACACTTTTAAAATTCGCTCACTACGCTGTTTATTTTGCTCTTCGTTCCAGCCGATGTATTTGCCGTTTTTCATGGTGTTAAAACCCTCCGGGTCAAGGTTCATTGCGTCGGCTATTTCGGCATCGTTCATACCTTGGAGAGCAAACGAGCCTATCTCGATATAGAAGTCTTCGTTGTCGTAGTCGTATTTGGGTTTAAATGGCATAACGACCTCCTTGTTTAAATGTCAACACGTTCTACCATTTCGTTAAACAGCTCACCCTTAATGAATTTGTCATAAGGAGAGAAACCGAAGCGTTCGCAAAACTCGGCCTTTGCTTCCCAATTGTCAAAGGACAGGGCGATGTAAGCGTCCATATTTTGGGCTTTCTCCGCTGCCTTTTCCTTAACATTCTGTTTGAGTTCTTTCATCTGGGCGATGCGGCGTTGGCGGTCGGCTTCCTCGTCAAAAGCGGACTGAGAGGGAGCCTCGTCGTCAAAGTCCTCATCGTCATACTCTTCGTCTTCGTCAAAGTCGTCATCAGTGGAGGCGTCGCCCTGAGCCTTGCGCTGTTCGCGTTCGATTTCGCGGAGACGCTCGCGCTCGGCCTTGCGCTGTGCGACCTCTTCCGCGTGTCTGGCGTTGGCCTCGGCCATAAGGTTGCCAAGGTCGTTGGCAATAAGACTTTCCTGTTCCGTCTGCATAAAGAAGTCAACGCCAATCATAGAAAGGTCGGCATCGGTAAGACCGGCCGCTTTGTAGTCAATGTCGGGGATGAGTTCGCGCATCTTGTCGTAGTCCCAAGTACCTCCGACAGCCGGATTGTTGAGGGTGATATTAATGGTCTTTTCGGTAGCTACGTCCACACTGATAACCTCGGCGCGGATTTCGTAATCGTTTTCGGGATACCCGAACTCTTCGTCAAGTACCAATACTTTCTGATGCCCTCCGACAATGGTGTTGCCAGTGCGGGAGTTCACCACGATGCCGCCGAGGACACCGAATTTTTTGAGCGAGCGTTTGAGGTTCTTTTTCCCCTCGGGGTCAATTGTGCGTGGGTTGTAGTCGGCGGGGTGAATTTCACTCCGTTTGAGTACGCGGTACTCCGAGTTGAAAAATTTGTTGATATTTTGTTCCATAATCATCTGATTAACAATGCAAAGGTAAAAACAATGGTATAAACGGGAACGGCAAAACCGCAATAATATGCGACTTTGCCCATAAGGTCGTGATAAAAGTTAAAGATTTTCGGCTTTATAGCGCATCTCCCACATCTCGCGCTCGCACAGCGGAAAGGTTTCGTAAATCTTCTGCAAGTCCTGCGGGAAGTTTTTCTCCAGCCAAGTCAGACAATCGGTGTTGAAACCGATGCCCGACGACGCTTTGAGTGAGTAACGCACCGGGGGTGGGAGCGAGCGGTGTTTCATATAAGCGATAACCTCGCGCTGGTTCCAATCGGCAAGGGGATAGGCGTAGCCGTTGTTGATGTAGTTATTGACGGCATATCCTTTCAGCATAAGATTGCGGTTCATGCCGTCGGCTTTCTTCATACCGAGGAATACGTAGTGCAGGTCGTATTTAACGCGCAGGCCGTTGACAACGTCCGCGAGTTTGAGGGCTTTCACCTTGGGTTGCTCTACGCAATACAGGCCGTATTTTAGGATATAGGACAAGTTCCAGTGTGGCACTTGCACAAACTCTACTTTGGGATACTTGGACTTAACCCAGTTAATCCACCGGTTGATATGTTCCAAGTCTTTGACAAAGTACATGAACACACAGACAATGCGCTTGAAACGCGGATATATGAGGTCAAGTACGACAAGTGAGTCCTTGCCGAGTGAACACATCAGCAGGACGGAGTCGGTTTCAGCGGCCACGCAGTCAATAACCGCATTGGCACTGGCGATAATGTTTTTATTTGTTTTAACTCAGGAAATAGCGATGTTAATGATTTTGTAATACAGGACGCTATACAGACTTCAAATAGCCGTGCTTAACACCTTTGGCTCGTTCTTTAGCATAATACGCATCATCGTAGTGTGTGCCGTGAGTGTGGTTTTCTATCAGACCGCAGGCAATCAGACCCAAGGCAGAGTCATAAGAATCGTATTGCTCTTTGGTGATAGGATAGCCGCGCAGGTAGCAGTGCATCGCGTCGTTTACGAGTTCGGGATGAGTAATCAGTCGCTCTGTATCTTTACCGCATTTTTCATATATCGCCCCAACCTCGCCGTTCTCTACATCAAAGCGGTAAACAGCGTCTTCTGAGTCGTTCGTAAACATATACTTAATGCCGTTGAATTTCTTTTTGCGTGCCATTGTCTTTTGATTTTTACGTTACAAATATAGTAAAAATACTACGCTTTTGCAAGTAAAACGCAGTATTTATGATATTTTAACTAAAGGATGAGTAATAGTTTTTAGAGTCAATCTCCGATGAGTTTCCTTTGCGTCGTTTGGGGTTGTCGGCCCGCTTGCTTCTGGAATCTTCGTAATACTTGTGGCCCCAACCGGCAAACTGGCCTGTCTTGCGTCGGATGCGCAGATATTCAGCCTTGCCAAGTATCTTCAGCGCGTCTCTCATAGACTCCTTGGCATATATCATCTCGGGGGTGTTAACCTGTATTTCAGTCATCACTCCCTTTATCTTGAAGTTGAAAAGGTGGCCGGTGTATCCCGCGTTGTCCTTGGCATTGTGTTCTTTGTAATTGGAAACACCCGGACTCTTTTTCAGCGCGGCTATGATTTTTGGAATCTCATCTTTCGACGCAATAATGGTGGTGCGAGCGGCGTCTTTTATTACCTTGTTGGGATTTCCGTCCAATTTGCGTGCGATGCTTGCGGCCCCTTTGTAGTTGAGCGGAGTGACACGTGCGCCAAAACGACTTGCCACGCTCTCAGCAATACTCTGCAACTTCGGCCCGGCCTTGCGTGCGTTCCGTTCAATCTTCTTTACGGCGTCGGCAACAGTCCTGACGCCGTGGTACATACTTATTCCCTCGTTACTAACTCTATAACCAATAAAAAATTAAACAAAAATATTAAAAGCTATTGCAAACTGCGAACATAATGATTATCTTTGCGGTTAGAAAAACAAGGGCATAGACATAGCGGCGGCCGGGTCGACCGACTAATCCGAGTGCCGGGCCTCCAACCTACGGGTATATAAATAATTGTCCAACTTTGTCTGACGTAGTGGATAAGTCATTGCGTTCAAAGGTGCCACTCATAAACTACCAAGCGTTTTTGTCTTGGTAGTTTTGTTATTATCAGTATTTGTTGAAATTGGGTTTTGAGACGTCTTGTTTGTTGCCCCTTATACCTTGCAATACCACGAGAAATATCGTTTCTATGAATTTTATTAGGTGTTTGATAAGATTTATCGAAAATCACAGCTATTGGAGCACCTTTGTCATTAACGTGTATTAACCCGTCTTTTATGGCTTTACTTTGATTTCCCGCCTTAAATCCCTTGGGTGTATATTGTTCGTAGTAGATGCGCCCTATAAGGCCGTCAGGGTATGTAGGAAAGCCGTTATCCGACAACTTTAAACTAACTCCACCGCTGCCATCACCCTCGGGCTGCATCCGCACTTGGTAGCCGTGTAGTGCAAGTACTTTGGCGACAGTAATCTCATCCTCTTGATACTCATGCCCCTTTTGCATTACATAAAAACCTCCACTATGTTTATCGAAATAAGCGGCTTTAAACTTCCGTTTGTTTCTCCTTGGGTGTGTTTCATCCAAATCCGCAACACCAAATTCGTCCATAGCTTTTCTAAACTCAGCTCTCGACTTCTCTATATCCTCCGCGTTAGCTTTCGGTGCGCGGCCACCGGGATACACTATGCCCTCGCTATTAACTCTATATATAATTAAAAAATATTTTATTCAAAATTACTTAAAGGCTTGCAAACAGCGAACATATTTATTAACTTTGTGGTTAGAAATGTGGGGTTGTAATGTCGGTTTGGTCGACGGACCCTCCGAGTGCCGAACCTCCCCTCACGTGTTGTATTCGTGAGAGATAATATCTGCCTCTTGCAACCGATTAGGTAGAGGAGTTGCCTAATCCTACAACCCATTTGTAAACCAACCAATTCTTTGATTTGGTTGGTTTTGCTATAACAAGAACGGTTTGTACAGTTTTTTCCAAGTCCATTTCTTGGCCAAGATACCAATAGATTCAACTCATCAATCGTTTTTGTGGGTTAAGTATTTATAGGGCAGGAAATGGCCCCAAAAGCCGTCAAGCAGCTCTGCGCCTTTCAACTCGGCCTCAGTGTCGCGGATAGCTTCGGCAAGGTCTTGTTCGTCAAGCGCATTGATAGACAGGTTATACACAGCCAGCCTGTCGGATATAGTCTTAAGTATATAGTCTTTGTCCATATTGCTAATTTATACTACAAAGTTAACAATTATCCTTTGGTTTTGGAATAGTCCCAGCCGTACTTCTTTGACAATTCTTTCCATAAAGTGTGGTAGTGCGTGATATTTGCACGGTCTACAGCCGTTTGACTTCCCTTTCGCTTGTCAATATAATTGTAGTTATCAAGTTTTTTGGAGAACGAGGCTGAGTTATAGCTTTTGGCAAAATCCTCTACCGATACACCCCAACCGCCCTTTGGTCGCTTGATGGAGAACGTGTAGGTTGGAGTTACGGCGCGAATCTCTTTTGCATTATTGCTGATTGCGACTGCGATGTCGTTGCCCGAAAAAGAGTTGCCTATGGCCATAATGCCACTCTTGCCCAAGGCTCGTGGATGATTGTGTGTTATGATGGAGTTCTCCGGTATTTTATAACCTTTCAAGTTCACCTTGGCACCTTCTCCCTGTATCTGCATTACTTTGTTGCCCTTTGTATTAAATACGTGCAGTTGTTCGTCGGATAGCTTTCTTATCTCCTGCTCAGTGCCAGTTATGTTGCGAGCCATGCGCTCTGTATATCCGCGCTCGGTTGCGCGACGGCTCTTGCCGTATTTGTGTACTCCTTCGCCCATAAATCAAAGTTTAAAAATAAACGCAAAGTTAAATCATTCCGCGGTAGGGGTGTGGTGTTTCGTGGCCATAATCCACGACCATTGTGCTAAGGTCTTGGGTAAAGACGTAGGAGTATGACAAAGGGGTGTAAAGACATCGGTTGCGGATAGTCTTTATACCCCTTTGTCGGTCAGTGTTGCGTAGCTAACCATTACCTAATCCCATGTACTGGTCGCGAGTCGCTTTAATTCTGTTAAGTATAGAACGAGCTTTATCCTCCATGAATCTACCCTCTACCCCTAAAGCGGCATATTTTCTTACGGCTTTTCCCATGGCTTTAGCTCTCTTATTATTCTTTACAATATTACCTAAATACCGCTCTGCTGTCATGTTAACGCGGTTTCTCCTATTAGCAAGGTTTGACCGATTGGAAGTTTCTCCGTATCGCTCTTCAATGAGTCGTCTAATGCGATTTCGTTGGTTGATAATATCCGCTGCACTTTTCTTTCTCTGTACTGCCATAATTTAAAATTTAAATACATACAAAATTAGCAATACGGAGCGCGACACACGGCATAAAAATAGCGAAAGTCACGACCGGGGGGGGAAATCGTGACTTTTTTTATAGAAATTTATTAATACATTTTGTATGATTACGGAAATGTACTAAATTTGCATTGGACTGTTCGCCGTAGTAACGGAGGCATCTCTGAGCGGGGTTTATCAGTCCACGGAAAGCGGGAGGATGTCATCTCGCTTTTATAATTTATACTTGTACACCTCTCCTTTAGTGTTAACAACGAATAAGCTATCGACTTTATTTTGGTTGTGTCCGTATTTTAAGAAGTCGGCTATGCCTGACGTTATTCCGTCGCGATGCAATCTCTCATGTTTATCATATAAAACAGCATATTTTGCAGCCTTTTCCACAGCGTGGTCAAGAGTCTTTTTTACTGGGTCAATCTTATTGGCTGACGGGGTTTTTTGCTCATAGATTTTATCATCAATAGTCCCCTCTGCATACTTCATTTTACCACCTCTCCAATTAGATACCCAAATCACGTTGTTTTCCGGTTGTAGCTCCACTTTATGCCCATGATCGGCGAGAGCCATAGCAACAAACATTTCATCCTCTGATAAATTATGGCCTTTCCAAAACAATACATAACCGCCACCTTTTTCTGAGAAATAACAATGCTCTGCTATGTATTTCTTGGATAATAGGGCAACGTTGAACGCGAGGCGATTATTCCTGCGTCCAGCGTCACCCCTGTGATAAGTGTCCACACTTTCACCCATTAGCCGTTGGAAGCGCCGTTGGCGGCACGTTTAGACTTTTCGTATTGCAAATCTACATTTCCAGTATAATATCCACGGTTGTAGCTCCATATCTTTATATTCTTGGCGTGTCCTTGGCCTTTTTTTCCTCGCTCTATTGTGCTGTCGGTATTAGCACTATAGTCATCGTAATATGGACGAATCAATCCTGTATTGGCATAAGCACGCCCGATACGTTTGCGCTGTTTGTCATTTTTAGCACGGGCTAATAGGTCCCGGACGCGCTGCTGTGCGTTTTCCCTAAGAGTTTTTCCATTTCCATAGTTTAGAGTACGCGAGGACGCGTTTATGCCCTCCATTCTTAATTGTTCGCGAGTCTCAGGTGTAAAATTATGTGGTTTTTTTTGTTTTGCCATAACTAATTGATATTTAATAATTTACCCCCCCCAATTTCTTGGGGAGGGTAGATTTAAAAGTTTATGAGTTTGTTATTTAACAACATTTCCAAGTCTTTTTGTAACAAGTAAGGGTTGTGCCCTCTTGGTATACTCCTGTTGTCTTGCTTGCTCCTCGCGTTTCTTGCGGGGATTGGGCATAGATTCAAGTTGACTGAGTATCGGCTTGTTAGATTTTTGCCTTGCCATAATAATTGATTTTAACCGCCAGAGTTGCCCATGTAGGTGCGTTGAGAATATTTGCGGGTGTTACTTGGACGATTAAGAGGTCCGTAACCTCCCTGTTCCCGCTCATTAAGAGACTGACGCTTATAACTCTTAGTACCAGTGATATTATTGATATAGCGTTGCGCTATCTCCGCCGCTTTGATAGCTCTAACATATTGGTGGGAGTCAAAGCCTCCAGTGGAATCGCGGGAGCGGGCCTCTGCTTTACTCTGAATGCGGTAGGACTGTGCAATTATATCCTCAATACTCTTCTGTCGTTGTTTTGCCATAGGGATAAATATTAACCACCGCTCATTCCGAGGCCCACGCGCACGTCATAGTAACGCTGACGACGTGTGGCCACGGAACGACGGCCTGATTGACGAATCTTGTTTCCGTCACTATCCTTTTGTGTAAAAGTCCAAGTTGAGCCACCGGCTGTGCGACCGTTGGTACTCAAGCGACCCTGCTTTGAGGATGTGTAGGTGTTTACATTAGTGTCGTTTGCCCAAGCGTCGCTGTTTGTTGCGGTTGCGTCTCTGGGGAAACCTGCCTCGCGATTGGCTGTATAGGCCGCCTTGGGTTGGTGGTTATACTTCTCGCGGATTTGCTTGGATGTACGTGACTTTGCCATAATTGATATTCTATTAATTAACCTGCGGAGTATACGAGTGCGCCGCTCCGTGTGTAACGTCCGAAAGCCTTTACAAGGTCGGCTCGCTTCTGGTTGCGGTTGCCGTACTGCGACTTTTTACCCTTATCTTCGGGGCGAACATAATTACCCTTGGGGTTGCCGGTACGCTTTGCTACCTTGCGTCCACCATAACCTGCACCATTCTGATTCTTGGCTTGCCCCATCGTCCGATTTATCTGCTTCTGAATTGCTGTTTGCTGTGCCATATTATTTATTATTTATAAACAAGAAAAGTCTACACATAGTCATTTGACCACATGTAGACTTGGGAATATGAGTGATGATATTTAACTCAATGGTTACTTCTTGGGGTGAACGTCTTTTTCAAGAATTTCGCCAAGCACGTAGGTCATTTCGCTGGCCACGTACTGGTTGCCGTTGTATTCGTAGGTGATGTCGTTATCGTCTTCATCAGTAAAGAAAGTGATGATAGCGTCTTTCACCTCTACAAGCATAGAGTCGCGGTCTTTGTTGTAGCCAACATAGAAACGAATTGCGTCATACTGCTTGATTTCAACGTCAAACTCAAAGTCGCCGTTGAGGGGGAGGAGCTCGGGGTCGTCAAGCGAGTCGTACTCTTTGTCGTTGACAACGTAGCGCAGATACTTTTTAAAGGTAGTGGGTCGCACCTCGCGATACTCTTCGGTCTTCTTACCGGCAAGTATCTCGTCAAAGTACTTTTGCTTGATGATTAGCTGTAATACATTCATAGTTTTAAACTTTTTTATGTGGTATAGTTATCTTTAGTTGTGGGTGCAGGATTCGAACCTGCGGCCTTCGGCAAGTTAAACCGATGAGCTGACCACTGCTCTAACCCACGATGTTTGTACTGCAAAGTTACCTAATTGTAAGATTGCGCCAACACCGCAAATCGCCCAAATTTACGACAAATATAGAAAGGTCGTAAAAATAAGTATCGGTTGCTTATTGACCATTTAAATACTTTGCAAAGTTATAGTATAAATTGATATAAAACAAGTATAAATACTATATTTAACGTATATTAACTATATTGGTGGTTGTATTACAGAACTCCGTTGTTTAACATGTCAAGTTCCTCAAATATGTCGTCAAGCAATATCTCTACATCTGTCTGAAAATCAGCGTATGCGTAGTACTGGCTCATGAGTCCGGCGGAGTTGTCCGAAATGGGTGTGCTGGAGCCGAGGTTGAACAATTTGGAAATCTCCTTGCGCAAGCCCGTGCGCATCCTTTCCCCAGCGAGAGCCTTGGGGCAGTACAGGTACAGAACCACGAAAATAAATTTCTTGCGGTTGTATACATATTTTGCTCCCTCTGCAAAACCGCGTCGGGCGTAGAGTTGCGTGTATATCTCGTATATCTTGGGAAGTAGGTCGAGGTCAGACAAAATCGGGTCTCCGAGCTTGTCAATCAGTTCTGACAATTCGTACATCTTTTTGCGCACCTCCTGCAACTTGGAAACCTTTTCCAAATCAATTTTGCCCCTTGTATTCATATCTTTTATATAGAGTGATAATGTTGAAATTCACGACCTTGGCGCAAAGGTACTAAAAAATGCTTTAAAAATAAAGTATAATCCGTTTGTTTTGTTGTACTTTTGCAAAGTATAATAATATATTTTTTTGGATTATGGCAATCTTATCATTTAACGTTCAAGCCAACTATGAGGAGATAACCCGGTTGCGTCTTGAAATAGACAGATTGGAGGCGCGCATGAAGTCGTTCAAGCCGGGCGACTCGGACGCAATGGTGCGAGCTACTGCGGCTCAACTCAGAACAGCCACCAATCGTTTTACCGAGCTCTCCGACGCGGCAGCCAAGGCGGGCGCGGCCATGGAACTTAATATCTCACGCGGAGCTAACTCAGCCATCGCTTCTGTGGACGCGCTTTATGGCAAACTATCCAATCCTATCACCGGATTGACCGAAATTGCCGGTCTTGCGGCTATGGGGTCGTTCCTTACCAAAATCACCCAAATACGAAGCCAGTTTCAGCAAATGGAGAGTTCCATCAATACAATGGTGGGCGAGAAAAAAGGTGAGAAACTGATGGCGCAGTTGACGGAGTTTGCCAAGATGTCGCCTCTTGATTTCAAGGGAACTGTGAGCGGTGCGCAGATGATGCTCGGTTTTGGCATTTGGAAAACCCGCGCGCGGTTGACCCCCGAAACCAAAGTG
>QLIP01056244.1_pt1 | contig 20580 bp, 20 predicted proteins | sample 1769771 | NCBI WGS metagenome assembly QLIP01 (sample SAMN09428762, study PRJNA476227) | Gut metagenome, whole genome shotgun sequencing project. | isolation source: cecum | host: Rhizomys sinensis | place: China: Jinsha town of Minqing, Fujian Province | collected 2013-09-23
ACACTGCAAAACAACCAGTTAGATATTTTCCGAATATCCCTAATATAGCTGCAAGTAATAGCCTGCCGTTTATTAATTTATATTAAATGTACTATTTTTATATCAATTCTATTGACATCATTGTTGATTTTAACTACATTTGCAAAAATTCAATAAAATATGTTTCCATGAAAAAGTTTTGCATTTTTTTACTGACCATTATGTTATCATGCGCATTTACATCGTGTGAAAAAGAGCTGTGCGACGAAGTCGTCCTGTTAGATTACGACCTCATAGGTCTTCCTAAGCCTACCAATTATAATGATGTTATAGAAGTGAACAGCGATTCCATCTCATTTGATATTGTGGCCTTAAATTATGTAACGGGAGTGCGGTGTGATGATAAAATTATTATCCACATACCACCTAAAAAATCTGAGTACTCTACTCCTTTTTGTGATTTGCGCATTGCCAAGAACGGCTCAAAATACACGTCCAGAGTATCGCTCAAACCCAACACAACATCTCAAAGCCGAATGTTTATAATCTTTATTGGCGTCTATCCTTTTTTAAACGACATTATAATAAAACAGGCTCCCGAAGATAGCAGTTTGGCCGTAAACAGATATAACTGACCCATCACCAAAAAAGGTGGCCCCAAGGCCACCTTTTTATTGCAACATGCATCATCCATCACTTCTGAAACAGCGACTGTATTGAGCCGAGTGATGAGAGCACCGACGAGGCTTCGTAGGGTATGTAGACGGTCTTGTTGTCCTTGCCCGAAGTCATGTCCTTGAGGGTTTCTATATACTTCACGGCGAGCATGTACGATGCGGGATTGGTGTTGGTGCTGGCCACCGCCTGGGCCACCTTGAGTATGGCGTCGGCCTCGGCCTGAGCGTTGAGCACAATAGAGCGGGCCTCGCCCTCGGCGCGCAGTATCTCGGCCTGCTTCTGAGCCTCGGCCTCGTTGATGCGCGATGCCTTCTTACCCTCCGAGCGCAGTATGAGCGATTGCTTTTCGCCCTCGGCATTGAGTATCTCGGCGCGACGGTTGCGCTCGGCCTGCATCTGCTTTTCCATGGCCACGCGCACGCTCTCGGGCGGGGTGATGTCCTGCAGTTCTACACGGTTCACCTTCACGCCCCATTTGTTGGTGGCGTCGTCGAGAATCGACTGCAGGCGCGTGTTGATAGTGTCGCGCGAGGTGAGTGTTTCGTCGAGTTCGAGTTCGCCGATAACGTTGCGCAGAGAGGTTTGAGTCAGCTTCTCGATAGCATTGGGCAGATTGTCTATTTCGTATACGGCCTTCTTGGGGTCGACAATCTGGAAGTAGAGTAGGGCGTTGATTTCGGTGGTCACGTTGTCGCGTGTTATAACCTGCTGAGAGGGAAAGTCATACACCTGCTCGCGGAGGTCGATAACATCGGTGGTGCGCATGCGTATCACATTCATCCCTGCCAGGCCCTGAGTTATGTAACGTGTATAAATCAGCTTGGGGCGGTCGATAAAAGGGATGATGAAGTTGAGGCCTGCCGGGAGCACCGAGTGAAAACGGCCCAGGCGCTCAATGACGCGGGTTTCTGACTGTGGCACAACCTTCACGCCGGCGGCCACAATGGCTATTACAGCAAGCACCACGGCCACTGTAAGTACGATAGATACGATTTCCATAGTATAGTAATTTGTAGTTTATTTCTTGAGTTCAGCTGTAAGAATAATGCTGTCGTAGGCCGTAACCACCACCTCGGTGTCGCGCAGCACCACCTGGTTGCAGCCGGGTATACGCACCTGCCAGTAGTCGCCGTCGATGCGGGCACGGCCCAGGTGGCCGGGGCGTATGTCGTGGGTCACTATGGCCACACGTCCCAGCAGGGCATCCATGCCGGTGCGGCCTTCCTTGCCACTGCGTCTCCGGGCCGATGCCTGCCAGCGATTCATCACTGGTATCATAACAATGTAAAACACAATAGAGAGCGCCGCCGTTATGCCCAGAAGCCACAGCAACGGCAAGCCGCACACACTGAGCACTGCCGCCACAACGCATCCAAATGCCAGTACAAAGGTCCACACCTGCTGGCTGGCCACCTCAACGGCCACCAGTATTGCCGCTACAATCAGTAATATAATCCATGCATCCATAGTAAGTACGTTTTTTCGCAAATATAGTCATTATTTCGGAATTTTCATAGCCGCCGAATTATTAAACGGTTTTCTGCAACTTTTTCGCCCAAAAATGCGTAACTTTGCAGAGTAAAAGCGAAAATGCACAAGTATGGAACAAAAATTTGAAATGGTGGCCAAGACTTTTCAGGGTCTTGAAGATGTCCTGGCCGAGGAACTGCGCTCTCTGGGAGCCGAAAACGTAATGCCCGGCCGACGAATGGTGAGCTTCGAGGGCAATCTTGAAATGCTCTATCGGGCCAATCTGTCGTGCCGCACTGCGCTGCGCATTCTCAAGCCTTTCTACAGTTTCCGCGCATCCGATGCCGATTCGCTTTATGAACACGCCAAGGAATACGACTGGTCGCTCCTGCTGTCGCCCGACAAGACTTTTGCCATCGACACCGTGGCCAATTCCGACGAGTTCAAACACTCCCGCTTCGTTACTTATCGTATCAAGGACGCCATCGTCGACTGGTTCAAGGACCGCTACGGCGAGGACAAGCGCCCCGGTGTGCGCCTGCAGGATGCCGACGTTATGATCAACGTGCACATCAACGGCACTCAGGTCACACTGTCGCTCGACTCCTCGGGCGAGTCGCTCCACAAGCGTGGCTACCGTGTGGCCCAGACAGAGGCTCCCATCAACGAGGTGCTTGCCGCCGGCATCATTCTCAAGTCGGGCTGGAGAGGCGACTGCCCTCTGGTCGACCCCATGTGCGGCTCGGGCACATTCCTCGTCGAGGCCGCCCTCATCGCCGCCAACATCAACCCCGGCATCTATCGCAAGGGCTTTGCCTTTGAACGCTGGCCCGACTTCGACCAGGACCTCTTCGACCGTCTCTACAACGACGACTCGGCCGAGCGCGAAGTAAAGTTCAAAATCTACGGTGCCGACATCTCGCCCAAAGCCATAGAAATAGCCACTGAGAATGTAAAGAGCGCCGGTGTGGCCAAGTATGTCGAGCTCGAACGCAAAGCCCTCTCGGCATGGGACGAAGCTCCTCGCCCCGCAGGTGTGCTTGTGACCAACCCCCCTTACGGCGAACGCATTGCCGCCCCCGACATGGACGCCCTCTATCAGACCATCGGCTCCAAGCTCAAGCACGTATTCACCGGCTATCACGCCTGGATTATCGGCTATCGCGACGAGCACTTTGCCAAGATTGGCCTCGCCGCATCCGAGAAGGTGGCTGTGCTCAACGGCTCGCTCGAATGTTCGCTCCGCGAATACGTGATTTTTGAAGGCGACCGCAAGTCGTTTGTATCCGGCGGCGGACGCATTGGCAAGGGCGAGGCCCGACCCAAGCGTGCCGAGCGCTCAGACCGCCGCCGCGACGACCGCCGTGGCGAGCGTCGCTCCGACCGTCCCGCCGGTGGCCGCCCCGAGCGTCCCAAGCGCAGTTTCAAGCCCAACAACGACGCTGCAATGGAGCGCAAATTCGAGCGTCCCGCACGCCCCGCCATGCCTGCTCCCGACCCCGAAAATCCCCTCGCAATGCGCCGCAACCCACATGCCCTCAAAATGCTCCAGGGCAAGACTCCTTCGCTCGAAGGCCCCGTTATGCGCACTCGCGGCTGGAAGAAAAAATAATTATTACAATTTTTAGTAGCTATTTTGGCCATGAGCCAAAATAGCTACTTGTCTATAAACCAAACGACTTATCCCTGAAAAATGAACATCCTGCTCCTTGGTAGCGGCGGTCGCGAATCGGCCCTCGCCCGCAAAATTTCTCAAAGTCCCCGCTGTTCCAAGCTGTGGATTGCTCCCGGCAACGGCGGCACCGGCGCTTACGGCACCAATGTGGCTCTCTCGCCCCTCGACTTCGACGCTGTAAAGGCTTTTGTCGACCAAAACGCTGTCGATATGATTGTGGTGGGCAACGAAGACCCCCTCGTAGCCGGTATTTACGACTATTTTGCTCCCACCGGCATGCTCGTTGTGGGGCCGTCCAAGGCCGCTGCCGCCCTCGAAGGCTCCAAGGACTTTGCCAAGGAGTTTATGAGCCGTCACAATATCCCCACCGCCGCCTACAGCACTTTCACAGCCGATACTCTCAAGCAGGGTCAGGATTTCCTCGCCACTCTGCAGGCTCCCTACGTGCTCAAGGCCGACGGCCTCGCAGCCGGTAAGGGTGTGCTGATTATCAACGACCTTGCCGAGGCTCAGGCCGCCCTCGCCGAGATGCTCGCAGGCCAGTTTGGCGAGTCGTCGCGCAAGGTGGTTATCGAGGAATTTCTCAGCGGCATCGAGTGCTCCGTGTTCGTGCTCACCGACGGCAACGGCGGCTACCGCATACTGCCCGTAGCCAAGGACTACAAGCGCGTGGGCGAAGGCGACACCGGCCCCAACACCGGCGGCATGGGTGCTGTGAGCCCCGTAGTGTTTGCCGACAAAGTGTTTATGGACAAGGTCGAGGAGCGCATCATCCTCCCCACAGTGCGCGGCCTCAAGGAAGAGGGCCTCACTTACCGCGGATTCATATTCCTGGGCCTCATCAACGTAGACGGTGAGCCCAAGGTGATTGAATACAACGTGCGCATGGGCGACCCCGAAACCGAAGTCGTTATGCCCCGTCTGGCTTCCGACCTCGTCGACCTGCTCGAAGGATGCGCAAAGGGCAACCTCGCCGACATTCCCGCCGAGCACGATCCCCGCGCCGCCGCCACTGTAATAGCCGTGAGCGGAGGCTACCCCGGCTCCTATGCCAAGGGCCGCGAAATCACCGGCAACCTCAGCCCGGAGCAGTCGATTGTGTTCCATGCAGGCACCAAGACCACAGCCGACGGCACTCTCGTCACCGACGGCGGCCGTGTGCTGGCTGTTACCTCCTACGGCACCGACCTCGCCGACGCTCTCGCCAAGAGCTATGCCTCGCTCGCCGACATACACTTCGACGGCATGAACTATCGCCGCGACATTGGCCGCGATGTGCTCAATTATAAGAAATAATATGAACGCCTCTCTCCTCAGCCGCAAGATGCACACCCGCCCCGCCGCCATGATTATGGTGGCGGTGGCGGCCATATACATAGCCGTCACGGGAGGCATGAGCAGCTTTGTGCCCGATACGGGCAGTCAAGGCATCTGTCTGCCGTCACCAGGCACCTGGTCGCTGCCCGCATGGCTCGGAGTGACCATAAGCGTGGGGCTCAATGTGCTCATCATGGTCATGATGACCGTGGTCAACAAGATATTCAACGTGTTGCGCTCGCTCACCTGGCTGCACGTAGGCCTCTTTGCCATAATGCAGGCCGCAGTGCCGCGCGAGGTGCTTGCTCTCAACGGAGGCACACTGCTGGCCCTGGCCGTCATAACGTGTATGTACCTGCTGTTCAGGAGCTATGCCGAGCCACACCGTGTGCGCCACGTGTTCATGGCCTTCCTGCTGCTGTCGCTCGGCGCCACGATGCAGTACTGCTTTGTGGTGTTCATACCCGTGCTGTGGCTCATCACGGCACAGATGCGCATTCTCAATCTACGCACCCTGCTGGCGTCGCTGTTGGGACTGGCCACGCCGTGGATTCTGCTCTTTGGGTCGGGCATCGTGACTCCGGCCCACATCGCCGCTCCGTCCATCACCAGCGTGTTTTCGGCTCTGTCGAGCCCCTCGGCCGTGTACCTGCTCGCAGTGGCCGCCCTCACAGCCTTCGTGCTCTTTACATCCACAGGCCTCAACATACTCAAGACCATTGCCTACAACGCCCGCTCGCGTGCCTACAACGGCGCCCTCACCATCGTGGCCATCGTAACCATCGCGGCCATGGTCATAAACTACAACAACATGACGGCCTATCTGGCTCTGCTCAACCTATGCGCCGCCTATCAGCTCACACACTACTTCGTTAATCACCGCTACGACCGTCAGTATGCCGCCGTTATGGCCGTGTGCACGGTATATTTCCTGCTTTATATATGGCGAATAATCATCCAACTGTAATCGTAGAGAGCAACATACCCTTCATGCAGCCGCTCGAAAGCGTGGCCCGTGTGCTCTATCTTCCCGCAGCTGCCATCACCCCCGAGGCCGTGCGCCACGCCCACGCACTGGTGGTGCGCACCCGCACCCGATGCAACGAGGCTCTGCTCGCCGGCTCCGACGTGCAGCTCGTGGCCACTGCCACCATAGGCACCGACCATATCGACCTCGACTGGTGTGCCTCGGCCGGCATCAAGGTGGTCAATGCTCCCGGCTGCAATGCCCCTGCCGTGGCGCAGTATGTATTTGCCGCCCTGGGACGCCTCACCAACCGCCCCCTGTCGTCCTACCGCATAGGCATTGTGGGTGTGGGCCACGTGGGTCGCATCGTCGAGACATGGGCTCGCTCGCTCGATATGCGCGTCATGCTGTGCGACCCTCCCCGACAGCAGGCCGAGGGTGGCGACGGCTGGTCGTCGCTGCAGGATATTGCCCGCGAGGCCGACATCATTACTTTCCACACACCCCTCACCACATCGGGCCCGTGCCCCACGTACCACATGGCCGACGAAGCCTTCTTCAACTCGCTGCGTCGCGCTCCCATCATCGTGAACAGTTCGCGTGGCGAAGTCGTTGATAATAATGCATGGATACATGCTCTGCGAGCCGGTGTGACCGGCGCCGCCGTGGTCGACTGCTGGGAAGGCGAGCCCCACATCAGCTCCGAGTTGCTGTCGCTTGCCGCCTACGCCACTCCCCACATAGCCGGATACTCGCGCCAGGGCAAGCAACGTGCCTCGCAGGCCGTGCTCGATGCCGTGTGCGCACACTTCGGCCTGCCGGCCCTGAGAGTGGGTGTCGAGGAGTGTCCGCCACCGGCTCGCAGTGTCACTCTGCCGTCGGTCATGCACAGCTACGACCCAGCCGCCGACACTGCCCTTCTGCGCCAGGCTCCCGAGCAGTTTGAATCCCTGCGCAACACCTACGATTTACGCAACGAAGCTCCCGAAACCGTTGCACATTGAGCATCATAACTGACTAACATGAAACAGCTTGTAATTTTTGACCTCGACGGCACCCTGCTCAACACCATCGCCGACCTCGGCACCGCAGCCAACCACGCCCTCCGCGTCAACAGCTTTCCAACTCACCCCCTCGAAGCCTATACCCTCATGGTGGGCAACGGTGTGCGCCGGCTCATGGAGCGCGCCCTGCCGTCGGAAAGCCGCGACATCGACACTGTAAACTGCGTGCTGCTCGATTTCAAAAAATACTACGACGAGCATCTCACCGACCTCACCACCGTGTATCCCGGCGTGACCGAGATGCTCACAGCCCTCACCGACGCCGGCATCGCAGTGGCCACTGCGTCAAACAAATACGAGAGCGCCGTGGTGCGGCTCATCGACCACTACTTCCCGCAGATACCCTTTGTGGCCAAGTTTGGCAACATCGACGGCGTGATGCCCAAGCCCGACCCCTCGGTGGTGTTTCGCGTGCTGGGCGAGCATCCCACCCCCAAGGCCCAGGTGCTCTACGTGGGCGACTCGGGCGTCGATATGGAGACCGCTCACCGCGCCGGTGTCGAGTCTGTGGGCGTCACCTGGGGATTCCGCCCCGTGCACGAGCTCACCTCGGCCCTCGCCGACCACATAATCTCCTCTCCGGCCGAAATCATCGAATTGACTAATTAAAATTTGTAATCTCAATCATATTTTGTACTTTTGCGGTGGCGATACGGGGCCGGACTGTTTCCTGCCCACAAGCTACCGCAGAAGTATATAAATGACGTATAAATACGACTTTCTCGTGATCGGCTCCGGTATAGCCGGCATGAGTTTCGCCCTTAAAGTGGCTGGCAAGGGCCGTGTGGCTCTTATATGCAAGTCGACTCTCGAAGAGGCCAATACCGCACTGGCTCAAGGCGGTGTGGCCTCGGTTACCAACCTTGCCGTCGACGACTTTGAAAAACACATTCACGACACCATGGTGGCCGGCGACTGGCTGTCCGACCCCGCCGCCGTGGAACAGGTGGTAAAAAACGCTCCCGCTCAGATCAACGAGCTCATAGCATGGGGTGTGGACTTTGACAAGGCCGACGACGGCTCGTTCGACCTCCACCGCGAGGGCGGCCACTCGGAGTTTCGCATCCTGCACCACGCCGACAACACCGGCTTTGAGATACAGGAAAGCCTCATTGAGGCCGTGCGACGCAACCCCAACATCGACGTGTTTGAACATCACTTTGCCATCGAAATCATCACCCAGCACCACCTGGGACGCATCGTCACACGCCGCACCCCCGACATCACCTGCTACGGCGCATACGTGCTCAACGAAGACACCTCGACCGTCGACACCTTCCTGTCCAAAGTCACCGTAATGGCCACCGGCGGTGTGGGTGCCGTGTACCAGACCACCACCAACCCCCTCGTGGCCACAGGCGACGGCATCGCTATGGTGTATCGCGCCAAGGGCACCGTGCAGGACATGGAATTCATACAGTTCCACCCCACGGCCCTCTTCCACCCCGGCGACCGCCCGTCATTTCTCATCACCGAGGCCATGCGAGGCTACGGCGCCGTGCTGCGCAACCTCAAGGGCGAGCGCTTCATGAGCAAGTACGACGACCGCCTCGAGCTCGCCCCCCGCGACGTGGTGGCCCGCGCAATCGACTCCGAAATGAAGCTCTACGGCGACGACCACGTGTATCTCGACGTGACCCACAAAGACCCCGAAGAGACCCGTCACCACTTCCCCAACATCTACCGCCACTGCCTCGAATTGGGCATCGACATAACCAAGGACTACATACCCGTGGCTCCAGCGGCACACTACCTGTGCGGCGGCATCAAGGTGGACCTCAACGGACAGTCGAGCATCGACTGCCTCTACGCCATAGGCGAGTGCTCATGCACCGGCCTCCACGGCGGCAACCGCCTTGCATCCAACTCGCTCATCGAAGCCGTGGTATATGCCGACGCCGCCGCTCGCCATGCCTCCAACCGCATTGCCGGCCTCAGCGTGCGCACCGACGTGCCCGAGTGGAACGACGAGGGCACAAGCCATCCCGAGGAGATGGTGCTCATCACACAGTCGGCCCGCGAGGTCAATCAGATCATGGGCACATACGTGGGCATAGTGCGATCCAACCTGCGCCTCGACCGCGCCTGGAACCGCCTCGACATACTCTACGAAGAGACCGAACGCCTCTTCAAGTGCTCCAAAGCCTCACGCGAGATATGCGAGCTGCGCAACATAATCAACGTGGGCTACCTCATCATGCGCCAGGCCAAGGAGCGCAAAGAAAGCCGCGGCCTGCACTACACCCTCGACTACCCGCCTGCAAGCGTTTAGAAATTTTTTCGGACATATCGGACCGGGGTCGGACATGCCCGACCCGGCCGATTCACATCACACTCCGCTTAACCCCTACACACTAATCTATAGTATGCCTCTCCGCCACATCCTCATCGCCCTGCTGCTCTCGGTGCTTGCCGCACCGGGAGTGGCGGCGCGTGCCGATGCCGAACCCCTGCCCGGTGTGCGTCAAAAGCCCTACACCGGCTACTCCTACCGCATCGACGAGCAAGGCGACACCGTGCTCGTACTCATGCTCCACGAAATAACCTGTTTTCCTCCGCTCAAATTCAAGAACAAGAAAGAAGAAGAATACTACTGGCGCACAGTGCGCGATGTGCGCCGCACCCTGCCCTATGCCAAGCTCATCTCCGAAACACTCATCGAGACCTACGAATACATCGAAACTTTTCCCACCAAGAAGGAGCGCGAAGACTATCTCAAAAGCATGGAAAAAGCCATCTTTGAGGAATATAAGCCTGTGCTCAAAACCTTCAGCCGACGACAGGCCCGCACACTCGTCAAGCTCATACAGCGCGAAACCAATCAGACCGGCTACGAAATAGTCAAGGCATTCCTTGGGTCATTTCGCGCCACATTCTGGCAGGGATTCGGCAAGCTCTTTGGCGTGAGCCTCAAAAGCGAATTCCGACCCTCGCGCGACCGCGACGACGCCATGCTCGACCGCATCGCCACCGGCATAGAGCAAGGATGGCTGTAACTATCACGACACCAATCATGCGTTTTTGCCACATTATCCCACTACTGTATGTCCTGCTCCTGGCCACAGGATGCTCGCACGCCGACCACTGCCCGCGCCTCGACTCGGTCGACGCTCTTTGCGAAACCGACCCCTCCCAGGCCCAGGCCCTGCTCCGCACCATAAAGCCCGACAGCCTTTCGACCGACGACCAACACCTCTACGACCTCCTCACGATACGAGTGGCCGACAAGCTCTATATAACCCACACATCCGACTCGCTTATAACATCTGTCCTCGACTACTACTCCCGCCACACCGACTCGCCACACCACCCGCAGGCCCTGTACTACGCCGGCCGCGTGTACTCCGACCTCGGCGACTATCCCACGGCCCTCAGCTACTTCCAGCAAGCCCTCGACGCATTGCCCGAGGATACGGATCGTAATGGATTGTTTAAAAGAGGCTTCATTTTAAGCCAAACCGCACGCCTTCTTCACAACATCCGTCTTTATAACCAAGCCATTCCACTCATTAAGGAATCTCTACACATAGATTCCATTCTAAACGATAGCTTAAACCTTATGTATGACCATATATTGGCTGGTCAAATACATCTGTATGAAAATGAGTTTTTAACTGCAGAACAGCATTTTATGAATGCCAATACAATTGCTACCTACCTGCATGTGGAAGAAGAAGGTTTTACCAACATCTTAATGGCCGAATCAAAGCTCCGACAACAAGATATTGCATCAGCACTAAAATACATTAACAAGCAGGACATTATAACCAATAATGGTTATAAAAACAACGCATACAGCACTCTATCCAAAATATACTTTTATGCAGATATGCCCGATTCCGCCTATAGATATGCTCATTTAATAGTTAGTAACGATTCTCTCAACGACCCTATTGGCTATCGGATGCTCATAGCATCTATTCTCAAAAAAAATCAAACCTCCGACTCCATATACTCCTTGCTTTCAAAATACCACATAGTTCTTGAACAAAAACAGGACGAAAGCGAAAACCAAGCCACAATTTTACAGAATACCCTTTACAACTACCAACTACACGATAGAGCAAAAGCAAAAGCCCTAAAATCGAAAGAAAGTCTTGCACGAGTTATATATATTACATTATCATTACTTGCTGTAGTGATAATACTCACTGTAATTATATTGTATCGCTACCGTACTAAACAAGTGCAATATTTATTAGCAATACGTAATCTCAACGAGTTACGCAAAGAGTTAGAAAAAGAACATTCAATTCATTCAGCCAACGCTGATATAAATACTTCAGGCGAATATGATATATCAGCTGATATTAATTTGGACAATCTCCGTATACAACTCCGCAAAGAATTATTAAATCTAAATTATAGCATTGAAAAAGCAGATATTAGTTCTTCAATCATAGCATCTGATACTTACATATCATTGTTAAATAGAATCGAATCAAATACAATATTAAGAGATAATGACCCTCTTTGGAATGATCTTGAATCTATTGTTTTATCCGTTTCCAATAACTTTAAAAATCATCTGTTAATACTAACTTGTGGTCAACTTAAATTACAAGACTATCGAATTTCGCTTCTTATAAAATGTGGCATAGCTCCATCAAAAATTGCTATTTTGCTCGGTCGTGCAAGAAACTCTATTTCTACTCAACGCGAAAGTCTATCAATTAAGTTATTGGGAGAGAAAGTTGGCACTAAAGCTATTGACAATATAATACGCTATTTATAAGCAATTTATAATAATTCAGAATAGTTCTAAACTAAAAACCGAACTTTTTCCGAACTATTTTTTACTTCATTTACTTCAACGAAAACATAACTTTGTTGCATGAAACACCATAAAGTTATGCAACGCTTAGTCTACAAATTTATTATTATTATTCTCGCTATAATAATACTCACTTCTTCAAGATATACATCTTTTGAAATTATTATGTATCAAGAAGAGCCCAAACCTAAACCTATTACAAAAGGTAAAAGAGATCTCATTATAGAGTATCTTTGCACAATTGATATTAGTACAGGGGTTACAGTTGATATTTATGACCCTATATTATCATACGATATCTATAATGATGATAACTGTATAGCATCCTTTTCAAACGACATAGACTTTGCGAACTATGTTTTTAATCTTCCCACTGGTACCTACAGTATATATCTTCATACTAATGACAATCTTTATATAGGACATATTACTCTCTAAAATAAAAAAAGAAAGATCGATCTCAACATAAAAACAAACCAAACAAAAAACATGAAACTTTACAATTTTCTACTACTAACGATAGTTCTACTTGTTAGTAGCTGTAAAGAATCCTTTAACATGGATTCACAGCCGAAGATTGAAGTATCATTTAATGAGAATTATCGAATCTCTATAGATGAAGCTTTAACCAACTTAGACGGCTTTATGAATGATTCGAATAGTAATCTTTCACGAAGTGATCATAAAAAGAAAATCGCTTCTATTAAATCAATAGTAAGTGGTAACAGCCATTCACGTGCAGGCAGTGATACTGTTCTTTATATAGTCAATTATGAGAGCAATGGTGGATATGCAGTTCTCGCAGCCGACTATCGTATCAAAAATAAAATTATTGCCATTGTTGATCAAGGTAATATATCTGACACTACCCAAGCTACTGTAGATGAGATCTTAAATTCCACAAAAAGATTAATCTTTACACAGTATCCTACAACTGGTCCTGGAATCTTCTCTGTTGCCGGTATAAATGACGCATCATTTATCAACCCAAACACAATTTCATATGAAAATGTTAATGGAGAGGGCATATTTGTAGGTAATTATTGTCTTGCTGATACTGTCGGTTACGATTCTATGGGAAAGCCTATCCTTAAAACAGTTGGAATGGATCGTAACTTAGAAATATTATCTCAGGTTCTATGCGTTCAATATGCAGTTAATCAGATACGTGCTTATGGAAACGGTACAGACAATAGAAACCCTGGTTTAATTTATACTCTTCCTGGCACTGAACCACCATTAGCTACTGGAGATTCCAAAACAATTGGTCCATGGGAAACCTCCGTTATTAAAGAGCCCCTTTTGGATGACTATAAATATTGGGGGCAGGACGCACCTTTCAACAACTATTATCCTATGGTAAGACATTTTCCAAACGTAGATTTAACAACTAAAGCCAAAGCTGGTTGTGTACCTCTATCTATAGCTAAGGTAATGGCTTATAATCAAAAACCTGTTGATTTATACCATGACCTTTATAAAATTAATTGGTCTGCTCTCAAAAGTTCTTATTATATTGGGAACTATAATGTTTCCTTCAATACAATAGATGGAAATCTGTCTGCGGCACATCTTTTGAAACTTATTAGTACAAGTGTAGATAGTTGGTACTTTTGCGAAGGGACGTTTACATTTCCTCATAAAACAACTCCATTTATGAAGAGTATGGGTTACACCAATTGGAACATCGTTGACTATAAGTTTGAAACTATAAAAAATATGATAAATGCAAACAAGCCTTTATTAATATTCTCTATTCCAACTGGACCTTTTATCGTTTCGCCTTTTAATAGTCATTGCTGGAATATTGATGGATATAAGGTTAAGTATCGTACTATCAAGTATAAACATCAGGAAGACGATGGTACTTTTTCTTTTACTGAAAGATATGAGTATTTAGACATGGTACATTGTGATTTCGGTTGGCATGGAGTCTCTAACGGCTATTATGTTTCTGACGTGTTCAATTCAAGTGATTCCAATGTTGAAATGGACTCATCTAATAATGGTAATAACTTTGATTACAAATATCTTAAGAAATTAATAGTTTATTAAGCAACTTGTTAACACTATGCTTTTTTTTGAAAGCATAGTGTTAACTAAAGCGAATTATCACTTAATATTTATAACTTATTTGGTTTATTAAGGCTATTATAAGTAACTTCGTGCTATAATTTAATTTGTATTTAGTACAATATAAATACATCAATTTCATTTAAAACCAAAATCTATCCAATGAACCTGAAAAAAATGCTTATGTCGGGCATGGCGGTTTGTATCTTGATGACATCGTGCAGCGAAGATTCCGACTATGTGGTTGAGCAGAGCGGACTGCCCGAAGTGGTAGAAGTGCCTGCGCAAGGTGCCAAGTTTGTGCTGACTACAGATAAGAAATTCAAATCTGTGTCGGCCGGAGCTATCGACGACAACAATGTGAGCCATTTTGGCGACAGCGTGGTGATGAAGTATAACAACTTCATATTGTCGTATAACGACGTTAGCCGTAAGAGTGTATATGTTGATGTACCGGCTCTCAAAAATGGAGAAAAGATCATGAACCAAACATTATACTTCACTTTTGTATCGGGCAAGGAACCCTCACATTGCTTAGTAACAATCCGTCAATACCGATAAGTATCTGTCATGAAACACATTTTCTTACTGATCTGCGCTATGATGTCGATCACTGTTTTTGCACAGGACAAGCAGGCAGAATCCAAGCTCAATTTTGAAGTGGCTGTTGGCCACACATTTGGCTTATCTGAGTCATTTAACGGCAAACATTCAGGAAGTAACGACCTTACCAATCGTCATGAATTGAGCAAGGACGATATCGATGCCGTCATGTATCGCGCCATCATACTCTACAACATAAACACCAAGCTATCGGCAGGTCTTGGAATAGACTTCTCAACAGTTAATTCCAATTCTAAATTTGACCGTATTTCGCCTCTTGCAACACTGCGCTACAAGCCCTTTGACGGATTGTTGCACAACTGGTACACATTCATCAACATAGGACCTTGCTTTCGCACTAACAACAGCCTGTACAACACCTCGGGCTTCATGGCCGAAGTTGGTGTGGGCTATACCAAGATGTTTGCCAAGCACTTTGGCGTGTTTGGACAGGTGGGCTACAGCTTGAACCAGTTCTGCAACCGTGTGGGCAGTATCAACGCGGCTACGGGCGCTGTTGGGGGTATACACAATGTAAACTCCTACCGCAACTCTGTGTTTGTGTCGGCGGGCGTAGTGTTCTAATATACGTGGCTGTCGAGCCACCAATGTTTCGGTAATGCGAGGTGAGGTGTCACGGGCTTCACTTCGCTTTGCCTTTTTGTTACGTTTCATAATGCTGTTTTTTTTTAATTTTAATTTTCATTTTTTCTATCAACAAATCCGAGTGCAAAGGTACGGCGAAATGTGGGTGGCTCATTTGAAATTTGGGAATACTTACTGAATTTCATGATTTGTGTGTGGCGGGAGGGGCGGATCTCACGACGCAAAGGGCGCCAAGGTGGATGTGTGGGCCGGCTACGCGCGGCGGGGGTGGTGGAGTGGCTTGGCACCTTGGGTTGCGCACGCGCTACGCGGTGCTTACCCAAGGCTACATTCTTTACTGCCCCATGGGGCAGTTTAGGACTAACGCCCTTGGATTCTTGGTAGATAACCTCCGCGCTGGCTATGTGGCTTGGTGGTGTGCCACTAAAAATATTTAATTTTATGGATTATATGGCATGGTTTTTGTTTTAGGTATTGAAAGTCAGACAAAAAAGCGTTAACTTTGTCGTGACTTTCGTAAAACAGTCAACCCTACAAACTACAAACATTCAACTATGGACAATAAAGAATTTGACCGTCTGAGCTACGCTCTCGGTCTGAGCATGGGCAACAACTTCCGTGCATCTGGCATCGAAACCGTTAATGTACAGGATTTTGCCGATGGTGTGGCCGCAGTGTTCTACGGCTCGGAGCCCAAGATGACCTACGACGAGGCCAAGGCCGAGATTCAGAAATACTTTACCGCCCTTCAGGAAAAGCAGGAAGCCGAAGCCAAGGTGGCAGGCGAAGCCAATGCCAAGGCCGGCCGCGACTTCCTCGAAGTAAACGGCAAGCGCGCCGAGGTGCAGACCACAGCCACCGGCCTGCAGTATGAAGTGCTCGAGCAGGGCAACGGTCCCAAGCCCGAGGCAGGCGACACCGTAGTGGTGCACTACACCGGCAAGCTCATCGACGGCACAGTATTCGACTCGAGCGAAGAGCGCGGCGAGCCCGCCACCTTTGGTGTTACTCAGGTGATACCCGGCTGGGTCGAAGCCCTGCAGATGATGAACGCAGGTAGTCGCTGGCGTCTCTTTATCCCCTCCAACCTCGCTTACGGCCCCAACGGTGCAGGCGGCGTAATCGGCCCCAACCAGACACTTATATTCGATGTAAATCTCATCGAAGTGGTGGGCAAGAAATAAGCGATATTGCCACATCAATGAAGCCTCCCGCTCGCGAGGGGCTTCATTGCGCTACAAAGCACACATTCAAACAACACAATAAATCCAATATGAAAAAGTTAATCTACGGCGCTTGCGCCGCAATGCTCGTGGTGGCATCGGCCTGCTCCAAGACCGACGAGGCCGGCTCGCAGCTGCCCAAGGAGCTCAACGACTCGGTGTCGCTCTTCTTTGGCTCGACCTACGGCGGCTACATCCTCAACGACTTCCAGCAGTACTCCAAGAGTCAGGACAAGCTGTCGAAGCAGGACGTGCTCAAGGGCATACAGTATGCCGTGACCAATGCCGGCAACGAAAATGTAATCATCGGCATGCAGATCGGCGGCCAGCTCGTAAATCAGATAAAGGGCATGGAAGAAGCCGGTGTGACCATCGACAAGACCAAGATGATGAAGGAGCTCACCCGCATCTTCATGCAGGACTCCGTAAACATGGACGAAGTGCGTCAGTACGGTGCTCAGCTCAACCAGCTCATGCAGCGCGCCGAAATCATCAAGTCGCAGGACAAGGTGAATGCCGACGCCAGCTTTATTGAAAACGTCAAGAAGCAGAACCCCAACCTCAAGACATCGGCCTCTGGTCTGAGCTATGTGATTGAATCGCAGGGCGAAGGCGCCACCCCCACCGACTCGTCGATGGTAGTGGTGAACTATGTGGGCCGCCTCACCGACGGCACCGTGTTTGACCAGAGCCAGGAAGGCAGCCCCGCCACCTTCGGCCTGGGCCAGGTAATCGCCGGCTTCAAGGAAGGTCTCAAACTCCTGGGCAAGGGCGGCAAAGCCACTCTCTACATCCCCGGCAATCTGGCCTACGGCGAGCAGGGTGTGCCCCAGGCAGGCATCGGCCCCAACGCAATGCTCGTGTTTGACGTTGAGGTTGTAGACATTAAGTAAAGTTTAAACAAATTTTTACTTAACTTTTTACACAAAACCGCATTCAATTACGGAAATTTTTCGTAATTTTGTGTGGATAAATGGACGGAGCCTCTCCGCCACCAACTAAACAGCTTATATTCAACCATCTATATAAAAATAAAGACAATTATGACTAAAATCGGTATCAATGGTTTTGGACGCATCGGTCGCTTCGTGTTCCGTGCTTCCACCAAGCGCAACGACATCGAAGTAGTTGCTATCAACGACCTCCTTCCCGTTGACTACATGGCATACATGCTCAAGTACGACACAATGCACGGTCAGTTTGACGGCACTGTAGACTACGACCTCGAAAAGAGCCTTCTCATCGTAAACGGCAAGGAAATCCGCGTAACAGCATGCCGCGACCCCAAAGAAATCGCATGGGGCGCAGTAGGTGCAGAATACGTAGTTGAATCCACCGGTCTCTTCCTCTCGAAGGACAAGGCACAGGCTCACATCGAAGCCGGCGCAAAGTACGTGGTAATGTCGGCTCCCTCGAAGGACGACACCCCCATGTTCGTATGCGGTGTAAACGACAACACCTACGTTAAGGGCACACAGTTTGTATCGAACGCTTCTTGCACCACCAACTGTCTTGCTCCCATCGCCAAGGTGCTCAACGACAAGTTTGGCATCCTCGACGGTCTCATGACTACCGTACACTCCACCACCGCCACTCAGAAGACCGTAGACGGTCCCTCGATGAAGGACTGGCGCGGTGGCCGTGCTGCTTCGGGCAACATCATCCCCTCGAGCACCGGCGCTGCCAAGGCTGTGGGCAAAGTAATCCCCGAACTCAACGGCAAGCTCACCGGCATGTCGATGCGTGTACCCACCCTCGACGTATCTGTAGTTGACCTCACCGTCAACCTCGCCAAGCCCGCTACCTACGACGAAATCTGCGCTGCCATGAAGGAAGCTTCTGAAGGCGAACTCAAGGGTATCCTCGGCTACACCGAAGATCAGGTTGTATCAAGCGACTTCCTCGGCGACGCCCGCACTTCTATCTTCGACGCCAAGGCCGGTATCCAGCTCACCCCCACCTTCGTTAAGGTTGTATCTTGGTACGACAACGAAATCGGCTACTCCAACAAGGTGCTCGATCTCATCGCTACCATGGTTCGCATCAACGGCTAATCAACCCCATCGAACATTAACACACCAGAAAACACTTCCCCGCCCCGCGCAGGGAGGTGTTTTTTTTCATCTGGTTGAGAGTATAACCTTATCTCAATCCTATAATATTGTAAAAATGCCACGCGACTCGCGATTTGAACTTCTACGTATCATAGCCATGTTTATGATACTCATGTTGCACGTCAACTTCTTTGCTCTGCGCTTTCCACTTGTGTCGCATCTGCACGCCGACCCATGGCACACACTCACACGCATATCCCTGGAGATGGTGGCTCTAACGTCGGTAAATCTCTTCGTGCTCATATCGGGCTGGTGGGGCATAAAACCCACGGGCAGGGGATTTGCAAAATTTCTGTTTCAGTGCATCTTTGTCATATCGCTCATGTATGCGACAGGCATAGCGCTGGGCAAGGCGGAGTACGACATCAAAGGCCTGCAGGAGTGCGTATACTTCACCAAGGCATGGTTTGTGATGTCCTACGCCGGCCTATATCTCCTGGCTCCGGTGCTCAATAATTTTGTGGCCAATACGTCGCAAGCCACTCTGCGACGATTCCTTATAGGATTCTACGTGTTTCAGACCGTATTCGGATGCTTCTCCGTGCAGCCTGCCTATATGAGCTACGGCTACTCCGTGTTCTCCTTCATAGGGCTCTATCTACTGGCGCGATATGTGCGTCTCTACGGGCAGGCGCTCATGAAGTATGGCCGAGCCATGTGGCTCGTATCGCTCGCGGTGGCCATAGCCGCCTATGCCGTGCCGCTGTGGTGCGACACGCAGGACTACGACTATATACCCATGGCCTACTCAGCCCCCACCACGGTGGTGGGAGCTCTCGGCCTGCTGTTGATGTGTGCCTCAAGCCGCCCATGGCACAGCCGCGCCGTAAACTATATCGCCGCGTCGTGCTTCACGGTGTACCTGTGCCACGTGTGCAACACATGGACCCAAAAGGAGTTTAAAGCCGCCGCTCTCGACATATATCACACTTACTCCGGATTGGAGTATCTGGGCATCATCACGCTGTTTATGACAGCCGTGTTTGCGGCCTCGATATGCCTCGACCAGCTGCGCAAGGTGGCTTGGATCGGTGTTGAAAAAATTCAACAATCGGTATTGAAAAGTCAAGATTAGTTCCACAGCGAGTCGGGCAGGCAGTGAGCCTCCAGTCCGCAACATGCCCACGAGCCTTCTCGGCATGTAACACTTAACTGAGTGGTTACGGTAATGCCGTCAATAACGGTTCCTACCACATTAGAACATTCTCTGAATCCCTTGCCGCCCCAGTAGCATACAGGCTCCTCTCGGGCGGCTCTTTTTGTGTCTTGACTACTGCACGACGTGGCCAGATAAAGGCCCGCGTTGGCCACCGCAAGCACGGCGGCTGCATATAAATACTTTTTCATTTTGGAGAGATTATGGATTTGACATAAGAGTCGGTTCTGGCTTCATCGCCGTAGCGGGCAGTGAAGTGATTTTTTATCTTTCCGTCGACCACCTGGAATGCCACGGGAGTGTCGGCGGCATTGAAGTCTATGGGCAGGTGATCGGCTATAAGGAGCCTATATCCGGGGCCGAGTTCTGCGCCCATCACATAGATGTCGCGCATGGCCGCACCTTTGATTAGAAGCACCGCGGTGGCATCTGGATTGTGGGCGGTATACTTTTTCACGGCATTGAGCATGGCGTCGATGCAGGGTCGGCAACCCGACGAGGAGTAGCGCACAAATATAGTGTTGGCGCCTCCAAGGCTGTCAATCATCACAGGGCGCCCCTTATAGTCGGTGGCAACAAAATCGTCGTTGCCGTCTATCGGCATACCTTCGTATCGGTTGCTCATGTATGCTTCGAAGTCGTCGGGCTCGTCAATTTCTTCGTCGCTTTCTTCCTCTGCCGACACATATTCTATAGCCTTTGGGGCGGTCATTCTGCCTATCTGAAAACCGAGTACCAACAGCAAAATACCACATAGTGAAATAACAATATTCTTTTTCATTGTATATCTTTTACTGCAAATTTATAAATACTCGGATTTTCTTCAATTAGATTTTTATCTCTAACCTGAATTATTCATAAAGGCATAAAAAAAAGAACGC
>QLIP01002108.1_pt1 | contig 20569 bp, 13 predicted proteins | sample 1769771 | NCBI WGS metagenome assembly QLIP01 (sample SAMN09428762, study PRJNA476227) | Gut metagenome, whole genome shotgun sequencing project. | isolation source: cecum | host: Rhizomys sinensis | place: China: Jinsha town of Minqing, Fujian Province | collected 2013-09-23
TCAATCACAACCTCCAAAAGGTGTATTTCAGTTAATGCTTACATTCCCAATATTATAAATAGCAATAAAAAAAAGAAGCAAATTACCAGCTTTGGACAATTTGCTTCAACTGTATTCTATTTCTGACTTGTTTAAGACATCAGAATTGGAAATAAATGAATGGCGCTACCTCTTCCGACATAAATTCAATTACCAACTGAACAACAACTATAAATGTGAATAATTTTACAATCCATGGTGACTTGCAAAAAAGTAATTGACATTTGTCGGCATAACTCTGGGGAACAAAATGAAAAATCATCAATGCTATCACCATCAGACACCAAACTTTTCGTGCTACAAAAAATTGTGGGATTTGTGCCCATTGAAAATCCTTAAATATATTTCCAATTATTAAAATCGAATCTTCGAAAGATGCTGCCCGAAAGAAAACCCACAATAAAGAGACAAATGTGAAAGTTATGCTCCAAAATATGAAATTTGTTACAATATTATCTGGTATTTTTTTTAAAATTGGCAGACATGCCTTGTGCACTGCCAAACCTAATCCGTGCATAGCTCCCCAAAAAACAAACTTCCATGCTGCACCGTGCCACAACCCCCCAATTAGCATGGTCAAAAAGTTATTTAGATAAGTTCTGAATGTTCCCTTTCTATTACCTCCTAATGGAATATATAGGTAATCTCTGAGCCATGACGAAAGGGAAATATGCCATCTTCTCCAAAACTCAGTAAGGTTCTTGCTAATATATGGAGAATTAAAATTGATGCCAAGTTTAAATCCCATAATCATTGCAATACCGATTGCCATATCAGAATATCCTGAAAAGTCGCAATAAATCTGCATTGTATAACCGAGGACACCCATTAAAGTCTGTACTCCAGTATATAGGGAAGGCTCATTAAATATGAGATCGTTATATTGTGAGATATAATCTGCAATCACAGCCTTCTTAACAATACCAACAATAACAAGCCATAGACCGGCATATATCTCCAACTTGGTAGCTTGTCGGTTTTCTTTAATTTGCGGTAGAAAATAATCTGCTCTTACAATCGGTCCCGCAACCAATGCTGGGAAAAAAGAAAGAAAGAATATATAATCAAGCCATGTCTCTGTGGGTTGTATTTTCCGTTTATAGACATCAACTACATAGCTGATGGATTGAAAAGTGTAGAAGGAAATACCCACAGGTAAAATAATATCCATAGGTTTGAAATTACCTTCGACCATCATATTCCAATTCCACATAAAGAAATTGGCATACTTAAAATAACCCAATATAGAGAGCGAGATGATAATGGAACATATCATCAAACCTTTTCGCACTCCTCCCCTAGTGCTTGATGCTATTCCCTTAGACATTATCCAGTCCAGAAGAGATGTGCCAATGAGCATCAAGAAAAAAATACCACTTGATTTGTAGTAAAAGTATAAAGAAAAGAGCACAACAAAGATCGTCATTTTTGTACGACTACCCTTGAGTATTGCATAAAAAGGCAAAAAGAGAAGAAACAACAACCAAAAAAGACCACTTGAAAAAATCATAGGTGATTTAGGGTCATATAGAAACTGACTTCCAATATTGGTTATGATGTTATCAAAATTAGATATTATGTTGTCCCACATACAGAATTGTAGTTATGTTCTATGTTAATGAAGCCGATATCACTGGCAAATAGCACTACCGTCTTATTTATTCAGAGCTTTAATAAACTTGATATTAGGATTTGTTTTCCGTACCGAGTCCGGGGGGACTACAGCAAGAAAAGGATGAGCTGACTTTGGCAGCCATCTCATTATACTATCTATCCACATGGCAGAGCTCTCACGTGTAGGATGTATATTGTCCCGTTTTCTCTTAAATTCCATCCCTTCCGAACGAAAGAAAGAACCAGGCCGACATGTTTTCGCTAATAAGTCATTGATCCCCGTATCTTCTTTCCAGTTAGGTGGACCAATCCAAACATATGGAATAGTATCAATCTCCTGTAGAATCTTCTTGATATAGGGTAATCTGGAAGAGGGATCCTTATAATACATCTCGTTACTACCAAGGGATATAAAAATTTGAGTCGGTTTATACTCATCTATATAATATCTGAGTGTATCGTGATCTGCCCATATTTTTGTGCTACTTGAATCCCAATTTATCGAATGAATAGTATGTCCATTCTGTTTTGCATACTGGGCCAGTCGAAGTGCAAGATTATAAGTCATGGAGTCTCCGAATATAAATATTGACTGGGGCAGTGAATCAGTTTCCACTTTTTTCGGCATCAATGCTACCGAATCTGCAGGTATGTCATTCAATAATTCTTCCTGCATCTCGGGCTTTTCAAGAAGTTTTGCCAACGGAGCCTTTTTGGGTGTCCATCCCCAAAGCGAAATATCGTCATAAAAGGCATAAAAACACACTATTGCCAACGCCGAGGCAAGCAACAACCAAATGCCAATGTATCTGAATCGTTTCATATAATTATCGACGGGAAAGCAAAATGAGCAACCGGCACAGATGATTACCGTACAAATTCCGCTCTGTAATGCTATAAATTATTTTTAATTTTTAATTTTGCACAATAGAATTTACGCAAAAAATCGGTTGCAAAATTACAACATAGCTATTGAACTTGCAACCTTAAAAACTTATAAAATTGACTTAACCCGGATGAATCTACTCGATTTTCACTCGAGATCAACCACAGTAATACCAGCGCCTCCGAATCTAACATCCTCGTCTTCGAAATGTCGCACAGCAGTATTACATTTTAGTTGCTCTCTAATCAGGGTTTTAAGTATTCCATGACCGGTTCCATGTAGAATTCTTACGCGCGAAGCCGAGAATTGAACAGCATCGTCAAGGAAATATGAAACTGCCTGGATAGCTTCGTCCCCTCTCATGCCGCGAACATCAATTTCATTTTTGAAATTTAGCTGACGAGCACGGCTCGCTTCTAATGTAGAAGTCGATATCGAAGAAACAGTTCCTGCGCTTCCCAAACTATCCTTCGGTTTGGATGACATCACCAACTTGTCGCATGCAACAAGGGTTCGCATAGCACCAAATGCAACTTCACATTTTTTCCCCTGTACCGATATAACCTTGCCTGTCATGTTGCCATCTTTCATTTTTACATAATCCCCTGCCGCAATATCCTTTTTCGGAGTCTTTGCATTAGTGGACTTTTGCAGTGAAGCTGCACTCCCCTGTTTTGTTTCTGATTTTTTTGACCTATGACCTTGCAATTTTTGAAGTATCTTATCAGCCTTACTTTTTGATACTTCTTCTTCCAGAACTTTTTCTTTGAAATCAGCAAGTTCAGACCTCAATTCACGGGTACGCTCTTTTTCGGCTTCAGCCTTTCTAATCTCAAGAATTGTACGTTCAATCTTAGCATTAACACCAGCCAATAGTTCCTTGGCCTCGCGTTTCGCATCGTTAATAATCTCTTTTCGCTGCGCCTTAATGTCGAGGGCACTTTCTTCATATTTAGAAAGCAGAGTATCCAGCTTCACCTCCTTCTCCCTGATTGACTGTCTTTTATTTGCCCAATAACGCCGATCTCTGGCCACTTCAGACAAGTATTTATCAAGGTTTACATAGTCGCTGCCGACTATATTTTTAGCCTCATCGATAACCACCTTGGGCAAACCTATTTTGGTGGCAATATCTATTGCGAACGAACTACCGGGATTTCCGATTGATAATTCGAATGTCGGAGAAAGATGCTGACGGTCATAGAGCATAGCTCCATTCACAAATCCAGATGTCTCTTCGGCAAATGTTTTCAGATTCTGGTAGTGAGTAGTAACTATACCCAAAGCTCTTGATTTGCCAAGCTCATCAAGAATAGCCTGCGCCAGGGCCCCACCAATCATAGGCTCCGTACCAGACCCCATTTCATCGGCAAGGAACAATGTGCGCGGATTTGAGTGCGCCAAAAAGAATTTCATATTCTTGAGATGTGAAGAATATGTACTCAAATCATTTTCAAACGACTGTTCGTCACCGATGTCAATGAATACGCTCTTGAAAACGCCCATATGCGAATTGGAATAGAGCAAAGGGATCATCCCACATTGCATCATATATTGCACTACCGCAGTGGTTTTTAGCGTCACTGACTTTCCTCCAGCATTGGGTCCCGAGATAATCAGAATTCGCTGATCCTTGCCCAGGATCAGATTAAGAGGAACTACTTTTCTTCCATGAGCTCGAAGTGTAAGCAATAACCCCGGATGCTGAGCATGATACCACTCTATCAACGGTCGGTCTTCAATTACCGGCAACTGGGCTCCTATCTCTATGGCAAACAAAGCCTTGGCACGGATAAAATCCATTCGCCCAAGAGACCTGCAACTGTCAGCAATATCATCAAGAAATGGACGAAGTTGATTTGCAACTCCTCTAAGTATATTAACAACCTCTCGGTGCTCTTCAAGCTCAAGCTCTCGAAGTCTGTTACCAGCTTCTACTACTTCAGCAGGCTCTATAAATACAGTCTTACCTGTTGCACTTTCATCGTGTATTATACCAGAAATACCACGTTTGTTTCCAGCTGCAACTGGAAGTACAAGCCTTCCATCTCGAATGGCCGGGGTTGCATCCTTGTCAATCAAACCTTGTGACATTGCATGACTCATAACACGTTGCATGGCACGTTGCATTGAGCCACTGGCAGCTTTAATACTCCTTCTTATTTCCGCCAGTGCGGGAGATGCATTATCCTTCACATCTCCAAACTTGTTAACCACCCTGTCAATCTCATTAGCCAGAAGTGGGAACAGCTGCATCCCTGCGAAATTAGCATCAAGATTTGGCACTGTGCTCAAACCAGATTCTGAATCCTTTTTGCTCTTGAAGAAAGAAGAAATCTCCCCCATCATCAGAAACATTTTCAGCAGTTTGAATAAACGTTCCGATGACATATATGACCCCTCCATCCTTATTTCTGACAAATATGGGACAACATCATAAATATTACCAAGTGGGAAATCATTGTCCGAAGAGATAATTCCCCTCATCTCGTCAACACAACCCAATTCCGACTTAATAAAGCCAAAGTCAGAAGAAAATGCCATGTCCCTAACCTCATCCTTTCCCATAGAACAAGTGCATTTTTCCGCTACACATTTACGCAAATAATCGAATCCTATTTTGGATTCAAAATCAGAAGGATATATCATAAATAAGCAATAAATCAAACAACTAATTGCAACATCTTATCATAAGACGATTTTCTTGATAGTCAAAGTTACAAAAATATTATAACACACACAATATAATACCTATCATAAAGCCTTGGACAATGATTTTTTTTTATTATCTTTGTGCTGTTTGAATAAAAAATTTTTTCTATCTTTTGATATAGAAATTACTAATGCTGCATAGGTGAGCAAAATAACTAACTTAGATGTTAATTATATAGATATGCGTGCCCTTACAGCACCCTAATAAATCAATATTATGGCAAACGAAAGAATTATACCACCCTCGGAACTAATTATAAATGAAGACGGTTCCGCTTTTCACATTCATCTTACACCGGATCAGATTCGCGACCACATAATCTTTGTAGGAGACCCCGGTCGTGTGGACATGGTTGCGTCCTACTTCGATTCTAAAGATTATGAAGTATCATCACGTGAATTTCATGCCATAGGCGGCACATACAAAGGGAAGCCGCTTATGGTAATATCCCACGGTATTGGTTCAGATAACATAGAAATCGTTGTTACCGAACTCGATGCCCTTGCCAACATAGATTTCAAGACACGCAAGGTCAAACCCGAACACCGTACTCTGAACATAGTTCGCGTCGGCACATCGGGCTCACTTCAGGAGGACTTGCTTATTGGCGACTTCGTAATTGCAGAAAAGGGAATTGGCACTGACGGTATCCTGAATTTCTATGCCGACCGAGACAAAGTGTGTGACCTAGACTTTGAAAACAAACTCGTGGCTCATACCGGCTGGATGAAATCATGGGCAGCTCCATACGTGTGCGATGCAGACCCTGAACTCGTGGCACAGATCGGCAAGGATGATATGATACGTGGCTATACTGTAGCAGGAGTAGGATTCTATGCTCCGCAGGGACGCGAAGTAAGACTGAAGCTTGCTGACCCCGAGCTCAATGCAAAGATTGAGAGCTTTGAGTACAATGGTCGGCATATCACTAACTTCGAAATGGAATCTGCGTGTCTTCAGGGTATGGCAAAAATGCTTGGTCACAAGGCTATCACAGTATGCTGCATCATTGCTCAACGTCGTCTCAATGACGCAAATACCGATTACAAGCCACGCGTTCGTCAGCTAATAGAAACCGTGCTTGACCGTCTTGTTGAGAACATTTAATCAGCAAATAGAAAAATAAAGGGAGATTATAATTACACTATATAAATCTCTCTTAAATTAAACATTAACTGCATCTGATACATGGTAACTCCTTAGTTCAGATGCAGTTTTTATATTTTAATCTTTTTATAATATTGAATGGGTCATACCTGAACGAGCAGCAATAAGATTAGTTCAAGATATCTCATAACGATTGCCTGGACGGCGCGATACAATTCCGTCAAATTCAAGATCTGTCAGAGCAGACATTACTTCCGAAATATTCAGATTAAGTGTCATCTTGATATAATCGACACTCACAGGTTCGGTAGACTTCTTGATTAACTCATATATTCTACCTGATACACCTGTAATTTCAGGAAACAGGTTTCTTTGCCTTGAATCAACCTTGCGCCCTAATGGTCGCCAATCCATCAACTCTATTACATCGGCGGCTGTGCCAACCAGAGAGGCCTTCTGCTTCCGAATGAGATGATTGCATCCAGCACTGATCGAATCAGATATGCGTCCCGGAACCGCACCAACTTCCCTATTGTAGTTAAAGGCATAATTGGCCGTACTCATGGCTCCCCCCTTTATTTCAGATTCTACTACTATGGTAAGATGGCTCAATCCGGCTATGATACGGTTGCGTTCCAAAAATCTTGCTGCAAATGGAGTTTCTCCCGACGGATATTCGGACAGGATGGCACCACCCGCCTTCAAAATACGCTTGGCCAACTCTCTATTTTGTGCCGGATAAATCATGTGCAATCCATGAGCAACCACTGCCAATGTGCTAAGGTTCTTACCAAGCGAAGCCTTGTGTGCAAAACTGTCAATGCCATGTGCAAGACCGCTAACGACTTTAACATCCGGGAAATACGTACCTATATCATCTACAAACTTATCAACAAAGTCCGCACCATAACCTGTGCAGCGTCTTGTCCCAACAAGTGATACTATGTGCTCTCCATTCAAGTTTGCCTCACCAAGTTGAAATAGAATCTTCGGAGGGTCAGATATATGCGACAATAGCATGGGATAATCGTCATCCAGCAACGAATAGACTTTTATTCCATGTTTTGAAACAAACGAAACTTCTCGCTTAGCTGAAGATAATGCTGCATTACGCTCGGAATCAGTGATAAATCGCCGACTGTCAATTCCAAGTCTATCCGACAACGTGAGCGTATTCACACTAAAAAATTCATCAGCTGTCATCCCAACCTCCATCATGCGATGTACCATTCGTACATCAGCACCGCGCATTATCCCCAGTGCAATATGTGCAGTCAGCTCCTCCTTTTCCACCATAATTATCAGAGGTAACGTTGAAACACTCTTGCTAATTCATCACCGCGGCTCAGTTTACCGTTGTTGAGAACTACAACTGTCACTACCGCCTCCGTGCATACTTCCCCGTTGCTTTTGAGAATATCCTGATAAAACACAAAACGGGCCCCCTTTCGTTCAAGACGGAGACAGCTCAAGAAGCGGTCGCCTCCGCGAAGTGAACTCTTGTACTCTATTTCCACCTTACGCACCACAGCATCAATACCCATATTGTGCATAGCAGTAAAGGACAATCCTGCATCTGCACAAAATTTATGACGCGTATGCTCCATATAATGAAGATAATTGGCATTGTTCACAATTTGTTCACAATCAAGCTCATAATCGCGAACTTCCATATCCATCACAAAGCAATACTTTTTTTTGCTATCCTTAATAATCCTCATCATAAAAAATTAGATTTATGAATTAATCAGATTTCGTTCTCTCAGTAATTTTAATATACCATCGAAGACGGTTTCATCACCATCATCATTGATGCACATCTCTTTAGGAAGCCATAAGAAACCCTTTTCCGCACCTTGAAACGGGAAAACTATCCCATCTCCTATCAGAATATAATTACTTAATTTTTGAGTTGAGTATCTTATCTCTCCAGATTTTAGTAATCGGTCGCTTGAAACTCTTGACGCATGATCCGACTTTAATAAAGTCTCTTCCTTATTTGCATCTGTTCCGTTATTCCATCCATCACTTTGACCAAACTTATCCCGTTTATCATCATCGTTATTATTATCAGACTTTTCTGTGTAATAGTAACTTATAACTATCTCTTCCCCTTCAAGAGCGATAGTGTGCCAAACGAAGTTTGAATAACATCCCGACAAAAGACCATAATAATAATACAAAAACATCATTACACCTGGGAATAGTATAAACACGCTCATCGCCGATAGCAACAATGCTCTGAAATCCCATATCACGCTGAATATAATCCCCAGTATAAAGAATAATAGAAAAAGCCGCATCCACGGTTTCCCATAAAGGCGCATAAGAATCCTAACGAAGAGCGAACCCCTCATTTTTACTATCATCTTCCCATCACGGCGCGCAATCATGCTCCTTATTTCTTTATATAACCTCTTCTGGAGCGCTCAGCTCTGTAATACTCTTTATTCTTACGCTTCATTTCCTGAACTATCCCCGTTCCATGCTCATTAAAGAGAGCATTTATGTCAATATATTTCTCACCGCTTCCACGCTTTATTGGATATGCTGCATTGCGCATATCTTTGGCTTTATCTGCCAGCGGAGCGTGTCCATTTGTTAAGGACCCTCTCACCTCCTGCGGCACACCATTATCACTGCATGTAACTGCTCTAATTTCGGAACAGGGGGGGTAACCCAGACCAGTCCACATAACATATTGATTTTTGACAAAATCGGCGTTTACCCCTGCCAAATCATTTTGAGGCAAGCACCCTTCTATTGCAACGGTGGCAGTTGACTTGAATCTGGGTATCAAATCTTGATCTACTGCCCATCTGTCTCCACCAGATGCAAAATCATGTTTAATCAAATCATGCCAAAAGCTTCTACTAATCTCTTCGGTGAGCAGTTCTGCAGTAATCTCCTTTTGTTCTACATAGGGAGCCAAAAGTGTATTAGCCGCATCTTCACGAATATAACCCAACCCTTCATCCTTGCGCCCTGAATGACTATAATTGGTACGTATCAGAATATGTTCCGGAGCGTCCTTGAGGTCAAAGCGTTTGAAACTATGATTGTTGGTTTCAAAATATGCACCATTCCCCAATGCATCAATAACCCCGAAGTTTGCTTCCACCCCCATTGGGCGTGGATAGCGTGTCAAAAAAGCTTCGAATTCATCTACTGATGCACACGCTTTAAGAGCTGCGGTCATCAATATACCCTCCTTATCCATCTTTTTGGCGCTTACTTTGTCATCCTTAAGATTGTAGGAGGCAGTATTCATAATGGCAAATCCTTTCTCATTCATCCCCATCCAAGCCTCTTTCAATGCCTTATCATCGGCATTAAACAAGGCCACATACCCATAACTACCATTATTTCCAGCCACATATTCAACTTTATTGTCGATGTTGCTGGTATCTCGATGCTTCCACAAAATGGGGCGACCGTAGGGATTAAGTTCAGCACCGATTATTGCAGACGTGCAAGCCATAGAGTCAACACTGCTTAATGCTACTATCGACAGCGCGGTGGCAGTTAATATATTTCGAAAAAATTTATTCATGAGTAGATTATGTTATGGTTCAAAGTCTAATTGCCTTGACAAAACAAGCAACATTTCGTTTGTCTTCAAAGTTAAAATAATAGGGTTTGGCCTATTCTATTCTGAATGCAGACCAAACCCTATATAATATTTATCAGCGACCCGATTCCGAGATATTTCGAGTCATTGCGGCATTAAAGCTTTCAAGATTCATGAGCTGCTCCACGGTCAGATGCATACGGTATTTCCAATAATGCTTGGGATTTGCAGGAACATTAATCTGCTCTTCTCCCGGATTCTGACGACGGATGCTACCATCTGTCGACAGCCAGTCCTGAAGCGGAAGAATACAAAGCATTGAAGGGCTCTTGAGATGTAGATCCACAATCTTGTCGCAAATCCAGGGCTCAGCAAAATATGGTGCTTTGCCACCTTCATGCAGAACATTGTTGTAGAACTTCTGAGCTGCTTCCGGGTCACCCTCCCACCAACCACGAATACCTGCCATATCATGAGTCGATGTGGTGCAAACCGAGTAGTAGGGGTAATGCCATGTATTGCCAAATTCAGAATTTGGATCCTTCGGCATACGCTGAATCTCGAGCGAGAGTATCTGCAGACGACGCATCACCTCGGGCACACAATCCGGAATCATACCCAAGTCTTCGGCACATGTAAGCATGCTGGTTGCATCGAGCAACGGAGGAAGTTTCCACATTGCCTTACCATACCAGAAGTCATTGTGACGGCGGTAGAAGAAGTCCACATACAAGCGGTCAAAACAGCTCTTGGCATAATCCGAGAGAATACGATACTGATAGGTGAACTGTGCAGCAATACGCGGATGGTAGTGACCCCTGTGATAGGGATCCTCAATGAAGAGAACATCATCTATTATCCCGAGCAATGAGTTCATAAGACGCTCGTTCTTCTCCGTCTTCTCCTCATTGGCAAAATAGGCTTCTACCTTAGCCTGTGTATTTACATAATCCTTCAGGAAATATCGGTCACCACCTATACGGTCAAGGAAACGCTCCTTTACTTCTTCGGTATATTCGCCAAAGAAATCACCAAGCATCCACTCAAGAATAAGAGGCTTAGTCTGAAGGTCCTCGTTAATCCAGAAGTCATAGTTATTGCGCAACTCCTCGGGTGAGAATGGCATGGCAGGGTTGAAATATCCCAACAGACCATGAACGGCATCCATCGGAATCTCCCAGATGCGGAAGAAACCGAGAATATGGTCAATGCGATAAGCATCAAAATATTCCGACATCTTGCGGAATCTGTTCTTCCACCATTGGAACCCATCGCACGCCATGCGATCCCAGTTATATGTCGGGAAGCCCCAGTTCTGACCCATGATTGAGAAATCGTCCGGCGGCGCACCCGCTTGAGTATTCATGTTGAAAAGTTCGGGAGAAACCCATGCATCTGCACTGAAACGGCTTATACCGATTGGAATATCACCCTTGAGTACCACACCATGACTGTGTGCATAGTCTCTGGCCTCGCGCAACTGGGCATCGAGATGATACTGCAAATAATAATGGAAATCAATTTCGTCCCTGCGTTCTGAAATGAGAGCATCTACCTTTGACTCATCATATGTGGCATATTCACCCCACAAGTTGTTGTCGGGGGTATTATACATGTCGCGGAGCACACGCCAGGCAGCATACGGCTTAAGCCAATATTCATTTTCAGACACAAATGTCTTATAGTCCTTGCGGTTGCGAGTCGTTCTACCCTGTTCGGCATAAATCTCACGCAGATACTCCATTTTGCCATTGTTCACTCTTTCGTAGTCAACATCAGCAAGTGCATTAAGTTCGGTAGCAAGTGCATGATAATAGTTGCGACGCTCTTCATTCTTAAGAGTTCCCACACTCCACAAGCTCAGGAACATGGGGTGAAGCGCAAATGTTGAATTTGCTTTATAGGGATAGGAATCAACCCAGGTCCCTGTCATGGTCGTATCGTTGATAGGTAGAATCTGGAGAACCTTCTGTCCGGTCATTGCGCACCAGTCAACCATCTTCTTGATATCAAGGAAATCGCCTACCCCAAAATCGTTTTCTGTGCGGATGGAGAAGACCGGAATAGCTGTTCCTGCCCCCTTCCAATTGCCACGTGGATTAGCAAAGCGCAACCCGTCGATTATTACCTGTTCATCTTTCTTGACAGTTCCGGGATCAAGCAGGCGGTTTGACGACGCCTCCCAACCACGCACTTCACCAGTAACCTTATCAAGAATCACAAACTTATATTCGGCGGGGAATACAAGCGGAGAATACTTAACATTCACCTCCCAAACCGGGAACTTATTGTCGTTCATGCGGATAGCCTTGTGCGGGTTCCAGTCGCCAAGACCGTTGCCAGCGCCACAGACTGCAAGTACCTCGTCGGGACCAATCATCGGAGCCTCGACTCTAATCTGCACACTTCCAGCTTCTCCTTGCAGTGGTTGATCCTTAAAACTGCGGCTAAGCATACCATCTACAAATGCAGATGAATAGAATGGTTTGTCGCCGGGAACAGCGTGCCAACCTGCAAATATGCGACACTCGGCTGCGCCCGCACACCCTTCAAAACGGTGGGGCTCACCCCACTCAAAATGCCACTCTCTATTTTCACCCTTCACAACAAAAAAGAATGTGAACGGGGCAGGTTCTTTTGAGAACGAGAGTTCGGCTTCCCATCGTCCGGGCGAAGTCAGCTCCATCTCAATACCCTGGTGAGGATCGTTCTGACCGAGCTCCGGGAGCGATCCGCATATAAATACGGACTGTCCCCACTCGGTGTGGTAGTTAGTTGAGATTTTAATCTTCATCATTATTAGAATTTATTGTTAAGCCAAAATACTTTTATTTTGAATTACCCGCATTTGGATGTACCGCACGAAGTGCATATCAGGCATCCTTCCTGATATATCAGTGTCTCACAACCACAGTTTGGACATTTTTGCCCCTTTGCTTCAGTTCCATCGGGAAGATACTTTTTAAGCGCACGCTCTACACCGTTCTTCCAGGTGTTGATATTAGTTGAATCAAGTTCAAGTCCACCCACCAGCTTCAATACCTGGTCAATAGGCATACCATAACGAAGCACTCCAGAGATAAGCTTGGCATAGTTCCAGAATTCGGGATTAAACTTATCGCTCAATCCTTCGATTGTGGTCTTATAACCACGCTTGTTGATAAACTGGAAGTCATAGCGCTTTTTACCATCAGCACTTATTGCTTTTATAATCTTTCCGCTGCTTACGCTTTTGGGGCAGAATATACCATCCTCATCGTCGGCAAGTCCGGTAAAGATTTCGTATGGGCGCCCATTAAGAAGACCCACAAATGCAATCCATTTCTCTTTGTTGTTCTGGAAGCGCACAACATCAGCCTCCAGCTCGGCAGGGCGTTTCACCACATGCTCAGGGTTGATGGCGGGCTCCTCCTTGACTGCAGCAAGCACATTATTGCGCGAACCGTCGCGATATACCGTACACCCCTTGCATCCTACCTTCCATGCCTCAACATAAAGCTTGCCCACAAGTTCTTCGGAAACATCGGCAGGGAGATTGATAGTTACACTGATTGAGTGGTCCACCCACTTCTGCACAGCACCCTGCATGCGCACCTTTTCAAGCCAGTCAACATCGTTGCTGGTAGCCTTGTAGTAGGGGGAGAGTTTCACGAGTTCTTCGATTTCAGCGGCCGACATATTGTCCTTCTTTTCGATGCCGTTGATTCGCATCCACTCCAGGAATTTATGATGGTATACCACATACTCCTCAAATGCATCCCCCACTTCATCTACAAAATCAATACGCACATTCTCATCGCTGGGGTTGACCTTGCGCTTACGCTTATAGACAGGTAGGAACACCGGCTCGATACCCGACGATGTCTGTGTCATGATTGATGTAGTACCGGTCGGTGCTATGGTCAAACATGCTATGTTTCGACGTCCGTTCTTGACCATGCGGTCATAGAGTGCTGGGTCGGCCTCCTTGATGCGCATGATATACGGATTATTTTTTTCTCTTTCCGGATCAAACACCTCAAATGCACCTCGCTCGGTAGCCATGTCTACGGAAGCTGAATAGTATGCAAGCGCAAGCTGCTTGTGCACTTCGGTCGAGAAGTCAGTAGCCTCTTTTGTACCATAGCGATATCCGAGTGCTGCAAGCATATCCCCTTCTCCGGTGGTGCCACATCCAGTACGGCGACCCTTCAGGGTTTTAGTGCGTATCTTGTTCCAAAGATTCAGCTCGGTACTCTTCACCTCTTCTGTCTCAGGGTCAAGAGCCAACTTCTCTATTATTGTATCGATCTTCTCCATCTCCAGATCGATTATATCGTCCATAATTCGTTGTGCTTTGCCAACGTGATTGCGGAATTTGTCAAAGTCAAATCTTGCCTCAGGAGTAAACGGATTCTCAACATAGCTGTAAAGGTTCACAGCCACCAGACGACAGCTATCGTATGGACACAGCGGAATCTCACCACAGGGGTTTGTAGAGATGGTCTGGAAGCCGAGGTCTGCATAACAGTCTGGCACCGATTCCTTGCGGATAGTATCCCAGAATAGTACCCCCGGCTCTGCACTCTTCCATGCATTATGCACAATTTTACTCCAAAGAGCAGCTGCATCGATTTCCTTTGTCGCCACCGGTTCATCGGAATCTACGGGGAACTGCTGACGATAAGGAACACCATCGACCACAGCCTGCATAAAGCCATCATCAATACGCACCGACACATTGGCACCGGTTACCTTACCCTCTTCCATCTTGGCATCAATAAAATTCTCTGCATCCGGATGCTTGATGCTAACAGTCATCATCAACGCTCCGCGACGTCCATCCTGTGCTACCTCGCGAGTGCTGTTGCTGTAACGCTCCATAAACGGAACAAGACCAGTCGATGTGAGCGCCGAGTTCTTAACTGCACTCCCCTTAGGACGGATATGCGACAAGTCGTGACCGACGCCACCACGACGCTTCATGAGTTGCACCTGCTCCTCATCAATGCGGATAATACCTCCATATGAATCTGGTTTCCCGTCAAGGCCAATCACAAAACAGTTCGAGAGCGAGCCAACCTGAAAATCATTACCTATGCCTGCCATCGGGCTTCCCTGTGGCACAATATATTTAAAGTTGCGAAGCAACTCGAACACCTCATCCTCACTCATGGGATTTGGATATTTGGACTCTATACGAGCAATCTCCCGTGCGATACGGCGGTGCATATCGTCGGGAGTCAACTCATAAATATTTCCGTCTGAATCCTTAAGGGCATACTTGCTCGACCACACACGAGCGGCAAGTTCATCCCCCTTAAAATACTCAAGCGAGGCGGCATATGCCTCATCATAGGTGTAAATATTTGCTGACATAAGATTTAAAGTCGCAGACTGTCTCAGGAGTCTGCATTTTACCTGTATAATTTTTTAATTAATAAGAATTCCCGTATTTAGTGGAACAATAAGATAACACTTTCGGGAAACTTTTCGTCTGCAAATATCGTACAAAATTTTCTAAAATAAAAATTTATTACCCGTTTATTAGTTTTGATTTTTGATATTTTTTGCTACTTTTGCATCGTCTCAAACGGGGCATGCAACCCCCCTTTTATACTCTCCTCATTATAAACAATATTGAATGACATTACACATTTCCCATAAATGAAAGTTGGATACAGATACCCCCTGAATTTACCACACCGTATTCCGCACATACTGCATCAAGACCTCTGGATGCAATCCCATGTTGGTCCCGATATCATTTCCACAACCGGAATCCCAATGAAATTTACGGCAACCACGTGGGTATTTCTACGACATGGAGAATGTTCATTCGATCTCAATCTGCAACCGTTTAATGCAAAAGCCCCGGCTCTGATTCTGATTGGAGAGGGAGATATACTTACACCATATTCTCTCTCACCGCAGTTTGATGCTGCCATTGTAGTAATGTCTGCCGAAATTCGCGACAATATCGCACTCTTCATTTCCGAAACCGATTTGGCAGCATTAATAAGCAGCAACAAAGTAGTGTCAGTGCCCGACGAAATAATATATCACATAGAAGATTACCTGCACGACACGCAAGCGCTCCTCGACTCAAACAACAACCGTTGCCTAAAACAAGCTTTGACATTCAACGCTGGTTCTCTACTATTCAATCAACTTTATAAATGCTATACCCCCTTCAGCGACAGCACCCATATTGGACGCATCACCGACCAGTTTGTAGAGCTTGCTCAGAAGCATTATATCAAGGAACGCTTTCTCGATTTCTATGCCGATAAGATGGGTATCACATCCAAGCATCTATCCCGCACCGTCAAGAAAGAATCCGGACTAACAGCCGTCGAGTGGATCGAACGACTTGTCGTGCTCGAAGCCAAGGTTCTTTTAAAATCGACCAATCTCAATATCCAGCGCATTGCCGAAATGCTAAACTTCCCATCTCAATCAATGTTTGGCAAATACTTCAAAAAAATCACTACCCTCTCCCCCAAAGAATTCCGCAACCAATAATCAGTCAACAAACCCATTCGCACTTTTGTAAAAAATCATTCAAAAAACTTGCAAGAGTATTAATAAAATCCTATATTTACGACGGAAAACTCAATTTGAAGAAAAGAACTTTAGCAGACGGCACAACATCAATTTATAAATATGATAAACTTAACCGTTTGGTTGAGGAACAGCGATTGAAAGGAGACAAAACTGAGATTATCAGAAAAGCGGAATATAACTTCAGTACAATAGAATGACAAGAACATGACAGCAAAAGTAGTTAATATTACATTGCTAAGTCTGAGCATGTTGTCCACTCTGACAGTTTCAAGTCAGGGTGTTGAAATCAAACGACCTAAATTTCACAACTCCATTCATACTGAGCGTTATCTGTCTCCCTCTGATAAGGTTTCCGACTATCTCTATTACGACGACAGTGAAGGGTATACCGATTATACACATGACGTTCTCGGTAGGACTACAGCGATACGCAAAGCTGGAGAAGTTTGGAAAAACCACCCATGCAAAATCTCATACTCTACCAACGATTCAGACGAGGTTAAGCGTTATTGTCTTGAAGATATGGAATCTCAAGTGATAACACCGCTCGGATTCTATGCCGAAGGCTCACTTCGGGTAACCACTACTGAAAATGAAGACGGTCGAAAATTGTCTATTTATACCGATAGAGATGGAAAGAAAATACTTGAACGGAGAGGACCTGACAATGATACATATTTTGTATATGACAACTTCGATAGGTTAAGAGCCGTTCTAATGCCAGGTTATCAAACGAATCCCGACTTGCAGCAGCAAGCATATCTATATCAATATGATTTAGTTGGAAATATGATAAGTAAAACTTTGCCCGGTTGTTCTCCGATTAGATATTGGTATGACTGTCACAACAGATGCATTGCTGAGCAAGATGGAGAACTGTTAAAGCGTGGGGGTTTATATAGATTCAAGCTCTACGACTGTATAGGTCGCATTGCCATAGTGGGGATAACTGAAACCGACCCCTCAAATATTCTCAATGGTTTTGTAAAATATGAAGAGAATGTATCTGGTATTTCTTGCACAAATTATTCAGAGCTTGTCAGCAATACGATAAATATTACAGTCAACCAAATCGAGACTATTAACTATTATGACGATTATAAATTCCTTTCCGGCTCATTTCAGGATAAGTTTGGTGGACTAAGAGCATCCACCAACTCCAAATCCAAAGGGAAAATTAGCGGGAAACTTACCGGACAATCCGACGGACAATTCCTGGTACCGTCTACACTTACGGCATACTTGGTGAATTAACTAAAGTGCAGACGCGGCATGATAATGGTTGGACTGAATCACAAGAAACAAGCTATACATATACATTAAAGCCTGATACTATCCGAAAAATTATAGAATTCAACGGTGAGGTTGCAGCTGTGTGCGAAACTGTAAATGAATATAATTCTGCCACCGACCTCCCTGTTGCCTCTATTCATAAATGCAAGATTGGTGATTTTGAGTCTGCCGAGTGCCGCATTGACACTGAATATGATAGACTTGGACATATCGCTCAAATAAAACGACCAATAGACAATGGTGTTGCAGATGTAAAATACTGCTATAATATGCATGGCTGGCTAACCGGAATCAAGGGTGGCAGGTTTGAACAACAGATACTTTTTGAAACAGGGAGTGGTAAACCTCAATACAGCGGAAACATAAGCAGTGTTGTATGGCGTAATGGTAGAAACGGGAATAGAAGTTACTGTTTCACTTACGATACACTTAACCGGTTGGAAAAGGGGGAATACACTGATGTGAACTCTTCGGCAACAGAAGAAGCAGCTAATTACGGAGAGTCTGTCACTTACGATTCCAACGGGAACATAACAGGCCTTGTCCGACACGGCAAACAGATTGACCATAGCTTTGGTGTGGTCGACACACTTTCCGTCAGCTATTCTGGCAATAGAATAATAGGAGTTGAGAAGCTGTCCGAAGTGATGCCAACCGCAAATAGTTTGGGGATAAGGCAAGGAAGTCATGACTTTGCTTATAATGCAGTCAGAGCTATAACTCAAGACGGCACCCGCGGCATAACAGATATTGAATACGATTTGAATGGCAATCCAATTCGGATTCAATTTAATAACGGAGGTGTTACTAAATACCTGTATAGTATTGACGGACAAAAATTACAGACTATTCACCTCAACGCACCACCCAATATCCATGTCGAGTCCGGTTGTAAATTTGATGCAATCGAAGATACTTATCTCCAGGCTGATACCACTACCTATTTTTTCGGTGGCAACTTAATATATAGTGACGGGAAATTTAAACGATATCTTTTTGAGGGTGGGTATATTGATGCCCGATATAGGAATGTTGATGAACCTGAAAGTAATCTAAATTTAATTGAAACGGAAGATCCGGAAGATATCGCACCGCTGTTCCCTAACGGAGAGAACAACTCCGTCATAGAGCCATCAACATCTGCCGATTCTCCCAATATGCCGTCGGGATTAGATTTCCGATTTTATATCAAAGACCATTTGGGCAACAACCGTGAGGTAATCGGGATGGACGGCAAAATAAAACAGCGTACTGATTATTATCCTTTCGGGACTCCGATTCAAGATCTCGGTTTTGGACTGGCACATCAACCCTACGCATACAACGGCAAAGAATTTGATACTACCCACGGTCTCAACACCCATGACTACGGAGCTCGGCAGTATAACACCGCTCTCCCCCGTTGGGACCGAATTGACCCTCTCTGCGAAAAGTATTATCATATCAGCCCGTACGCCTACTGCTTCAACAATCCGGTGAACGCAATTGACCCAGATGGCATGCAAGGAATTGCAATACATGGTACATGGAGTGGTCCGAATACATGGAAAGATCAAAAAGGGATAGAAGACTATCTAAGATCTAAGTTCAATAACACTATATGTTTTTTTGATTTTAAATGGGATGGAGGTAATTATAAAATATTAAGAACTTTAGCTGCTGAAAAGTTAGTACATCAGATTAAAATGCGCTATCGAGATGGACTATCAATCGAAGAACCAATTACATTAGTTGGGCATAGTCACGGTGGTAATGTTGCAATTGAGGCAATTAACAAAATAGTAGAAATGGATGAATTTAAAAATATTCGAATAAATTTAGTTACAATAAATACTCCCGTTCGGGATGACTATCAGCTTACAGAAAGTGCAAGAGAAAGAGGATCACACTATAATATATATGACTCAAAAGATCCTGTTCAAACAAAGGGTGGAAACTCATGGTTTACCTTTCCTGCTAAACCATCAAAAGTTAAGTTAACTGGTGAATACGGGAATGCTCGTCGAGAATTCGACAAAGGCGCAACTAATATCCGAGTGAATAATCCACAGGGAATCTTGGGCGATTTTCACAATTCTCACAATAGAACAAACGATTGGATAAATAGAAAGAAAGAACAGGCGATAGATTCAACGAAATTTTGAATTGAGGTTGTTCATGATTCGCAAATAAGTTTAAACAACTTCATAATACAATTGATCATCATGAATTACTTATATAAAATAAAAAAATATTCAGAGTCCTTTTGAAATTGACTTATTTGATTTTATTATTTTTATCCATAGGATGTAACAAAAGCATTCTATGCACATCAAACGGACCACAAACTGATATGCTCACTTTAGAGAATGATAAGAAATACTTTATTGCAAATTTTTTGGATATAATTGAAAATGGACGTTTGAGAAGATTGGCAAACAGGGAAGCTGAGATTGACCCAATCACAGAATATTACAAGTCTTTTTATACAAGAAAATCTATTGTAGATGAAAACCTCATAGTTTCACCTAATGAAGTGACAACATACTTAGAAGCTAAAGTTGATACAATCTTATATAGTAATGACAGACAATATTGCTTAGCTTTATTGTTGATTAAATGCAATTATCGTCTATACGATGGAATAAAGCCAACATTCTCTCCTGTATATAAAGGAGTTGTACAATATGGTCACAGAACAAATGTTGATACTGTCTTCTCTATCTTTCCAGTAAAATACGGAATATTAATTTATGATTATGATAAAAAGAGAGCTATAAAAGTCCAGAGAGATTATTACTTAGAACAGAAGGATATGTTA
>QLIP01068766.1_pt1 | contig 20490 bp, 16 predicted proteins | sample 1769771 | NCBI WGS metagenome assembly QLIP01 (sample SAMN09428762, study PRJNA476227) | Gut metagenome, whole genome shotgun sequencing project. | isolation source: cecum | host: Rhizomys sinensis | place: China: Jinsha town of Minqing, Fujian Province | collected 2013-09-23
ACAAACAAGGTCGAATCATTCGATCCGACCTTGCTATTAAATATCTTTTTAATATTTTGACAATATTTCTAAGCAATAATTACTTCTTAATACCGTCTCGTTGCAACAAGGCGTCGACTGTCGGTTTCTTGCCTCTGAACTCGATATACAGTTCCATCGGATCTACCGTATCGCCCGACTGTAACATCTTGCGATATTTCGCAGCGGTCTTTTTATTGAAGATTCCGTTCTCTTTGAATGCGGCAAACGCATCGGCATCAAGATATTCAGCCCATTTGTAACCATAATAACCTGATGCATATCCGCCCGAGAAGATATGTCCGAACGACGGTGACATCAGACATCCCTCAACATGCTCGTAAGCACGAACAGGATCCTGTGCATTTTTCTCAAACGCCTCAAGATTGGCCGACGCACGCATAGGCTCCTCGAGCATGTGGAATGCCATATCAAGATAACCAAAGCTCAACTGACGCATACATGCATATGCTGCACCATACTGCGAAGCCTTAACAAACTTATCAAGCAGATCCTTCGGCATCTTCTTGCCTGTCTTATAATGACGTGCAAAGCCATCCAGGAATTCTTTCTCTGTCAAATAATTCTCATTGAACTGCGAGAACAATTCCACAAAGTCGTGAACCACATTTGTTCCGCTCACAGAAGCATACTTTGCTTCCGACGACAGTCCATGCAATGCATGTCCAAACTCATGAAGGAAGGTCTCAACCTCATCGGGCGTCAACAACACTGCCTCATTACCTACCGGCTTCGAGAAGTTGCAGACAATCGATATCAACGGTATGTTCTTGGTGCCGTCATCATTCTTTGTCTCTCCGCGGAACTCAGTCATCCATGCACCGGGACTCTTGCCGGCACGATAGAAGAAGTCGGCATAGAGAATACCCAATAATTTTCCTTCCGGACCGTACACCTCGTATATCTTCACATCCGGATGATATTTATCTATCTCCTTGTTCTCCTTAAATTTATATCCGAACAATTTAGTCGCCAAGCCAAATACACCGTCAATTGTGTTGTTCAACTCAAAATAAGGCTTCATATCCTCGTCGTTGAACGAATAACGTGCATTCTTCAGCTTATTCGACCAGTACGAATGATCCCAAGCTTCGAGTTTGAAATCCTCGCCTTCCGTTTCTCGGGCATACTTCTCAAGCTCAGCCAATTCGTTTTTCATAGGCTCGGTATAGGCATCCTTCAGACTACCCAAAAATTCCATTACGCCTTCGGGAGTCTTAGCCATAGTAGTCTCCAAACGATACTCCGAATAGTTCTTATGACCCATCAACCGCGCCAACTCCAATCTTGCATTTGCAATATCGCGAAGAATTGCCGTGTTGTCGTACGCACCCGAGCTGTTGCGTGTGTTATATAGCTTGTAAAGCTTCTTGCGCAACTCACGATTCTCGGCATACTGCATGAAGGGAATGTAAGAGGGTGCATAGATTGTTACCAAATACAGCGACTCGTCATCCGCCTTACCCTCTTCGGCAAGTTGCTCTTTCGCTGCCTCTCGATATGAATTCTTGATTGACTCCGGAATTCCTGCCAAGTCAGCCTCCTTTAGCCACATGCGGCGTGCAGGATCTTTCATGCCGTTCGATATATTCTGAGCGTATTTTACGCCAAGGTCTGACAGTTCGGCATCAAGCTTACGGAATTTCTCTCTGTCTTTACCGGTCAGATTCGCACCCGAACGCACAAAGCCATCATATGTCTTATTGATGAGTCGGATATCTTCGGGAGTCAACGACGTATCCTTATCCTTATTGTCATATACCGCCTTTACACGTGCAAAGAGCTTCTCATTTAGCATGATATTGGCTGAATGCTCCGAAAGTGCCGGCGTAACTTTTGCCATAACAGCCATAATTTCCGGATTTCCTGAGGCATGCTCAAGGTTGCTCAACGCCAACACCGAACGATTCAGCAACTCTCCACTGCGATCCAACGCCACGATAGTATTCTCGAACGTCGGAACACTGCGCTGTTTTACTATTGCTGATATCTCCTCGTTTTGACGCTTGATTCCCTCCATCACACCCTCTTCAAACTGAGAAGGTGTAATTTTTGACAACGGCATTGTGCCGTAGGGAAGATTACTCTCGCTCAGCAACGGATTCACGCCCGAGCCTGATGCCTCAGATGCGAATGTCACCATCGTCAGCGCTGCCAACGAACTTACAAATAGATTCTTCATTTTCATTCTGTATCTAACTTCTTTAATTTTCTTATTGAAGTTGTTTAAACAACTTATTTTGCTTCGGCCTCTCCTCGCATCTCAACGAACACTACATTCTTGGTCAAGTCGAGTCCCTTCATAAATTTATTGAATTCCTTAAGCGTGATACCCTTTATGGTTTCCATACGCCCGTTTACAGTCTCCAATCCACGCTCCTTATTGAAAATACCATCAACCCAATATCCATTGGTACGTTCCGTATTTTCGAGCTGCTTTATCATCGCCTCTTTTACTTTATTGAAGTGAACCTCCTTGGCGCCTTTGTTAATCAACTGATTCAACTCCTTAGTCGCACGTTCATTCAATCCATCAACCTGGTCGAGCGATGTATCATAAAGATAGATGATGCTCCACTGATTTGTAACGGGACTCAACGAAGCTGCAACACCAGCTCCGTAGGTGCCGCCCTCCTCTTCACGCAAGGTTTCAGTATAAATGATCTCCAAAATATCACCCAACATCTTAAACTTAATATCATTTGCCTGCGTGAAAGGATAATTGTCGCCACTTATTGTGCTACGAACCTTAACTACGGGTGTACTCATCTTCTGCGTAAACTTATCCGTAACTTTTCCTTTAACAATCTTCACTGCCTCGGGATACTTCACGCCCTTCTTCACACCCTGCGCCGGTAGCGTTGCAATATATTGCTCCATCAAGGGGATAAAAGTCTTCTCATCGATATTACCCACAAAGATAAAGGTATACTCAGCGGCATTCGAAAGCATCTTTTTCAATTCAGCCAAGGTTCGATCGTAATCGGCTTGCTCCAACATCTCCATCGTTATATTGTTCTGAAGCGGGTTATCGCCATAACGAGCCTTTAGTTCGTGACTTGCAAAGATATAGTCAGGATTCTTTGCCGCATTCTGCAAACTCACCTTATTGCGATCAATCACCGTATTGAACGACTCAGCATCCGGATTCAAATCAACAAAAGTTGAATATAACATCTCCATAAATGTCGGAAGATCCTTCACGGTCGACTGTCCTTCAAGTAGGTCGTTTGCGCCTCCAATTCGCATATCTAAAGATATGTTCTTGCCGGCAAGATATTTACTCAATTTAACCTTATCGAACGTTCCGTGTTTCGACACAGATGCCGCTAACGGAATGAGACGGGCCACCATCGCATCCTTTTCTGAGAACATACGCAGACCTCCCTTACGATATGCCTGCATCACTATCTCGTCGGCTTTGAAATCCGTCGGCTTGACAATTACTCTAACTCCATTCGAAAGCGTATAGACAGTAGAGCCATACTCACCCGCCTTCTGATTAACAATCTTTCCGGCTTGTGGCAGGTTTGCCACTATCGGGCCCTCAATAACCTCATCAACATATGCTTCATACTGAGCGTTAAGGGCATTCTCTATAATCGGGAGCATCTCCTCCTTTGCAACGGCAACTGTGTTCTCATGTCGCGGTTGTGATACCACAACCACCTTATTTGAGGCATCTTTAGTCATCTCCTTTGCAAGTTCCGTGCAGAATGCATTTACCACTTCAACAGGAATATTCGGTAGCAACTGCGACATCATCTGAAACTCAGCCTCAATGCCCATTGCAGGTTGATTATCAACAAAATATCTAATCAACTCCTCTGCATACGTAGAATTTTCAGTCTTCTCGCGCTCGTTGTATGCCCTCTCGAGCATCGACATTATGTCGGTGCTTACACGGCCATACTCAGTCGGAGTAAAACCGGTCTTCAACGCGCGCATCACAATCGCCATTACCTCATTGGCTGCTGCCTTGATATCACTCTTCGCAATAACTCTCACATTCAGCGCGCCCATCGTCTTCGAAATCCAGTAATCCTCAATTCCAACAGATGCCGCAGCAAACTTACAATCAGGTTTCTGCGCTGCCTCATTCAATCTTATATTAAGCATGGTCGATATCACGCGCGGAAGCAATGTCTCCATCACAAAGCCATTCACCGTGTTACGTGTCTCCAAAGGCATCTTCTCCACTTTGAATGCGAAGTCCATTCGAGCCACCTGCAGTTCCGGATCGTCATAATACACATAGATTGTCTCAGCATTGTCACTTACTTGGGGATAGCTACGTGGCTCAGCATTCGCGGGCATCGGGATGGTTGAGAAGAGCTCCTTTACTTTCGCCTCCATCTCGTTGGCATCAAAATCACCCACAATTACTATTCCCTGCTGATCCGGACGATACCATCGCTTGTAATATGCACGCAGAGCCGACGGCTTGAAGTTCTTCACCACCTCCATCTTTCCGATGGGAAGCTGACAATACTGATACTCCTTATATAGTTGCGGCAATATTGTCTCATACATTCTATATTGAGCGTTGCCGCAACGTGAACGCCATTCATTCTCGATTACGCCACGCTCGGCCTCTATCTCCTTATCTTCGAGCGCTATGGCACAACTCCAATCGTGAAGCGCAAGAAGCACACTGTCTATCAACTCCTTGTCTGAAGTCGACACGTTATTGATATTGTATACCGTTTCATCTGGCTTGGTATAGGCGTTGATATCTTCGCCGAATCGAATACCTTTCGACTGAAGATAGTTTAACAGGTTCTTTCCTGGAAAGTGCTGTGTGCCGTTAAACGCCATATGCTCCAAAAAGTGAGCCAAGCCTAATTGATCGGCTGTTTCAAGTGTCGATCCCACTTTCTGAGCAATATAAAAGTTTGCACGTCCCTTGGGCTCAGAGTTATGCATTATATAATACTGCATACCATTGGCAAGTGTTCCCGATTTTACATTCGGATTCAATGGCAACTCATAATTAGGCTGGGCCATAGCAGTGTGTGCCATAACCACGGTCATGACACACGCTACTATCCCACTAAATCTTCTTTTCATATCCAAGTTGTTTATTGTTGTTTATGCAAAACGGAAAGACTACTTTCTAAATGCGATATGGCTTATGAAGCGCCGAGGTGTGATAACAAAGTCCATCTTTACGTCATGCTCCTCTGTCGGAATCTCATCAAGAAGCTGGAAGTCATATCCTACACCAATCTTCAGCGCCTTCGTTGTGGCAAGGAGCCGATCATAGAAGCCCTTTCCTCTTCCCAGCCTATTACGATTCTTGTCATATGCAACACCCGGCACCACAATCAAGTCTATCTCCTCAGGCGAAACTACGTTATCACCCGTAGGCTCCTCGATATAGAACGAGCCTAACTCTAACCGACTTTCGTCATATGGCAATATCTCCAGATTCACACCATTCACCCGCGGAAGGAAAAAGTGCTTCACACCATTCCACTTCTTTAAAAATTGTTGAGTGGGCAACTCATCGGGCAATGAATGATAAATCAATATATTATCCGAGACCATAAATCCTGCCGTATGCTCCAACAATGAGAATACTCGCTCGGCTGCTTCCATGCGCTCTTGTTCAAGCAACATCGAGCGCATGGACTTAATCTTCCTTCTTATCTCCCTTTTATCCATCACGTTTGGGTCTTATTTTTTCTTTACCACCGATTTGCGTATACTAACCGGCGACTTTCCTCTCTCAAGCGAGTTGACTGCCTCCTGAACCACCTTATCATTCTGATTCAACACCTGTATAAAGGCATCATAACCGATAAGATTGCGGGCAATCACCCCCTTTATCTGATTTAACAAAATATCTCGCGAACGGTTTATATAATACCATCTTGCGGGCAATCCATTTTGCGATGCATAGTTAGCAAAGCTGGTCAATAACGTATTGTCGCGGGGCATTATGCGCATCAACGTTTCAATATTTCGTTTGCCATTCATCATAGGGCGATATCGTTCGGCAAAATCATCAGCAAAACGCTGAATAATACCTTTATTCACCGCTTCTGCATAATACGATGTATAACCCGTTGTATCCTCCGGCACGAAGATATCGGGCATAATTCCGCCACCGCCATACACAGTTCTTCCGTTTACCGTCTTGAATATCTTGCTCTTATCGAACTTGATTGAGTCTTGCGAGAAGAATTCTCCATGCGAATAGCGATCCAATATGTCGTAACTGTACTTACCGTCGCGTCCACGCTGATACTCCTTTTGGATTGAACGTCCCGACGGTGTATAATAACGTGCCACGGTGAGTCGCAATTGACTGCTATCGGGCAACATTATCGGATTCTGAACCAATCCCTTACCAAACGTGCGACGTCCAACTACAAGACCTCGGTCGTTATCCTGTATCGCACCGGCAAAGATCTCTGACGACGATGCCGAAAATTCATTCGTCAATACTACAATCTCCGAATTCTGGAACTGACCGCTGCCATCGCTCGCTGCCATTATCTCATTCTCCGGACGGCGTCCCTTCGAATAAACTATCGTACGTCCCTTAGGCAAAAATTCATTCGCCATCAATATCGGCTGATCCATGTAACCTCCGGCATTGCCACGAAGGTCGATCACAAATTTCTTTGCTCCCTGCTTCGACAATTCCATCAAGCCATCCATGAATTCCTTATACGTATTGCGCGTAAATTTATTGACACGCATATAACCGATTTCGTTTGTTATCTTATACTTCGTATCGACACTGAACTGAGGAATCTGATCGCGTACCACCTCGAACGTCAACGGCTTTTTGCTGCCACGACGTTTCACGGTTAACTTCACTTTTGTACCCTCTTTGCCTCGGAGCGTCTTAAACACATCATCGGTCGTAATACTTGCTCCCGACAGTTTTTTGCCGTTAGCCTCCAATATCATATCGCCGGGCTGCACTCCAACCATCTCTGCCGGACCGCCAGCCACAACCTCCAATACCTTTACCGTATCCGATAAAACCTGGAACGACACACCAACGCCACCGAACGAACCCTCAAGCTCCTCGGTGCTGGCCGTGAAGTCGGTCTTCGGCAGATAATCGGAGTGCGGATCTAACGAAGTCATCAAATCGGGCAACATCGTCTCCATTAGGCTGTCAACATTCACTCGATCCACATACTGATCTTTTATCAATCCAAGTATGGTCTGCAATTTCGCCTGTTCGGGCGAAATTGTCCGCGTACTTGCATATTTCTCTATAAATATTCCGGCTATGACGCCTAATGCCAACATAACAGGCATCAGAACATAACCTATATTTCTCTTCTTATTTTTCGTCATTTTCGTCTGGTATATGCACTACTTCTATTCCTGCCTGACGCAATAAATCGAGACCGTCCGATATTCTGTACATCTCTGAAAATACCACTCGCTTGATGCCTGCCTGTATTATCAGTTTCGAACATTCTACACAGGGACTCGCCGTAACATACAACGTACTTCCCTCGCTCGAATTATTACTGCGCGCCACCTTGGTTATTGCATTTGCTTCGGCATGCAAAACATAGGGGAACGTTACGCCATCCGGTGTTTCACATACGTTTTCGAACCCTGCTGGTGTTCCGTTATAACCATCCGAGATAATCATCTTCTCCTTCACCAGCAAAGCGCCTACTTTGCGACGCACGCAATATGAATTCTCGCTCCAGATCCGCGCCATCCGTAGATAGCGCTGATCCAGTTTGAGCTGTTTGTTATTATCAAAGGTCATTGTTCTCCATCAAAAAACGTTCTGCATCTATTGCTGCACGACATCCTGTGCCCGCTGCGCTCACAGCCTGACGATAAATGGGATCCGCACAATCTCCGGCAGCAAATACCCCGGCTACGCTGGTGCGCGTCGTCGGACTTTCAACCACAACATATCCCTCCTCATCAAGCGCAATCTGACCGCGGAAAATATCTGTATTCGGCTTGTGACCAATACCCAGGAAGAAACCATCGATTGGCAAGTCAAAATGTTCCTCCTCCGGAGTGCCAAGGTTACGCACTATTTTTGCGCCTTCAACACCATCTTCGCCATATAAGCCTTCGGTATTGCACTTATAAAGTATCTCGATATTTTCGCGCTCCTCAACACGCTTCTTCATAATATCTGAAGCTCGCAGATAATCCTTACGCACAATCATATATACCTTTTTACATAGCGTTGAAAGATACATTGCCTCCTCACAGGCTGTGTCACCGCCACCTACAACAGCAACGTCGCGTTTTCTGTAGAAAAAGCCATCGCAGGTTGCACACGCACTCACGCCCAATCCTCGATATTTCTCCTCATCGGGCAAGCCTAAATATTTGGCCGACGCACCGGTGCTGATAATCACACTTTCAGCAATGATCTCATCGCCGCGGTCATCAACACAACGGAACGGACGACTGCTAAAATCTACCTCTGTGATAAGTCGTGACACAACCTCTGCTCCGAATCTTTCTGCCTGTTCGCGCAACTGCTGCATCATCTCCTGTCCCTGTATTCCTCCAGGATAGCCAGGAAAATTCTCTATATCTGTTGTTTGAGTCAACTGACCTCCTGGTTGATCGCCCTCAAACACTACCGGCTTTAAATTTGCACGCGACGCATAAATTGCTGCCGTATATCCAGCAGGACCTGAACCCAAAATCAGTACTCTTACTTCTCTCTTAGCCATAATATTTTGTTTTTCAATGTTTTATTTAATTCAATTTAATATCTTATTTGCTTTTACGGACCCCTAAATAAAGTTCCATATATACGAATCATCGTAAATCAACTACCGGCACGCCTGCATAACGCTGTTTAGGATAAACAAATTCAGACGCCGACAGTTTCTGTCCGCTTCTCAATCCAATCAAAACAACCGTGCTTTTCTGATTGTCTTGAAGCGTGATATCCAATCGCTCCGGCGCATAGCTAGTACCGTTCACTGTCACAATAACTTGTTTTGCCGGAGCGCTCTTGCTCTTCGCTGTCATGATTACAACCTCTTTCCCTTTCACCTTTTTGGGCGACATCTTCAAATTGAAAAGTTTGTCGTAACCTCCAATATAATTCATCGGATTGCTCTCAAGAATCTCTGACGCAGTGGGTTTCATCAAAGTTGTCTCTTTCGACGCCGGATTATATACCCACATCGATTTGCCGTCATACCACGTACTGCCATATCCGTTTGTGATATTTACAAATTTCGAGCCTGACACCTTCATCGTTCCGCTAACGGTTCGCCCACCATATGTTGCCTTATAGCTACAAGTGGTGCCTGCCCCTGTCATGACGCGCGATGCCGCACGTTTCAATACCTCCTGAGGCGTTGCTGCCGTGGCCGATAACGACATCACTATAAACGCAAAAATTGCAACCACTTTCGTGATGCAATCCAAGCGCGATTTTATCAATCCGTTTCTCATCTTTATCTCATTTTAATAACTGTCCTTAATAACTGTTCAATATTGACTCCAATCCAACTTGATCAACCAACACCGCACGCGGCTTGCCCCCTTGCGATGGACCTACGATACCTGCCGCTTCAAGCTGATCCATTATCTTGCCGGCTCTGTTATAACCTATTGAAAATACTCGTTGCAGTGATGAAGTCGATGCCGTTCCAGATTGTACAACACGGCGTGCAGATTCTTCAAACAATTGGTCGCGTTCACCAAAATTTGCTCCGGCAATTCCGCCCTCCTCACCTTTGCTTATCTGCGGCTCGGGCAATAAATAGGGTCCAGGGGCATATGGTTGTTTCGATACATAATCTACGATACTCTCAACCTCGGGCGTATCGATAAACGCACACTGCACTCGCACCATCTCCGAGTTGTTGAATATCAACATATCTCCACGTCCTATCAACTGCTGCGCTCCGGGTGTATCCAAAATTGTTTTCGAATCCACGCCCGATGTTACCTTAAACGCAATTCGCGCTGGGAAGTTTGCCTTAATCAAACCGGTAATTACGTTTACCGACGGACGCTGAGTCGCAATAATCACATGCATACCCACCGCACGTGCTTTCTGAGCCAATCGTGCAATCGGAACCTCTACATTCTTGCCCGAAGTCATAATCAAGTCGGCAAACTCGTCGACAATTATCACTATATAGGGCAAAAATCTATGTCCATCGGCCGGATTCAATGCTCCGCGTCGTGCCTTTTCGTTGTATTCCTCCAACTTTCGCGATCCTACCTTCTTCAGCAAAGCATAGCGCTGTTCCATCTCTTCAACCAACGAACTCAATGTCATCTCCACCTTGTCCATATTCGTGATGACAGGCTCGTCGCTTCCCTCCTCCTCAGGAATCACCGCCATATAGTGATTCTTGAGTTTATTATAAAGCGCAAATTCAACCTGTTTCGGGTCGATGAGAACAAACTTTAGCTCTGAAGGCGACTTGCTGTATAGCAACGATGCAACGATTGCATTCAAACCAACAGACTTACCTTGTCCTGTTGCACCCGCAACCAACAAGTGAGGCATCTTGCACAGGTCGGTCATATAGACCTCGTTCGAGATAGTCGATCCCAATGCAACCGGAAGATTATACTTCGTCTCTTGGAATTTCTGCGAACGTATCACGGTGCGCATCGATACCGTCTGCGGATTCTGGTTCGGAACCTCTATACCAACAGTGCCTTTGCCGGGTATCGGAGCAATGATACGAACTCCCGACGCCGACAAACGCATCGCTATATCATCTGCCAATCCCTTGATACGAGCAATCTTAACTCCAGTATCAGGCACAATCTCATAAAGCGTCACTGTCGGTCCGGCTGTTGCCGATATATGACTGATGGGTATCTTGAAATCCAACAATGTCTTGCGAATCAAATCCTGATTCGCTGCCTGCTCATTCGGGTCTACAATCACACTGTTCGTGCCTGGACGCAACAATTCAGTTGGCGGAAATTGATATTTATGTGCATTATCGAATTCTGTCTTTGAGCGAAAATGTTGCTTATCCGCCTCCTCTATCTGCTTTACTGTAACGACCATTACATCCTCTTCGGCCTCGGTTTTCGTGTTCTCTTCAGCCACTTCCAATTCGGGTTCCGGTTCAGTCTTTTTAGCCTTCACCTCAACATTATCGAACACCTCATCCTCCTGTTGAAGCTGCTCCTCGTCCGAAGGCAACACCGGATCCTCCATATCATACAATGATTGTTCGGGGTTGAAGGCCATTGATTCCACTTCGGTTTGCGTCTGCTCTTGGAACGCCGACATGTCGGCCGATTCACCTGCACGAATGTCATCCATACGCTCCTCTTTCTGCATCCGCTCAATCTCTGCTTCGCGTGCAATCTCCGCCTCGCGCTCCTCCGCAAGTTGGCGTCGATGTTCGTCGCGTGCCTTTTTCTTGCGCATTATCCATTTAATCAAGTCTCGCAAACAGATCATCACGAACAGAGTAATCATGAACACGCATAGCAACACTGCGCCAATCCACCCCACAAAGTGAATAATAAATTCGTTCACATAGCGTCCATGATATCCTCCCCAATTCACTGCCGAATGCACACCGATCGTCGACAAACCAACTATCAGCGACACAGTTATCAGCGCCACAAGACATTTTATGGTCAGATTTACACTCTTGAATCGAGGCTTTCCAACCAACATCTTCAGACACATTGCGCCCAGCCACAATATTATCACAAACGAACCCAATCCGAAACATTCGTTGATTAAAAATTCCGATAATCGGGCGCCGCCTTCACCGCCCTGATTCTCTACAGGTGCAGCCGTACCGATAGCGTGGCTATTTATATTTGACTGATCTTGAATGCATGCCGAAAAATAGGACAGAAATGACACCAACAGATAAATCGAAAGGCATCCCAACAAGGTGCCCCAAACTACGCGCACCAACGGACTCTGTATTATCTTTTTAAATTCGCCAAGGTAGTCGGTCTTCTCTACTTTTTCGACCGTCTTGGACGCTTTGCCTCGACTCTTGTCGCGTGTCGCGCCCCCCGCTCTGCCCTCTCGGACCTTGCGTGCTTCGCGACGCGGCTTCCCGGCGTCACTGCCCGTTCCTGTCAATACTGGTATTTCATCCCCATAGTTAATCTCTGGGGTGTAGTTATTATAGTTGTCCATCTATATCTTGCTCGTTATAGTCCCGTTGTACTCCCATTTTTTTGAAGTTCATACAACTTCTTTGCAAATTTAGTCAAAAATCCTCAATTATACGCAGTTTTTTGATTCAATATTTTCGTTAGCGGGAGCATTATTTTTTTTGACTACAACTCTTTTTTTCTTCATTCCACAACCCAGTGGAGCGTATCTTGTTCTACGTGTGGATGTTCTATCTCCACCTCAACTACCTTCTCATTTTTTTCGGTCGTTGTCGAATCTTTTTTCTCTTTCTTCTTTGTTGTCAGTCCTGGTTCCTCTACACTGCCTCCGGTCGGAATCCATGGGATATGTTTCCCTATCTCGGCATTCGATGCAATATCTCGGCTGCCGGGTACAATAATTACCGGCATGCCGGGTTCTACCATTTCTACCAACTCCAATATATTCTCATTCTTCAGGCGAATACATCCATGGCTGGCTCGCGCCCCTATCGACCACGGCGCACATGTGCCATGAATGCCTATCTGACTCGTGCCAGGTATCCGAATTCTTATAAAACGTGGTCCAAACTGTCCTTTTTTATCCGACGTCTTGCCGTTATCGTCCGTGTATAGCCATTCGGTACTGTCATATATCCCTTGAACCGAAAAATATCCCTCCGGAGTTCGACTATCAGCCTTCTCGCGCTTCGTGCCATAATTCTTGCCGCACGCCATTCCATAGCTCCGCTCCAATCTGCCATATTTATCAAACAGTAAAACCTTCATTCTACTCTTGTCAACTACTATGAAACGTTCGTATGCGTTATTCAATAGGTTCTCGGCATATTGTAGCGACTTCTTTGCCACTGCCGGTATTATACCCTGTTCATATTTATCCCATTCGCCGGTGGCCATCATTGCCTCTATTGCACTGCTGGGATCGTCGTCATCGAGCTCAATTCGCGTAACCCGGTGATGATCGGCTGTTGTATCCAACGCTGACGAATCCATCGTTGCCGACGATACACTGTCGTCCGAGGCATCGTCCGATTGCCTTGCGCGACCACACCCCACAACTCCCAGCACGAATGCCAACAAAACTATGGTTATACAATTATATATACTACAAACTCTCACTTTATCTTGATTTTAGGGCGTTAAATTGAACAGACAAAATTAATACTTTTTACGAAAGTTACAAAAAAATTTTAACATATTGAATCATAAATTCAGCGCATTCATTTTTCATATTGAATATTTTTTAGTAATTTCGCATTCTAATGAACATTCGAAGATACATAGGGCTAGCCTTGATTGCGCTGGCATGGCTTTGGCTCGCATGGTCATTGCTGAGCATAGATGGTGTGAATCTGAAGAATCTACTCATCTGTGCAATGACTGCTATTATCGTTTTTGTTCCTTTATATAAGAAGTATACTGGCAACAACAATCAAAATCGCGCGTAATGAGTCAATCTAATATTACATATCAACCCACCAATATTAACCTTTTGAACCAAATCGCCTCTCCCGACGATTTGCGAAAACTCAATCCCGAAGATCTCCCGACAGTTTGCTCCGAAATTCGTGAGTTCCTTATTGAACATCTTTCGCAAAACCCCGGTCATTTCGGTTCAAGCATGGGGGCCGTCGATATTATCGTCGCTCTCCATTATGTCTTTAACACACCCAAAGATAGAATTGTTTGGGATGTGGGACATCAAGCTTACGCTCATAAAATCCTAACCGGACGTCGCGATGCTTTCAAATCGCAACGCACCGAAGGCGGTATCAGCGGATTCCCAATCCCCTCCGAAAGCAACTACGATACTTTCGTTTGTGGGCATGCCGGAAATTCAATTTCTGCTGCTTTAGGCATGGCCATCGCCGATCAAAACACTCCGGGCGAGGAGAATCGTCATACAATCGCCGTCATTGGCGATGCCTCCATTAGTAGCGGTTTGGCGCTCGAAGGTCTTAACAACGCCTCCAATAATCCAAACAATCTCATCATTATCCTTAACGATAATGACATGGCCATCGACGACAACGTCGGTGCGCTGCATCATTACCTCTCCAACCTTACCACCTCTGCCAGATACAACCGTGTCCGCTACTGGTTTTATCGTGTTTTTAGAAAATTCGGACTTATCAACGACCAGCGAAAAGGTATTCTGCTCCGTTTCAGCAATGCTCTTAAGTCACTGATTTCGGCACAGCAAAACATTTTCGATGGCCTCAATATCCGCTATTTCGGTCCGTTTAACGGCAACGACGTTTCGAAAGTCGTACAGGTCTTGAACGATATCAAAGATATGAAAGGACCTCGAATCATTCACTTGCAAACGGTTAAAGGCAAAGGTTATAAAGCCGCCGAAGAGAATCCCGGCGCTTGGCATGCCCCCGGTAATTTCGATCCGGAAACGGGCGAAAAGATTGTCGGTGCAACAAAAATACCCCTTTGGCAAGAGGTGTTCGGTAATTCTCTTGTCGAAATGGCTAACCAAAATGAGAAGATTGTCGGCATTACGGCCGCCATGCTCTCAGGCACATCTATGTCGAAGATGATGAATGCCTTCCCCAAACGCACATTCGACGTTGGAATCTCAGAAGGGCACGCCGTTACATTTGCCGGCGGACTGGCCGCGGCCGGCAAAAAACCTTTCGTGGCAATCTACAGTTCTTTCCTGCAACGCGCCTACGACAATATCATTCATGATGTTGCTATTCAAGGACTTCCGGTAACTTTCTGTATCGATCGTGCCGGCGTGGTTGGCGAAGACGGCGTCACGCACCATGGTCTCTTCGACATGGCCTATCTGCGTCCAATTCCGCAGTTAAGCATTGCCTCTCCGCTTAATGCCGCTCAATTCCGCAATCTTCTTAAAACTGCCGTGCAATTCGATGGTCCGTTGGCCATCAGATATCCGCGCGGCAAAACTATTGGCAATTTCGACACCCCGATGTCGACTCTTCAAATCGGTAAGGGTGAAAACATCTTCACCGCACCCAATGCTCGCATTGCTATTCTTACCATCGGTCCCATCGGTAACGATGCTGTCAATGCTGCTACGACTCTTGCTGAACAAGGCATCAATGCCGACGTTTATAATATGATATGGCTCAAACCTATCGACGAGGAGATCTTAAATACGGTCGCCAATAAATATGACGCTATCGTAACTGTCGAAGATGGTACAATCGAAGGCGGTTTCGGCTCTGCCGTTATCGAATGGCTCAAAGATAACGGCTTCCAAACACCCGTTACCCGACTCGGTGTGCCCGGAACTTGGGTCACTCACGCACCCGTAGATCGTCTACACCATATCTATGGCTACGATTCTAAAGGAATTGCTAATACAGTTTCAAACCTGGCTCTTAATTTAAACAACTTCAATAAACACTGACATGAAAATTGTTATCGCTGGCGCTGGCGAAGTGGGCACACACCTCGCCAAGATGTTATCGAACGAAGACCAAGATATCGTCTTGATTGATAGCGATCAAAATCGATTGGATATCATCGATTCTAATTATAATCTGATGACTTGGAACGGCTCCACTTCATCGTTCGACTCTCTGCGCAGCGTAGGTATCTCTAAAGCCGACCTTTACATCGCCGTTACACCTTATGAAACTCGCAACATCTCAAGCTGCGCCATCGCAAAACGTCTCGGCGCTAAAAAGACTGTTGCCCGTATCGATAACGGCGAATTCCTCCTTCCCGAAAACGGAAAAGTTCTGAAAGAGATTGGTGTTGATTGCCTCATCTATCCCGAAAACCTCGCAGCTCAAGAAATTGCTGTATCGCTTTATCATAACTGGGCTCGATATTGGGGCGAACTTCACGATGGAAAACTTCTCATGATCGGTGTCAAACTCAACAGCAATTCTCCGCTGATTGATTGCAAGCTTCGCGACCTTCCGGTGCAAACCCATAATTTCCACGTTGCTGCCATCAAACGTAACAATGAAACCATCATCCCTCATGGTAACGATGCCCTGATGCGCGACGATATCGTGTATTTCATCACAACTCCCCCCTTCATTAATGAGGTCAGAGAGATTTGCGGCAAGAAAAAACGCATCGTCAAGAAAGCGATGATTATGGGTGGCACTAAAATCGTGCGTCGATTTGCAAAACTTTATTGCGACGATTTCCATCTCAAAATTATTGATTCCGACCGCGAAAATTGCGAATACATGGCACAACTGTTGCCTAAGTGCGAAATAGTTTGTGGCGACGCCCTCGATATCGAAGTACTCCGCGAAAACAATATCTACCAATATGACGCCTTCCTGGCGCTGACAGATTCATCTGAAACAAATATCCTCTCTTGTCTGACAGCTAAAGAGTTCGGTGTTGCAAAAACGGTTGCAGACGTCGAAAATCTCCAATTCGTAAGCCAGGCAGAGAACCTGAACATCGGCACAATCATCAACAAAAAGCTTTTCGCTTCAAGCCATATATTCAAAATTCTGCTAAACGCCGACGAAAGCAACTCCAAATTCCTGGCTCTTGCCGATGCCGAAGTTGCTGAAATCTATGTCAAACCAAATGCGAAAATCACCAAAGACCAAGTTAAAAATCTTAAACTCCCATTCGGCATGACGCTTGCCGCACTGGCTCGCAATGATGAAGTATACCTGGTCAATGGTAACACACAAATCCAAGCCGGCGATTATGTGGTCGTTTTCTCATTAATGGGTACTCTACAAAAAATTGAAAAGTGGTTTAACTAATCATTGCAATGATTGCATATAAAAGAAAAAAAGGATATATCAATTTCCTTATGCTAATGCGAGTCATCGGATATCTTCTTTCGATTGAATCGCTATTTATGCTTGTGCCACTCGCTGCCGCGTTAATTTTTCAGGAAACCACCATTTGGCGCTACGTGGCGGCAATCGTCATCACTGGTGTTTCAGGGTTCGGAATGACTCTACTCCGACCCAAATCGCGCGACATGGGTAAACGTGAAGCCATCGTTCTCACCGGCATGACTTGGATCATTCTGTCTCTCTTCGGAATGCTTCCTTTCCTGCTCTGCAAAACCCACACATCGGTCACTGACGCCTTCTTTGAAACAATGTCCGGATTCACCACCACCGGTGCATCGGTCCTCAATTCGCTCACAAACGTTCCCCGATCAATCCTGCTATGGCGTTGCGTCGTGCAGTGGATAGGCGGACTCGGTATCATCCTATTCACACTGGCCGTTGTGCCAATGCTAAACTACTCAGGCGGTATGCAGCTCTTCAACGCCGAAGTCACTGGCATCACGCACGACAAACTCCGTCCTCGTGTAAGCTACACAGCCAAAGGCCTTTGGGGTGTATATATAGTCCTTACAGGCATTCTGATATTCTTACTCTTATTCTCAGAAATGGATATTTTCGATGCCATCTGCTATGGACTCTCAACCATGTCGACCGGGGGCTTCGCAACATCCGACCTCAGCCTCCAGGCCTGGGATAGCATGTACATCAAAATACTGCTCTGCATCTTCATGCTGATTGGCGGAATCAACTTCTCGCTCATCTACAACCTACTCAAAGGACAAGTACGAAGCTTCTTCACCAACGACGCCCTAAGATGGTACTTCATACTAATCGGAATCTGCTTCTTGCTACTAAGTATCAACCTCTTTATGAACGGCAAAGTACACGACATCTCCGACTGCACCATCGACCCGCTCTTCCAAACCATATCCATCCTCTCTTCGACCGGACTCACCGAACCCGACTTTCATGACTGGGGAGCAATTGCCGTGCTCATTCTTATCGTCATGATGATTGTAGGCGCATGTGCAGGAAGCACATCAGGCGGAGCAAAAGTCGACCGATTCATAGTCCTCTTCAAGTTCCTCAAAAACGAATTCTACAAAATGATGCACCCCGGTGCAGTAACAACGGTCACCTTCAATCAGAAAGGAATACCGCATCAGGTCGTAAACAAAACCATAGCCTTCCTCTTCATCTATGCAATAGTCATAATCGTAGGAGGCATAATACTGGCGCTCTTTGGACTTCCGGTAAAAGACTCCTTCTTCTGCACCCTCTCGGCCATCTCGAACACCGGACTTGGTACCGATATCACCGGCATAGCCGGCAACTACGCCCTCGTTCCAGCCGGCGTCAAATGGACCCTCTCGCTCATCATGCTCATCGGCCGCCTCGAGATCTTCACCGTCCTCCTCCTCCTCACCCCCTCCTTCTGGCGCAAATAACCCCACCTCCACCCCTCACCCCCCGTCGCCCCCGGTCCTCCTCTCTGTTGCCGCCCGGCTCCTCCCTCTCCGTTACCGCCCGGCTCCTCCTCTCCGTTGCCGCCCGGCTCCTCCCTCTCCGTTACCGCCCGGCTCCCCGTGCTTAGGCCCTCTCTCCTCCAGCGTCTTTGAGTTCTGTGGGAGGCGGAACGCCGACAAGAGCCTCTCCGGTCCTCGTCGGCGCGGCCCCTTGCTTCGCTCTCTTCGCCCTGGCCCGCTCTCCTCCAACGTCTTTGAGTTCTGTGGGAGGCGGAACGCCGACAAGAGCCGCCCGGCCCTCCTCGGCGCGGCCCTTTGCCTCGCCCTCTTCGCCCTGTGTCCTCAGCTGCTAAGCGCGGCTCTGCAGGTCCTCTTTGTGTTGAGTGAAAGCGCATTTATGCGCCTCGTCCTTATGCGCCTCGTCCTTATGCGCTTCTCCAAAACAAAAAAGGCCCGACACAAACACGTGTCGAGCCCTTTGCAAATTTCCAAACTTCCTTACTTCTGAAACAGATTCTGAATCGAACCCAGCGACGAAAGCACCGATGAAGCCTCGTAAGGTATATACACTGTCTTGTTATCCTTACCAGAAGTCATCTCTTTCAGCGTTTCAATATACTTCACAGCCAACATATACGTGGCCGGATCTGTCTTCGTCGTTGCCACAGCCTCGGCCACCTTCAAAATGGCATCTGCCTCGGCCTGCGCATTAAGAACAATTGATCGGGCGTCGCCCTCGGCACGCAAAATCTCCGCCTGCTTCTTAGCCTCAGCCTCATTGATGCGCGATGCCTTCTGACCCTCCGAACGAAGTATCAACGACTGCTTCTCACCCTCGGCCTTCAAAATTTCAGCTCGACGATTACGTTCGGCCTGCATCTGCTTCTCCATAGCCACGCGCACAGTCTCGGGCGGCGTTATATCCTGAAGCTCAACGCGATTCACCTTCACGCCCCACTTATTTGTAGCGTCATCCAATATAGACTGCAAACGGGTGTTAATCGTATCGCGCGATGTCAACGTCTCATCCAACTCAAGCTCACCAATCACGTTACGCAACGATGTCTGCGTCAACTTCTCGATTGCATTAGGCAGATTGTCAATCTCATACACCGCCTTCTTCGGATCCGTGATCTGGAAATAAAGCAACGCATTAATCTCAGTCGTAACATTATCACGCGTTATAACCTGCTGCGACGGGAAGTCATACACCTGCTCACGAAGATCAATCACATCGGTGGTGCGCATACGAATCACCGTTCCACCACCCAATCCGCTGGAGATATAGCGCGTGTAAATCATTTTCGGTCTGTCAATGAACGGGATGATAAAATTCAAACCCGCCGGAAGCACCTGATGAAAGCGACCCAAACGCTCAATAACTCGAGTTTCGGACTGCGGCACAACTTTCACACCAGCTGCAATGACGACAATCACCACAAATATCGCCATCACTAAAAATACAATTGCAAAAATACTCATAATATTTGATTCTTAAGGTTAATTCTTTACCTCTACGTCGAGAATAATACTATCGTACGACGTCACAACTACCTCTTCACCACGCTTAATGACGCGGTCTAAACCCGGAATTCGCACCTGCCAATAATCGCCATCGATTCGCGCTCTGCCAAGCTCGCCGGGACGAATCTCATTCGTCACCACAGCCACTCGACCCAACAACGCCTCCATACCGGTGCGAGCACGCTTACCGTTTCTTTTACGCGCTTTCTCCTGCCAACGCGTCAAAACCGGAATCATAAAGATATAGAATATCAAGGTCAATACAGAAGTCATTCCTATGGTCCATTCGGCCGACACGCCACACACACTCAACAACGCTGCAGCTACGCATCCAAAAGCAAGACACAACGTCCACACCATCTGCGTTGCCACCTCAATAATCACCAACACAGCGGCGATAATCAGCAATACAATCCAAGTTTCCATGATAGTTTATAATTTTGACGCAAATATAACATTTTTTATAAGAAAATGCAACAACTAAAAATAAAAACTTCACCACCTTCTCCCCCCTCCCTTCCTCTCGGTCGCGCCTCTCTCACCTCCTCCCCGCTATCCCCTATCGCGCCGCTTTGAGTTCTGTGGGAGGCGGAACGCCGACACCG
>QLIP01020104.1_pt1 | contig 20488 bp, 19 predicted proteins | sample 1769771 | NCBI WGS metagenome assembly QLIP01 (sample SAMN09428762, study PRJNA476227) | Gut metagenome, whole genome shotgun sequencing project. | isolation source: cecum | host: Rhizomys sinensis | place: China: Jinsha town of Minqing, Fujian Province | collected 2013-09-23
TCCCCAAATCCATCCTATCCCCGAGACCGGCAGTCATACGATTGTCGGTCTCAACTCTTTTATACCCACTCTATCTTTTATCTCTTATCTCTTACCTCCCATGAGCCTGCTTCTTTCTTTAGCTCTCGGCGCTGCACAGCTTGCAGATCCCTCTGCACCACCATCCCGTCAGACTCTCCCCGCAGCTACCCCCGACAGCGTGGCGGAAATAGTCTATTATGAACTTGTGGAACAGGAAGACTATCCGGTGCTCGACAAATACCTTTTTATATGTGACCAGCGTGAGAATATCGAAACTCCCAAGGGGTATAAACCATTTCTCTCCGGCTCTTTATCCTTAATGGGGTACGCCACATTTAACCACTCCGATTCACCTTCGTTCTGGATACTCAACAAACAGTATGGTATGGTACCCTACAAGGAGAACCCGGGGTTTTACCGTCTTAAGCTCAACCATGCTCCCGACGAACAAAAACGTTTTGACTGGGGGGCGGGGATTGATGCCTCATGGGCTCATTACAATATACCGGCACCCGAAGGGAGCAATAAAGACTTTGATATCCATGATTACGGCTTGCTGCAACAGATATATGCCGAGGCCCGTTACCGCTCGCTCGACCTCATGGTGGGGATGAAACAGATCCCCGGATGGATTTCAGACCCGGAGTTAGCTTCGGGTAACCTGCTCTATGGCAACAACTCAAAACCGATTCCACAGGTACGTGCCGGGATATTCGACTACACCGGTTTCTGGGGGTGCGAAAACTGGCTTGCCATCAAAGGGTATCTTGCCTATGGTTTCTTTACCGACAACAACTGGATTAAAGGTTGGGTAAACCCGGAGCCGGTAAATGAAAACGGTCAAAAAATACCGAGTCACTATGCCCTTAGCACTCTCTACAACTCCAAGGGGTTTATGTGGCGTATCGGCAATCCCGACCGACATCGCCTGGATTTTGAGTGGGGTTTGGATATTGCCACACAGTTTGGTGGGGACCTCTATAAAAACGGTAAACTTTACCTTAAAATGCCGCGCGGTCTCAAATCGTGGATTCATGCCATCTTCCCGATGGGTGCCGACTCATCGGCTCCAACCGAAGACCAGGTAAACTTTGAGGGTAACACCCTGGGGACATGGAACATGGCTTTAAACTGGCGTCCGAATGCCGACATTAACCTCAAGCTATATTACCAGCACTTTTTTGAGGACCACTCCATGCTGACCTTCGACTATACCTGGAAGGACGGTTTGTGGGGTATTCAAACCACCCTCCCCCCCAACCCGATTGCCAGCGACATTGTGTGCGAATTTATATATACCAAGGACCAGTCGGGGGCGGTCTACTGGGACCATGACTCTGAAATCCCGACACAGGTGAGTGCTCTCGACAACTATTACAACCATGGTTTTTACAACGGTTGGCAAAATTACGGGATGACCATCGGCAACCCGCTACTTCTCTCCCCTATCTATAATGACGACCACCAGCTGGTGTTTAAATCCAACCGTATCATTGCCTACCATTTAGGGATGCGCGGCAACCCGATTAAAGAGATCGACTACCGACTCCTCACCACCTGGCAGAGAAGTTGGGGAACATACCTCAACCCGTTCCCCGAGGTCAAAAAGCAATTTTCGATGCTGTTTGAGGTGGGGTATACACCTAAATTCCTATACTGCATGACTTTCAAATTGGGATACGGTTTTGATAAGGGTAGTCTAATAGGTAACAACCACACTCTTTGTATCGGATATGAGATGGCGTTACATAGCTTCAAGCGTCGATAATTTGTTTTTATGATATGAACAGTCACTTATTTTATCAATATAATCGGGGTTATCTCAGGACGCTCCTGATGCTGCTTTGCACTCTGATGATTACCACATCCTGCCGCAACGTCTCGGACAATGGTGAGCTTGACGGCTACTGGCAGATTATGACCATCGAAACCAAGCAATCTCTCCCGGTTCCAGAAATACCCCGCAAATATATCGGGATACAGTCGCGGGTTATTCAATGTGTTGGCACCGACTACGAGCCGTTTGCCACCGGCAACCTTGCCTACGACAAGTCGGCACAAACCATAAGCTGCGACTTCCCGTATTACGATAAATTCCTACCTCTCTACCCCGACTACCCCGACCGCGACGAGGGGTACCGTCTCCGCGCCTTCGGCATATATGCCAAAGAGGTGAAGATGCAGATAAAGGTACTCAATAAGAGCCGACTCGTGCTGTTCGATCCCAATTCGGGGACTACAATCAGCTGTCGCCGGTTCTAAAACTCCCACTCAAATTAGACCTCGTTCCACAATTTTGGCTCATACAGATATGCTCAAAGAATATATGATACCCGACATCCCCGAAGCGGGATGCGATGAAGCCGGACGCGGATGCCTCTGCGGACCCGTGGCATGCGCCGCTGTGATTCTCCCCGCAGGATTCCGCTGCGAAGAGCTCAACGACTCCAAGCAACTGTCGGCAGCACGGCGCGAAGAGTTACGTGCCATTATCGAACGCGAAGCCCTGGCATGGAGCGTGGTGATGGTCGAACCCGACGAGATTGACCGCATCAACATCCTCAACGCCTCTATCACCGGGATGCAGAGGGCGCTCGACAATCTTACCCTGCGCCCCAAACATATACTTGTGGACGGCAACCGGTTCCGACCTTATCTCGACCCGGAGAAGATGATGCAGATTCCGCACACCACCGTTGTGAAGGGTGACGGCAAATATATGTCGATTGCTGCCGCTTCAATCCTTGCCAAAACGCACCGCGACGAACTGATGGCAAAATATGCCGAACAATATCCGGGGTATGGCTGGGAGAAGAGTATGGGATACCCCACCAAAGCTCACCGCGCGGCTATTGCCAAGTTGGGTCCAACCCCCATACACCGCATGAGCTTCAAGCTCCTACCTGATTAAGGGAATCCGCCTCCGATAAAAAGGGTCTTCAACCTGTATATGACAATTATACCTGCACCGCTTCTGTCGGCAAAAAAATATTTTTATGCTTCTTGACATTCACACACACCACCCCGTACCTCAGCCCGAAGGAATCTGTTCACTCCGAATAGGTAAGGACCTGGTTGAAATAATAGCACAGAACCCCGACCAGCTGTTTTCGGTAGGGATCCATCCATGGGATTACACTCAGATTGAGCTGGAGCAGGCTCTTGCTCTCCTGGAGCAAACCGCCTCACTGCCAAATGTGGCTGCTATCGGTGAAACCGGTGTCGACCTCCATAAGGGGGGACCGATGTTCAGACAGTTGCAGATTCTGAAGCATCATATCGACCTGTCCGAAAAATTGGGTAAGCCCCTGATAATGCACAATGTAAAGAGCGACGACATCTTCTGCGGACTGCGCCGCGACATGAACCCCACCCAAGCATGGTGCATGCATGGGTATCGCGGCAAACCGCAGGGTGCCCTTCAGCTCACACGATGCGGTTGCTATATCTCGTTGGGGGAGAAATTCAACCCCGAAACCCTCGCGGCAATACCGCCAGAACGTCTTCTGGCAGAAACCGACGAGGCTCCGACATCGATTCAGGAGATAATCCGGGCTCTTTCTGACATAAAAGGTGAGGATTTAACCGACCAGATTAAAGCCAATTCACTAAAATTTTGTAACTTTGCTTGATAAGACAACTTCAAAATTTGAGATGGCTTTAAAATGAAGACCGTTTAGAAAGAAGTTAGCTTTAACTAAAGACAGCTTTAAAATGAAAATAGCATTAATAGGTTACGGCAAGATGGGGCATATCATCGAACAGATAGCCCGTTCTCGCGGCCACGAAATTGTGGCAATTATCGATAAGGACAATACACAGGACTTCAATACAGACGCTTTCCGCTCGGCTGAGTGTGCCATCGAATTTTCAACACCTGCCACAGCAGTGAGCAATATCCTTGCCTCGTTTGCCCAGGGTGTCCCCGTGGTGTGCGGCACCACCGGCTGGCTGGCTCAGCTCCCCGAGATTGAAAAGGGGTGTGCCGACGCCGACTCGGCATTTATGTTTGCATCCAACTTTTCGGTGGGTGTCAACATCTTCAAGGCTGTAAACCGCTACCTGGCGGGTATCATGGCCGACTTCCCGCAATATAAGCCCGAAATGGAGGAGGTGCACCATATCCATAAGCTCGACCACCCCAGCGGCACAGCCATCACACTTGCCGAAGAGCTTGCCGATGCAAATCCGTTTGTGGCTGGCTGGACCGAAAATGAAGCCGACGGCAAGTCTATGCATATCGAGGGTAAAGAGGGTATGCTGCTTCCGATTGCCCACCGTCGCGAAGGTGAGGTGCCAGGTATTCATACCATTACCTGGAATTCGGATGTGGACTACATCTCGATTACACACAGCGCCCGCAACCGCGAGGGGTTTGCACTGGGTGCGGTGCTCGCCGCTGAATGGCTTGCCACCCGAAAAGGGGTGCATGCCATCGACGAAATGTTTAATTTCTAACCCACCCCCCCTCTCAGGTTTTTATAATTGGGGCATTAAGCCTAACACAACCTACCAACAATGACTCCCGACTTCAAATCACGCTTAAAAAAAGTGACCAAAGCACGCTGGATACGTTTCGGCGTCGTGTCTGCCATTTACCTGTTCTGGGTCTACCTGATGGGAAACCCATGGCTGCTGCTTGTATGGCTCCTTCTGGCCGATATATACATCACCCAGTTTATACCATGGGGATGGTGGAAAACCAAGAAAGGTCCCGTCCGCACCGTCATGGCATGGGTCGACGCCATTGTCTACGCTCTGGTGCTGATATACTTCATATTCTCCTTTGTGGGTCAGCAGTATGAAATACCATCTTCGAGCCTTGAGAAGTCTCTCCTGGTCGGCGACCGCCTGTGGGTGGACAAAACAGTCTACGGTCCCCGGGTGCCGCAGACCCCGATTCACTTCCCGCTCGCTCAGCACACCATGCCCATAATCGGCACCAAAAGCTACCTCGACAAGCCACAGCTTAAGTACAAGCGTCTCAAGGGTTTCCGCAGTGTCGAACGTGGCGACATCGTGGTGTTCAACTACCCGCAGGGGGACACCGTTGCCACTCTCATGCCCAACCCCGACTACTACCAGATTGCGCATGAACTCCGCCAACAGGGTATTTCAAACCCGCTGGAGTTTATCAAGAGCAACCCTCAGCGATTTGGCGACGTAGTGGTTCGCCCTGTGGACCGTCGCGAAAACTATGTAAAGCGCACCATCGGTCTCCCCGGCGAACGTCTTAAGATTATCAACGACCGCATTTATATCAACGGGCGTGCTATCCCCGACCCCAAGAATGTGCAGTTCAACTACCTGATTCCCGTTTCAACCAATATCCCGACCGCCAAGTGGGATGAGATAGGTGTCTCACCCGACGACCTTGCCGAAATGCCGGTGCGTGCCGAAAACGGGTTTATCTACTACGACGTACCCCTCACTGCCGACATGAAGGCGCAGGTGGAAAAATGGCCCGAAGTGTCGGGTCCACTTATCCGCGAAAGCATGTCCGGCATCTTCGACATGAGCGGTATCTTCCCCCTCGGTGCCAACTATGGCTGGACCCGCCCCAATATGGGTGAGATATGGATTCCGAAAAAAGGGAAGACTCTGCACCTGACTCCCGACAATTACCCCATCTACGAGCGTGCCATCCGCACATACGAGGGTAACGACCTCCAGCTCCGCGACGGCAAGATATATATCAACGGCAAGGAGACAGACCGCTACACCTTCAAGATGGACTACTATTGGATGATGGGTGACAACCGCGACCGCTCGGCCGACTCCCGCTACTGGGGATTCGTTCCCGAGGACCACATCGTCGGGTCTCCGATGTTCATTATCGTGTCGCTCGACAAGGATCGCTCACTCTTCGACGGTAAAATCCGCTGGAACAGAATCTTTGCAAACCCCAATCCCGACCGCAAAACTCTCCGCGATGCTTGACACAAATCTGTCGGGGAAAGAGATGGCCCGCATCCCCCTTAAGGGGGGAAGGGTGCTGTCGATTCCGGTTGAAGGTGGGGGTGCACAACTCAAACACCGCTCGGCCAACCCGTTTGCCATTACTCTCTCCAATCATGGCAAATGGAGGCAGGAGCATCTTGCCACCTTTGCTGCCCTCTATGGCAAAACCCCCTTCTTTCCCCACCTATACCCGCGCATAGAGGAGGTTTATCGCAGTTCGGAGGGTATATCGCTCGGAGAGTTCAGAGAGCGCCTTAACGGTATTGCCACCGACTTCCTGGAGTATGACAGCATCCGCGATTCGCTCGACTGCATGCAGCGTCAGCATCCGGAGCGATTTGAGATGATTCAACAGGAAATTGCCGAAAAGGTGGACCCTTCCCTGTCAATATTCGACGCTATTTTCAGACTGGGAAAAACGGCAGTCTTTGCTATTGCAACTCCCCGGCACTAATATATATTCAAATTTTGCGCTATGATAACAGCCCCTGGTTTACAACGACATATCTGTAGGATACTCCTCTTCTTAGTGATGGGGGTAACTCTGTCGTTATCTCATGCCCAAGCACAGGAACAGCCGGAATTGCGCCTCAAAATAAATCCAGTCAAGGGGTATAAGTATATTGTCGACGAATATGGGGACAGCTGCCGACTCACGTTCCTGAAGGATCTGTATGTCTATCCCCCCCTGAAGTTCAAAAACAAAAAACAGGAAGAGTTCTACTGGCGTACCGTGCGCGATGTGCGCCGCACACTCCCCTACGCCAAACTGGCATTCTCAGCTCTGTGCGAAACCTACGAATATGTGCAAACCATACCCGACAAGAAACAGCGCGAGGCTCATCTCAAACGTCTCGAAAGTGACATCTTTGAGCAATACAAGCCGGTGGTGTTCAATATGTCGCGCACTCAGGGGAAGGTGTTGCTAAAGCTAATAAACAGGGAGACAGATCAGTCGTCGTTCAATATTATCAAGGCATTCTTAGGGTCGTTCCGCGCCGGATTCTGGCAAACATTCGGCAAATTTTTCGGTCTTAACATGAAGGTAAAGTACGATCCCGAAAACGACAAAAACGATGCAATGATAGAGCGCATCGCCACTCTCATAGAGCAGGGTGCGCTATAACCGCATAAAAATTGGGAAATAACAAAAACCTGAAACTTGAGCTATGAAAAAATTGCTGATTCTGATGGTGCGCTTCTATCAGGGGGCAATCTCCCCCCACTTTCCCCCCGCCTGCCGCTATACCCCCACCTGTTCGCAATATGCCATCGAGGCGATAAGTAAACATGGTGCTGTAAAGGGGTGCTGGCTTGCGCTCAAGCGCATCTTGCGTTGTCATCCGTGGGGTGGTTCAGGGTACGACCCTGTCCCTTAAACTTCTGTGACATCACTTTTGCCATCGGTAGCGACCTTAGCAAGCAGGCGCTTTTCGACCTTGGCAAGCAGCCGCTTCATACGCCCCTCAATCATGCTGTAAGGTAGATTCTTGTCGCTTAGATAGATAAATGCCAACGAGAGTGTGCCGGCACCGGGAATCTGCTCGACAGCCTGCTTCAAGGCACCTCGGTTCAGGCGGTAGCTTTCGCGGATGCGGCGACGCATCAGCACACGGTCCACGGCATGGCGCCGCTTCTTCTTGGGGACCGTAATCAGCATCTGCAACTTATCCACCTTCTGCGGCACTTCGTTTCGGAAAGACCCTGCCAGCTCGCTGTCGCTGAGAAAGCGCCAACTGAGGCGGAGCGGAAACTCATATACCGAATCCCCGCTTTTGAAAAGCCCGTCGACCAACCGTGAGTGACGCAGCTTCTCACCCTTGTGCAATGTAAATCTTTCCTTCTCCAATTATAATTTAATAACGCCTGTCTAATATCAAACGACTAAAAAAGTCCGCTTTTAGTTCTGTGTGAGCCCACCGGGCGAAAAGCCGCGCCTCGCGCACTAATGACTAACGACTCCTCGATATAATAAAATCAAATATCTCGCGGAAATTATCCTTGGCCTGCGAATCGGGATAGCGAGCCAGAATCTCCTCGCTGCGGGTCTGCATCTCGCGCATACGGCGGAAGGCATATTCGATACCACCATACTCCTTTGCAAATTCGATAAGCATATTAATCTGTTCGGTAGTCAGGTTTCCAGCCACAATCATCTGCTTCATCCTCTCACCCACCTCGGCGGGCGCAGTCTGCAGAGCATACAGTAGCGGGAGTGTCACCTTACCTTCGCGCAAGTCGTTGCCCGTAGGCTTACCAATACGGGGATCGTCGTAGTAATCAAATATATCATCCTTAATCTGGAAACAGAGCCCCAACAGCTCGGCATACTCCACCATGGGTGCATATTCAGCCTCGCTGACACCAGCTGCTTCGGCTCCCATCTTTACGCAGTTCATAAAGAGGGAGGCGGTCTTGCGACCAATCATGCGCAGATATGACTCCTCGTCAAAAACATGCTCGCGCACATTGCAAATCTGATCAATCTCACCCAGCGACAACTCCACACCCAGCGAAGAGAGGGCCGAGATGATTGATATGTTTCCGGTGCGGATACCGGCAGCAAGAGCCTTGGAGACAAAGAAGTCACCCACCAGCACGGCGATATGGTTCCCCCACACGGCATTGATAGTAGGGAGACCGCGACGCAACTCCGTTTCATCCACAACATCGTCGTGTATCAGCGATGCGTTATGAAGCATCTCGAGAGCCGCTCCGGCGTGAAGCACATGCTCGTTGACGCCGCCAAACATCTTGGCACTGAGAATCACCATTATCGGACGGATCTGCTTCCCTTTCCGGTCAAGATACGACGTTACGATACCATCCATCAGCTGGTTGGGTGCATGCAGGTTGTCGGTTATAATCTGATTCATTGCCGAGAGCTCCGTAGCGAGGTCTCGCTGTATTTTATCTAAATGCTCCATAATATTCTGCAAAATTAAAAAAAAAATTATTAACTTTGGACTTTAAGCATAATAACTTTGCCGTAGCCGGAAAGATGAAGCTATTTTATCCCTCTCCGAACGGCAAAATTAACGGTAGTATAAACCTAATTAACGGTATTATAAAAATGAAATACAACAGAATATTGCTCAAACTCTCGGGTGAATCGCTCGGTGGCGGTCAGGGAACCGGCATCAACGTGGACCGTCTCAATTCTTATGCCGCTCAAATCAAGCAAATGGTAGACGCCGGCGTGCAAATCGGCATCGTTATCGGCGGTGGCAATATTTTCCGTGGTCTCTCTGGTGCAGGCAAAGGTTTTGACCGTGTCAAAGGTGACCAGATGGGTATGCTCGCCACTGTCATCAACTCGCTTGCGCTCTCGTCGGCGCTTGAAGCCATCGGGCAGCCCGCCAAGGTATACACCGCCATTGCCATGCACCCCATCGGTGAGCATTATTCTAAATGGCGTGCCATCGACGCCATGAACTCCGGCAAGGTTGCCATCATAGCAGGTGGCACCGGCAACCCCTACTTCACCACCGACACCGGCTCCGCTCTTCGCGCCATCGAGATTGAAGCCGACGTGATGCTTAAGGGGACACGTGTAGACGGTGTTTACACCGCCGACCCCGAGAAGGACCCCGAAGCCGTCAAGTTTGACGAAATCAGCTACGACGAGGTGCTGCAGCGCGGTCTCAAGGTGATGGACCTCACCGCCACTGCCCTCTGCAAGGAAAACAAGATGCCCATCTACGTCTTCAACATGGACATAGAGGGGAACCTCGCCAAGATGCTTTCAGGCGAAAACGTCGGCACCCTCGTTTACTAACCCGCACGGGGTCCCTCCCGTCGACGCGAAGCTTGTCCCGTTCCGGAGCCCGGCTCCGGCAGGGAGCGTTCAGCTCCCCCTCGTTTACTAAATCAAATAAAATTTACATATAATGGAAGTTAAAGAATACCTCGGCAATGCCGATGATTCCATGCAGCTCGCAGTGGAATATCTGGAAGATACCCTTTCGCACATCCGTGCCGGTAAGGCTTCCGCTCGTCTCCTGGACGGTATCCGTGTGAACTATTACGGCTCTATGGCTCCCGTCTCAAACGTAGCCAACATCTCAGTGCCCGATGCACGCACCATCGCCATCACACCCTGGGAAAAGTCGATGTTCAAGGAAATCGAAAAGGCCATCATCAACTCTGACCTCGGCATCATGCCCGAAAACAACGGTGAAATTATTCGCCTTTCTATCCCGCCGCTCACCGAGGACCGCCGTAAGCAACTCGTAAAGCAGAGCAAGGCTGAAGCCGAAACTGCAAAGGTATCGGTACGCAATGCCCGTCGTGAAGCCATCGATGGCCTCAAGAAGGAAATCAAAAACGGCCTCAGCGAAGACGTGGAAAAGGATGCCGAAAACGATGTGCAGAAGCTCCACGACAAGTATATGAAGAAAATCGACTCCATCTTTGCCGAGAAGGAGAAGGAAATCCTCACCGTCTAAGCAAAAGCTATGGTTTCGGTTATTGTACCCGTATATAATACCGACTCAGAATATTTGCGCCAATGCGTCAAAAGCGTATTGGCGCAAACATTTTCCGACTGGGAGCTGATCCTGATCGACGACGGTTCGCAACCCAACACCGCCAAACTCTGCGACCGACTCGCCGACCTCGACCCACGCATCTGCACGGTCCACACTCCAAACCAGGGACCCTCGCAAACCCGCAACACCGGCATCGACCTCGCTCAAGGTGACTATATCACCTTTCTCGACTCGGACGACCTGCTCCACAAGGACTTTATCGCAACTCTGCTCCACCCCATGCTCGAGAACCAAGAGGTAAAATTATCGTGCTGCGCAAACATCCGGTTCGACAACATGGAACTGTCCACCAGGTTTCTCGAGTTTATAACCGAACCGGCGCTGGCTCGATTCAAGCCGCGCACTCGCCTCGCCATCGACTCCCTCGAAAAGATGCTATACCAGACCGGAGTTGATAACTCTGCATGGGGCAAACTCTTCAGCCGCGATATTTTTACCGAACTTCGATTCACACCCGGCATTCACTACGAAGACCTGGACTTTATGTACCGATGTCTCGACGCGGACTTCATGGTGGCGGAAACAAAACTACCCCTTTATCTATACCGACAGCATCCGGACTCGTTCATGAATCGGTTCTCCCCGAAGCACATCGACAACATGGATGTCACCGACCGCATCGAAGAGCATTTCAAACAACGCGAGCCACGTCTGCAACGCGCTGCGCGCGACCGCCGCTTTTCCGCATATTTCAACATCCTCACCCTACTGTATGCCAACGGCGTTGATGACCCCAACACCCAAAACCGGGCTCTATCCCTGCTTCGGGAACGGAGCGGCGAAACAATGCGCAACAACAGTGTGAGGCTTAAAAACCGAGTCGGTGCACTTCTGATACTCCTGCGTCTCGAAAAACTGCTCCCCCTCCTCTCGCAACTCAAATGGAGAAGGTAGCCATCCCCCTCGCTCTAGACCTCGTTCCTCAATTTTATAATTACGCGGCAATTTTTCCGTTTTATATATAATGAAACGTCTGAGCGCTTTTTGTGTAATTTCAACCCTTCTGATTTTCTTCGCGGCATGCTCCACGAAGAGGAACACTGCGCTCAACCGCCAATGGCAAGCCTTTACCACCCGATACAACGTGTATCACAACGGCAAAGAGCACTTCGACGAACAACTCGCCGACATGGAAGCCAAATATGAGGACGACTACACGCGCACCCTCTTCACCCACCCTGCCGAAGCCCGCAACAACCAGAAGGCCCCTCAACCAACGGGCGACTTCAAACGCACTCTCGAAAAGATGCAGAAGAGCATTCAGCTGCATTCCATCACAAAAAAGCCGGCGATGCGATCCGGCTCTAAAAAAGAAAAGGAATTCCGTGCCCGCTCGGAGTTTAACCCGTTTCTGCACAATGCGTGGCTCACCATGGGGAAGGGTCAGTACCTCAACGGCGACTTTACCGGCGCAGCATCCACATTCTCATATATCGCAAAAAACTTTTCCTGGCTCCCACAGGTAGTGGCAGAAGCTAAAATATGGAACGCGCTCAGCTATGCAGCTCTCGGTTGGGTATATGAAGCTGAAAATGCCATACGCCCCGTAAAGGAGAGCGAACTCATATCCAAACAGCTCCAGGCAGACTATAACCGCGCCATGGGGGATATTCTGATGCTTGCAGGCAACACTCCCCAGGCGGTACTATACCTGCAAAAGGGGGCGGCACTCTCCTCGGGAACTCAGCGCAACCGGCTCTGGTTCCTGTCCGGACAGTTGCTCAGCCAGTTGGGAAACCGTCAGGAGGCGTACACTGCTTTCGACAAGGCTACCAAAGGTGCCGGCATCCCCTATCGCACCCGCTTTAACGCCCGCATAAAACGGAGCGAAGTCTATGCCGGCAAGGATGTCGACAAGGAGGTAAAGTCTCTAATCGCCATGACCCGATATGCTCGTAATCAGGAGTTTGCCGACCAGATTTGGTATGCCGTCGGCAACCTCTACTTGGCACAGAAGGATACCGCAAAAGCTATTGAAAGCTACTCGCGAGCCATCAAGGAGTCTACTCGCAACGGTGTCGACAAGGCTCTTGCCCAACTTGCCCTGGGGGGATTATATTTTGCAAATGGGGACTACGCCAAGGCTCAACCATGCTATACCGAAGCTCTCCCGCAGATTGCGGACAACTATCCGAATTATAAGATGCTGAAACTTAGAGGTGATGTACTCGACGAACTGGCTCTGTACTCCGGCAACGTCCAGCTGCAGGATTCACTCCTTGCTCTGGCTGCTCTGTCACCCGACCAGCGACTTAAAGTGGCGCAGCGTCTTGCTAAAGAGCTTGTCGAAAAAGAGAAGCGCGAAAAGGAGGAGGCCGACCAGGAACAGCGCAACGCACAGGCTCAGAACGGCAATGCCGCAGCAAATATTAAGAAAAACGACAGGACTCCGGCGGCATTCCCCTCCACCGGTGACGACTCATGGTATTTCTACAACCCCATGGTGCGTGCTCAGGGTAAAACCGAATTCCAGCGTCGATGGGGTGCCCGCAAACTCGAGGACGACTGGCGCCGCCGCAACAAGTCGGCTTTTGCCCTCGACGATGAAAAGAGTGACCAGTCCGACAAGCCAGACAAGTCAGACAAGTCCGAACCGTCAGACCAGTCCGACCCGTCCCTCAAGTCTAACAAGGGTCTCAACTCCGACCCTCACAAGCCTGAGTTCTACCTTGCCCAGATTCCGCTCTCCGAGCAGGAGCAGGCCAATTCGCACAATATCATCCAGGAGGGGTTATACAACATGGGGTTGATTCTAAAGGATAAACTCGAGGATTACCCCAACGCCCGCACTCAGTTTGTAAAGCTAAACACCCGCTACCCCGACAACACCTACCGCCTTGACAGCTATTACAACCTCTATCTGATGGCGGTGCGTGACGGCGACAAGCAGGAGGCTGAGATGTGGCGTAAACGTATTCTCGCGGACTTTGCAGATTCCCCTTACGGAAAAGCGATGGCCGACCCCAACTATTTCGACAACCTGCGTCGCATGCACCAGCTACAGGAGGATATATACTCCGACGCATATGCCGGTTATCTTGCCAACGACAACGACAAGGTGCATAACCTGACCTCAAGGATGGAAAAAGAGTACCCTCTGTCTCCCATTCTTCCCAAGTTTGTGTTTATCGATGCCCTTTCATACCTCACCGAGAAGAAAAACGATAAGTTTAAGGAGCGTCTGGGGTACCTGCTCGAACGCTGGCCGGACACCGACATGACCCCTATGGCGGCTTCTATCATCAAGGGTATCAGGAGCGGTAAACAGCTTAACACTGCCGACGGCAATGCCCGCGGCATGATCTGGAATATATCGCTCTCGAACGATTCTAACGCCAACACTGTCGATTCGCCGGCTCGGTTTACCGATAATCCCGACGCTCCGCAATATCTGGTGCTTGCATTCCCTGCCGACTCAGTTAGTGTCAATTCACTTATCTATGATATCGCTCGTTTCAACTTCTCGGCATTCCTGGTCAAGGATTTCGACCTCGAACCAATGAACTTCGGTGAAATCGGTCTTCTTATCATAAAGGGGTTTGCCAACCGTCGGGATCTTGAGAACTATCGCACCGTTATGAGCCGCAACAATCTGCAACTCCCTCCGGGCACACGGCCAATTATGATAAGTAAAGAAAACTTTGATCTACTGCTCCGCGAAGGGCGCTCCTTTGAAGAGTATTTCCAATTTATAGAGAACCCCAATGAATAGAATCCTCTGGGCCGACGACGAGATTGACCTCCTCAAGCCCCATATACTTTTCCTCAAAGCTAAAGGTTATGATGTCACCACCGTGTCCAACGGCCGGGACGCCCTCGACATGCTCGCCGCTGAGCCCTTCTCTCTAATCCTGCTCGACGAAAACATGCCGGGACTCTCCGGTCTCGAAACACTGAACCTCATCAACCGTTCACACCCCGAAATTCCGGTCATCATGATTACCAAAAGCGAGGAGGAGAATATCATGGACCAGGCCATAGGCAACAAGATTGCCGACTACCTCATCAAGCCGGTAAACCCAAACCAGATACTGCTGTCAATCAAGAAAAATCTACATAGCAAAGAGATTGTGGCGGTAACGGCTTCGTCCGACTATCAGCAGGACTTCATGAGAATTTCAAACCTCATTAACTCGGCTGCCTCAATCGAAGACTGGACCCAGGTATATCAGGAGCTGGTGCGCTGGGAACTAAAACTATCGGAAACAGAATCCTCCATGTCCGAAATGCTCCTTATGCAGAAGCGCGATGCAAACTCTAATTTCTGCAAATTCATAAAACGGAACTACGAAGACTGGGTCACTACCGACTCTCACCCCATGATGAGCCCCGAAGTGTTCCGTCGCAAGGTATTCCCTCTTCTTGATAAGGGTGAAAAGGTATGCTTTATTCTTATCGACAATTTCCGCCTCGACCAGTGGAAGGTGATACACCCCATCGTGTCCGAATTTTTCAATATCACCGAAGAGCTATACCCAACCATACTCCCCACCTCCACACAATATGCACGCAACTCCATTTTTGCAGGGTTGATGCCGCTGCAGATTGCCAACATGTTCCCCGACCTGTGGGTGGACGAGGATGAGGACGAGGGGCTGAACCTCCACGAGGAGCAACTGATCCGGACACAACTCGATCGCTTCCGTCGCAAGGAAAAATTTATTTACAGCAAAATCAACGACTCGTCGGGTGGTGAAAAATTCATACAGACGCTAAACGCCAACAGGGATATTCCGCTGCAGGTGGTGGTGCTCAACTTCATTGACATGCTCTCGCATGCCCGCACCGAGTCTAAAATGATACGCGAACTCGCCAACAGCGATGCGGCCTACCGCTCGCTCACCGAGAGCTGGTTCCGCCATTCGTCGGCCACAGATATATTCCGCCGTCTCGCCGAACTAAAATATAAAATCGTGCTCACCACCGACCACGGCACCATACGCGTAGACAACCCCATCAAGGTCGTTGGGGACAAGAACACAAATACCAACCTGCGTTATAAGGTAGGTAAAAACCTAAACTACAACCCCCGTCAGGTATATGAGATGCACAATCCCAAGAAATTCGGGCTTCCAGCTCCCAACCTCTCAAGCACCTATATCTATGCCTGCAACGAGGATTTCTTCTCCTACCCCAACAACTACAACTACTATGTGCAGTATTACACCGGCACCTTTCAGCACGGCGGCATCTCCCTCCAGGAAATGCTCGTCCCCCTCGCAACCCTCACCCCCCGCTAACCGTTTTCTCTATGCGTAAATTAAGCTTGTTAGTAGTGATTGTTTTTGCAGCTGCTGTTGCCTCTCCCCGCTTAGTGGGAAAAGAGCCAAAAGATGCGGCTCTATCCCCTATGCACCTGCTTCAGGAGCGGGCTGCTAAAGGGGAGCCTGCTGCCATTGCAGCCCTCCGCGACTCGGCCGAAGCCGGCAGCACTGATGCCATGAACTGGCTCGGATTCCTTTACTGGCAAGGGAAAGGGACCGCATTACGGCAGGATTCGGCTCTTATTTACCTCCGCTCGGCGGCAAACCTCGGCAATCCACGTGCCATGGCAAACCTCGGACACCTCCTGCTTGCCGGTCCCGCTGAAATGCGCGATACCCTCACCGCACTCTCCCTGCTCGGACGCGCCGCACAATCCCGCGCAGTCTCTGCCATCCGCGAACTCTCCGACTACTACACACGCCAAAACCCCGTCTGCACCCCCCTCCCCAATATTCATTGGAAGTCCGACTCCATCCACGGAGCCAATAGAGCCGACTCCATCCACGGAGCCAATAGGGCCGACTCCATCCACGGAGCCAACCTGCGGCTGTTGGCCGACTTGCGGGCACGAGGGGTTGTCCTCCCCTACAGCCACTCACTCTCCATTGAGCTCTACAACCGATCAGCGCAGCTTGGAGACACTATCTCGCAGCGCATTATCCGCGAGCTCCTCGAAATCTTTCCCGACGCACTCTCTCACTAAGCAGCCTCCACGCCCACTGATCAGCCACCCTCCCCCACTAAGCAGCCTCCACGCCCCAAAAGGGAATGACCTCCACTGCCTCCTCAATTACCCGTCCACCCTGCTCACCTATTTGTTATAGCGATCCTCGCTTGCGAGGATTAATCCGCAAGGATTAATACAGCTGCAAATACTCGTAGCTATTCCCAACCATGCCGAGATACCGCTCAAACTCCTCGCGCGAAAGCACCACCGTCCCGCGGCAGTCGTTAGGGTGGAACGAAAGCGCTTCGGCACTGCGCAGAGTCTCGTCCAGAAAGAGGTGCACATGATGTTCGGCATCGTTTATCAACCCGAACGGCGACACACTCCCGGGCTCCAGGCCAAGATACTTCATCATCCGTTCGGGGGAAGCAAACGACAGCTTGCCGCAACTCGGCAACCCCTTGGAGGTAAGGGCCTGCTTCAGCCGCGCCTCGAGGCTGTGGATATCCAAATCCTGGTCGCAATGAAAGCATACCAGGTAATGCTTGTTACCCTTATGATTGCGAAAAAACAGATTCTTGCAATGCACACTCCCATCCTCCTTCCACCAACGCTTGGCCTCCTCGATGGTCTTCCCCTCGGGGTGGTTATAATTGGTGTAGACAATACCATTACTGTCTAAATAATCGAGCACCTTACGCTCGCGCTCACTTATCTCAATTTCAGTCATCTCTATATTCAGTTTCTATTAAACAGCTCGTAAATAACCGCCAATTTTTACTACTAAGACTCTGCATAAACGGGGTTATTTACGCAGAGTCTTATTTTATTAGCAACCAGTGCCATCGATGCTGCAAGCAGCACCAGCCGGCTTATCGGCACCGGTCAAATCCAAACCGGCCTCCTCGGCACTGAAAACAACATTCCCATCCTGAAGCAGAAATGCCGGAATTCCGACATGCCCCAGTCGCTTGATACCGTCAAACTTCGGACTGCTATCTCTGAGTCGGATAAACTCCTTGAGTTTGCTAATATGCTCTCCGATTTCCACTACCTCAAAACGAGGGTCATTCTTAGCCACCATCTTCACCTGCGTGCAGTCCGGGCAGCTCTCCATCACATAAATCTTTATCTTTTCCATAATTCTTACAAATTAATACAACCCCCCTCCGTTCCTCCCGTTCACCCGTCAAAAGTACCAAAAACTCCCGACATAACAAAAAATATACCGAATCGTGCTGGTTGATATCGGGGCAATTATGAACGTAGGTGTGTTATATATAATGTATTATACCTTAAAAATCAAAAATAACGATATGAATGATATAGTTGTAGGAATGGGAGAGGCGCTGTGGGACGTCCTTCCCGAGGGTAAAAAGATTGGTGGCGCTCCCGCCAATTTCGCCTATCATGTTTCGCAATTCGGCTTCCCCAGTTGCGTGGTGAGTGCCATTGGCGATGATACGCTGGGAAAAGAGATTGTTGATAATTTTACTTCAAAGGGACTTAATCAGCTCATTGCCGAGGTTCCATACCCCACCGGTACGGTACATGTGGAAATAGACCAGGCTGGTATTCCTCAATACGAAATCAAAGAGAATGTGGCATGGGACAACATCCCATATTCTACTAAACTCGAGCAACTTGCGCAGCATACCAAGGCGGTCTGCTTCGGATCGCTGGCGCAACGCAATGTTGTGTCGCGCAACACCATCAACCGTTTCCTCGATGCCATGCCGCAGAACGACGACTCGCTTATAGTGTTTGATGTCAACCTGCGTCAAGGGTTCTACAACAAGGAAATACTCTGCAACTCGATGAAGCGTTGCAACATACTTAAGATTAACGACGAGGAGTTGGTAACCGTAAGCCGCATGTTTGGGTACCCAGGCATCGACCTGCAGGACAAATGCTGGATACTCCTGGGCAAATACAACCTTAAGATGCTTATCCTGACCTGCGGCATTAACGGTAGCTATGTCTTTACTCCCGGAAATGTCTCTTTTCAACCCACTCCCAAGGTTGAGGTTGCCGACACCGTTGGCGCCGGCGACAGCTTTACCGCTGCCTTTATCGCTTCAATCCTCAAGGGGAAAAGCGTTGAGGAGGCACATTCGCTCGCCGTCAAGGTCTCGGCCTATGTCTGCACCAAGAATGGTGCCATGCCACTGCTACCCCCCGAACTAACTGCATAACCATACCCTGAAATAATTCATCTGCTCCTTGCCTCCAAACTTGACGAAAGCACGGAGCTTTTATATACAATCTCCAACCAAATTGAAATCAAATATGTTATTATAATATAATTATGAAGTGATAATTTGTTTATTTATATCATTTGTATTAATTTTGCACTATAAATAAAGATAATTGCAATACAAAACTGCAATTTTAAACACAAAATGACATGAGCCTTATTTTACCAAAACGATATAAACAGAAATTGTTGTCCGAAACAACTGAGATTGCTATTAAGCGTATTAAGGATAGTTTTCAAGCTGAATTGGCTCGCGAGCTGAATCTGCGTCGTGTCACTGCCCCTCTGTTCGTCTTAACTGGAACTGGTCTTAACGATGACCTCAACGGAGTGGAACATGCTGTCTCATTCCCTATCGAGGCCATGGACGGTCAGCGCGCAGAAGTGGTGCATTCACTCGCCAAATGGAAGCGTGCCAAGTTGGGTGCATATGATATTGCCCCTGGCTACGGACTCTATACCGACATGAACGCTATCCGCACATTCGAAGATCTCGACAACCTCCATTCCCTTTATGTAGACCAGTGGGACTGGGAAAAGAGCATTCGCCCCGAGGACCGAACCCTCGACTACCTGAAACAGACCGTCGAGAAGATTTATCGTGCCGTGCGCAAAATTGAAGCTCAGATTTATGAGGAATTTCCACACATCACACCTGTATTGCCCGAATCAGTAACTTTTATTCATGCCCAAGAGTTGCTGAATCGGTATCCCAACCTATCCCCAAAGGAACGCGAAGCTGAGGCTGCCAAGGAATATGGTGCCATATTCCTGATAGGTATCGGTGCTCCTCTTTCAAACGGAGAGCCGCACGACGGTCGCGCCCCAGACTATGATGACTGGATTACACCCAACAGCGACGGCTATCAGGGGCTGAACGGTGATCTTATATTCTGGAACCCCATACTCGAAACCCCGTTCGAGCTCTCATCGATGGGGATACGCGTCAGCCCCGAATCGCTAATGGAGCAACTCAAAGCACGCGGATGTGAAGAACGGAAGGATTTGAATTTCCACCGTTCCCTTCTGGCTGGCGAACTACCTCTGTCGATAGGTGGAGGAATTGGACAGAGCCGCCTCTGCATGTTCCTGCTCCAAAAAGCTCACATCGGTGAAGTTCAGGCCTCCATATGGCCACCCGAACAGATTGAAGCTTGCCGCCGCGTCGGTATCGACCTCCTGTAACTGCCACTAACTTCACGATATCCACTCTTGGCTCCGCTGCACTCTCTGAAATCCGATATAGTCCGACCTGCTAATTTTGCTATTTAAAATAATAATTGCTAAATTTGCGAATAATAGGCTAATTGTCATAGATATGAATTCAAGCAAGAGTACGCTGCAGACATTGGGTCGCTATCCGATTGGTCAGTCGGATTTTACAAGTATTATAGAAAGAAAAGCTGTTTATGTCGATAAAACCGCACTGCTTTATCGACTGACCCAAGACTCTATGTATTACTTTCTGAGTCGCCCCAGACGATTCGGAAAGAGCCTTATGCTGTCTACTCTCAAAGCCTATTTCCAAGGGAAGAAAAATCTATTCGAAGGGCTCGCGATATCTAATCTTGAAAAGGATTGGAAGCACCACCCTGTAGTACATCTTACAATGGGTGGTATGGATTTCAGCTCCGTCAATGCATTAAGGTTGCACTTGCACAGCGAGTTGGATAATAATGAATCTAATTTACATCTTGAGCCCAAAGGGGAGTTACCTGAAATCCGATTCAAGTCTCTCATACGTAACGCCTATCATAAATTTGGAGA
>QLIP01012228.1_pt1 | contig 20467 bp, 11 predicted proteins | sample 1769771 | NCBI WGS metagenome assembly QLIP01 (sample SAMN09428762, study PRJNA476227) | Gut metagenome, whole genome shotgun sequencing project. | isolation source: cecum | host: Rhizomys sinensis | place: China: Jinsha town of Minqing, Fujian Province | collected 2013-09-23
AGAACGATATGCCCGGTGGCAGTTATCACGGTTATGCCACCACCGACTATTATAAGGTAGACCCGCGCTTCGGAACCAACGACGACTATGCAGCGGTAATCTCGAAACTGCACGACAGGGGTATCAAAACCGTGATGGATATGATTTTCAATCACTCCGGTTCGGATCACCCATGGTTTACCGACCGCCCCAGCAAGGACTGGTTTAACTTTGCCGACGGATACCGGCAGACCAACTACCGCCTGTCGACCATTACCGACCCATACGCGTCGAACTACGACCGCAAGCTCACGCAGGACGGTTGGTTTGTCGAAGCGATGCCTGACCTTAACCAGCGGAATCCGCACCTGATGAAGTATCTGGTGCAGAATTCAATATGGTGGATTGAGGAGTCGCAGATAGACGGAATCCGTATGGATACCTACCCCTATGCCGACGAACGTGAGATGGGGAAGTGGATAGATGCCGTGAAGCGCGAATACCCCAACTTTAATATTGTGGGTGAATGCTGGTTTGGAGAAACCGGCGGGGAGGCATACTGGCAGAAGGGGTCACCCCTGGCTACGCGCAAGAATCCGGATACCAACCTCCCGGTGGTGATGGACTTCCCGCTCATGATCAAGAGCCGCGACATGAAGCCATATAAGGATGACACCGACCCGTGGAACGGTCTGAATGTAATCTACGACCACCTGGCGCTCGACTACCTGTATCCCGACCCGATGAGCGTGCTCCGCTTTCTCGACAATCACGACACCGAACGGTTTATACTGACCGAACCCGAAAAACTTGACAGCTGGAAGCAGGCCATCGCAATCCTGTTCACCATACCCGGGATACCGCAGATGTATTACGGCACCGAGTTGTTGATGCACGGCGACCGCAAGGGTGGGGACGGAAATGTGCGCAAGGATGTTCCCGGCGGGTTTGCCGGTGACACGGTAAATCAATTTACCGAGCAGGGTAGAACCGCAAAGCAGAATGAGGCGTTCAACTTTATATCGCGCATAAATAAATGGCGCAAGGGGAGCCAGGCAATTGCCAAGGGTAATATGCGCCACTTTATGCCCACCAACGGGGTGTACCTCTATCAGCGCCGCGGCGGTGGGGAGGAAGTGGTGGTGATGCTCAACGGTCGCGACCAGCAGAACGATGTGGACATGAGTCGCTATGCCGAGGTTTTGCGCCCAGGTGTGGAATATACCGACATCCTTACCGGCGAGAAGGTGGTGCCACTTACTGCCGACGGAAAGTACAGCTTTGCGCCTCGCGAAATACGAATACTTGAAAGAAAATGATGATAAAGAGATCAAATCTTATGGGAATCGGGGGTGCACTGTGTGCACTCCTGATTTTTACGGGTTGTAAACCCACCGAGAAGAACTATCGCAGCGCATATGAGATAGCGTTGCAGAAAAAGGAGAAGGATAAGGCATCAGCCGACCCTGAGGAGGAGGGGATGATACGCACCGATGCCCCTCGCACCGAGAAGTATAACGGAACGCAGATACGGACTCTCAATGAGCACCTGCTTGTGGATGGTAAAACCCCGGTTTCTCAGCCGCTCAACGTGGCTGTGTGCCTGTTCAAGATGCCCACCAATGCGCGAGCCGGTGCCGCAGCGTTTACCAAGGAGGGGTACAAGGGGTTTGCCGCCAAGTCGTATGGGGACCGCTGGTTTCTGATAATAGGTAGTGCCGACAGCATGGAGGAGGCGGTGAAGATTGCTGACAAGTTTAAAAAGAAGCACCCCGACTACCCTTATATCGGGCTTGACGGGGCGCCGGTTATTATCCGCCAGTACTGACCCGTGGAATAGGGGGGGAACCCCCAACGGAAACAGCTCCGCGATGGTGTTAAGCCGCGCGGAAACAGCTCCGCGATGGTGTTAAGTCCCAACAGAAACAGCTCCGCGATGATGTTAAGCCCCAACGGAAACAGCTCCGCGATGGTGTTAAGCCGCGCGGAAACAGCTCCGCGATGGTGTTAAGTCCCAACAGAAACAGCTCCGCGATGATGTTAAGCCCCAACGGAAACAGCTCCGCGATGGTGTTAAGCCGCGCGGAAACAGCTCCGCGATGGTGTTAAGTCCCAACAGAAACAGCTCCGCGATGATGTTAAGCCCCAACGGAAACAGCTCCGCGATGGTGTTAAGCCGCGCGGAGCTGTTTCCGTTGGGGCTTTGCCCCGTTTTTTTTGTTCAGGTTTTCTTGGCGTTATTTGCGGATTTTGAGGGTGCGGACTGTGGTGCCGCTGCGGAGGGTGGCGAGGTAGATGCCGCCGGGGAGCGAGGCAAGCGACACCTCGGAGCTGCCGGAAGGTAGCGATGTCGCGGTGAACACCTGCACCCCCGCCATATTCACAATCGAAACGGCATCGATGGGGTTTTCGCTGACAATGCGCAGTGCATCGGCACCGCTGTCGTAGGCAAACATCAGCGCGCCCACTTCAACCTCTTCGACCCCCGAGCTTAGTGCTTTAACGCGGAATGCAATGTCGCCGAAAATGTTTTTGCTATCAGCCCCGTTCATGTAGTAGTGCTGTATCAGATATGGCTTGCCGACCACTGCCTGGTCGAAAGTGTACTTGGCAGTTATTGTCTGCATCTCACCGTTGTCGATAAGGATGTTGGGGTAGGTAAAATAGGTAAGGTTGTTGCCACCCAGTTCGCCGTCGAAGATAAAGCCGTAGATTGAGCCGCTGAAGAATCCGCCATAGTTTTTTACTGTGATAGTAAAGGGGATATCAACATTGTTGGCGGTGGCATATGTCGGCATGTATGACTGGAATACTTTCAGGTATTCCGACTGAGGGGTAACACCGGAAACAGAGGAAGCAGTGATGGAGAGATTAGGCGCACTGTTAACCACTTTCATTGTAACCGATGTCTTGAACGGGTAGAGCGTGCCACCCTGGTTGTCCTTGAAGATGAGGTCGTAGGTGGTATTTCCAGTCGGAGCTGCCTTGTCAGACTGAAGATTCATTGAGGTCAGAAACTCCAGGGTTTTGGTTTCCTTAGGTCTCAGCACTACCATGGGACCCTCACCTCGGAAAATCATATTGTCGGAGCTCCACAGCGTCGGAGCCACCACCTGGGTCAGCTCCTCGTCGTGTGGGTTGTAAACTGTAACAGAAACCTTGACATCGTTCTTATAATAGAGGGGGGATGTGAAACCGCCACTTACAATGGTGATGCTCTTGAACGGTTCGTTGGTAATCGTTAGACCGCTTGCCGACTTTTCGACTGTAACGTAGTTGCTGTACCCGATCATCGGGTCGAGAGGGCGGAAGTTGGAGCCGTCGCTGTTTCTGACACCGATGGTAGCAATATATTTACCATTGCCGTAGGATGTCGGAAATTGGATAGAAGCGAAAGAGAGTTTGCTTCCGACCTGGGTTGCACCATAGATGCCGGTACCGCAAGGCATAGTGACATTGCCGAAATCTAAGATAGTCGGTGCTGCAGACGAGTCGTCGGTAGATTTGATGAGCAGACAAAGATTGTATTTAGTTTCGGTAAGGTTGTCGTTCCACAGAGTGCCACGTGCACCTTTGTCTTCAACCCAAACATCGAGTGTATTCCCAGTTACGCGCCCCTGCAGCGACCCCTGGCTAATAAGTGTGGGTTGCTTCAGGTAGGCAACGGTTTCGGGCTGAATACCGACTATGATTTCCTGATTGATGTTGTAACCGCCGGTACCGCCACCGATGCCAAGCGTGTGGGGGTCGAGAGCCTGCAGACGGAAGTAACCGTCGCTGGTCCCCCCCCATCCCCAGTTGAAGTGATATAGCCCCGAACCGTCATAACCGTCGCAAACGAAAGCATGACCCGCAGCGGTGGAATAACCCGCGTAATATACAGGACGTCCCGCAGCCAACTCCTGATATACATACTCATCCCACTGCCAGTCGGGGCAGGCATTACGTTTGATAAAGGAGAGGTTTTTGTTGTAGTCGAAATTGTTGATAAGTGCGTAGCCGCAATTTCTGGAAGGTGTTCCAGATTCGGAGCCGTATCCCATTTTTGTGGAGTAACCGCAAGCTTTCATGAGATATGCCACGGCATTTTTCTGCGCTGTAGTGCTCGATGAACTGTAGCTGTTGCTCATGTTCTCCCAGTCAAAGTTGATGAGTCCGAGAGTCATGGCAACCGAGTCTTTGAGCTCCTTGCGATATCCCTTGACGGTGCCGTGCCCGGCGGCAGGGTATTTCCAGTAATTCATAATCTGCGCCATGGCAGTGGCTACGCATCCGGTGACGCATCGATTGCCGTTCACCTCGGGGCACTCGTTATTGAACGGGGCACCCTGATTCCATTTTGTCGATACCAACGGAGCCACCGCTTTGCGGGTATTAGCATCGGCGCGGGTGTCGGCTTGCGGTTGGAGACCGTTTGCTACGGCATACTCAATCTGACGCGAATATTCGTCGAGCCAGTAGCGAAACTCTGGGGACTCTGCAGCAGAAGAGTAGTTACCCCGGTCTGAATACCCAAGCATGGCGGGGGCGACATCGTCGGCCGCAAGGATGAGGTAACCGTTATTGTTGGAGCGGTTGTAGACGTAGATGGTAGCGGCGCCGGTAGCAGAACGCTCGGTAGCAGCCAGCGAGAAAGAGCTGGTTTGTGCTGCCGACAGTTTGCGGGCACCATAGTTGGCGGTGCGCGACAACGCCTGCTGCGGGGTGAGCGGGGTTGCCATCGCGGAGAATCCCACCCCTAAGGAGAGGAGAAAAAAAGATAAGAGTTTATTCATTCGGACTAAATATTCTGGATTCAATATGCAGTGGAAATTTCAATTCGACCGCTAAGTTACAAAAATTAAAGAAAACAAGTCGCAAGCAGCTAGAAATATCCTTGAAATTCCATGTTTTTTGGCTGATTTGATGCAGGCTGAGTGAAGAGAAAGCAAAAAAAGAAGGGGATGCCGAGCGGCACCCCCTTTCTATGCAGAGTAGTTGGATTATTTGAGCTGAGACTTGTCGAGACCCGGGTTGGCATCGATTTCCTGCTGCGGGATTGCGAGACGCCAGCCATTGTTGTCGCTGGGCTGCATTGTAAACGCGTAGGTGGCAGGAGTGTTGCCCGAAGTGGTGTCCCCTTCCTTGTAGGCACGTTTCACAACGGGGATGTTCCAGCGCTTGTAGTCGGGGAAGTTGAAACCTTCACCCTGGAGTTCGATGCGGCGGCAGAGTTTGATTTCGTCCAGAAGAGCGGCACCCGAAGTCTTGCAGGTGTAGTTCTTGATACGCTTGCTCTGGATTGCAGTGAGACACTGCTTGGCAGTAGCTTCGTCACCAGCCATGTATGCAGCTTCAGCCTCGGTGATATACATTTCGGCAGCGCGCATATAGGGGTACTTGGAATTACCGTAGTTACCCTCGCTCCACATCTTGACAGAAGCACCAAGGTTCATAGAGGTCGGGTTGGCCTTGGGGCTCATAGAGTAGGGCCAACGAACCATGTCGGGGTTGGTGTTGGGATCTGAAAGGGGGTTGTTGTTGGCAGCAAGCTGAACGAAACCCTTAGCAAGTTTCTTCATCTTGTCGCTGTTCATACAGTTCACCTCAGATACTATTACATTTGTACCGCTCCAGAAGTCGGCGGGAGTCAGGTCGGCAACATCCTCATATCCGGGGAGGGCAGCCACGTCAGCCACACGGTCGGGGAAGAAGTAGAGCTGGCGACGCATATCGTCCTTGTCAAGCTGGTTGTAGAGGTCGATGCTAATGCCGTATGTACGCTTCCAGTTGCAGGGGTATGCACCGTTGCAGGAGAACCAGGAACCGTATGAAGAGTAGTAAACGTCGTTGTCGAAGTTTGTCCACATATACTCATTGTTTTCGCGGATGAAACCCTGACGGTATTCGTCCATGCTCATCACCTCGCGACCCTGGCGAGCGTTGTGTGCCATTTCCTGAGCCTTCTTCCAGTCGTTGCGGAGAAGGGCAGCGCGGGCATAAAGACCGTAGGCAACATACTTGTCGGGTTCGTAGCTCGACTTGCGGCTCATGCCACTCTTTTCGTAGAGTTCGATAGCCTTGTCGAGGTCGGAATAGATAAGGTCGAGAACATCTTTCATCGAAGCAAGGGGTGCGGGACCTGTGCCGGGCTCGGTGCGGAGCACAACAGCCATCTTCTCACCGTTGTTGGAGTCCTGCCAACGGGGGGCGAACCACTGCAGAGCCTTGATGTATCCGTGAGCACGGAATGTGCGGGCCTGAGCCTCGATGAAGTCGCGTTCCACCTGTTTGCCGGTAGCGTTGGCGATGTTGGCGATGATGTTGTTTGACATACCCACGAAGCGGTATGCGTACATCCATGCACTCTGGCAGTAGGTAGAGGTCTGGAGAGTCATCGACTTCCAGGGGTACCAGTTGATGCCGAGCTCACGCATTGCGAAGTATGAGCAGTCGTCGCCACCGAGAGCCTCGTTGTAGTCGGTGTTGAAAGTAGCTTCACCGTTGGTGCCACGGGGAGCGGATACACCATACTGGGAGAGCATGGCGCGTGCGATACCGTAAACAGCCATCTGAGCAGCCTTAGTAGAACCGAGAGCCTGGTTGGTGGCCATACTTGTGATCGGCTTCTGATCGAGGTAGTCGTCCGAGCAAGAACCCAGCAGACCAACAGAAGTCAGACCGATAAGACCGATATATAATAAATTCTTTTTCATTGTTACTTCCGTTTTAGTGATTAGAACTTAGCAGTGAGCTGGAATGAGTAGGTGCGGGTGGGGACGAAGTATGCACCCTGACCACCGTTGAAGCTGAACTGCGGGTTGAAGCCCTTGCGAGCTGTGGCGAGGAACAGGTTGTCGGCAGAGAAACCTACGTTTACACCGGCAAGGAGCATGGGGGCAACCCAAGCCTTGGGAAGGTCGTAGGAAACTGCGAGGTTCTTGAAGCAGAGGTAGTCGTTCTTGGTGAGGAAGCGAGAACCGCTGTTGTTGTAACCGTTGTTTACGGTGTTGATCTGCGGAGTGCCGTTGGGGTCGATGTCACCGGCGTTACCCTTGATGACATTAACTTCGCTGCCGCCGATAGTAACCTTTTCAGTTACGTGGTCCTTCAACCCTGCGGGTTTGCCACTCCATGAGTTGAGAAGGTCAGTGTGGAGAGCCTTGCCCGAACCACCGAAGCTCATGAGGCCTGAGTAGTTGCTATCGTAGCTCTTACCGCCGAGGCTGTAAGTGAAGAGAACGTTAACGTTGAGACCCTTCCAGGTAAGGTTGGAACCGAGCGAACCGTAAACTGTGGGGAGTGAAGTACCGTTGAGCTTGCGGCCGGCGTATGCAGGCATTGAAGTGTAGTACTTGCCGTCGATCTGATAGAGAGCATCCTTGCCAGCAGCAGCAACGAGCTGACTGTTGTAGTAATCCTCGTTGAACACATAGTTGTTGTTGTCGTCATATGTGTAGAAGTCGGGCGACTCGGGGTGCATCTCATAGAGGCTCTGACCGGTTACGCGGTCAACACCAGCCCATGCCACATAGTAGTTCTCGTAAAGAGTGCGATCCTGGAAAAGCCACTCGGCGGGGATGTTCTGGTTCTTGGGGAGTTTGAGGATCTTGTTCTTGAGGAACGAAGCATCTGCGTTAACCTTCCATACGAGGTCCTTGTTGCGGATTACGTCAACGCCAACACCAAGTTCCCAACCGATGTTCTGCATGTCACCGATGTTCTTGAGAGTCTTGGGAGTTGAACCGGTAGAACCGAGACCACCCGACGAGAGGGGAGCTGATACCCAGAAGAGAAGGTCGGTGTTGCGCTTGTTGTAGTAACCAACCGAGAAGTTTACACGGTTGTTGAAGAGGTTACCTTCAAGGGCAACGTCAAGAGTGGTGGTAGCCTCCCACTTAAGACCGTCGGGAGCAAGCTGACCGGGAACGAGGTTGGCGGTAGAATTGGCAAGCGCCCAGCCATATTCATAGAGTGCCCAGTAGGCGTATGTAGGAGCAGAAGCGTCGTTACCTACCGAACCGTAGGCAGCGCGGAGCTTGAGGAAGTCAACCCAGTCGATACCCTGCATGAAGTTCTCCTTGGTGATAACCCAGCTTGCACCTGAGCTCCAGAAGGTACCCCAGCGGTCGGCCTTGGCAAAACGAGAAGAACCGTCGCGACGAACAGAACCCTCAACGAAGTATTTCTGACCGTAGTTGTAGCGAACGCGACCGAGGTAAGACTCGGAGCTGCGGGCGATACGGTATTCGCTAAGATCCTTGGTTTCCTCAAAGTTATTCATTGTGAGGATGTCGGCAAGCTGCTGACCGCTCTTGCGGTTGTAAACATAGCCGTACTTGTATTCGTAGTTCTCGTGGTCGAGAAGTGCGTCAACGTGGTGCATACCGTACTCCTGCGACCAGTTAAGAGTCTGCATGAAGTTGTAGTTCTGGTCTTCAAGGAACTGAGCCGAGAGTGAACCTACATCCTTCTGCGAACCAACGAGCCAGTTGTTATACTGCATTTCGTTGTCCTTGGAACGGTACATAGAACCGCGGACAGTGAAGTCGAAACCGTAGGGGAGAACAGCAGTGGCATAAACCGAACCGTCAATCTGAGTCGATGTGATGTTGCGGCGGTCTTCGCGCATCTGCCATGCGATATTGTTTGTTTCGTTGTAGCTTTCTACGTTCCAAACAGGCTGACCCTTGTCATCGTACATGATGTTACCAGCCTTGTCGTGGAGGTAGTAGGGGTAGATAGGAGCTTTGTTCATTGTGGTGGAGAAGGGGTTGTTGGTATAACCGAGAGCATCCTTCTCAACCGGGCTGCGGTCAGAGTTGGTCTGAGCAGCGTTGAGGTTCATACCCACCTTGAGGTACTTAACGGGGTTGGCGCTCATATTAACGCGACCGTTGAAGCGCTCGTAGTCGGTCTGGAGCATATAACCGTTGGCCTTGAGGTAACCGAAAGAGGCAAAAGCATTGAACTTTTCGGTAGCACCTGCCATGTTCATGGTGTATTCCTGACGGCGACCGGTCTGTGAAACCATCTTCCACCAGTCGCGGTCACCTTCGTAACCGGGGAGCATCTGAGCCACCAGTTTGTTGTTGGCATCAAAGAGTTGGTCGTTGGGCTTGTTGTAGATATTGAGCTGAGCAACCTCGCTGATGAAGTTCTTGCGGGCATACTCGGCAGCGTTGGGCTGACCGTTGGTGGTGAGACCGTTGATAAGACCGAGGAGGGCTGTTTCCATCCACTGGTTTGCACCGAGACGTTCGTAGAAGGGGAGACCGCGTACGTTCCAACCTTCGCGCATCTGGAAGTTTACGTCTACCTTACCTACACCTTTGGCCTTCTTGGTGGTGATAAGCACAACACCGTTGGCACCACGGTTACCGTAGAGTGCGCAGGAAGCGGCATCCTTAAGGATTGAGAGCGACTCAACATCCTGGGGGTTGAGCGAAGCAACAGAGCCGTCATAAGGCACACCGTCAACTACATAAAGGGGGCTGTTGTTACCGTTGATGGAGTTGAAACCGCGGATGCGGATATCGGGTGACTCACCGGGCTGAGTAGTAGAGTTGTTAACCTGCACACCGGGAGCGTTACCCTCGAGGGCTGCGGTAACCGATGTTACGGGGCGGTCTTCAATCTCTTTGCTGCCAACCACTGCCACCGATCCGGTGAGTGATTCCTTGTTGGCTGTACCGTAGGCAACCACTACAAGGTCGTCAAGGTCGGAAGCCGAAGAATGAAGAAGAATGTTCATGTTGTCATGAAGTTTAACTTCCAATGATGTGTAGCCGATGTAGGATACTTTGGCGGTGGTAATGTTGGCAGGAACGGAAAGTGTAAACTTGCCGTCGAGGTCGGTAGCAGTACCTTTGCCGCCTCCGATAGGCATAACTGTAGCACCGGCGAGTGGTTCGCTTGTCTTAGCATCCACAACGGTGCCGTGATAGGTGCGGTTTTGAGCCATAGCTCCCCAAGCGCACGCCATCAGCGTCATCAGGATTAAAAACAGTTTTCTCATACGTAATAATTTAGAGATAAGTTATTAGTTTTTTCGAGTTTGGATTTTTCCGGCGTTGCAGAGAATGCTTTCATAGCGTGATTATGTTGCCGGAGATGATATTATTGAATTTAGTTAAGCTGCTTGTGTGTCGTTGTTAAGTTTTAAAATTATACAATGCAGGCAGGCTACATCTCGCCGATGTATTGCCACGGTTAATTCTGAGTTTCAAGTTATTTGATTTTTGGGTTAATGCAACTGGGTACTATTTCAGGGTCAGGAAACAGAGATTGAAAGCTCTATTACTAACGGTGTTAAAATAGCTTCATCATGTTTAATATTGCACAAATTTAGTACATCATTCTGATTTTACCAAATATTTATGGTGTTTTTAACGGAATGACAAGTAAATTTGCTTATTATTTTCAATTTTAGCTGAATAAATAGCAATACATTAACCTGCAAAATTACAAAAAACACTCAAATGGATAGTTATATTGCAAAAGGTTGCATTGGTGCCATATTTAATGGCATAAATGCAAATCCCTCCGTAAATAATTTATCTGTTAACTATAACAAACTGAAATCTAAAATTTCCTAAAATCTCGAAAAAATATTTTCACAGACCATGATTTAATTAAAATAATCGTGAAATTTATGTGTCATTTTTAGGATTCAGATTGTATGAATGATGATTTTTGCTTAATTTAGCGTAGTATATTTAATACCATTAAATGTGGTATATTTAATACCCTTAAATTAGGTTGAATCCATAACATTTCCATAATCATTGAAGATGAAAAAGTATTTGATAATTGCTTTGGCGGTGGCTTCGGCAGCTTGTGCCTTTGCAAAGCCTGCCCGACGGTACTGGCACCGCTATCAGCAACCCGACGGAACGTATATAACCGTAACCATGACAGGAGATGAGAACCGGCACTCGGTGAGAAGTACCGACGGCAAGCTGCTGAAGTATGACCGCGAACGGGGGTATGTCGAGGTGGCGGAGGGGTCGCTGGAGAGTGCTCCCCGCAAGATGCGTCGCCCCAATGTGGCGATGGCTATGCCAGAGCGGGTGCGCCAGAGTATGCCGCAAACTCGCGGTGTCGGGTTGACCGAAATCCGTTTCCCATCCAAGGGTGAGCAGCGCGCCCTTGTTATCCTTGCCGAGTACAAGGATGTGAAGTTTAATTCTAAAAACAAGTCCCCCTACAAACCGGCTGACCCCAAAGCGTATTTCAGTGATATGCTAAACAAAGAGGGGTTCAATACTTACGGAGGTACCGGGTCGGCTCGCGACTTCTTTATTCAGAATTCAAATGGTCAGTTTAAGCCGCAGTTTGATGTCTACGGACCTGTTACGCTCAGCAACAATGCCTCATATTATGGTAAGAATGATGCGGCTGGTAACGATGCACGTGCCACCGAAGTGGTGATTGAAGCATGCAAACTACTCGACAGCCAGATTAACTTCAAGGATTATGACCGTGACGGGGATGGGTATGTGGATAATGTGTATGTCTTCTATGCCGGTTATGGTGAGGCTGACATTTATGAGGAGGATGAGGATACCTATAACACTATCTGGCCGCATGCGTGGTATATCTCAGGGTATACCGAGACTGATAACAAACCTGGGTATCCGTTAGTGTTGGATGGGGTAAAAATAGACAGTTATGGAATGTCCAACGAGACAATCGGTATAGATGATCCGTATAGCAATAGCTACGCAAACCGTCCGGACGGTATCGGAACGTTTGTGCATGAGTTTTCGCACGTGCTCGGGCTGCCCGACCTGTATGCCACAGCGGACTATTATGATGAGAACTCCGATACTTGGTATAAGGATGTACCCTTTACACCCGGTGATTTTTCATGCATGGACAGCGGTCCCTATAACAACGGAGGGAAGACACCCCCAAACTATTCGATGTATGAGCGGTATGCACTCGACTGGGTGACTCCCAAGGAATTTACTGTAGGCTCTATGGTGACAATCCCCAATCTTGCCGACAGCAATGAGGGGTATATTGTGAAGACCGACAAGAGTACCGAGTTTTTCCTGTTCGAAAACCGTCAGTTGACCGGCTGGGACACCTACATACCGTGGCACGGGATGCTGGTGTGGCATGTGGACTATAATCAGAAGGTGTATTATGAGAATGAGGTCAACAACACAAAGAACCATCAGTATGTGGACCTTATCGAAGCTGATAACATTCAGGATTACCCGACCGGAGTTGACTTGTGGGGGGATTTGAAATGGCCTAAAACATCAACGCTCAAGGGTGATCCCTTCCCTGGTAATAAGAATGTTCGCAGTTTCGGGTATTCCACCACCCCGTCACTCCGTTCCTGGTCGGGAAAGAATCTTGGAATCATGCTCAACGAAATCACCGAGACCGGTGGTCAGATTACCGCAAAGATTACCGATGGCAGCAGTGGCAGCGATAGTGGAGTCGAGGAGTCGGTAGCCGGCGTTGCAGGTGGCGACATCTACAATATGCAAGGTGTGAAGGTGGCTGTCTATGAAGGTGGCATCCTACCCGAACTCCCGGCAGGTATCTACATAATTCGCACTACCGACGGTCGAACCGTGAAGGTTATCAATAAATAATCAGCCACCCGTGTTGTGGTGTAGTGGCGCCGACTCGGACCCGTGGTTGCTCGCAACCTCGGCTCCTTACCCAATTCTTATTACGCTCCGCTACAGTTGCCGAGGTTGCGAGCAACCTCGGGTCCGAGCGGACGAGCGGACGACGGCCGATCGTCCGCTGATACGCAGTTGGGGCCGCGGTGGCGCCGTCAAACTGAAATCTGGTTATTTTACCTGGAGTTTCGAAATAGCGAGCGCTGGGTTCGCTTCCGCCTCTGTCAGGGAGATGGGGAGGGTTGCGAAGTCGGTGAAGCGAGCCCCCGGGATAATAGCCTTGATGAGTTCCTGCTGAGTAGGGGTGGCAGGGAGTGCGGCGTATTCATCGAATGTGTATTTCAGAAACACCGAACCTGCCGGAGCTCCTTGCCGGTTTAGCCACCAACCGTCGGCAAGCTGTATCGGTTTGCTGTTGGGGGTGATGTCGCAGGGAGCCGGATAGTAAAGCAGTTCACCGTCGGTGGAAAGAGTCACGGCAACATGGTTGGAATAGTCACCGTCAATGCGGAACGCAGTCGCCTTGGGAAGCTGGCGGGGAGCCGAGCCGATAACGTCATTGTTCGGAGCAGGGATGATAATCTCCCCCAGATAGGAGTTTGTATTATTATTGTTTTTGCGATAGCAAGCAGTTGCTGCTCCTAAAATTATGAGCAGTATAAGTGGGATAGATTTTCGTTTCATGTAGTTCTGATATTGAAGTTGTCTAAACAATTTCCTATTTTGAGTTCTCAAAAGTATAAAAAAAATGAATAGGGAGGAAATTTTTTTCTCCCTATTCATTTTTTTAACAATCTAATATCGGACTTTTTAATACATCGGGGTGAACGGTTTTGCTTTCTTTAGGCGCTTGTTGGCATCCCCGACGAGGTCGGCAGTGGCTGATGTGTCGAGTTTCAGAACCGGGGCACCAGATTGCAAGTTGAGCTGTTTCAGGTCTACATAGTAATACCCTGGATTCGTTACGATGTCAAAATAGTAGCGGAGGTCGCGGGTGTTGGCATAGCTGCGCCATTGCGTAGAACTCAGGTTGGGTTCACCTGCAATCTCGTAGGTATAGGGGACGCAGGAGTTGACCAGCACCGAACGGGTAATTGAAACTGCAAGGTCGGGGTCCGAAGTTGGTTTTACGTGATGTGCAAAGTAGTTGGCACGTACACAGCGGTCGGGGGAGGTGACAGTACCAGGTAGCATGTTTTTACCACCCACCTTATCCCAATAGTCAATGATGGCGGTCATCTGCGGCCATTGGGGGTCGTTGGTCATGGCGCGGTAGTCACCCATATCATAGATATGTACCTTACCTTTGTTAAATTCGAAGATGACACTCTTACCCGAAGCGTCTGTTACACCCCAGTGGAGGGCGGAGACGGTACCCCCGTCGAAGGTGGCACCCTGAATATCGAAATTCCAGTTGGTAAGAGCCTTAACTACTTCGTCGGTAGTGGCGTTGAGGTCCAGCAGCCACTCTACGAACACTGCAAGCGACATCTGCGGACGGTTGGCGGGTTTAGGGTCGTTGTAGACAGTGCCGCGGCAGAAGAGCCCGTTGACCACAAGCCCTTTCTCGTTCATACCCTCGGTGACACCACCGTCGTAACCCACGGCATAGACGGCACCGTATTTGGATACCCACGAGATGTGCTGGGGTTGGTCGGAGCTTTGTTTGACGATGCCGCGCGGGTAGACATAAATGTTGGTGGGTATGGGTGTCTTCCAGTCGAGCGAGCGACCCACTACAAACAGATTGTTGTCACCTTGGTACAATATACGGGAACAGGCATCAGCCGTGGAAACCGAAAGTGGAGAGGCACCGGCAAGAACGGCACCGAGCAGAAGCAGTTTAAAGTGTTTCATAGCAATACAATTCAGAACAATACAATAAGTTTTATAGCAATAATTAACTCGCAATAATTAACTCGCAATAATTAACTCGCATAATTAAGGAGCTAAGTTTAAAAGAATAACATTAGCGTGAAAATAATTGTTTAAGGCTTCAATCTGCAGGTGTGTGCACCATTAGATTGAAGCCTTTGAACTTATAGAATTGGTAGTTAATTTGCCTATGAGGGTTATTGCGTTATGTGGGCTATTGCGGAGTAACCGGATTCACCTCTTTGGGTTTTGGACCGAATCGGTAGCTTGCCACAAACGAGCCGGAAAGGGGGAGCCCCTCGGTGAGTCCGAACCCCGGAACGTAGTTGGGGGAGAAGTCCGCTGTGTCAAACGATTTGAATTTGACGTGGCATCGCAGATTCCACCCGAGCGAGAAATGGTCGGTAATCATAACGCGTATTCCACCCACTATGTCACCGAAGAGAGCGTGGATGGTTTGTGGAGCCAACGTCAGCGGTTTGTCGGCGTCTGAAGAGGTATATCCACCATAGTTTGCCATGGTGTAGGCACCTCTGAAACCGATAAACAGCCTGTAGTCGGGGTTGCTTTTATATAGGAAGTTATAGTCCACCCCTAATTTGATGTAGGGGGAGAAATTGATTTTACGCTCTCCGACAGGTTGCTTCAAACCGGAGGAGGCACCGACTTCGATTGTCGGGAAAATCCAGTTCCACAGCGATATGTCGGCAGATGCCGAGAGGTCCATAATCGGGTTGGTGCGGATAAGAGCAAGCAGGTCGTTGGCAGCTACCGATGCAGACACCCCCGAGAATGTGGGGAACACCGGCTTGGACTTCGGAACCTTGACTGTGTCAAGCACAGCAAGAAACCTCACTGGCTCGGGGAGAGGATTGCCATGCTTGTCGTAGTAATGAAGCACGGTACGCGGCTTTTTGTCGTCGGTATCCACCGGTGTAGAGCGGCGCGGAGGGCGGACGGTCTGCCCCATGGCGTAGACTCCGCACAGTAGTAGGGAGAGCACGATTAATGCTAACGCGCGACTGCTGCGAAACGGGTATGTAGAAGAGGGTGTTTTCAAAATTCTTCCGAAATTAGGTAATTGTTGCGTTCGGCCGAGTTGCGGGTAATGAGTTCACCGATGAGACCGGTGCAGAAAAATTGTACACCAAGCACCATCAGCGTGAGCGACAGGTAGAAATAAACCGACTTGGTAACATAGAAGAAGTATGAGTCGGAACACATGGCAATAATCTTGAGTATCAGTACCACGGTCACGGCAAAGAAACCGAGGATGAACATCAGCGAGCCGAGAAGTCCGAAGATGTGCATAGGCTTGATGCCGAATTTGGACTGAAACCAGAGTGTGAGTAGGTCGAGGTAACCGTTCACAAACCGGTCAAGACCGAACTTGGTGGTGCCGTATTTGCGTGCCTGATGGTGTACCACCTTCTCCCCGATTTTCTTGTAACCTGCATTCTTGGCAAGGTAGGGGATATAGCGGTGCATGTCGCCGTAGACCTCGATATGCTTTATCACCTCGTTGCGGTATGCCTTGAGTCCGCAGTTGAAGTCGTGGAGGTTGTTGATGCCGCTCACCTTGCGTGCTGTCGCGTTGAAGAGCTTGGTGGGGATGGTCTTGGAGAGCGGGTCATAACGCTTCTTTTTCCATCCCGACACAAGGTCGTACCCGTCGGCGGTAATCATGCGGTAAAGTTCCGGGATTTCGTCGGGGGAATCCTGCAGGTCGGCATCCATGGTGATGACCACATCACCCTTGGCGCGGGCAAACCCGGTGTTGAGGGCGGGTGATTTTCCGTAGTTGCGCGAGAACACTATGGCATGAATGTTGGGGTCGGTTTCTGCCAACTTGTGAATTACCTTCTGTGACGAGTCGGTCGAACCGTCGTTGACGAAGATGATTTCGTACGAAAAATTGTTGGCGTTCATTACGCGCTGAATCCAGCTTGTGAGCTCGGGGAGGGATTCGGCTTCGTTATATAAAGGGATTACTACGGAAATGTCCATGTTGTTGTTGCGTTGTGATACTAATGCAAAGCGGTTTGACCCGCTACAAATTCAAATATTAGGCAAATGTAGTAAAAAAGGTTAAGGCAGACAATAGAAAATGGGTTAAAGTGAAGCCGAGAGTGGAAAATCTCATTAAGAAAGAGGTAAAAATAACTAAAGAAAGAGGTAAATATGATATGGTATCCAATTGACGTATAAAGATTTTGAAAAAATACATTGTTTTTGTTCTAATATTTTAGTATCTTTGAATCGACTACTATAAACTTCTAACCTAACTATCTATGACACCGAAAATGCGTTCCGTAATTCTTCTATTTTCTTTTATGGCAGCAGCGGTAGCGGTCGCTCAGGTGGATGTGACTGGTATGGTTCTCGACAGGGAAAGCAAGGATCCGCTCGGGCGTGCATCGGTTGTGATTAAGGGTAAGGATGGGAAGCTAAAGAAGTTTACCACCACCGACAGCAAGGGGGGATTTGCCATTAAGGTGCCGAGCACCGGCGGGTGCCGTCTGGAAGTGACCGTGATGGGGTATGCCAAGCAGGGGTTTGCCGCCGACTCGGTTAAGTTCCCTCTTACCGTGTATATGGAACACGGAACTACCCTGCTCAAAGAGGTTACGGTCAAGGGGAGCCGCATTCGCGAGCAGGGGGACACGCTGACCTATATGGTAAATGCCTTTGCGCAGAGTCAGGACCGTTCCATTGGTGATGTGCTGAAACGTATGCCCGGCCTGGATGTGGTGGATGGTGGCGTAGTCAAATATAAGGGGAAATATATCAACAAGTTTTATATTGAGGGTAAGGACCTGCTCGGGTCCGATTACGGGATTGCTACCCAGGGTGTGAAGCATGAAGATGTTGGGGCCGTTGAGGTGATGGAGAATCATCAGCCACTGTTAGTGCTTGGCGGGATTGCCTATTCCGATGATGCGGCCATCAATCTTAAGCTTAAGGAGGAGGCAAAGGCAAAATGGAATGTCAATGGCTCGCTCGGTGGTGGGTATTCCACTATGCCAGAGGGGGGATTATGGCGAGCCGATGTGTATGCCATGATGATGAAGTCCGACTTTCAGCATATTACGGATTTCAAGACCAACAATACCGGGCAGACACTTTCTGAGTCCGGGGTAGGTGCATTAAATATCCGAATGCCTGAAAGCGTAAGTGTCCCGGTCCCTTCGGCGGCGTCGATTGGTAGCAGTTCGATGCTGTTTAACCGGTCGGCTCAGTTGTCGACCAATACGCTCGGCACAGTCGGTAATGGGGAGTTGAAGGGGCGGCTGAATTATTCGCACAACCGTACCAGCGGGATGGCAAACAGTGTTACCACATATTTTCTGGAGGGTGGCGACCGTGTAATTACCGAAAACCGCGAGGGGGTGGAAAGTAGAAACTCTATTTCGGGACTATTTACATATCAGCAGAATCTCCGTTCGGCCTATATCAACAATTCTCTCTCCACCAAATTTGACTGGAAGGATGCTACACTTGATGTTACGGGCACTCTCCCCAATAGTGAAAAGGGGGTCTTCAGAAGCGGTTTTATAGGTAACGACTTCAAGATGATTAAGCGGTTTAACGGAAATCATCTGGTTACATTTGTCAGCACCAACGAGTGGCTGAAGAAGCCCCAGTCGGTTACGATCAATCGCAACGGGGAGACGGTAGGGCAGAGCGTAAACGATGCAGCCTTTTATACTGAGGAGAGTGCGGCATATACATTTGCTCTGGGTGGCATAACTGTCCATCTTGAGGGTGGGTTGAAGGGTTATTTGCGCTCTATGGATTCAGAGGCTCGCGGTGTCAGGATGCAACAGGTGCTCGGGTCCGATTCGTTGGTCAATACAATCAATACCAGCTATATCACGGGGTTTGTGAAACCGAAACTGGAATACCGTCTAAATAGGGTGAATTTTATTCTTGATGTACCATTTATATATAGCAGATATGACTTTGACCATGCTCTTGCCAATCGCAGTGATGCGGATTTTTTCCCGATGGTGCAGATGGTGTGGAAGCCTAACGATAAGTGGAATCTGACCGGCTTGGGTGGCTTGGGTCGTTCACCTATCGATTTGGACATGGTGCAGCGCGGATATATAATGACCAACTATCGTACTTTCCGTCGCGGTGTGGATAACTTTTATCATGTATGGAGCAAGAACGTTGGTGCAAATCTTGGGTATACCAATATTCTGCAGGAGCTTTTTGCCAATGCAATGGTCACCAAGGTGTGGGGGGAAATGCCATACACTATGGTTCAGCAATTGTATGGTGATTATGTGGTGTATGGATACGCCCCATCCAATAGCAGAAATAACTCGTTGATGGTAAACGGTTATCTCTCCAAATCGCTCAAATTTATGCGTGGCATGCTCAACATTAACGGTGGTTGGCAGCGCAATGAGTCGGAAATTATTTCCGAAGATACCCCGATATTGAGTGTCTCCGATTCATGGAATGTGAATGCTAACATCAGCACAAATCCGGTGCGGTGGCTTAACGTTGAGTACAAAGGGTACTTCGGTGCCGTAAATATGGTAATGAACGGCACATCTGCCGGCTGGTATGGACACGTGCAGAATGATCTGCAACTTACCTTGATGCCACTAAAAAAATGGGAATGGCGCGTTAACGGTACCCATGTTGGTTCGCAACTTACCGATAAGAAGTATAAGAATAGCTATTTGCTTTCCACACGACTCAAGTATAATTATTCCAAGAGTGTGGAGGTTGCTGCGGAACTCAATAACATACTGAATATTCGCTGCATCAGCAACCGCAGTTATAATCAGCTTACGTCATACGAGAGTCAGAGCTGGATGCGTGGACGTGAATTGTTAATCTCAATATTTTTTATGAAATGAGGAAGTTTGTAATAGTCGTAGTGCTGCTTTTTGCTTCTCTGGGTGTGCTGGCAGAGGTGTCGGATATCGTGGTGGGGTATGAGTTGGAGAGACCTGCCGAAAAGAAGTATATGCCCAGGGTTGTCAATCAGTATCTGCTGTTGGCAAATGGGGAGTTCTCTAAGTTTTATTCACCCCGCACCGAGTATTTTGATTCTCTTAAATCTACCCCTCTCGGATTGAAGCGGCTGGAAGAGATGGGGAATGTTTCCATAGATGCCGGCAATGGGGTTCTTAATACCGATGGGGACGGGTTTATGTATGTGGTTAAAGACCGCCGTAAGGGGAAGCTGACCTATTATGACCGGGACTGGATGCAGACTAAATATGTGTACGACGAACCGATTGAGGGGTGTTTCTGGGAAGTTACCGATAGCACCAAGACCATACTCGGGTATGAGTGCATCAAGGTGAAGGGGGACTACCACGGTCGCAAGTGGACGGTGTGGTTCTCACCCGAGATTCCGGTTCACAATGGTCCATGGAAACTCGATGGGGTTCCGGGGCTGATACTTGAGGCTTCTACACAGGGTGGTGAGTATATATTCCGAGCAACCGGCATAGAGGAGAAAAAAATGCCGATAGGCCCGGTATACCTTGTCAAAGAGTATGAGCGGACCAGCCGCATCAACTTTCTGCGAGTAGCGCGACACAAGATGGACAACGCCGCAAATATCTTAGGGTCTGTATTTGGTACCCAAATAATAGTGAATGGTCCTGACGGCGAAGAGGAAAAAATGTTTGATTCCGCCTCCGTACTCGACTTCATGGAAACCGACTACCACAAAAAACCAAAATGAATGTTTGATTTAAATCGTACCATTAGTAAACAGTAAATTATGGCCTTCGTATTTTGATTATCAGTTGAGGTGAGTAGGGAGTAGTAGGGAGTAGAGAAGAAAAGTGTAGTATTTTTTACATAGATTTAGTTTCTGTCCAAATTATTTACTAACTTTACCCAAAATAAGATTCCACCTTGATACAGCTACTTCGGTTCGGTGGGTTCAGTCGGTCACGAATTGCTTTGAGCCGGAGCCCACGGAGTTTCGGGAGGGTTGGTAAGTGCACTCA
>QLIP01011993.1_pt1 | contig 20379 bp, 14 predicted proteins | sample 1769771 | NCBI WGS metagenome assembly QLIP01 (sample SAMN09428762, study PRJNA476227) | Gut metagenome, whole genome shotgun sequencing project. | isolation source: cecum | host: Rhizomys sinensis | place: China: Jinsha town of Minqing, Fujian Province | collected 2013-09-23
GCTCATCAGCCGTAGGCGGTCAATTTATAGAAACTCCCTTAAATTAATGTGCAAATTTAGCAATTTTTTTTGACTTTGCAAAAAGTCAAAAAACACTCCTCGCCGGCGAGTTATTTGATGCCGTGCTGGTTGAGGGCGGCTTGGTAGCGCTGGGCGTTGGCGCAGTGGGCGGCAAAGTCGCGTGCAAAGTTGTGATAGCCACTGAAGTCTTCCTTGGCACACATATATAGGTAGTCGTGGGGCTGCGACTGGAGGAAGCTGGTTAGGGTGGCGCGTTGGGGGATGCGTATCGGACCCGGGGGGAGTCCCGCGTGGAGATAGGTGTTGTAGGGAGAGGGGTGCTTGAGGTGAGTGCCCACAATGCGGCGCAGGGCAAAGTCGCCGAGGGCAAATTTCACCGTCGGGTCGGCCTGTAGCTTCATGTTGCGGTGCAGGCGGTTGAGGTAGAGGCGGGCAATCTTGGGGCGTTCGTCGGCCTTGGCACTCTCTTCCTCGGCTATGGAGCAAATCGTGGCCACTTCTATCGGGCTGAGACCGAGCGCGGCGGCTTGGGCACGACGGGAGTCGGTCCAGTAGGCGTTGCGCTCGTCGAGCAGTTTGGTGATTACCTTGGCGGGAGAGTCGGTCCAGTAAAATTCGTAGGTGTCGGGGATAAAGGCGGCAGGATAGGCTGCGCGCGCAAATCCAGCGACGGGCAACACGGAGTCGAGCGCAGCCGTGAAGGCCGCCTCGTCAAACTCAAACCGCGCGGCAGCCTGAGCGGTCAGGTCGTCCATCAGGCGCACATTGCTGAAGGTGAAGCGCACAGGTGTTTGGCGGCCGCGCACCAGGCGCTTGGCCAGGGTCATAGCCGTATGTCCGTGCTCCACGCGGAAGGCTCCGTGGGGGCGGAGGGTGTCGGGGGCTGCGGCATCGTAGAGCGCAAGCACCCGCTGGGCAAAGTCGGGCTCGAGATGCGCTTGCAGCGAGTCGGCAAGTGCCTGACGCGAAGTGCCTTGGGGGAGATAAACCCAAGCAGCAGGTCCCGCATGGGAGCGGCGCAAATACACGTATGCTCCGAGACCTAACAGGGCGAGCAGCAGAGCCACCGCAACAGCAAAAGTAAGTATTTTCTTAGTCATTTCTACTGCAAATTTACCCATTTTTCCCGACCTACACAAAAAAATACGCAAAATTCATTGAAAAATTTGGTCATGTCAAAAATAATGCCTAACTTTGCACCCGAAATCCATAAGGCACCATGGCCGAGAGGTTAGGCAACGGTCTGCAAAACCGTGTACAGCGGTTCGAATCCGCTTGGGGCCTCCACCCGCAGAAGTTCTCGCTTCTGCGGTTTTTTTTGGTGGTTTGGATTATTTGTTGTAAATTTGCCTTCCTAATCAGTCGTTATTATGATTCAGCAGCACGATTACAATGAGGGACTCACACCTCAGGAGCAACAAATGATTGAGGACGCCTTTCAAGACGTGCTTCAAGGCTACATCAATTCCAACCACCGCAAAAAGGTGGAAATCATTGAACGTGCCTACCACTTCGCGCGCAGTGCCCACAAGGGCGTGCGTCGCCGCTCGGGCGAACCTTATATCCTCCACCCAATTGCTGTGGCGCGCATCGCCTCGCAGGAAATAGGTCTCGGTTCCACAAGCATCTGCGCCGCTCTGCTCCACGATGTAGTGGAGGACACAGACTTCACCGTGGAGGACATTGAGCATCATTTCGGCCCGAAGATTGCCCAGCTGGTGGAGGGTCTCACCAAAATCTCGGGCGGCATATTCGGAGAACACGCCTCAGCCCAGGCCGAAAATTTCCGCAAGCTGCTGCTGACCATGAACGACGATATCCGCGTCGTGCTCCTGAAAATGGCCGACCGACTGCACAATATGCGCACCCTCGGCTCTATGGTCCCCGCCAAGCAATATAAAATCGCGGGCGAAACGCTCTATATCTACGCTCCTCTGGCCCACCGCCTCGGCTTGTTCGCTATCAAAACGGAGCTGGAGGACCTGAGCTTCAAGTATGAGCACCCCCAGGCCTACGCGGAAATCGCACGCAAGATTGAGGCCACCGACCGCTCCCGCCAAATGATCTACTCCGACTTTGCCACGCCCATCGTGGCCAAGCTCGCGGAGTTGGGCATAGAGTTTGAAGCCCGCTATCGACTGAAAAGCGTCTACTCCATATGGCGCAAAATGGAGACGAAGAAAATCCCCTTCGAGGAGGTTTATGACCTCTATGCCATGCGCATAATCTTCGACTCGCCCGACCCAGCTCACGAAAAGGAGATTTCCTGGCGAATTTATTCGGCCATCACCGACATTTATAAGCTCCACCCCGACCGCACCCGCGACTGGATTTCCGTGCCTAAGGCCAACGGCTATCAGGCTCTGCATCTCACCGTAATGGGTGCCGACGGCAACTGGGTGGAAATCCAAATCCGCTCCCGACGCATGAACGACATAGCCGAGCGCGGATTTGCCGCCCACTGGAAGTATAAACACGGCGAAAGCGAGGAGGAGAAGGAGCTTTCCGAGTGGATTCAAACCATCAAGGATATTCTGGAAAACCCCGAGCCTAACGCCATCGACTTCCTCGACACTCTCAAGCTCAATCTCTTTGCCAACGAGATTGTGGTGTTCACCCCCAAGGGCGACCCCGTGACGCTCCCGACCAATGCCACCGTGCTCGATCTCGCCTTTGCACTCCACTCCGAACTGGGACTGCACTGCATCGCGGCCAAGGTCAACCACAAGCTCGTGCCGCTCAACACCCGCCTGCAAAGCGGCGACCAGGTGGAAATCATCACCTCGCAGGCTCAGGCACCCAACCCCGAGTGGCTCAATTATCTCTCCACGGCTAAAGCCAAAACCCGCCTGCGCCAAGCCTTGCGCCGCGAGGCCGCCCCGCTCATTGCCCAGGGACGTGAGCTTTATGAGCAAGCCTTGCAGAAGGCCAACCTCCGCGACTCCAACGACCTGATGCAGCGCATCCTCTCCCACAGCGACATCAATTCGGCCGAGGAGCTATTCCTGGCCATAGCCCGAGGCATCATCGACCCCATTCATAAGCTCGCTGCCATTCATGAGCAGTATCGACGCGAAAAGGCGAAGAAGAGCAGCGCCAGCGCAATGCTCAAGAAGCTCATTAACCCCTTCATGCCAGGCCGCAAGTCAACCACCGGCTGGAAGGCCGATGCCGAGGAGGACGAGGAAATCCCCACCTCAATCAATCCAAAGGAAACCTATATCCTGCACAACGACGGCGAGAAGCGCAACTATAAGACCGACGTGTGCTGCTCGCCCATACCAGGCGACGACGTGATGGGCTACATTGAGTCGGATGGCTCAGTCACCCTCCATTCGCTCACTTGCCCTCGCGCAGCCGTGCTCAAGGCCACCTATGGCCCGCGCATCGTCTCCACTCGCTGGGAACTCAACGGCGCAGCCCGCTTCGATGCCACAGTGCGCATCGAGGGCATCGACCGCAAGGGTATCCTGCAAGAAATCACCACTCAGGTGTCCAAGGCCACGGGCATCGACATTCGTCGTTTCTCCATCGAAGCCACCAACGAAGTATTCACTGGTCAAATTTCCGTCAAAGTAGCTGACTCCGAAGCAATTATCGACCTCTGCCTCGCGCTCAAGCAGGTCAACGGTGTCACCTCCGCAACCCGCATATGAAACTAACCTACGCCCGACAGACGGCAATCTTCATCGTTGCCACTTTCCTCATCGTGTGGCTCATGCCGCGCACTTCCACCTCCGCCTATCTCTATGAGGTAAATCGCCCCTGGAACTATAAACTGCTCACCGCACCGTTCGATATCCCCGTGCAGCTCGACTCGGTGTCGGCCAAGGAGCTTTGCGACTCTATCGATGAGGCTTTCGTGCCCGTATATAGCCGCTCGCAGGCCGATGCGGAGAATATGGTGGTTCGCGCCCGCGAGGCACTGCAAACAGTGAGCGGCGTGAATGGTGCCACGCGCAGCAAGGTGCTCCACGCGCTCAATGAGCTGCTCAGCGATGGCATAGTCGATGAGCAAACCTACACCGACATCGCCGCCGGCCGCCTGAAGTCAATCCGTCTGGTGCGCGGCAACACGGTCACTTACGCCCCAGTGAGCAATCTGCGCTCGCCCCTCAAGGCCTATGAGCAGTTGAAGCAAAAACTCCCCGCCGAGGAGGCTCGTTATGCAATCGAGCAGTCGAAATTGGCGCAAATACTCGTCCCCAACGTAATTTTCGACACCAACACCAACGAGCGCATGCGCGCCGACCTCCATCGCCGCGTCACCGCCCCCACAGGCGTAATCCAACAGGGCGAACGCATCATCGACCGTGGCGATATAGTCACCCTCCAGCTCTACACCATTCTGCGCACCTACGAGCAAATGCAGGCCGAGCGCGGCAACGACAACGGCGGTAACCTCCTCTACGCCTGGGGCGCGCGCCTGCTCTACGTAGGCCTGCTCATCGGGCTGCTGGCCACGTTCTTGTATAGTTTCCGTCGCCGCCTCTTCGTGCAGTCAAAGGTGTGTCTGTTTCTGGCCCTCTGCGTTATGTTGTTCTGCGTGTTTGCGTTCATCATTAATCAAACGTTCGCGTCGGGCATCTACATTGTGCCATTCGCGCTGGTGCCTATCCTCATCGTGGTGTTCTTCGATGGCCGCACCGCCCTGTTCACCCACGTGGTCACTATCCTCATAGCGGCCGTTGTAGCCCCCTACCCTCTTGAGTTCGTGGCCGTGCAGTTCGTGGCTGGTGCGGTGGCTATCAATTCGCTACGCGAACTCTCGCGCCGCTCGCAGTTGCTCCGCTCGGCCATCATGGTGTTCATTTGCAGCGCGTTGGCCTACACGGCCATCAACCTGATGCTCACAGGTGCCGTAGCCTCACTCTCCGCACGCGTCTACGGGTTCTGCGCCATCAGCGCAATTTTCATCTCGTTTGCCTACATTCTTATCTTGGTGTTTGAGCGCACCTTCGGGTTCACCTCCATGGTGGCTCTCGTGGAACTGTCCGACATTAACCACCCAGTGCTCCGCGAACTCTCGCGCGAGTGTCCTGGCACTTTCCAGCATTGCATGGCCGTGAGCAACCTCGCCGCCGAAGCCGCCGCCAAAATCGATGCCAACGTGCAGTTGGTGCGTGCTGGCGCGCTCTATCACGACATAGGCAAAATCAACAATCCCGCTTTCTTCACTGAAAATCAGCACGGCGTGAACCCCCACGATGCCCTCGATCCCATGCAGAGCGCACGCATCATCATCAGCCACGTCACCGACGGCCTGAAACGCGCTGAGAAGGAGAAACTCCCGCATGTAATCCGCGATTTTATTGCCGAGCACCACGGCCGCGGCACCGCCCGTTTCTTCTATATCTCGTGGTGCAACGCTCACCCCGACCAAACTGACCCCGCGCCGTTCACTTATCCTGGGCCTAACCCCACTTCGGCCGAGACTTCAATCCTGATGATGGCCGACTGCGTAGAGGCAGCCTCACGCTCGCTCAAGGATTATTCGCCCGAGTCCATTTCTGACTTGGTAAGCAAAATCATCGACGGCCAACTGGCCGAAGGACTCCACGCCGACTCCCCCCTGCGCATGCGCGATGTGAAGGTGATTAAGGATACGTTTATCCAACGCCTGCAAACCATCTACCACACCCGCATAGCATATCCCGACGCTAAAAAATAACCCTCCTCCACCCCCATGCGACTCACTTCCAACCTCATCACCGACCCCTCGCTCTGGCGTCTGACTCTGCGCGTAGCCCCCACATCGCTCGAAGCGCTGCTCATCGGTCCCATGAGTGCCGACAATTCGGTGCTCTCGCTCCGCGAGGAGCTATCCAACACTTCGCTGGAGTCGGCCATCTACGATAATCCACTGCTGCTCAGCGACTTCAAGAGTGTGCAGCTGATAGTCGACGTGCCGTCGTGGACTCTCTCGCCTGTGGTGGACGAGCAGGTGGCACGCGCCATGCTCCCCGACCTCGCGGGGCCTCACGAGCTGATTGCCAACGACTGCGGTGCGCCCAAGTTGCTCACGCTCTATCCCGCCGATCAGCTCCATTTCCTCCATCGCACATTCCCCGACGCGCAACCCATCCATTCTATGGCTGTGGCTCTCCGCTGGCTCGCGCTGTTCAATGCCAAGCGAGGCAACCGCGCCCACGTCTACGCGCTGCTGCAACCCGACCGCATGCAGCTCTTCGCCTTCGGTGCTGGCTCGGAGCCGCAGCTGGTCAATGAGTTTGCAATCAACGGCTCGGCCGCCAATGCGTCTTACTTCATTCTCGCCGCAGCAGCCGATGAGGAACTACCCATATCGCTCGGAGGCGACCCCACCCTCCGCAACGAGGTGAGCACCATGCTCCGCACCCATCTCCCCGCCAACCGTATCCTCCCGCTCACTCTCCCCTCCCATCTGCTCGAACTGCTGCGTCAAGCCCCCAATCTCCACCCCGACCTCCTATTTGCACAAGACCTATAACCCCCTGCCCTCATGAGAATTATACGAGGTAAATTCGGCCGCCGTCGCTTCGACGTGCCCACCAACATCACCGCCCGACCCACCACCGACTTCGCCCGCGAAAATATCTTCAACGTAATCGAAAACATCATCGACCTCGACGGCATCACAGCCATCGACCTCTTTGCTGGCACTGGTGCCATATCACTCGAAATGGTGTCGCGCGGAGCCACCTCCGTCACCGCCGTGGAAATGGCCGCAACGCAATCGCGCTTCATCGAAAAAACACGCCAACAGCTCAACTGCAAAGAGCTATGCCTGGTGCGCGGCGACGCCCTGAAATTCATCGCCACCCCAGGTCCCGTGGCCGACCTCATCTTCGCCGACCCGCCCTACGACATGCCGGGCTTCGACGAAGTGCCCCAACGCATCCTCGACTCCCCCCGCTGCGGCCCCGACACCCTCGTCATCGTAGAACACAGCAAAAACCGCGACTACTCCACCCACCCCCACTTTCTCCAGCACCGCGCCTACGGCTCCGTCAACTTCACCCTCTTCCGCAAATCCCCCGAAGCCTAAACCCCAAATAGCCCCACGCAGCAGCCCGCCCATTAGCCAAGCCTGCGTGGGGTTTCACATTGCTCCCTCCGCTGACGCGGAACCCCGTGGGAGTAATGGGCAGCTGATGCTTGCGGATTAGCTCATTATTCCCATTGCTCCCATTATTCTCATTATTCCCCTTAGTCCCATAGCGAAAGAAGCCCGGCGGGGATCCGTCGGGCTTCTTGGGGATTGCTTGGGGTGGGGATTAGAGGGCGGGGTCGAGGAGCGGTTCGATGTCGTCGGTAGAGGTGACTACCAGGCGTTCGTATTCGCGCAGACCGGTGCCAGCGGGGATGAGGTGACCGCAGATAACGTTTTCCTTCATGCCTTCGAGGTAGTCCACCTTGCCTTGGATGGCGGCTTCGTTGAGCACCTTGGTGGTTTCCTGGAAGGAGGCAGCGGAGATGAAGCTGCCAGTTTGGAGGGCGGCGCGGGTGATGCCCTGGAGGATCTGTTCGGAAGTGGCAGGGCGAGCGTCGCGCACGGTCACTTGGCGGAGGTCCTTACGCTTGAGGGCGGAGTTTTCGTCGCGCAGGCGGCGTGAGGTGACGATCATGCCAGGTTGGAGGGTTTCGCTGTCGCCAGCGTCTTCCACCACTTTCTTGTCCCAGATGCGGTCGTTTTCTTCGTGGAATTGAAGTTTGTCAACCACTTGCTGTTCGAGGAAGGGGGTGTCGCCCGGATCGATGATGTTGACCTTGCGCATCATTTGACGCACGATCACTTCGAAGTGTTTGTCGTTGATTTTCACGCCCTGCATGCGATACACGTCTTGCACTTCGTTGACAATGTATTCCTGCACGGCGGTGGGGCCCATGATGCGGAGGATGTCTTCGGGGGTGATGGCACCGTCGGAGAGGGGAGTGCCGGCACGCACGTAGTCATTTTCCTGCACGAGGAGCTGTTTGCTCTGGGGCACGAGGTATTTGCGTTCTTCGCCGAGCTTGGAGGTGATGACGATTTCGCGGTTGGCGCGTTTGAGCTTGCCAATGTGAACTTCGCCGTCGATTTCGGCCACCACAGCGGGGTTGGAGGGGTTGCGGGCTTCGAAAAGCTCGGTGACACGGGGCAGACCACCGGTGATGTCACCAGCGCCAGAGGTGGCGCGGGTCATCTTGACGAGTACTGCGCCGGCCTTGATTGCGTCGCCGTCCTCAACCATGAGGTGAGCGCCTACGGGGAGCACGTAGCTCTTTTCGGTTTCGCCGTCGTTGTTGACGATAGCAATTTCGGGGGCTTTGCCGCGGTCCTTGCTTTCGATGATGATCTTTTCGGAGTTGCCAGTTTGTTCGTCGGTTTCAACGCGGTAGGTGACGTTTTCGATCATATTTTCGAAGCGCACTTGACCAGCTACTTCGGCCACGATTACCTGGTTGAAGGGGTCCCATTCGGCAATCACATCGCCCTTTTTGATGATGTCGCCGCTCTTGAAGAAGAGTTTGGAGCCATAGCCGATGGGGGCGGTGGTGAGCATGAGGCCAGTGGAGGCGTCGACGATGCGCATTTCGGCCAGACGACCGATAACGACTTCGACGGGAGCACCGTTGGGGCCTACTTCGTCGGTGACTACGGTGCGGAGTTCGTCGATTTCGAGGCGACCGTCGTAGCGCGAGGTGAGGGTGGATACGGCAGCCACGTTAGATGCCACACCACCGACGTGGAAGGTACGGAGGGTGAGCTGAGTACCAGGTTCACCGATGGATTGTGCAGCGATTACGCCAACAGCTTCGCCCTTTTGCACCATGCGGAGGTTGGAAAGGTTGCGGCCGTAGCACTTGGCGCAGACGCCCTTGCGGCTTTCGCAGGTGAGCACTGAGCGGATTTCAACGCTTTCGATGGGTGAGTTGTTGATGCGGTCGGCAGCTTCGTCGCGAATTTCTTCGCCGGCAGCCACGATGACTTCGCCAGTGGTGGGGTCGATAATGTCGTGCACGCTCACACGTCCGAGGATGCGTTCGCCCAGGGAGGCGATCACTTCGTCGTTGTTCTTGATTTCGGTGCAGATGAGGCCGCGGAGGGTGCCGCAGTCTTCTTCGCGAATAATCACGTCGTGGGCCACGTCGACGAGACGACGGGTGAGGTAACCTGCGTCGGCGGTCTTCAGAGCGGTGTCGGCAAGACCCTTACGTGCACCGTGGGTAGAGATGAAGTATTCGAGCACTGAGAGGCCTTCCTTAAAGTTGGCCAAGATGGGGTTTTCGATGATCTGACCGCCTTCGGCACCACTCTTTTGGGGCTTGGCCATAAGACCACGCATGCCGGAGAGCTGACGAATCTGGTCCTTCGAACCACGGGCGCCAGAGTCGAGCATCATGTAGACAGGGTTGAAGCCCTGTTGGTCGGCTGCGAGCTGCTTCATGAGGATAGAGGCGAGTTCGGAGTTGACGTGCGTCCAGATATCGATGATTTGGTTGTAGCGTTCGTTGTTGGTGATGAAACCCATAGAGTAGTTGTTCATCACTTCTTGCACTTGTTCGTAGCCCTTTTGCACCATTTCTTCCTTCTCGGCAGGGATAATTACGTCGCCGAGGTTGAAGCTCAGGCCGCCACGGAATGCCATGTAGTAGCCGAGGTTTTTGATGTCGTCGAGGAACTTGGCTGAGCGGGGGATACCGCAGCGCTTGATTACGCGTGAGATGATGTCGCGGAGGCTCTTTTTGGAGAGGATTTCGTTGACATAGCCGATTTCTTCGGGCACGAAGTGGTTGACCATGATGCGGCCAACGGAGGTGTTTTCAACGAGGTGGCGAATGGGGTTGCCATCGGCGTCGACGTCGTTCACCATGACGGTGATGGGGGCGTGGAGGTCGAGGCGGCCTTCGTTGTAGGCGATTTCAGCTTCTTCGGGACCGTAGAATTTGTAACCTTCGCCCTTGGTGCCGGGACGGAGCTTGGTGATGTAGTACAGACCGAGTACCATGTCCTGCGAGGGCACGGTGATAGGAGCGCCGTTGGCGGGGTTGAGGATATTGTGGGCGCCGAGCATGAGCATTTGCGCTTCGAGGATAGCCTCGTTGCCCAGGGGAAGGTGCACAGCCATCTGGTCACCGTCGAAGTCGGCGTTGAATGCCGTACAAGCGAGGGGGTGGAGCTGGATAGCCTTGCCTTCGATCATTTTGGGCTGGAATGCCTGGATGCCAAGACGGTGAAGGGTTGGAGCACGGTTGAGGAGCACGGGGTGACCCTTCATGACGTGTTCGAGGATGTCCCAAACTACGGGTTCTTTGCGGTCAACAATCTTCTTGGCCGACTTAACGGTCTTGACGATGCCGCGTTCGATGAGTTTGCGGATTACGAAAGGCTTGTAGAGTTCGGCAGCCATGTATTTGGGGATACCGCACTCGTGCATTTTCAGTTCGGGGCCTACAACGATAACCGAGCGGGCAGAGTAGTCCACACGTTTACCGAGGAGGTTTTGACGGAAGCGGCCGCTCTTGCCCTTGAGTGAGTCGGAGAGCGACTTGAGGGGGCGGTTGGCTTCGGACTTCACGGCCGACGACTTGCGGGAGTTGTCGAGCAGCGAGTCAACGGCCTCTTGGAGCATACGCTTTTCGTTGCGGAGAATTACCTCGGGAGCCTTGATTTCGAGCAGGCGCTTGAGGCGGTTGTTACGGATAATCACGCGACGATAGAGGTCGTTGAGGTCGGAGGTGGCAAAGCGACCACCGTCCAGGGGCACGAGGGGACGGAGCTCGGGGGGAGTCACGGGGACCACCTTGAGAATCATCCATTCGGGCTTGTTGCGACCCTTGGAGGCGCGGAAGCTTTCCACAACCTGGAGGCGCTTGAGGGCGTCGGCTTTGCGTTGTTGCGAGCCGTCGCGGTTAGCGAGGTCGCGGAGCTCATAGGAGAGCTTGTCGAGGTCGACGCGTTGCAGGAGGTCGTAGATAGCCTCGGCACCCATCTTGGCGATGAACTTGTCGGGGTCGGTATCTTCGAGGTTTTGGTTGCCTGCGGGCAGGGCGTCAACAATGTTGTAGTATTCTTCTTCGGTGAGCAGTTGGAGCTGTTCGATGCCAGCTTCGGCGGTGACACCGGGTTGGATCACTACGTAGCGTTCGTAGTAGATCACAGCATCGAGCTTCTTGGTGGGGAGACCCAGGAGGTAGCCGATCTTGTTGGGGAGCGAGCGGAAATACCAGATGTGAGCCACGGGCACCTCGAGCTTGATGTGGCCGCAGCGTTCGCGGCGCACTTTCTTTTCGGTCACTTCAACGCCGCAACGGTCGCAGACGATGCCTTTGTAGCGAATGCGTTTGTACTTGCCGCAGTGACATTCGAAGTCCTTGACGGGGCCGAAGATGCGTTCGCAGAAGAGGCCGTCGCGTTCGGGCTTGTAGGTGCGGTAGTTGATGGTTTCGGGTTTGAGCACCTCACCGCTTGAGCGTTCGAGAATCTCCTCGGGCGAAGCAAGGCCGATGGTGATTTTCGTGAAGCCGTTTTTTGCTTTATTATTATCTTTTTTGAAAGCCATAGCTTATGATTTTTCGATATTTTAAGTGGGTGTGGGGAGGTGACGGGGGTGTGACCCCGTCACCTCCTCGGTCCCGGAAACTTATTCGAGGTTGATGCTCAGACCCAGGCCACGGAGCTCGTGGAGAAGCACGTTGAGCGACTCGGGAATACCAGCTTGGGGCATGGCATCGCCCTTGACGATGGCTTCGTAGGCCTTGGAGCGACCAGTGACGTCGTCCGACTTGATGGTGAGGATTTCCTGGAGGATGTGGGATGCGCCGAATGCTTCGAGCGCCCACACTTCCATTTCACCGAAACGCTGACCACCGAACTGAGCCTTACCGCCCAGAGGTTGCTGGGTGATGAGCGAGTAGGGGCCGATGGAGCGAGCGTGCATCTTGTCTTCAACCATGTGGCCGAGCTTGAGCATGTAGATTACGCCCACGGTGGCGGGTTGGTCAAAGCGTTCGCCGGTGCCGCCGTCGTAGAGGTAAGTCTTACCGTAGCGGGGAATACCTGCGCGGTCGGTCCAGGCGTTGAGGTCGTCGAGCGATGCGCCGTCGAAGATGGGGGTGGCGAATTTCTCGCCCAGTTCGCGACCAGCCCAACCGAGCACGGTTTCGAAAATCTGACCCAGATTCATACGCGAGGGCACACCCAGAGGGTTCAAGCAGATATCCACGGGGGTACCATCTTCGAGGAAGGGCATATCTTCCTGGCGCACAATGCGCGACACGATACCCTTGTTACCGTGGCGACCTGCCATCTTGTCACCCACGGAAATCTTACGCTTCTTGGCAATGTAGACTGTGGCAAGCTGCATGATGCCGGAGGGGAGTTCGTCGCCGATGGAGATGTCGTACTTCTTACGACGGAGTTCGGCGTCGATTTCCTTGCTCTTGCGCAGGTAGTTGACGATGGTGGTGCGGATCAGGTCGTTCTTGTGAGCGTCGGTGGTCCACTTCGAGAGGTTGACGGTGTCGTAGTTGATGTCGCGCAGAGCGGCGGCAGTGAACTTTTGAGTCTTAGGAATGATGTCGGCACCGAGGAAGTCCTTCACGCCCTGCGAGGTCTTGTTGCGGGTAAGCTCCATGAGCTTGCGCACCAGCTCGTCCTTGAGAACGGTCTGCTTTTCTTCGTATTCCTCATCGAGCTTGGGCAGGAGCACGTTGTTCTTGGTCTTGGTCTTCTTGGCGGCCTTAGCAAAGAGGTTGTTGGCGATAATCACACCCTTGAGCGAGGGAGTGGCGCGGAGCGAAGCATCCTTCACGTCGCCAGCCTTGTCGCCGAAGATAGCGCGGAGGAGCTTTTCTTCGGGGGTGGGGTCGGTTTCACCCTTAGGAGTGATTTTACCAATCATGATGTCGCCAGGGGCGATGTGAGCACCTACGCGCACAATGCCGCGGGCATCGAGGTCCTTGGTTTGGTCTTCGCCAACGTTGGGAATGTCGTTGGTGAGCTCTTCCATGCCGCGCTTGGTTTCGCGCACTTCGAGCTGATACTCGTCAACGTGAACGGAGGTGAGAATATCCTCGCGCACCATGCGTTCGTTGAGCACGATAGCATCTTCGTAGTTGTAACCCTTCCAGGGCATGAAGGCCACCTTGAGGTTGCGACCGAGGGCGAGTTCGCCGTTTTCGGTGGAGTAACCTTCGGTGAGGATGGTGCCCTTTTCCACGCGTTGACCCACTTCGCAAATGGGACGAAGGTCGATGGTGGTGTTTTGGTTGGTGCGGCGGAACTTGGGGATATTGTATGACTTGAGAGCCGATTCGAAGGCAACAAATTCCTCCTCTTCGGTGCGGTCGTAGCGGATGCGAATGGTGGTGGCATCAACGTATTCGATGGTACCAGCGCCTTCGGCAGTGATTTGGGTGCGGCTATCGCGAATGAGCTGACCTTCGATGCCAGTGCCGACAATGGGCGATTCGGAGCGCATCAGAGGCACGGCCTGGCGCATCATGTTCGAACCCATGAGTGCGCGGTTAGCATCGTCGTGTTCAAGGAAGGGGATGAGCGATGCAGCGATAGAGGCGATTTGCGAGGGGGATACGTCCATGAGTTCCACCTGGTCGGGAGCCACAACGGGGAAGTCGGCGTCCAGACGAGCCTTGACGCGCTCGTTGATGAAGGTGCCGTCGTCGTTGAGCGGAGCGTTGCCCTGCGCAATGATTTTACCTTCTTCGATTTCGGCGGTGAGATACACCACTTCGTCGTTGTTGAGGTTTACGCGGCCGTTCTCAACAGAGCGGTAGGGGGTTTCGATGAAGCCGAGGTCGTTGATCTTAGCATAGACGCAGAGCGACGAAATCAGACCGATGTTAGGACCTTCAGGGGTTTCGATGGGGCAGAGACGACCGTAGTGAGTATAGTGTACGTCGCGCACCTCGAAGCCAGCACGTTCGCGGGTCAGACCACCAGGACCAAGGGCCGACATACGGCGCTTGTGGGTGATCTCGGCCAGCGGGTTGGTTTGGTCCATGAACTGGGACAGGGCGTTGGTGCCGAAGAAGGAGTTGATCACCGACGAGATAGTCTTGGCGTTGATCAGATCCATGGGGGTGAACACCTCATTGTCGCGAATGTTCATGCGCTCGCGGATGGTGCGGCTCATGCGGGCCAAACCGATGCCGAACTGGTTGTAGAGCTGTTCGCCTACGGTACGCACGCGGCGGTTGGAGAGGTGGTCAATATCGTCAACATCAGTCTTAGAGTTGATAAGCTCAATGAGATACTTGATGATGGCGATAATATCTTCCTTGGTGAGGACGCGCACGTCGGGCGAGGTGGCCAGGTCGAGCTTCTTGTTGATGCGATAGCGGCCCACTTCGCCGAGGTCGTAACGCTTCTCGGAGAAGAAGAGGTTGGTGATAACTTCGCGAGCGGAGGCTTCGTCGGGAGCATCGGCGTTGCGGAGTTGCTTATAGATGTAGGCAATAGCCTCGCGTTCGGAGTTGGAGGTGTCCTTGGTGAGGGTATTGAAGATAATCGAATAGTCGGAAGAGGTGGCATTTTCCTTGCGGAGCAGAATGTTCTTCACGCCGCTTTCGAGGATGAGTTCAATGTCGTCCTCGGTGATTACCTTGTCGCGGTCGAGGAGCACCTCGTTGCGTTCGATGGAGACAACTTCGCCAGTGTCTTCATCAACGAAGTCTTCGTGCCACGAGTTGATGACGCGCGCAGCCAGGGTGCGACCCACGGCTTCGCGGAGGTTCTTCTCGTTGACTTTGATTTCTTCGGCAAGGTCGAAAATGTCGATAATATCTTTATCAGAGTCAAGGCCAATGGCACGCAGAAGGGTGGTCACGGGAAGCTTCTTCTTGCGGTCAATGTAGGCATACATGACGTTGTTGATGTCGGTAGCGAACTCAATCCAGGAGCCGCGGAAGGGAATGATACGGGCCGAATAGAGCTTGGTGCCGTTGGCGTGGGTGGACTGGCCGAAGAACACGCCGGGGGAGCGGTGGAGCTGGGACACAACGACGCGTTCGGCGCCATTGATGACGAAAGTACCCTTATCGGTCATGTAAGGGATAGGGCCGAGATAAACGTCCTGCACGACGGTGCCGAAGTCCACGTGGTCGGGGTCGGTGCAATAGAGTTTGAGCTTAGCCTTCAGGGGCACACTGTAGGTCAGGCCGCGAGTGAGACATTCGTCGATGGTGTAGCGCGGGGGGTCGATATAATAGTCAAGGAACTCCAGAATGAAGTTATTGCGGGTATCGCTAATGGGGAAGTTTTCTGAAAAAACCTTGAAAAGGCCCTCGTTCTTACGTTTTTCAGGCGCGGTGTCGAGCTGAAGAAAGTCATGGAATGACTGGAGCTGCACCTCGAGAAAATCGGGGTAGGGCAGAGGATTTTTGACAGTCGCAAAATTTACGCGCGGCTTGTTTTCGGTTACAGACATCTAATATTCCGGAATAAAGTGGTAAGGGGGAGAAGAGGAATGGGCGGAGGAGGCGAGGGAGGTTGAAGTTAACGAGAAGAAGAGGGAGTGGAGCCGCCTTGGAGGCTCGCTAATGCACACACCAGAGAGGGGAGTGCAAAGTTAGACACAAATAGGTTAAGAGTGTCACCCGAGGTGACCTCTTAACCTAATGCGTTGATTGTTAGGCGATATTATTTCAGCTCAACTTCAGCGCCAGCTTCTTCGAGCTGCTTCTTGAGGCCTTCAGCGTCGGCTTTGGGCATGCCTTCCTTGATTACGGAGGGAGCGCCGTCAACCATTTCCTTGGCTTCCTTGAGGCCGAGGCCGGTGAGTTCCTTCACGAGCTTCACAACGGCGAGCTTGCCAGCACCGGCGTTCTTGAGGACTACGTCGAAGGAGGTCTTTTCTTCAGCAGCGGGAGCGCCAGCAGCGGGACCGGCGGCAACAGCTACAGCAGCAGCTGCGGGTTCGATGCCGTATTCTTCCTTGAGGACCTGAGCGAGTTCGTTCACTTCCTTCACGGTGAGGTTCACGAGAGTTTCTGCGAGATTCTTGATATCTGCCATTTTATTTGAAATTTAGAGGTTTTAACTTAGTTGATTGTTGGTTGGGTTGAGAGTGGCCGATTTGATAGGTTTAGCCTTCCTTGTTGGCGAGGGTTTCGAGCAGACCGTGGATCTTGTTGCCGGCAGCGCCTTGGAGGCCGCTTACCACGTTCTTGATGGGCGATTGCAGCAGAGCCACAACGTCGGCAATAAGTTCGTTCTTGCTCTTGATAGCGCACAGAGCATCGAGCTGGTCAGCACCAACGTAGCAGGTACCTTCTACGTAAGCAGCCTTGAGCGCGGGCAGGGTGGCGTTCTTGTCGTCCTTGGTGAAGTCCTTGATGAGCTTGGCGGGAGCGTTGCCCACGTTGGCACACATCAGAGTGGTGGCACCCTTGAGTGAGCCGTAGAGTTCGCTGTATTCGCCTTCGAGGGTTTCGAGAGCCTTGCGAAGAAGAGTGTTCTTCACAACCACCATCTTCACATCGGCCTTAGCGCAGGCGCGACGGAGGTTGGAGGTCTTTTCGGCGTCGAGTCCGTTGGTCTCCACCAGGTAAAAGCAGCTATACTCCTTGAGAGTTTCGGCTATGCTGGAAATAACTACAGCCTTGTCTTCTTTTCTCATGATTCAGTGTTTTACTATTAGGTGGATTATTCGTCGATGCTCTTAGAGTCAATCTTGATGCCGGGGCTCATGGTGGAGCTCAGGTAGATGCTCTTGATGTAAGTGCCCTTAGCAGCAGCGGGCTTCAGACGGATGAGAGTGTTGATGAACTCGCGAGCATTGTCACGAATCTTTTCGGGGGTGAAGCTGATCTTGCCGATGGAGCTGTGAACGATACCGTTCTTGTCCACCTTGAAGTCGATCTTACCCTTCTTCACTTCTTCGACAGCCTTAGCAACGTCGGGGGTCACAGTGCCGCTCTTGGGGTTAGGCATCAGGCCACGAGGACCGAGCACACGGCCGAGAGCACCGATTTTGCCCATGATTTGGGGTTGAGTGATGATCACGTCAATGTCGGTCCAACCACCCTTGATCTTGTTGATGTATTCATCAAGACCAACATAGTCGGCGCCGGCAGCCTTAGCAGCAGCTTCGGCTTCGGGTGCGCAGAGCACCAGGACGCGAACTTCTTTACCAGTGCCGTGGGGCAGGGTCACTACGCCACGAACCATTTGGTTTGCCTTACGAGGGTCAACGCCGAGGCGCACGTCAATGTCAAGCGAAGCGTCGAACTTGGCATAGTTTACTTCCTTTACCAGTTCAGATGCTTCAGCGAGAGTATACGCTTTCCCGGCTTCGATTTTCGCAGCAGCTATTTTTTGATTCTTAGTCAATTTTGCCATTGTGATTTTCGTCTTTTTAAGGATTAAGCGGGGAATTCGCCTTTAACAGTGATACCCATGCTTCTGGCGGTGCCGGCAACCATACGCATTGCCGATTCAACGGTGAAACAGTTCAAATCGGGCATCTTGTCCTCTGCAATAGTCTTCACCTGTTCCCAGGTAACCTCACCAACTTTTTTGCGGTTGGGTTGAGCCGAGCCGCTTTTGAGCTTGGTGGCTTCCAGCAGCTGGATAGCTACGGGAGGGGTCTTTACTACAAAGTCGAAGCTCTTATCGGTATAGTAAGTGATTACTACGGGGAGCACCTTACCGGCTTTGTCCTGAGTGCGGGCGTTGAACTGTTTGCAAAACTCCATGATGTTCACACCCTTAGAACCCAGCGCGGGACCTACGGGAGGAGAAGGGTTGGCTGCGCCACCCTTGATTTGCAATTTGATCTGTCCAGCAATTTCTTTAGCCATTGTTTTACAATAATTTAGAAGATTGTGGGGTTTGTTAATCTGAAATTTGAGCGATTATAAATCCAGAATTGGGCGATGACTTCGTTCGAGGGGTTTCGGCTCCGCGACTGAGCGCTTGCGTAACCATGCGCTGGGCAGTCAATGGTGGAGCTTGATTGAGCCTCTGAGTCGGGTCGCTTATTCCTCAGTGGATTTAAGTTCTCGTTCCACTTGCGAAAATTCGAGCTCCAGGGGGGTCTTGCGACCAAATACTTTCACCATCACCTTGAGCTTCTTCTTTTCAACATTCACTTCCTCGATTTCGCCGATGAAGCCAGAGAATGCTCCAGCTATCACCTTCACGCTCTCGCCAACCAGGAAGTTGTCGGGGTCGCTGTCGAGGAGGTCACCGTTCATCTGGTCCACCTGACCGAGCATAAACTTCACCTCGCTCTCGCGGAGCATTTCGGGCGAAGATGCCTTGTCGCGGCCTCGCAGAAAATCAATGACGTTGGTGGTGTTGGAAAGAATGTGCATGACATCACCGGTGAGGACACATTCCACAAAGACGTAGCCACTGTAGAGATTGCGTTCCTTAACTACCTTTTTGCCGTTGCGCACCGTCAGGACGCGCTCCGTGGGGATCACGACCTGAAAGAGATATTTACCAAGGTCAGTGTTTCGCATTTGACCTTCGAGCACTTCTTTGACTTTAGCCTCTTTGCCAGAAATAGCGCGGAGTACATACCAGCCACGAGGCACAACAACGTCGTCGGCTTTTGACCGACAACTTTTCATTGCAGCAAGTTCAGACGAACTCACAACTTTGGGGGTAGATGATTCTGCCATGTTCATTGCTTCGGGGATTTATCCCCGGGGGACGACGATAGGATTTAGCGTTAATTAAGAGGATTGTTTGTGGGCGGAGATTAGCTCTTGAGGCTGTAGATAAGCTTCATGATGCTGTCCACCACTTGGTCCATGCACAAGATCACCAGTGCTATAATGAAGGAAGCAATCAGCACGATGATTGCGCTCTTAACCAGCTGCGTCCTGGTAGGCCACGAAGTCTTATACCGAAGTTCGGTGTAAGACTCCTGAATGTCCGTAAGTAATTTCAGTTTTTTCATTTTAATTCTTATTGCACGGGAAGAGAGGCTCGAACTCCCGACACCTGGTTTTGGAGACCAGTGCTCTACCAACTGAGCTATTCCCGTATGGAAGGAGAAACCGGGGCTTGGAGCCGCGGGGCCTTTGGCACCCGGTTTCTATGAGGTTTATCCTGTGGATTAGTCGAGGATGTCGGTGATTTGACCAGAACCTACGGTGCGGCCACCTTCGCGGATAGCGAAACGAAGACCCTTGTCGCAAGCTACGGGGTTGATCAGCTCAACGTTGATTTCCACGTGGTCACCAGGCATTACCATTTCTACGCCTTCGGGGAGGGTGATTTCACCGGTCACGTCGAGGGTACGGATGTAGAACTGGGGACGGTACTTATTCTTGAAGGGGGTGTGACGGCCGCCTTCTTCCTTCTTCAGGATGTAGACAGAAGCTTTGAACTTGCTGTGGGGCTTCACAACGCCGGGGTGGCAGATAACCATACCACGCTTGATGTCGTTCTTGTCGATACCGCGGAGGAGGAGACCTACGTTGTCGCCAGCTTCGCCTTGGTCGAGAAGTTTGCGGAACATTTCCACGCCAGTTACGGTAGACTTCAGAGAAGCGCCGAGACCCATGATTTGAACTTCGTCACCAACCTTTACGATACCAGTTTCGATACGGCCAGTAGCAACGGTACCACGACCGGTGATAGAGAACACGTCTTCGACGGGCATGAGGAAGGGTTTGTCGATGTCGCGGGGAGGCAGGGGAATCCATTCGTCAACGGCTGCCATGAGTTCCATAACCTTAGCTTCCCATTCGGGTTCGCCGTTGAGGGCGCCGAGAGCAGAGCCGCGGATGATGGGGGTGTTGTCGCCATCGTATTCATAGGCTGCGAGAAGGTCGCGCATTTCCATTTCAACGAGTTCGAGCATTTCTTCGTCGTCAACCATGTCGCACTTGTTGAGGAACACCACGATACGGGGAACGTTCACCTGGCGAGCGAGCAGGATGTGTTCGCGGGTTTGGGGCATGGGACCATCGGTAGCAGCAACTACGATGATAGCGCCGTCCATTTGAGCAGCACCGGTTACCATGTTCTTCACATAGTCAGCGTGTCCGGGGCAGTCTACGTGAGCGTAGTGACGGTTAGCGGTTTGGTATTCAACGTGGGCGGTGTTGATGGTGATACCACGTTCCTTTTCTTCGGGAGCATTGTCGATCTGGTCGAAGCTCTTTACCTCAGAGAGGCCAGCCTTGGCCAGCACGGTGGTGATGGCGGCGGTGAGGGTAGTTTTACCATGGTCCACGTGGCCGATGGTGCCAATGTTTACGTGGGGTTTGGTTCTTTCGAATTTCTCTTTAGCCATTGCTATTGCTATAAAATTGGTTTGTTATGATTCTACTTTATCATTAAACCCCCGACAGCGCGCACTTGACCACACACCACCGAGGTTTTCCGGCAGGAGAACCTGCACCGGTTTTTTT
>QLIP01023148.1_pt1 | contig 20374 bp, 16 predicted proteins | sample 1769771 | NCBI WGS metagenome assembly QLIP01 (sample SAMN09428762, study PRJNA476227) | Gut metagenome, whole genome shotgun sequencing project. | isolation source: cecum | host: Rhizomys sinensis | place: China: Jinsha town of Minqing, Fujian Province | collected 2013-09-23
AGGCACTGCCTGTTTACGGAGAGCGAAGCCGTTGGGAGCGGAGTGACCGTATGGACTCGGCCTGCCCTCAACGGGTATAGCGACAGTGGTATCGCTGATAGACCTAGGGGGTAACTAACTGCTGTCTCCATCCGTAGCTTCCGTAGTCGCATCTCTGTTGTCCATCCCAGTAAGCTCACTTTGTTCACTAACTGGGACGTCTTCCCGCCTTCGGTGTCAACGGATGGAGCAAGGCAGGGGTATCAGCCCGCGCGATAGCTTGGGAGGGGATGCAAACCCCTCTCACACGCATGACGCAGCGACCCAACGGGTGGCCGCCAGGCCATGCCTGTTGCCGTTTTTGGCTTAAAGGCATCGACAGCAAAGCAAGCCCTGAAAGGCTTTGCAACCCTATTGCTTGGGTTATGGCATCGCTGACAGTTGTAAAAGCTGGGATATGACCATCGTGAGAAAGCAGTGTGTGCATTTTGATCCCGCCCCTAGCCTGGCGAAATGAAGCCCAGGGGAAAAGCGCGCGGAAGAGTTTGATGGTAGTGGAGTCCAGGCTGAACAGTTTGGATTTGCACCGAACCTTGTGCTTTGGAGCTTTTGCCGTACATAAGGCATACATTTCGGCGAACATATCCCTGAAAAATCCCACCGGCCGGGTTTGTTTGCATCGGCAATTGGAGCGGGCAACAGTTTTTAGCCCCCAATGATATAGATGAGACCCCACAGCCTCAAGAAAGTGCAGCCCATCACGCATAAAGCGCCTAGTTGCAAGCTGAATAAAAGCCATCGCAGTGAACTGTTCTTTAACCCGAACCTGTGCGATGAACGCCCAGTTTTGTGACGCCGTTCAAGCTTCTGAAATACATGTCTGGGAATAAACTGTAGCGTCTGGGAGAAGAGTGTATTATGGTGGCTCACGTCCAAAATATCCTTGTGTGGCAAGATGTTGAGCAAGATTTCTATACCACATCTCGTTGAGATTTTGGATTTTTTTATTTGGCTTTAGCCGGAAGCTATGGCTCTGAGTGAACCCGAGAAAAAAGATTTTATCCCTTGTGCTGTCTCAAGAAGTAGCTCTCCATTTTTCCCTATGCCCAAAAGCTTTCCGCAAAAAGAGTATTGCCCGTCATCAATGTCAATAGGCTCATTGCGCCAGAGCAAGCATCGGTTTGCAAACTTTTGCCAGGTCTTTGCTAGAGGCGGTTTGGCATAGTAGAGAGCATAAATTTTGTCTGCAAGGATTTGCCAAAGCAATTTGGCGTGTGGAAGTGCCATTGCGCAAGGCCAAAAATCTTTAACGCAACAAGCGGCATGCGCAGTATTTTCGCGCAAGGATGAGTGATTTGGGCAACTCTGGATATTCAAGCCGATGCCAGCCAAGAGGGCATTTCCGCGTTCTTCAAGAAGGATGCCTCCAAGTTTGCGCGGTTCATCGGCAATGAATGTGATGATGTCATTGGGCCATTTTAGCAGTACAGGCCAACCCATTGGGCGCAATATCGCGCATAGCGCTGCACCTAGGGCGCTGGCTGCCTCACTGCCAAGAAATGGGGCACATTGTGGCAAGCGCAAGGCAACATAGAGATTTCCAGGAGGGGATAGCCACTTTCGGCGCATCTGCCCTCTACCTGCACTTTGGCTTTCTGCAATAACGCTGTCCCAGATTTCAAGCTTGGACTCATGATAGAGGGCAAAACCCGTATCGAGGCAGGATTCGATTTGATTGTATTGATAAATTGTCGGCATAGAACAATAAGGATCTCAAAACCAATTAATACTATAGTCGGTTATGATGGTTATGTATGCCTGAAAATATCAGGAATTTTCATCGAGGAGGGTTATTCTTGCAGCCTTGATGCAGGAATCACAAAGCCTATCCATCAATGTTCCATGCTCCATGCCAGCAAGATGGCAGAGTCCGTGCGCCAATAGGCGTAAAAAATGTTCCGCAGGGGGCTGCCCATAGAGATGGCACTCGCGCACCAAAGCGTCAAGGGAGAGGATAAGATAGCCTGCATTCCCTTGTTTATCAGGAAAAGAAAGGACATTTGTTGGCCCTGCATAGTTCAGAAAAAAATTATTAGCGCTGCTGATCTCTAAATCATCGGAAAAGATAATTTCAAGTCTGTTGAGTTTTGAGGTTTTACCATGAATAACTTCAAGCATAACTTGAATAGTTTTAATAATTTCTGCGTGGCTTAATGGGATAAGCCAAGGGCGTCTGCCAGATTTCAGAAGATAAAATTGCTGTTGTGTCACTATTTGATGTTGCTGAAGGATTATGATCTACGCTCCATCTTCAGATCAGGATTGCTGACCTGGATCAGGGAGTTTTTCAGCCTTTGCATCCCGCACAGGCTCATCACCTTCAGAATTATTTGTGGGCTGATTGGATTGTGATGAATTGTTGCGAATCTTTGCCTCAGGGTAAACAATGCGCTGATGGAAAATTCCTGTCAGGATTCGCAGGAAGTTTTCGCTCAAATAATGCAAATCCTTGAATGTCAGTTCTGATTCATCCAGCTGGCCCTCGGCAAAAATACCTTTGATTATGGCGTCAATGTGATTTTTGATCCTTGCTGGCGTTGGATCGTTCAGCGTGCGGCTACTGGCTTCCACTGAATCTGCAAGCATCAGAATGGCAGCTTCTTTGGTTTGTGGTCTCGGGCCTGGATAACTGAAGTCGGATTCCTGAGCCTTTTCTCCAAGATCGAGGGCTTTTTGGTAGAAAAAGCGCATTAGTCTCGTGCCATGGTGCTGGCGGATAATATCAATAATTTCCTGGCCAAGGTTATAGCGTTCCGCAAGCTCAGTACCTTTTTTTACATGAGAGAGCAAAATCAGGGAACTCATGGATGGCGCAAGCTTATCGTGCTTGTTGGGTGTGCCGAATTGGTTTTCAATAAAATATTCTGGATAGCTCAATTTCCCGGCATCATGGTAGAGGGCGGCAACCTTGCAGAGCAGGCTGTTGGCGCCAATGGCCTTAGCCCCGGCTTCCACCATGTTTGCCACCACAAGCGAGTGATGGTAAGTTCCGGGAATTGTGACCATTATTTCCTGCATCAAGGGTTGTTCCAGGCTCATGAGTTCCATGAGCCTGAAGCGTGTGCTGTACCCAAATGCAAGTTCAAGCACCGGGCTTACAGCAAAAAGCAAAATCAGTGAGAGAAGCGCATTGATCACTACGGCAATGGCCTGCACTGGGATTTCCAAAAAAGCACTTTCACTGAGAAATGCCTCTCCTAGCCAGATCAATATTAAGCCAAGGGAAAGCGGTATTATGCTCCAGACGACGTCCTGGCGGTTTTGTGCGCATGTTACAAGCCAGGTAGCAAGCATTCCGCCAAGGAAATAGTAGAGGAAAAGTGGAAAACCCTGCTGAAACATGAGCATGCAAAAAAAGGCAAGCAACAAGCCCATAGTACAATAACGGCGTGCGGCAAAAACCATTGCAACCAGGCCAACAGCTCCAGCGATTGGATACGCCAGGGCAAAAGAATCCAGCAGATTCGGATCTCCTAAACGCGAGCCAAGAAAAAAAACTCCCTTTGCGCCGATCCCGAAAAGAAAGAGTACAAGGGAAATCAAAAGCATATCTTTACGCCGCAATGCTGTGCCTGGTTTCCCGCTTGGAGCGACAAAAAAACCCAGAGAAAGGATCATGGAGCCAATAAAGGCCCCGGTTGCAATATTCCAGCGCATGGGATCAGCGGCAGACTTGTACAGCGCCTGCATTTTGATCTGCTGTTCACGGCTGGCCCTCTCGCCCTTGCGCAATACAAGCTCGCCTTTTTGAATCTGATAATAAACTGGCGCAACTGATGCCACCACATCGTCAGCGCGTTTCTGGGTTGCTTCCCGATTCAGTGTTAGCGTTGCGGGCATTGTGGCCGAGAGGAGGATATTGATCGCCCTCCGGGACTGCGGATTTAATTCGGGAGAATTTCTTATTTGCGCGGAGATCTCTGCTAGAAAGGATTGAACATCAGGCAATGATTTTTCTTCCTGGCGCAATGTTTCGTTATTGTTGTCCAGATTGCGGATGATAATCCCCGAGCGTCCAACCCTTGACTGGCGTATATCCCAAACCATGCCCTCCGTAAGCTGATCGCGGATTTGCGGCATAAGTTTTTTAAGCAGATAATTCTGGACATCGCGCTTTGCCAGTTCAGGCAGAATTTCATCGGCCACTGGCGGCGTTATATCGTCAATCAATCTTTGCAAGGCGGGATCCTGGCTATTGAGATACCTTGATTTGCCTGCATCAGCATTATCTGTTGCGGAATTAAGTGCCCGCATAATTTCTACAATCCGCGCCTGGAACTGTGTGTAAGGCTCAAGGCTAAGATCATATACGGGCGGTTGCAGGGAAAGAACCTGCTTGCGCCTCGCCTTAGTAGCCTGAGGGTCTTCAACCATGATGTCGCGGTCGGCGATGACATCACTGTCAGCCACTTGCCCAGCGACATATAGTTTGGGGGCAGAATCAAAATTGGCCGCAGCTAACAGGGATAAAAATAGAAGCGTGCCCAGAAGCACCCAGATTCCCCAGCCGCATTGATGCCTAAGCCGGAGAGTCTGCACAAGAGCGAGAATGCTTGCCTGGCGCTTATTCTTTGTTTTCTGATTCGTCATAGGCGCTGACTATGAACCCAACCAGCGGATGGCGCACAACATCATCCTTGGTAAAAGCGTGAATACCCAGTGCGGGAATATTTTTCAGGATTTTCAATGCCTGGATCAAGCCGGATCTGGGCTTGCCTGAGCCTTGCTGTAACGGCAGATCAATCTGGCTGGTGTCGCCAGTGACAACCATGCGCGATCCAAAGCCCATCCGCGTAAGAAACATTTTCATCTGTTCTTCAGTGGTGTTCTGGGCTTCATCCAGAATAACAAAGGCATCATTGAGCGTTCTTCCACGCATGAATGCCAGAGGCGCAATTTCAATCAGGCCGGTTTCGAGCATGGACGCGACTTTTGCCTGGGGCGTCATGTCATAGAGTGCGTCATAGAGCGGTCGAAGGTATGGATTGACTTTTTCGGCCAGATCGCCTGGAAGAAAGCCCAGCCGTTCTCCGGCTTCAACAGCGGGGCGGGTCAGAATAAGCCGTTTGATTCTGTGCTGCTGGAGCAATGAGAGTGCCATGGCAACGGCAAGATAGGTTTTTCCAGTACCAGCTGGTCCAACAGCAAAGACAAGCTCTTTAGCTTTCAAGAGATCCAGATATTTTTTTTGGGCCAGATTCCTGGCGCAGACTGTCTTGCGCGGCGTGCTGATGAAGACCGCTTCCTGGAAGATCTGGCCAAGATTTACGCCAGGGTCATTTTTGAGCATTTCAAATGCCCTGAGGATGTCCTGCTGCTCAAAAAGAGCGCCAGAGCGCAAAAGGCCGTAAAGTTGGACAAAAGTATGACAGAGCGCCTGCCGAATTTCAGGGTATTCGGATTGGATGAGGAGCTTTGAACCACGGCTGGAGATGCTTGCGCCGCTGGCCTGTTCAAGAATGGAGAGATGCGCGTTGTGCGGACCAAAAAGCTGATTGGCCAGCAGTGGGTCATCAAACTCCACGCTTTCAAGGCTGGAGGGAAACTCTGCCATGCCGTTGGCCTAGCCCATTTTGTTCAGCCTGTCCAGAGCGGGAATTTGAAAAAAATTGTAATATTTATACTTGGCGCGATATTTGCTAATAAATATTTGTTTGCAGATATTGCTTTTAGATATTTGTCAAATTTTAACGGGAAAAAAGTGTAGCCAAAACATCCATGTTGAAAGTGTCTGGGAGTGAGCATGGCCGTAACAGGAATCAACAATTATCGTGAAGCGCTTTTTCAATGGCAGGGCCAGCAACTAAAAAGCTCTGCTTCAACAGCAAAAAGCACTCAGGCTGGAAACTTGACTAATCTTTTTGAAGGCTCATCCATGAGCGGCCAGCTTTCAAGCATGATTGAGCTAACCAAATATGCCATGGATGCCATGGGTCTTGCTTCAGACAGCCGAGTTACATTCAGCCAGATTTCCAAGTATCGCGGTCAACTGCAAGAGGAATTTAGCCAAAGCCTGAAAGATGCCATTGCCAATGCTGGCATCAAGGATAAAAACGCCCTTTCTTTCACGCTGGATGAGCAGGGAAAGCTTTCGGTTTCAGGCTCAAATAATCAAGACTGCAAACTTGCCCAAGCTTGGCTCGATGCCAATCCAGGCTTAGCCAAAGAGATTGTAACAGAATTAAATAAAAATGGTCTTGAGCTTAAGAGTTCCCTTTCATTCCAGCTTGCTTCCAATGACAAACTGATTCTCCTCAACCAAAGCGCACAGTCATTGCAGGACAAACTCGATCAAAATCAGGATTTGAGCCAAAAAATCAGTTCTGGTTTGCAAGGTCTTGGCCTTGAATTAGGCACACCCTTGGATTTGGAAATGGATGAAACAGGCAATCTTGTCGTTAATGGCGATAACCCCGATGCAGAGGGGATTAATGCCTGGTTAGCGCAAAATACTGAATTTGCCGAATCGGTAAAGAAGAATCTAGATAGTTTGAAGATCCATCCCTCGGCGCTAAAGCTCCGTCTTGGTTCAAGCGGAACATTACAGGCAACGCTTAAAGATTCGGATCTGGATGAAATGCAAAAGGCACTTTCTGGCCTTAATGCGCTTGGCAAGAAGATGAACACTGCTTTTGATTCCCTAGGTATAGACCCCCAAATCAGTTTTTCAATTCAGATTGATGCGGATGGCAGCGTCAAGGTTCAAAGTGAGCATCCTGATCGCGATAAAATTCAGAGGCTCTTTGATGATGATCCCGCGCTGGTAAAAAAGTTCCGAATGATTGAAACCCTTTCAGGCATTGATGATGCCCGCAAGGCAATGCAGATTTCACCCTCGGAGATGCGCAAACGCCTGCAAGTGGAATCAATGGTTTCCTGGTGGGCTGGCTCTGGCAATGCCAGTACTTATTTTGGCAATTATTCCGATGGCGGCTTGTCTGTTATGAGCGGCCTGAACCTGAGCGTCTAAAACTTATATCCCGCACAGTGCGGAATAGTCACACCATTGACATTGAGAGCCTGAACGCGGCTCAAAAATAGGTGTCAATTCCAGATGGCGCAAGATTAGCCCAAGACTCTGATTGCAAAATTTTAAGGCGCGTTCATGTTCTGGGTCTTCCATTTCCGGGAAAATGGGAATTTCTGTTCCCTTGTTGCCCAGATCGACCCAGGCCGCATTCCCTGTTTTAGCCGCACTTTCTGTTGCAAGCATACTCAGGTAACAGGGAAGCTGGATGCTTGGGAGCATTTCGCGCATCTCATCAAGGCGTTCATGCAATGCTGAGCTTAAAAAAAGATCCGGCGTAAGTTTTTCTTTGGCCAGAGCCTGATCATTACAGGCATTTTCAATACGTCCAAAAAAATTTTCATCCTCCCAGAGTTCCTGGGAACTGCTTTTGACGCGCCCTGTCTTGTAATCCAGCACATATAAGCGCCCATCACGGCGATCCAGGCGATCGATAGTGCCCTTGAATGTGTAATCACGGCCAAAAAATGTCATTTTTACATTCAGGCTTCGCTCAAGTGCAAGAATAAAAGTGCGCTCTGGCTGATGATCAAGGAATTTTGCCAGTTGAAAGGGGCCTGCGCTTTCAAGCATCAGGTAGGAATGTGCTGGCAAGCGCTCTCGCAACTCTGACTTTTCCAGTTCCTCAATGAAATTGGCAAAAATAAAATCGCGGTCCAGTTCGCCAGCGTGAAGCTCCCTCCCTAGCCAGGGGGTGAAAATTCGCTGCATTACGCCATGAATGAAAGTTCCCACTGCTGCCGGATCGTCTCCATCATTCTGTTCCTCGGGAGGCGCAATTCTAAGCAGGCACTGGCGTGCAAAACGCAAAGGACATTGCAGATAAATATCCAGATTGCTTGCCGTAAGAGGATCATTCAAAAACAGATTCAGCCGCTGGCGTAGTTGTCCGCTACATTCAAGAGGCCGTATTTTGCGCGGCGCTGGCCTAATCTGGCAAGTTGCCACCTTGAACATTTCGTTTTCTGAGTTGATGATCGCTCCTTGCCTTTTCTCTTCCTGCCAGAGCAATTCATCCACAAAGGGACTCCGATTCTTTTTGCCAGCAAAAAGACTGGAGCGATTGACGCCCTCCTGCCAGAAAAAATGAACCTCCTCCGCACCAGCGCAGAGTCTGTACAATGTATGAGCAACTACGGACTGCCTCCGATGGCTGTCTGGCAGGCCAAGGAGATGGCGCAAAGAATCAGGGAGCAGGGGATCTTGGGATGGAATGCCTGGCAGCTTGTCCTCTGTTGCATCAAGAATCAGAACACGCTCAAAATGGAGCAAGCGGGTTTCAAGCATCCCCAAAACCTGGATTCCGACAAGAGGATCGGCCTCAAAGGGTATGCGCTCCTGCTCAAGCAAATTTTGGAGTATACTATGTAGAGTGCTTAAAGGCAAAGATTCAGAAGAAAGCAAATTATCATTTAAGGCTGTCAAGAGATTGTTTTGAATGCGGAATATCCCCTCGGCATCAAGGGGGAAGCGCTTCCAGATTTCTGCGCCATTGTCAATCAGGAAATCGCAGAACTCTGCAAGAAGCTGGGCAAGTTCACCTGTTGTTCTGATCTCGCCTGCTTTTTTTATGAGCAAGTTCAGGCATTTTTTCATCAGCGCAAATGATTCCGGCGTCTTTTCAAGATGCTCATGGTTGAGTAGGGATTCGAATTTTACATACCGTTGTCCGCGCCGAATATCGGAGATTAAGGCTTGCAGGCCAGGCCGCAGAGATGCTGTTTCTCCCTTAGGATCTGCTGAGAGCATCTGAAGATAGGGATGACGCAAAACACGCAATAAATCGCGCCAATAATATAAGCCATCCTTAGTCTTGCCTGCCTGAAGCTTGAAAATATCTTCCAGAAGCTGTGCAAGCGGACTGCGCGTCAAAGGATAGCCCATCGAAATGTTCACATTTTTTTGCGGCAGATGATGCAAGACAGGCAGCAAAAGGGAATTGTCCGCCAGAACCACCGCAGTGGAGGCATAATTTTTTTCTTCAGGCGTATTTTGCAGACGGTCTCTCAATTCAGCAAGCTGTGAATGGCAGTCATAGGCCGCAAAAAAATGCAATTTGTTTGAATTTTCTTTTGAGGCATAAGAAGCAGGAGTGGCTAGCTCGGCTTTGGCCTGCCAACGCCTGATCCAGACTTCGTGTTCCCGGCAAGCCCAATGCTGACTGCTATGCCTGGCCAACGCTGGATCGGTATGCAGGCAAACTTGCGCACCGGCTTCCCACAGAGAACGCAAAATTTTGTCTTCCGCGTCAGTAAGGGCATAAAATCCGGCGATGAATACAGGTCGATCCGTCCCTGCCTTAAGCATAGCCGGAATTTTATGGGAATGTTGCGCCACTGTGAAAAGATTCAGCCCAGGTGTAGTCCAACGCTCTTGTTCAAGGACATTGCGCCATTTTTTACCAATGCGGCCCAAGGCGCTCATCAGCGCAGCAGCCTGTGGCGCAAGATCGTCACCAAGGTAGCCAAGATCTTCCGGCTCAAGACCCTGACTAAAAATTTCGTCAAGGAGCTTTGCCAAACGTATGCCCCAGGGAAGGAAATTAGCCAAATCCATCTTGGCAAAAGGTTCCGCCAAGATCTGATCTTCTTTGGCCAATTCACCAACACAATCGCGCAAAAGCGCAACTTGGTCGAGGAGCTTGGCTGTGTGCTTGGGAACAGGGTGAAAGCTTGAGCGCCAGTAACTAACGGTATCCTCAAGTGTCAGCATTTTTGGGGGAAGATGTGCGCCATGTTCGGATTTATAAAGGTCAAGAAAATAGCGCCAGGGACGACGGTTAGGAACAATGATCACACTGTTTGCAGGCGCATCGGCCTGCGTCAGGATATTTTTGAGATCCGCCAAAAATGGGCGATCCCAGGGGAAGATAAGTATTGGCAAGTGTGTTTTGTTCATCAAATACCAGAAAATGCTTCGTTGAAGCTCGATCCCATTGGGCCGATTTTAGATGCGGTGACCGCCATAAACTTGCGCTTATCCAGATAAACTAAAATTCCACACGGATTTTGTTCCCCGCTTTCCTGGAGGCATCTGAGATAGCTCCGCAACTGCCGGATATGATCTTGTTGATTATTTTCCGCATTTTCCCCGGTTTTGTAGTCCAGCACAAGGCAAGTATCATCATCGCGGATTAGGAGATCCATGCGCAGGGCGTGGTCCTCGTGATCCAGCAGAGGATATTCCGACAAGCCAATGGCTTGCCATCTGGCAAATTCCGGCTGGGATGCAAACCAGGCAAGAGCATCGGCAATTTCTTTGTAAAAATCGGGTTCTTTGGGTAGCGGGCTTTGGAAACGGTCTTGCGCATAATCCATGACCGATTGAACCGCAGAGACTGGATCTTCGTGCGAATGGAGCAACTCCAGGCATAAATGAATAAATGTGCCCCAGTCTTCTTTAGAAAATTCTTTACGCTTCAATGGATTGCGGAAAATCTTCAGTCGCGGAAGCCACTGCATGGGACGCCATTGCTGGCAGTCTGACGGTAGCGATAAAGTTTTTGGGCTTTCTGATGAAGATATTGGCTTCTCGGCAGGAGCTTTGTTGCCAGGGGAATTTTGTCTGGATGCTTGCTCTGGTTCTCCGTTGCGGTATGGCAAGGAAATGCCAGATTTTTGCAACAGCAAATCAAAGGCGCTATTTAATGAAGGTTGCTTTCTTTGCTTTCCAGATTGCGTAGAGGTGCGAAAAATATAGAGTTCGTCCTTGGCTCTGGTTAAGGCCACATATAGCAAATTGAGATTTTCAACGGCCTGTGCGGCAAATCCTTCATAATAGGCATTGCCAATTTTTGCGGAGTTTGCAACTGCCAGTTTAAGACCATCTTGCTCAATAGTAACAAGTTCGTGGCTGGCATTATTGGAGAAATTTGTCCATGGCACAATGACAACCGGCGCTTCAAGCCCTTTCGCTTTATGAATTGTCATGATGCGCACGGCATCAATGGTTTCTGGCATTGGCACTTTTTCCTGAGTTCCTGACTTCTCCCAGTATTCCAGAAAAGCGCCAAGGGAAGCAAAACCATTGAACTCTGCATTTTGCAGTATTTCCATGAAACGGCGGATAAAGGCACGCTCATCCGCATATCGGTATTCTACTTCAAGCAGTGCCAGCCATTCCAACAACGCATCATAGGGGGTCAAGAGGCTTGCAAGTTTATAAAAGGGCATGAAAAGTTTATCCCAGACTTGCGGCCAGGAATTTTTGAAAGAGCGCCAGATTGGCTTGGACTGCTCAAGCGCTCTCCAATTATGAAACTCGTCCCAGTTTAAGGGGGCAGACAGGGGATGCCCAAGGACGATTTTGCCTGTGATAATGGTCCAGAAAGCCAGATCATCGTCAGGGTTATCCAAAAATTTCAGAAAAGCTAGACACTCTTGAATGATGGGCTGCTGGCCGAGCAAAAGGCTGTTTTCTGCAATGACCGGAATGCCATTTTCAAGCAGGGCTGAGCTTGCCTGGCGGGCATTTTCATTGCTCCGAACCAGGATGAGGATGTCAGACCATGCACGCCTTTGCCCAAGATCAGCCTGAAGCAAATCGCAAAGCCTCTCCAGAATAGTATTTTGCAACTCTTCAGAATCGAGGGCGTCAATACTTTCTATCTGCACGAGGCCGCCAGTAAGTTTGTTTTCTGTGGTATCTTGCACCGCAGAGGCATAGGATTGAGAGAGACCAGCGGCAGATTTCTCCAGAACATCAATGGGTGTATTCTCGGGAAGCAAGGTTCTTAGAATTTCTTTGGCGCAGTGCGCATCCCCAAGATGCGAAAAAATTTTATTGTTATGCTCGACTATAACAGGGCGGCTACGCCGATTCTGTGCCAGTTCGCATGCTGGCTCAGGATTTGGCACAATGGCACGCAGATCGCTGTCTTGCAGGATGTCATCAAAAAGCGTTGGCATTGCTTTGCGCCAGCCATAAATGGATTGTTTTGTGTCCCCTACCCAGGTCAGCGAACCACCGCGCGAAAGAGCCTCAAGCACAAGTGGTTTAAGAATGTTCCATTGATCGAGGTTGGTATCCTGAAATTCATCCACCAAAAAATGTGTCAGACGCACACCCAAACGGCAAAATGTATCAGGAATGGAATCTGTATTGGCAAGCAGGCTGGCGGCCATCTGAGGAATCAGCACAGAGGGCAGCACTCCCTCTTGTTCGCGGTTGAGCATGAAAGCGTCGATCAAAGTTCGTGCTAGTTTGATCAAGGGAAGTTGTTTCAGGCTGCTTTGGTAAAGGGGCATTGCCGCGGACAGTTTTTGCGCGGCCTGGGCGTATTGTTCATATTCTTTTTTGAGTCGTCCGCTTCCCAAAGAATTTTTAAGAAAAAGTTCCTCCGGCCCGGATTTTAAGGTAAAGGCTGAATCGCTTCTATTCCATTGCCCACAGGCAAGACCCAATACTGCATCCTCTGCGGTTTTTTTCCAGGAAACATTTTCACGCTTAGCACTTTCAATAAGCGCCACAGCAGCCTGTTTGGCATCTTCCTGTAAGATTTTAAGTTTTGTTTGCACACTCGCTGAATCTGTGAGATCATCAAGATTTCCAAGCAGAAGATCGTCCCACAGCCTGCCTAACTGCATAAACAGTTTATCGCCCCCAGAGAAGCCCCGGCCGGAATCATAATGGACAATGGCGCGGCAGGCATCTTTCAGCAAGGCGTGTGCTGCAGGATCGTCATCGTGGGCACGTTGAAGCAGCAGTTCAAGGTACGGTCTCAAAGCTTCTTCGCTTGCAAAAACTGGTTCAAAATCAGGGCGCAAGCCAAGACGCAGGACACCAGAGCGAACAATTAAATGGAGCAGGCTGTCAATGGTACGGACATTCAGCGCTCCAGCATTGCGTAGAAAATGCTCAAGCCAATATACGGCCTTCTCAGGCGCAAGCTCAAAATTAGTATCTGGCGAAGCAAAAGCGCATTTTTTCAGGAGGCTTATTACCCTGCTGCGCATTTCTGCGGCGGCGGCGTTGGTGAATGTGATTGCCAGAATATCTTGTGGAAAACAGGAGGGAGGCGAAGCTTTTTTGCTAGAATTTCTGCAGGCATACCCAGAAGCTGCTTCTGTGGAATTGATAAGATGCCCAAGGTAATGGCGGGTAAGCGTATAGGTTTTGCCTGAGCCAGCTGATGCCTTGATTTGAATTAGATCGGCCATTGCCAATGCGCCTAGTGATCCACAGGAAGCATTCCCTTGAGCATTCCCTGGCCTGTAGATTCCAAGACAGCACGCCAGAGATCCGAGTAGATATTCAATCTGCGCCTGTGCTGAGTAACCATCTGCAAGGGAAGATGGACATAGCGATCCTGGATTTTGCCCACCACCATGTCTGTGCGCCCCGCCATGGCAGCATGCACAGCGTATTGTCCCAAAAAGCCGCAATAAACCTTATCTCCGGCATGGGCTGGCACAGAACGGATAATATAGCTTGGATCAATATACTTGATGGAGTGGCTCATTTTGCGTTCTTTAAGATAACGAGTGATCTCCATACGCAGAAGGTCAGCAACATTGCCAAGAACCCTGTTACCTGACGCGTCAGTTTCATTGTGATGGGTCAAAAGATGCTGGCCAGCGCCCTCGGCAGTGACGATCACAGCATGGCCTCTTTCTTTAAGCCGATCGTAAATTGCTGGCAAAAGACCGCCTTCGCCTTCAAGGGAGAATGGCGCCTCGGGGATCAGGACAAAATTGACCTCCTTGAGTGCAAGAGTGGCCTGGGCGGCAATGAAACCAGATTCGCGCCCCATGAGCTTTACTAGTCCTATACCGTTGGGGGTTCCGCAAGCCTCGGTATGCGCACACTCAATGGCCTCGGTGGCCTTGAAAACAGCAGTTTCAAATCCGAAAGACTGGGGAATGAAGTTGATGTCATTGTCAATGGTTTTTGGGATGCCAATGATTGAGATTTTCAGCCCCCTGCGGCGCACTTCCGCGCTTATGGCCATGGCCGCCTTCATGGTGCCATCGCCGCCGATTACAAAAAGCGCATTGATATTGCTGCGTTCAAGGGCATCGACAATTTCATCCGGGGGCTGCGGCCCACGAGAAGATCCCAGAATTGTCCCGCCGAAACGGTGAATATCGGCAACCTTTGCTGGCGTCAGTTCTGTCGGGTTGTGCTTGAATTTGGGAATAAAACCCTCAAGCCCATACTGGATGCCAAGGATTGAAGGAACATGATAAGCGTGGTGAGCCTCCATCACAATGGCACGGATGACATCGTTGATTCCTGGGCATAAACCGCCGCAAGTGACAATGGCACATTTTGCTCTTGAAGTATCAAAGAAAAGCTTGCGGCGAGGCCCCGCGAGTTCAAAGGTTGCGCGGCAAGGGGAGGAAAGGCTTTCACTAAGATCGTCATCCACCATAATCTGAATTTTTTTATCGTCTGCCCAGGTACGGTATGGAAGATGGGAATCGAGCTTACATGGGCCAAGAATGCTAATATCTGTGTCCAGCGTGCATTTATTCATTGCGGCCTCTCCTGGTTTATTTATGAAGCCCAGACGACGCTTGTTGCTCGCTCATGGCCTGAATCGCCAGGGCAAGAAAATCATCCAGAGCAAGACCTGCCTTTTCGCATTCGCGGATATTCTCGCGTGAAACGCTTGCTGCAAAAGCCTTGTCTTTCATTTTTTTCTTGATGCTCTTAATTTCCATTCCTTCCATTCCGCTTGGCCGCATTTTGGCCGAAGCGCTGATTAGGCCAGTAACGGATTCGCCTGCCCGCAGGGCAAAATCAAAAATTGTCGCTGGTAGATGGCCGTTCATTTCACCATTATGGGCGCGGATTGCCTGAAGCGCAATTTCTGGCAACTTATCTGCCAAAAGCTCAGAAGCAAGCAGGCCATGCTCTGCTGGCATCTTTGCAGTATGCGGGTAATCAAGATCATGGAGCAAGGCCGCCAAAGACCAAATATGCGTATTCTCGTTAAGCCGTTCAGCCATTTTGCACAGAACAGCCTCGGACGCAAGCGAGTGTTCAAGGAGTGCGCCACAAACGCCGTTATCGGCCAGCATCTCAAGCGCTTCTGAACGGGTAATCATAATTTTCTCCTGCCTGAATTTAAGGCAGGGCATTGATCTTTGCAAGTCTTGCCAGGCTTTCGTGTTGACAGTCCTGCAGATTTAACGGACAATTAAAGATTAGATAATGATTAAATAATGGATTTTTCATGGCAATCTATGGCATAAAATTTCGTTCCATGGGGCAGACCGCTTATTATCGTGGCCCAGAGGAATGTAAAAGCGGCGATCAGGTGATGATTGATGTTGAACAGGGTATCGCGCTTGCGCAAGTGGTCTCAGGGCCTTTAAGCCTTTTGCGTGGCGCATCAGAAAATGACCTCCCTGCCATTTTGCGGCTGGCTAATGAAGAAGACTGCGAAATAGCCCGCAAAAACGATGCGTTAAGCAGTGAGGCAATGGATTTTTGCCGCGATTGTATCCGTCAGCGCCGCTTGGATATGAAACTCGTGGATGTGGAAGTTTACTTTGATCGCAGCAAGATGATTTTTTATTTCACTGCTCCTGCACGTATAGACTTTCGCGATTTGGTAAAGGATCTTGTACGCGAATATCGTTCGCGCATCGAATTGCGCCAGATTGGCGTTCGCCACGAAACCCAGATGGTCGGCGCTTTGGGCAACTGCGGCATGGTTTGTTGCTGTCGGCGCTATTTGCGCAAATTTGCGCCTGTGACCATCAAAATGGCCAAAGAACAAAACTTGTTCCTCAATCCTTCAAAAATCTCAGGGATATGCGGTCGTCTGTTATGTTGTCTGGCTTATGAACAAGATAATTATGAGCATTTTAATCGAACTTGCCCCCGGCTAGGAAAAAAATACCAGACGATTAACGGCTCGATGAAAGTGTTGCGCACGAATATGTTCCGCAATACCCTTACGGTGTTAAATGAAAATAATGAGGAGCATGAGTTTTCCTTCGATGAATGGTATGCTCTTCTTCCTGATCGCACAGACAGCAGCAGGGAGTTCTGATGTCGGCTTTTTATGTGACCACACCAATTTATTATGTCAATGCCAATCCGCATTTGGGCCATGCTTACACAACAATTATCGCTGATGCCCTGGCCCGTTTCCATAAGATGCTTGGTGAAAAAACTCTTTTTTTGACTGGCACTGACGAACATGGCGATAAAATTGTTCAGGCGGCAGAAAAGAACTCTCTTTCACCGCGTGAATTTGTTGATGAGATTAGCTCCCGTTTTTCATCCCTTTGGTCCAAACTGGACATAGCCCATGACTGTTTTGTTCGCACAACGGATGAAAGACATAAAAAAGCTGTCCAGAATTTTTTGCAGCAAGTATATGATTCTGGCGATATTTATTTCGGCGAGTTTGGCGGATTTTACTGCTATGGCTGCGAACGTTTCTATACAGAAAAAGAATTGCAGGATGGCCTTTGCCCCCAGCATCTGACCAAACCGCAGTTTATTAGCGAAAAAAATTATTTTTTCCGCATGAGCAAATATCTCCCCTGGCTTAAATCTTACCTGGAGGCGCACCCAAATTTCATCCGTCCCTCACGTTATTATTCAGAAAGCATGGCCATGCTTGAATCAGGCGCACTGGAAGATCTCTGTATTTCGCGGCCCAAAAGCCGTTTGACTTGGGGCATCGAATTGCCTTTTGACCGCAATTATGTCTGCTATGTTTGGTTTGATGCCCTGATTAGCTATATCAGCGGCATTGGCTGGCCTGATAAAAAAGAATTCGAAAACTATTGGCCGGCAGAACATCTTGTTGCCAAGGACATTCTCAAACCGCACGCAATCTTCTGGCCCTGTATGCTCAAATCAGCTGGGATTCCCTTGTACCGTCATCTCGATGTCCACGGCTACTGGCTATCCAGAAATACAAAGATGTCCAAATCCTTGGGCAATGTGGTTGACCCAATGGAGGCGCAATCGCGCTACGGTTTGGATGCATTTCGCTATTTTCTTTTGCGCGAAATGCATTTTGGGTCGGACGCAAGCTTCAGTGAAGAAAGCCTTATCGGACGAATCAACGCTGACCTTGCAAACGATCTTGGCAATCTATTCAGTCGCGTACTTTCCATGTGCGCCAAATTTCTGCACAGCGTTGCGCCCAAAATTTCTGTCCTTGAAAGTGCGGATCAGGAGATTCGGCGCCTTTGCGAGAATGTTTTGCGCAATTATTACCAATTTTTTTTGGATGTGCGTTTTGATCAGGCGCTTGAATCGCTTTGGGATCTTGTGCGTGCGCTGAATAAATATGTTGACAGTCAGGCGCCCTGGTCTTTGCACAAGAATGGCCAAACTGAACGGCTTGGCACTGTGATCGCAGTCTTGCTCTGTGCAATGAAAAAAATTGCGCTTTTTCTTTGGCCGGTAATGCCAAAGGCAAGTTGCGCCATGCTTGTCCAGCTTGGTGAAAATGGCCAACCAGGGGAAGCGCCTTGTAAAAATCTGGAACAGGAAATCCACACCTTTAACCCCCTTGCTTATGGGCAAAAACTTGCATCAAGCTCTAATCTTTTTCCGCGAGTCGAGCAAAATACACAGGCTGACTCATTTTCAAGCATGGATGGACAAAAAACAGAATATACTCAGAAATCATCCCAAAATGATTCGGCCAGAAAAAGCGAAATCACAATCCAGGATTTTGCCTGTCTCGATATCCAGATTGGCACGATAATTTTTGCGGAGGCGCATCCCAACGCGGATCGGATTTTGCGCCTTGAAGTGGACTTCGGCGAAGCGAAGCCAAGGCAGATTCTTTCTGCTCTGGCGGATTATTATCAGCCCAAGGATCTCCCAGGTAAACAGGTTTGCGCCATTTTAAATCTCGCTCCGCGCAAAATTCGCGGCCTGCTTTCTTACGGGATGATTCTAACAGTTAAGGATGACGAGAAACTCTGCCTGCTTACGCCAGGACAAACAGTTTCCAATGGCAGTGAGGTCTCTTGAGAGAGAAGCAACTAATTGATCTGGGAGTATATTTATTAGTGTATTGAAAAAACTCAAAGCTTTGATTCATTCTAGGAGTTATTCTACTGTGCTTTTGTATTTACATATTCATTAACGTTTACATCTTGTAAATCATTCAAACACGGCGGTTATTGCATGGATAATATTTTAACAGCGGTAATTTTAAGTATTGTAGAAGGATTGACGGAATTTCTTCCGGTATCATCTTCTGGACATTTAATTTTAGCCGCTGATCTATTGCATTTTACAGGAAACAAAGCGAGTACCTTTGAAGTTGTAATTCAGTTGGGTGCGATCCTTGCGGTTGTTGTCCTGTATTGGCCAAAATTCTGGGGTCTATTGTGTCCAGCTCCTGGCGTTCGCTTTGCAGGCTGGCGTGGAATCTGGTTGCTTTTCTTAACCTCTCTCCCTGCCTGCATATTGGGCCTGCTTCTGCATTCGTTTATTAAGGAGTATTTGTTTACTCCGCGTTCTGTCGTATTCGCGCTTATTGCAGGCTCGCTCTGCATGCTCCTTGTTGAAAAGCTGAAACATAAGATTCGCTGTGTTAACCTAGACGAAGTAAGTGCAACAATGGCCTTTGGCATAGGCTGTTTCCAATGCCTAGCGCTATGGCCTGGCTTTTCACGCTCCGCGGCTACAATAATGGGCGGCATGATTCTTGGTGCAAAACGATCCCTGGCAGCCGAGTATTCCTTTATCGCGGCTGTGCCGATTATGGTTGCTGCCACAGGCTATGATTTGCTGAAAAATTTCTCTCTTTTTAACTCGGAGGATATTTTGTTTTTCGCAGTCGGCACTATTGGGGCATTTTTATCTGCGCTTCTTGCCATTAAGGTTTTCGTTGCCCTTTTAACCAGGGTTAGCCTCGTTCCTTTTGCCGTCTATAGGCTGATTTTAGCTCCTTTTGTATTTTATTTCATGGTGTTGAATTAAGATTGAATAAAATATTGCTAATATTTCAGACGGTTTTCAATGTCTCTCTGAAAGCCAAGCTTCCTACAACCTGAATAAAAATATCTTGCAAGGCAACCTCGATTCGGCTATAAAAATCTCCTCCAAAAATTGTTCCAGCAATGGCAAGGTAGCTCAGTTGGTCAGAGCATGCGGTTCATACCCGCAGTGTCGGGGGTTCAAATCCCTCCCTTGCTACCAAATACATAAACCAGATAGTCCCGCAAAGCCTAAAAAGCCGCGTGGGACTTAAGTTTTTCTGAATCATTACCCACTGGTAGCATTGTTTTTTGACTGCCATTCATTCCTGTCCCGCAAACGCAAAATAAAAAAGTCCAAAATCTCAATGAGTTATAGTAAAGGATCTTGCTAAAAGTCATACTACACAAGGAGATTTTGGAAGTGAGCCACCCTAATACACACTTCTCCAAGACGTGACAGTTTATTCCCGGCCTTTGCTGTTCGGCTAAGCGGCCATGATAACAGGCTGAAGTCATAAGATAACTCAATTTATCGTCGTCTTGTGGAGTTGCCCCAGCTAAATCGGATACTCCAAATTTTGTATTGAACTGATAAACTCACGATGCGAGGGCATCCCTAGTGCCTGTGGGGGCATTTCCGTTCTAATCGTCAAACCAGCCTAGCAGATGTTCAATCACAGTTTATGCGTCAGGTCGATCATTACAAAAGACTTAATCCCGTTTTAATGTTTTGAATGGATAACCCTTCCCCCGAAAAAGATACCATTTAAAAGTTAGTTCTCCATATGTAGGAGACCCAAGATGAAACAGAGCAGATATAGCGAAGAGCAGATAATTGGCATTTTAAAGCAAGCCGAGGCAGGGGCACGAGAACGGACTTGTGCCGTCAGTATGGCATATCTGATGTCACTTTTTATAAATGGCGCACCAAGTTTGGCAGGATGAGTGTGACCGATGTAAAGCGTTTGCGTCTGATTGAAGAAGAAGAAAACTCGCGTTTGAAAAAACTCGTTGCCAATCAGGCGCTGGATATATCTGTACTCAAGTATGTGCTGTCAAAACTTCTAAGGCATGTCTGGAGGAACGCCATATAGTATGTACAAGATATGCACGGCCTTTCAGAGCGGCCGGGAGACGTATACAGGTTATGACGATGATGGATTTATGGGATCGTAGCTCCCCTGCTATAGAGATAGATTTTTCTCTGCCAGGCCAGCGTGTTGAGCGCATACTGGAAGGTCTGCGATTAAAAGGAAGAATGTCAACTGTGCATGTGGATAATGGCCCGGAATTTACAAGCAAGGCTTTGGACTCTTGGGCGTAAGAACATGGGGTACAACTGGAATTTACACCCCCTGGTAAACCAATGGATAATGGGCATATAGAGAGTTTTAAT
>QLIP01021345.1_pt1 | contig 20294 bp, 17 predicted proteins | sample 1769771 | NCBI WGS metagenome assembly QLIP01 (sample SAMN09428762, study PRJNA476227) | Gut metagenome, whole genome shotgun sequencing project. | isolation source: cecum | host: Rhizomys sinensis | place: China: Jinsha town of Minqing, Fujian Province | collected 2013-09-23
ACCTTTGGGGTATACCTTGAGGGGGGCAGTTTCCCAGATGCAGTGGGTGCGGGTGCCTACACAGTCCATGCAGCCATACACGGCGTTGTCGAGCACGGCCTTGTTTTCGGCGTTCGACTTGGTGTTGGAGATATAGCCGTTCACCAGACCGCCTACGATGTGCACGGTCACGTCGTGGGCCGAGCCGTTGGCCAGACCGTTGTCGTCAAAGTTATTGATGTAGCACAGGGCCATATCGTCGCCTTCCACGCGCTTGTTGGGGCGGTTGGGGGTGGGAATGTCAATCACGTTGAGACCGTTCTTGAGGGTGTAGCGACGCGATTCACCGCCCCACTTCACTTCGCGCTTGCCGCTGTCGGAGGAGGGGTCGGGCACGGAGTAGACTTCATGGCCAAACCAGTAGAACATGGCCAGCTCAACGCTTGCCTTTTCGGTCGAGATGCCGTCGACAAACACCACATACTTGCCAGGGGTCAGAGCCACGCCGGTGATGCCCGAGTATTGGTCGTAGAGCTTACCAGGGGCATTCCATTCATTGGCCAGGGTGCCAGGGTGCTTGATGGCTTCGTGGGTGGACACGCGACCTTCGGAGGTGTACTTGCCGTCGAGCATCATTTGCGCCAGTTGCTTGTAGAGCGGGTTGGTGAGTGCGTCGACCTGAGCTTGGGTGGTGCCAGGCTTGAGGGCTGACATTACAGCGTCGGCAAAGATACCAGCTTCGGCATCGGCCACGGTGGGACGGGTGAATTGCATCTCAGCGATTGAGGCGAAACACTTGCCGCTGTTGTTGTTGATAGCGCCCGTGCGCACCACAAACTTAATGCCTTGCAGGCCAGTTTGGTGTTCGGCAGGAATGGCGATGGTGGAGGGTGAGGCCGATTTCTTTAGGTCGTAGCCGTCGTAAATCTTGGTCCATTCCACAGCGCCGTCGGTGCCAGGCTTGCCCACATAGAGGTCGATGATGCCAAAGCGACCATTTTCGCCGCCTTCGTTGCGGGGAATGTAGGTGACGGAGGCAACGTCGACGGTGGAGGAGGCATCGGCGTTCTTCTTCACGAAGTAGTATTCAAGCACAGGCCATTGTTCGGGGTCGTTGGGGTCAAAACCGTTCCAGTTGGTGTGGTAGAGGGTGTTGAGGTTGCCGTCATACGACTTGGCAAGGCTTTCGGAGTCGGAGTTGGCGCGACCTAAGGCGTTTTTGCAAGCATCCTTGCTCCACACCACGGGCACCATGGCCGCATCGGCGGCAGCTTGAGCAGATGATGCAATGTCAATGCCTGGTTGCACCACCGAAATCACATTGGAGGCACCAGCGGCAGTGCGCACAGTGAGCAGAGCCGAGCGAGCTGCCATATTATTATTGTCGTCGACATTGAGCACCAGCTTGCCATTGTTGATGGAGGCTTGAAGCCACTTGGTTCCGCTCACAGCAAAGTTGTAGCGGGATTGCGTTGGGATTTCCAGCTGCACACCCCCATTGTTTTCGAGGGTAATCTTGTCGGTGCCAAAAATCACCACGCCAGCCTGCGATGCCGGTATCTCATTCTGAGCAGCGGCATAAGGCACTGCCGACAGCAGCATGGCCGCCGTCAGCACTCCGTTGATGAAATTAAACTTCATTAGTTTATTGGTAATAAATAGGTTAAATAAGCAAATGTAACGTTGAACAATCGACTTGCGCCCACTATTCTACACTGCAAAAATAAGCTTTTTTTTGCAAATCCGCAAATTTTTAACACTTATTTCAAAAAAAATCACTATCTTTGCAAAGAATTTACGATGCACGAGGAGACATGAACCCCTCCCATCATAATTCATAATTCATAATTTATAATTGATACCTCACTATGAACTTCATAGACGAACTTACCTGGCGCGGCATGATTCACACCGTAATGCCCGGCACCGACGAAGAACTCAGCAAAGGCATGGCCACCGCCTACCTGGGCATCGACCCCACCGCCGATTCCCTCCACATTGGCCACCTCGTGGGCGTGATGATGCTCAAGCACTTCCAACGCTCAGGCCACAAACCCCTCGCCCTCATCGGCGGCGCCACCGGCATGATTGGCGACCCCTCCATGAAGAGCCAAGAACGCAAACTCATCGACGAGGAAACCCTCCGCCACAACCAAGAAGCCATCAAAGCCCAGCTCGCAAAGTTTCTCGACTTCGACTCCGAAGCCCCCAACGCCGCCGAACTGGTCAATAACTACGACTGGATGAAGGACTACGGCTTCCTCAACTTCATTCGCGACATCGGCAAACATATCACCGTCAACTACATGATGGCCAAGGACTCCGTCAAGAAACGCCTCAGCGGCGAAAGTCGCGAAGGTATGTCCTTCACCGAGTTCTCCTACCAGCTCCTCCAAGGCTACGACTTCCTCTACCTCTACCGCAACAAAAACTGCCGTCTCCAACTCGGCGGCTCCGACCAATGGGGCAACATCACCACTGGCACCGAACTCATTCGCCGCACCGAAGGCGGCGAAGCATTCGCCCTCACCTGCCCCCTGATCACCAAGGCCGACGGCGGCAAATTTGGTAAGACCGAAAGCGGCAACGTATGGCTCGACCGCAACCGCACCTCGCCCTACAAGTTCTACCAATTCTGGCTCAACGTATCCGACACGGACGCCGACAAATACATCAAAATCTTCACCACCCTCTCACGCGAAGAAATCGAAGAACTCGCCGCACAGCAAGCCGCCGACCCCGGCCAACGCCCGCTCCAAAAACGTCTCGCTCGCGAAATCACCACCATGGTGCACTCCGCAGCCGACTGCGACGCAGCCATCGAAGCCTCACAAATCCTCTTCAACCCCAAAGCCACCCAGCAGCTCCGCGAACTCCCCGAAGATCTCTTCCTCGAAATTATGGACGGCGTGAACAAATTTGAAGTAGAAATCAACGGTGAAACACGCCTTGCCGACCTCCTCACCGCTCCCAGCTCCGACGTATTCCCCTCCAAGGGCGAATACCGCAAAATGGTGCAAGGCGGCGGCCTGAGCGTCAACAAAGAGAAAGTGACCGACCCCAACGCCGTCATCACCCCCGCCAACCTCCTCAACGGCAAATATCTCCTGGTCCAGCGCGGCAAAAAGCACATGTACCTCCTAATCGCCAAATAACCCTCCCCCACCCCATACCCCATGCGAGTGAGTCCCCCCGACTCACTCGCATTGTTATATATACGGGGGGGGGGCAAACGTTGCAAGGCGTTGCAGGGCTGGAAGGCAAGGGCAGTGGGGATAATATTATAATGTTGCAGGAATTTAGCGGCCAACAAAGATTGTACGTAACTTTGCAGCATAAAAATTCACACCAAGGTGTTTACCTTCGGGTCGCATTTAGCATTAATCAGTAGTTTTATTCAACATATTATGCATTTGTCCAATTCTCAACAGGCTGTCGTTGCGGCATTCAGGCAATTTCTCAAAAGCGATGAACAGGTGTTCATGCTCAAGGGTGCAGCCGGCACAGGCAAAACCACACTCGTTGCGGAGTTCTTGGCCATCTTAGATGCCCACAAGCGCGAGTACAGTCTCCTGGCGCCCACTGGCCGCGCTGCCCATATCTTAGGCGGCAAAACTGGACGCGTGGCCTCCACTATCCACAAAGCAATATATTCAGTAACTAATTTGCAGTCAACGAGTCAGCACAAGGAAGATGAGGATGATGGCGGACTCCATCTGCGTTTTGCGCTCCATAGCAACAATGCCTCAATGAGCCACGTCTATATCGTTGATGAGGCCTCGATGGTGTCGGACAACTACTCGGAAAGCGAGGCCTTTTTCTTTGGTTCGGGCTACCTGCTAAGCGATTTGTTTGAGTATGCTCGAGGCCGCAAAATTCTGTTCATTGGGGATTATGCTCAGCTGCCGCCCGTGGGAATGAATTTTTCGCCCGCTCTCAACCGCGAGTACCTTCAGGAGAAATTTGGGAGCAAGGTGTGCGAAATGATGCTCACCGAGGTGATGCGCCAGTCGGCCAACGGGGTGATGTTGGCCAATGCCACACGCCTGCGCAACAGCATTGACAGCAAGACGTTCATTGAGTTCAAGCTCGATAGCGGCACGGATAGTTCAGCCGAGGAGGTTGACTTGTTGCAACCCTATTATCAGCTCTCTGAGGACAAGCCGAGCGTTCGCGCTGCCGTAATCACCCATAGCAATAAGCAGGCGCTGGATTACAACTTACGCATACGCCGCCACTACTATGGAGCAGATGCTCAACGCCTTAGGGCGGGCGATTTGCTGATGATTAGCCGCAACAACTACAACCACGAGCAAGAATTGTTCAACGGCAACATTGTCAGAGTGGAAGCCTGCCAACCCGATGAGGATATTATTCGCCGCAAAGTACGCATCAAGGTGAACAAGGAGCGCATTGAGGAAGTTGAACTTCGTTTTCGGAAGGCAACTATCAAGTTTGCAGGCACCAACGGTGTTGCCGAGCTAAATGTGATGCTGCTCGATAACTTCCTCGACGACCCCTCTGGCTCAGTTGGAAACTTGCTGGCGCGTGCCCTGATAGTCGACTTCCACAATTGCCTGCCAAAAGAAATTAAGTCGAAGATGTCCGAAATCCGCCAGGATATGAAGCAGAACAAGCAGACATATGAGCCTGAGACCGAAATGTACCTGTATTTGTTGAGAACAGACCCCTTCTATAATGCGGTGATTTGCAAATATGGCTACGCTATGACCTGCCACAAGGCGCAGGGCGGCGAATGGGAGAATGTGTTTGTGGATATGAGTCGCTCTGGCGGCACGGCCAACGAAGATTACTTCCGCTGGGCCTACACTGCGCTGACCCGCGCCAGCCAGAAGGTTTGGCACTTCCGCGCACCCAACTTCAACTATACCAGCAATCTCGTGGTGGCTGAAATTCAACACTCGCCCAAAATCAAAGTGAGCACATACACCAACGGCAGTAACTTTTGCGAAACCCGCTTTGCACGTATTCAGCTCCGCGCTGCCGAGTTAGGACTGACCGTGACCGACAATCTATCCAAGGCGTATCAACACCTCATCTCGTTTGCCGATAACCAAGGTAACTACGCCACCTTCCACCTCTGGTATAACGCCACAGGCTATAACGGCAAGGAGGAAGTCCTCAGCTCCACTTCCGAGGAGCTGACCGAGCTGAGCCGCCCCATCATTGAGGCCTCATATGCTCCAGACGTAGTGCCATTCTCAGCCCCTGAGCGTCCCTTTGCTGAAAAACTCGTGGCTTTCATTCGCAGTCAGCTCAGCGAACTCGGCATCCAGCTGCTCAACATCACTCAGGAGGCATATCAGGACGTGTTTCACCTCAAGACAGACGGTTTGGCCCAAGTGGGGCTAACATATACCGACAAGGGCAACTACACCTATATGCGCCTCGCCTCCACCCTGGGTCAGCACGACAACAAACTCCAAGAACTCCGTAAACGCGTTAAATACTATGTCAGAATTTATTGATTACTCACCTGAACTCAAGGCCGCCATAGCCCACGCAAAAGCAGGACAAAACATCACAGCGGCTTATCAGAAATTCACTCAGCTCTTTGATGAAGGAAAGTTGGAAGTGCGCCAACGCAACGACTATGGCTGGCTCATATACTATGCGCTGAAGCAGGCACGCAACGCCGACGCCCTCCGCCGCAAACAGATGCTCAACAACTACCTCAAGTTGCAATTGCCCAAGCCATCAATGCTCCACTCGCTGATCTTGTCGGAGGCCGTGACGCTGGAGAAAAATATACCACTTGAGTTCCGCATACGCGACTTTATGCGTCTGTGGGGTTGGGAGTGTCTCCGCGAAGATGACTGGACTCCCTTCGTCACTGACGACGGCAAGACTATGTCATCGTTGGTTGAAAAACTCATTAGCGTGTATGTCAAAGAACTCAAAACCGATGGCGTGGTGGCTTGCCCTGAGTTTTGCCAAGTGGTGGATGCGGCTTTAGTCAGATATCCAAAGAATCAATACATGCCTAAATACAAGGCCACCGTGCTGCTGTCGCAAGGCAAGCGCGCAGAAGCTCTGGACTATTATAAGGTGATGATTATGCAGTCGCCAGCCAAGCAGTATTTGTGGGAGCAGGCCGCCGAACTGGTCGATAATATGGACACCAAGATTGCGCTCCTGTGCAAGGCAGTGACCTGCGGCGCAGACGAGGAGTTTATCGGCAAAATCAGAATGAGTCTCGCGCACCTCTTAGTGGCTAAGGGTCTGCGCAACAACGCCAAATATGAGCTGGAGAAGTATCGCATCACCTACGAATCAAAGAAATATCACCTCAAGGCGGAGTTCCAGCAGGCCTACAACCAACTGGCCGACGTTGCCGCCGCAGAGTCCAACGATGCCGTCTATGCCGAGTACTTCGCCAAGGCTGATGAATTTATCTATAGTGCGCTCCCCACGGAGCTGGCGGTGAAGGTAAACGAAAAGCAATGCGACGACCACAAACATCCTGGTCGCAAATTGGATATATGGTACTTCAAGGTCGGACAATCAACCCGACAACTACGTAAACCCTCCAAATTTGGTCTACCCAAACGCATGGCCAACGGTGCGACCTTTGACGTGAAACTGCACGAGGGGAAAATCGTGTGGATTAAGCAGCACGTAGGCCCCATCACGGCCTCCTGGATCAAGGTGCTCAGCGGCGAAGTGACCCTGCGCACCGACCGCAACGGCAAGCCCTACGCCATAGTAGCCGACTCCTACATAGGTGCCAACCTCCTACAACACATCAGCAACGGCCAAACCATCAAGTTCCTCGCACTCAAGCAGGACGATGGACGCTGGGGCGCAATTTCCTTACTCTAATAATCACCCTAATTCACTCAATATATGTCTTCGATTTTCACCCAAAGTATTCTCAACCTAAGCCCTGCCGAAAGTTTCGACTTCCTGATGCAGGCACAGCAGTACTGCGACTCTGAACTGCCCGATTACTTCGACTTCCAGCCCATGCTCGACTATTGCAAGACGGCTTGCAAGCAGATGGAGCTGCCCACCATGCCCAACAATCTGGAGGGCGTCAACCTTGAACTGCTAATGAATAAGGACGGCCGCTATGGCGTGCGCCCCATCACCATCGCTAATCCGTTTCTCTACACTTTCTTGGCGCAAACCATCTGCGAGCCCAAGGCTTGGGAGGCTATCGTGCAGAGTTTCAAGGCATTCAAGGTGGACTCTATTCAGGCCTTCTCCATTCCGCTCGTAACCGGCACAAGCGTCAAGGAGGCATTTTATAAGTCAACCACCATCCTCAATTGGTGGTCGCACATGGAGCAGTTGCCCATTGAGCTGTCAATGCAATATCGCTACATGTTCATCAGCGACATAACTAATTGCTACGGTCAGATTACGCCTCGCTCCATCGACTGGGCACTCTCACGCAAGGGCACCGACCTTGCAACGGATGCCAACCACGACCTTGCCGGCAAAATCATCAAACTCATCGCAGCCATGCAGGGTGGCAAGCAGGAGGGAATTCCTCAGGGCAGCGTGCTCTATGCACTCGTGGCCGAAATAGTGCTTGGCTATGCCGACCTGCTGCTTGACCGCGCCATCAAGGCCGCTGGCATTACGGCCGATTATCGAGTGCTGCGCTATGTCGACGACTACCGCATATTCTGCAACGACCGCGGAGCGCTCGAACAAATTTCCTACCTTCTGCAACACACCTTGGAGACTCTAAACTTCCGCATGAACACCTCCAAGACCAAAATCTCCGACTCTATCGTGAGCGATGCTGTGAAGGCCGACAAGGCGTTCTATATCTTCAACACCCCAATCTACAGCAAGAAAGGCGTTGACTTCGACGGGTTTCAGAAACACCTCTACTTCATCTATGAGTATGGCCGACAATTTCCCAACTCAGGCCAAATGAAGGTGCTGCTCTCCGACTTCAGCCGACGACTTCAGGACCATCTGAACATAGCATCGGTCAACCTCTGGAAAGAGGTGAACTTCGGCGATGAGGAGAAAACGACCGAACCAGTAGTAGAGACGCCACAACTGCGCGAAAAAATCCTCCCCATGGTGGCGATACTCACTCAGATTGCCACCGAAAACGTCACCGCGGCTCACTACGCCCTGCGCATAGCCAGCATCCTGCTCGACACCATCAAGCAAGCCGACGAAAAGACCCACATTATTTCGCTGGTATACAACCGTCTGCGCCACCTCCCCAATTCCTCCTTCCTGCAACTCTGGCTCCAAAACCTGACCTACGCCACAGGCATCAAGGCCATCAACTCCTACGACTCGCCCCTATGCCGTGTGGTTGAGTCTCCCAAAGCTGAACTCTGGAACAACTCCTGGCTCGACCCAGCTATAGCCGCTGCGCTCCCCACAGCCACAATCTGCGACCGCACAAAGCTCCGCGACGCCGGCCAAATCATCACTATCATCGAACGTCCCCTCTACACCGACCTGCCCGACAACATCGAAATCCCAGAAGACCTCTAATCTGAACATAAGCTAAATAGGGTGCAGTCCATTTTGAACTGCACCCTATTTAGCTATATCGTCTCATTACTTTAGGAGGGTGGGGACTTTGATTAGCATGCGGGGGATGTGGAAGGGGCCTTTGAAGAGGTTGCCCTTGGCGGGCTGGGCCACGGTGCCGTCGCGGTGCAGGTAGCCATACCATTCGGGATAGTCGGGGTCGCGGAAGTGGGCCAGCATCCAGTCGTTGGTCTGATGGAAGCGTTGGAGATACTTTTCGTTGCCCGTGGCTTGGTAGGCGTAGAGGTTGGCGATGACTGCCTCGGTTTGGGGCCACCAGAATTTCATGTCCTGGGCGTAGTCCTGGCAGGGGAGTCCCTTGCAGTCGCGGAAGTTGATGATGCCGCCAAACTCTTCGTCCCAGCCCCATTTCCACGACCAGTCGAGGATGGTGAGGGCCATTTGGGTGAGTTCGGGGTCGTTGCCGCGATAGCGGGCTTCTTCGAGGAGGAACCAGGCCGTTTCGATGCAGTGGCCAGGGTTGATGGTGCGGCCAGCACAGGTGTCGATGAGTTCGCCTTGGGGGGTGACGGTTTCGAGCAGTGCCTCAAATTCGGGGTGCATGAAGAGTTTCAGGGTGGCGATTGATTCGTCGATTTGCTGGTCGAGCACGGGGTCGGCAATCGCTTCGCGGATGCGCGAGGCGGTGTTGATCAAAATCATGGTGATGGAGTGACCAATGGCCGGCTGCGTGGGGAGGTACTTGGGGGGCATGAAACCCTCGGTGGAGATGAAGCGGCGAATATCCTTGAAGAGGCTGAGCGCCTTTTCGGCGTAGGATTTATCGCCCGAGGCGAGCGAGTATTCGCTCATGGCTATGGCGGCGAAGCACTCTGAGAATACGTAGCGACGCTTGCGCAGGGGGCGACCGTCGGCAGTCACTTCGAAATACATGCGGCCGTCCACGGGGTCGATGCAGTGGGCCTCAATGAAGTCGATGCAGGAGCGCGAGGCTGCGAGATATTCGGGACGAGACTCAATCAGGCGATAAGCGGCGGCCGCGATATAGCCGAAGCGGCCCTGGAACCACACCGACTTGGTGGAGTCCATCAGCGAGCCATCACGGTCGAGGCAGGTATACACGCCACCATGGACGGGGTCGAGTCCATTAGCGAGCCAGAAGGGGAGGATATTGTCGGTGAGTTCGCGACGATAGTCGGCACTCACCTCTTGGAGCGATTTAGACATTAGAGTTTGTTGCAGCGATTGAAAAAGTTGATGGCTTCGAGTTCGGCCTTCATGGCGGCTTCCTCCTCGTCGGTGAGGTTGCGGAAGGGCAGACGGTTGGGGCCGAGGTCGAGACCGATGAGTTTCATGATGCGTTTGCCGCCCACGATGTTGCCGCGATAGTGGCAAATCACGTTAATTACCTCCTGCGAGAAGTTTTGCTTTTCGCGAGCAGTGTCGAGGTCGCCAGCCTTCCAGGCAGCCTGAATGCCAGTGAGTTCGCGGCCGTTGTAGTTGGTGGTGCCACCGATGCCGCCCTGAGCGCCGCCTTGCGCCATGGAGGGGAGGATGGTTTCGTCCTGACCGTGGAGCATGTCGAACTTACCGTCCTTGTAGAGGCGGCACTGATTGTACTCATAGAGGCTCTCGAAGGTGTACTTGATGCCGGCAAAGTTGGGGATGCGGCCATCTACGGCGGACAGGAAGTCGACCATAGGCAGGTAGCAACCGTTGAAGGCAGGGATATGGTAGAAGTAGAAGGGGAGGTTGGGGGCGGCGGCGGCGATGGTTTCGCAGTAGCCCACGAGTTCCTCTATGCGGCCGATTTTGGGGAAGGGAGGAGCCATAGCGCCGATGCCCCAAGCACCGATTTCGGCGGCGTGGCGAGCCAGCTCCACCGATTCGCGCAGGCAGCAGCTACCCACGTGTACAATCACCTTGAAGCCTTCGGGCACGGCGGCCATCCAGGCCTCGGCCAGCTGTTTGCGCTCCTCGGTGGTGAGCATATAGCCCTCGCCCGACGAGCCGTTGATGAACACGCCCACCAGTCCATTCTTGGCCAGCATGGCAGCATATGCAGGGATAGGGGCGAGGTTGATGTCGCCATTAGGAAGCATCGGAGTGAAAGGGGCATCAATCAGCCCAACAATTTTTTCCATAATAGAGTTTTTAAGGTTAGGTTATTCGCGGTTGAGAGTGGTGGGACGGAGAGTGAGGAGCTGGAGAAGGACGGCGAGGAGGAGGGCGCCAGCCATCGTGGCGAAGCCGAGACCCATGGAGCCGTTGGCGGCGAGGGTGCCGAGCAGATTGGTGGCAAGCGCGCCGATGAAGAGGCCGCTCATGTTCATAAAACCGTAGGCGGTGGCTCGCTGACGCGAGGGGACGAATTGGCAGAGGATAGGCATAGTGTTGGCATCGAAGAGGCCGTAGCCGAGGCCGAAGATTACGCCGGCGGAAATGGCCGAGGCGAGGGAAGAACCGAAGCCCATGAGCACCAAGGCGGGAATCATGAGGGTGATGCCTATGGCGGAGGTGTAGATGCGGCCGCGGAGGTTGATGCGGCTCCAACGGTCGGCGAGGGGGCCACCGAGCATTACGCCGAGAAAGGAGGCCGCGGCAATGGTAATGGTGGCTATGGGGCCAGCGGTGGCCATGTCGATGTGGAGAGTATTGGCAAAGAGTTCGGGGAGCCAGTTCTTGGTGCTCCAGCCGGGGATGGAGCAGGAGGCAAAGAAAAAGAGTATAGTCCAGAACGCGCCGCAGGTGAGCAGCGAGCCGAGGGAGGCTATGACGGGGCGGAGATTGAAGGCAGGAGCGTTCTTGACGGGGGCGATGGGGCGGCGCTTTTCACGCAGGAAGAGCATGAGCAGGAGCGCGTAGATTATGCCCACGAGACCGAAGATGTGGAAAGTTTGCTGCCAGGAAAGGCTTTCGGCAACGAAGGCACCGAAGCCGCCTATGGCTTGGCCCATGTAGAGGCCCGTCATGTGTATGCCAATGGCCAGTGAGAGCTGTTTGCCCGTGAAATAGTCGGCGATGAGTGAGAGGGCCGCGGGGATATAGAGGGCCTCGCTGATGCCCATGGCGGCGCGGAGCCAGTACACCTCGGAGTAGGTGGTGGCGTAGCCCATGAGGAGAGTGACGGTGCTCCACACGAATAGCGACACCACGATGAGCCACTTGCGGTTGACGCGGTCGGCCACCATACCACTCACGGGGCTCATGCAGCCATAAATCCACATGAATACGGCCATTATGCGACCAAATTCCACGGTGCTTTCCAGCGCGTGAATGTCGATTGACATGGTTTGGCGCATGGTCGAGAGCATCTGTCGGTCCATGTAGTTGAGCAGAGCCACAACCCAGAGCATGGCCACTACGAGCCAGGGGTAGAAGGAGCGTTGATTTAAGGTTTTCGTCGACATATATCTTTAATTTTGCAGTTGGAGCAATGGGCTGAGGAGGAGGGGCGGCGCAGGCGGCAGATAATCCAAGCCAGGCAGGCCACGAGGGCGAGCGCCACGAGGAGGAGTTGAATCATGGGTGGGGAGGGAAGTTTTTTTCGAGTAGTTTACGGAGTTTTGCGGGTGTGAGGTCGGCTGCATATTGCTCGAAGGGGAGACGAAGGGCGCACCCTTCGCGAAAGCGGGAGCAGCCGTAGGCGGTGCGGCCGCGCAGCAGGTGGCCTTGGCCGCATATGGGGCAAGGAAGCTCCTCAACGCTCTTCAAGCGCGGCGCGCGAGGTTTGGCGGGAGCTTTCTCCTTGGTCTTAGGCGCGGCCTTGGGTTGCGTCTTCGCCTCCTCAATGACTATGCGGCGATTGACGGGGTCGGCAATCACCGTGCGCACAATCTCCGTGATGAGCACCTTGAGTTCGTTCATAAACTCCAGGGGGGAGAAGTCGCCGCGCTCAATGCGTCGGAGCTTGTTTTCCCAAAGGCCAGTGAGCTTGGCACTCTTGAGGAGCTCCTCGTGAATGAGTCCGATAAGCTCCTCGCCGGCCGCGGTGGCCACGATATTCTTGCGCTCGCGCTCAATGTAGCGGCGGCGGAAAAGGGTTTCGATGATGGAGGCGCGGGTGGAGGGGCGACCTATACCGTTCTCCTTCATAGCCTCGCGCAGCTCCTCGTCGTCCACCGTCTTGCCAGCGCTCTCCATGGCGCGGAGCAGTGTGCCCTCGGTGTAGGGCTTCGGGGGCTGAGTCTGTTTCTTTTGCAGGGCGGGTTCGTGGGGGCCACTTTCGCCCTGAGTGAAGGCGGGGAGGATAGCTTCCTCCTCGTCCTTATTATCGTCGGAGGCCGCGCCATGCAGTTCGCGCCAGCCTGGGCGGGTAATCACCTTGCCAGTGGCCTTAAATTCCACGCGCGCGGCCTTACCCAGGACTGTGGTGGTTTGAAACTCGCAGTCGGGGTAGAACGCGCCAATAAAGCGCAGAGCTATTAGGTGATACATCAGTTTCTCATCGCCCACGAGGAAGGAGGGCGACTCGCCAGTGGGGATAATGGCGTGGTGGTCGGTGACCTTGCTGTTGTCAAACACCTTCTTGGTTTTGGGCAGACGATAGTCGGCGGCCAAGAGGGGGGCAGTTTGGGGAGCGTAGGGGGTCATACGGCGCAGGATGTCGGGCACCTTGGGGTAGACGTCATCGGGCAGATAGGTTGTGTCCACACGCGGATAGGTGGTCACCTTCTTCTCGTAGAGAGCCTGAATGAGCTGCAAGGTGCGGTCGGCAGTCCAGCCCCAGCGCTTGTTGCACTCCACTTGGAGCGACGTGAGGTCGAACAGGCGCGGGGGAGCCTCGCGGCCTGCCTTTTGCTGCACCGAAGTGATGGTGAACGGCGCGGTGCGTATCTCCTCCAGCGCGGCTTGCGCGTCGGCTTCCTTCATGTAGCGGCCTTGGGTGGCCGAGAATGTGGCTTCGCGATAGATGGTTTTTAGTTCCCAGAAATCCTCGGGCACAAAGTTGCGAATTTCCTGCTGACGCTTGACTATGAGTGCCAGAGTGGGAGTCTGCACGCGCCCGATGCTCAGCACGGCACCAGACTGTGAATACTTGAGCGAATAGAGGCGCGTGGCGTTCATGCCTAAGAGCCAGTCGCCGGCGGCACGGCTCAGTCCGGCCATATAGAGGTTGCGGAAGTCGCTCTCGGGCTGCAACTGGGCAAACCCTTGGCGGATAGCATCGTCGGTGAGCGACGAAATCCACAGTCGCTTCACTGGCACACGGCACTCTGCCAGCTGGAGCACCCAGCGCTGAATGAGTTCACCCTCCTGACCGGCGTCACCACAGTTGATTACCTCCGTGGCTTGGCCCACCAGCGAGCGAATTACGTTGAACTGATGCTCAATGCCCTTATCCTTTTTCAACTTAATGCTGAAACGCTCGGGAATCATAGGCAGGGCGGTGAGGCTCCAGCGCTTCCATGCGTCGGTGTAATCGTTCGGCTCCTTGAGTTCGCAAAGGTGGCCAAAGGTCCAAGTGATGTTATAGCCATTGCCCTCCCAGAAGCCATCGCGCTTGGTTTTGGCTCCTAAGATTTGTGCAATGTCGGCAGCCACCGACGGTTTCTCCGTGATGCAAAGTGTCATTTGGTGCGAACTAAGCCGTAGGGGGTGTAGAAGGTGAGTTTGAGGCTACGTGAGCATTGGGTGACGGGTGGGAAGTCAATTTCGAGGGCGATTTCCCCCTCGTCCTCCCATTGGAACGCGCGGCCAAAGTAGATTGGGTCGATGTCGGTGGCCGAGCTAGCGGCGCAGCTCACCGAGTCGATGCGTTGCGAGGTGTGGGGCTTACCCACCACGCGACAATAGACACGAGTGAGGTCGGCTCGGTAGCTCACCGAGTCGACTGTGGCTGTCATGGAGTGCTTTGACGGGTTCAGCGGCGAACTGATATGGCCAGTGCCGTGAGCTATGCCTAATCCTAAGATAAGGAGCAGACCAATGAGAAACAGCCAATTACGCATTGTCTTCCAGGGATTTAGCCTCGTTCCAAAGTTCGTCCATCTGAGCCAGAGTCATATCCTTGAGGTTCAGACCTTGCTCCTTGGCGCGAGCTTCAATATGGTTGAAGCGCGAAATAAACTTGCGGTTGGTGCGTTCGAGGGCATTTTCGGGAGTGATGCCATAGAGGCGCGCGGCATTGACCAGAGCGAAGAAAATATCGCCCATTTCGGCCTCCATGCGTTCGGGGTTACCCGCTTCGGCCTCGGCCTCAAATTCGGCGAGCTCCTCGTGGAGCTTGGCCCATACTTGCGAGCGTTCGTCCCAGTCAAAACCCACGTGGGCAGCCTTTTCCTGCACGCGGAAGGCCTTGATGAGAGCGGGCAGCGAGCGGGGCACACCGCCCAGCACTGTCTTGTTACCGCCCTTCTCCTTGAGTTTGAGGGCTTCCCAGTTTTGGAGCACCGTTTCGGTGTCGTCGGCCTTCACGTCGCCAAAGATATGGGGGTGGCGGTAGATCAGTTTCTCGTTGAGCGAGTCACACACGTCAGCAATATCGAAGGCTTCCTTCTCCTCACCAATCTTGGAATAGAACAGCACGTGGAGGAGCACATCGCCCAGCTCCTTGCGTATATTGTCGTTGTCGTCGGCCATGAGGGCATCAGCCAGCTCGTAGGTTTCTTCGATGGTGTTGGAGCGCAGCGAGAGGTTGGTTTGCTTGCGGTCCCAAGGACATTCGAGGCGCAGGCGTTCGAGCACGTCGATGGTGCGGCCGAGGGCTTCTATTTTTTCTTGTCTACTGTGCATAGTGGGTTACTTATTAAGGGTCAATCGCAGGCAGGTCCACTCGTTGAGCACGGTGTGGCCCACTTCGCTCAGCCCCAGGGGAGCGGCCGCCTCCATAATCACGGGGATGTCGTGCTCATAAAAACCGCTCAGCAGCATGGTGCCGCCCGGCTTGAGGCGGGTGACGTAGGAGGCAATATCGGCAGTGATGATGTTGCGATTGATGTTTGCAATGAATAGGTCGGCTTCGGGCAGCTGTGCCAGCGTGGAGGCATCGCCCAAGAGCACGTCCACCACGCCTTCCACATGGTTGAGACGCAGATTTTCCACGGCGTTGACTTGGGCATCGGGGTCGATTTCCACACCCCACACCTGCTGGGCACCGCGCATGGCGCAGAGGATGCCAAGGATACCGGTACCAGCCCCCATGTCGATGACGGTTTTACCGCTGAGGTCGTGTTGCAGAATAGCCTCCACCACTTGCGAGGTGGTGGCATGGTGGCCCGTGCCAAACGCCATTTTCGGGTCGATGACAATATCGTATTCGGCCTGAGGAACGTCGGTGTGAAACGACGAGTGAACCACACACTTCGACCCAATCACTATCGGCTGGAAATAGTGGCGTTCCCACTCGGAGTTCCAGTCCTGACCTTCGATGAAGTCGTGGGTCAACGTCAGGGTCACTTCGGGCATGGGGAAATTATCCAAGGCTTCGCGGGCGGCCTCCTCGCTGAAGATGTCGCTGCGAATGTAGGCCGTCAGGCCGTCGGCGTTGGTCTCAAAACTCTCGTAGCCTATATCAGCGAGCAGCGCCGCCGCAAGATCGGAGGCGACGTCGCTGCTCGGGGTGCTGACTACGTGCAGTGCTACATAGTCAGCCATCAGATCAGTTGAAATCCAGCTTCCTTCAGGGCTTTCTTGATGGAAGCAATGTGTTCATGATTGCGGGTTTCGATGTCGAGGTGGAGCAGGCAGCCGTTCACTTCGGTGTGGTCGGTGTTGCGCTCGTGTGACACGTTGATGACGTTGCCGCCCTCGTTGGTCACCACGTTGAGCACACCGCTCAGCTGGCCGGGCTTATCTTGCAGGTCGATGGTCAGGGCGCAGTCGCGACCGCTCTTCACTAGACCGCGACGCACGGCGCGACCGTGAGCGCTCACGTCGATGTTGCCGCCCGAAACGATGCACACAACGTTCTTGCCCTTCACCGGCACCTTGTTATACATTACGGCAGCCACTGACACTGCGCCAGCACCCTCGCTCACGAGTTTCTTTTGCTCCATGAGGGTGAGGATAGCGGTGGCGATTTCGTCCTCGCTCACGGTGACTACCTCGTCCACGTATTTGCTGATGAGATCGAAGGTGTTCACGCCAGGTTCCTTCACGGCGATACCGTCGGCAATGGTCTTGACTGAGTCGAGGTGGACGCGTTGGCCTTCCTTGAGCGACTTGTACATGGAGGGAGCACCCTCGCTCTGCACGCCGTAGATTTTCACTTCGGGACGCTGGCTCTTAATGGCAAAGGCCACGCCAGCAATGAGGCCGCCGCCGCCAATGGGCACTACCACGGCTTCCACTTCGGGCATATCTTCGAGAATTTCGAGGCCAATGGTGCCTTGGCCAGCAATCACTTTCTCGTCGTCGAAGGGGTGAACGAAGGTGTAGCCATGTTTCTCTTTCAGTTCGATGGCTTTGGCATAGGCATCGTCATATACGCCAGGCACCAGGCACACTTCTGCGCCATAGCCCTTGGTGGCTTCCACCTTGCTCAGCGGAGCGCCAGCGGGGAGACAAATCAGCGACTTGATGCCGTTGCGAGTGGCACCGAGTGCCACGCCTTGGGCATGGTTGCCAGCCGAGCAAGCAATCACGCCACGGCTCTTTTCTTCGTCGGTAAGTTGCGAAATCTTGTAGTAAGCGCCGCGCAGCTTAAAGGAGCCGGTGTTTTGCAGGTTCTCGCATTTCAGATGCACTTTGGCCTCGGGGTTGATGCGCGAGGCAAACATTATGGGGGTGCGGCGGGCCACGCCCTTCAGCACGCTCGCTGCCTTGAAGACTTCACTCAGTTCAAGCATAATATCAGGTTTAATGATGGTTATTTTACGCTGCAAACTTACGCAAAAATCCGCAAACTCGCAAATTTTTTTCACTTCAAGCCCTCTGTTGGGGTTCTCTTTTTGGTGGTTTGGTGGAAATTGTGTAACTTTGCACCGCTTTTAGCACTCAACTTACTTATGGAAGTAATCCGAACTACTCAACAACTGCGCCAATGGAGTCAGGAATGTCGTCAGGCAGGGCTCTCAGTTGGTTTTGTGCCCACCATGGGTGCCCTTCACGCTGGCCACCTCTCGCTGGTGGAGCGTGCCCGACGCGACTGCAATCGCGTGGGAGTCAGTGTATTTGTCAACCCCACCCAATTCAATAATCCCAACGACTTAGCCACCTATCCCCGCACCGAAGAGGCCGACCTCGCAGCCCTCGAAGCCGCCGGCGTTGATGTGGCTTTCGTCCCCTCGGTCGAGGAAATGTATCCCGAACCCGACACTCGCCAATTCGCCCTCGGCCCCGTGGCCGAAGTGATGGAAGGTGCCATGCGTCCTGGCCACTTCAATGGTGTGGCCCAAGTGGTGAGCCGCCTGTTTGAGATGTCGGCCCCTCATCGCGCCTACTTTGGCGAGAAGGACTTCCAGCAGATTGCCGTAATTCGCAAGATGGTGGAACTCGAAGGCGGATTTGACGGCCTGGAAATCGTGGCCATACCCATCAAGCGCGAAGACGACGGTTTGGCCATGTCCTCGCGCAATGTGCGCCTCACCCCCGCCATGCGCCAAGCTGCCCCCTCAATCTATCGCGCCCTCAAGCATGGCGTGGAGCTCGCTGCGCAGGGTCAGACCCTCGCCCAAGTGCACGATGCCGTGGTGAGCGAAATCAACGCCGTGGAAGGCCTCGAAGTGGAATACTTTGCCATAGTCGACGGCCTCACCTGTCAGCCCATAGCCAACTGGGCCGACTCCTCGGCTCCCCAAGGTTGCATCACCGTCTATGCTGGCGACGTGCGCCTCATCGACAACATAAGATTTTGAAAACGTCATGTTATTGCAGGTATTAAAAAGTAAAATTCACCGCGTGACGGTGACCGAAGCTAACCTCGATTATATTGGAAGCATCACTATCGACTCCACCCTAATGGAAGCCGCTGGCATTTACCCCGGCGAGCGTGTGTTCATCGTGGACAATAACAATGGCGAACGCTTCGACACCTACGCTATCCCCGGCGAGCCGAATTCGGGCGTGATTTGCCTCAACGGTGCTGCCGCCCGCAAGGTGCACCGCGGCGACGTGGTCATCATTATGGCCTACGCCCTCGTCACCCCCGAGGAGGCACAAACAATGAGTCCGAAACTGGTGTTTCCCGACACCAAAACCAACCGCATAATTGGCTGACACTGAATTTGCATCTACCCTGCTCGACAATGCCGTCACCGAACTGAGCCGCCTCCCTGGCCTCGGTCGCAAAACGGCTCTGCGACTTGCCCTTCACCTACTGCGGCGTGAGCCGGCAGAGGCCGAAGCACTCGGTCGCGCAATTATCGACATGCGTCGAGGGGTGAAATACTGCTCAGTGTGCCATAATATTTCCGAAACCGACATCTGCCCCATCTGCTCCAACCCCAAGCGCGACGGAGCCTCAATTTGCGTGGTGGAAAGCGTCAAGGACGTGATTTCCGTGGAGCGCACCCGCCAGTTCCAAGGCCTCTACCACGTGCTTGGCGGCGTGATTTCCCCCATGGACGGTATCGGACCCGACCAACTCGAAATTGACTCCTTAGTGGAACGCGTGCAAGCGGGCGGCATTACCGAAGTGATACTCGCACTCCCAGCCACCATGGAGGGCGAAACCACCGACTACTACATCTTTCGCCGCCTCGGCACCCTGCCAGTTAAAATCACCCAGCTGGCGCGCGGCGTGAGCGTGGGCAACCAACTCGAATACACCGACGAAATAACCCTCGGACGCAGCATCCTCAACCGCACGCCGTTTGCCGCGCAGGGTTAGTAGCCATCGTGGAGAGGGGCGGCGGCGCGGCGCAAGGGGTCGTAGAGGGCACCTATCGCGCCCACGGCTACCCAGAAGAGTATGCGACTCTCAAAGCAGAGCATAGCCACTAAACCCAACACGCCACATACGGCTATCGCCAAGGCATAAAGCACAGTGAGAGATGCGGCACGGCGCGCAACGGCTTCGCGCTTATTTTCCAAGGAAGAAACGTAGTGTTCCATTTTCATTGTCTTTCTTTTAGGTTTCATTTTGATGCTGCAAAGTTAGCCACGAAACTGGGCAAACTATATGCCCGCAATTGTTAAAAAGTGTTAAGCGGCGAACTATTGCAAGGGGTTGTTTGTAGTTGTATATAGGTAACAACAAACAAATCTCTCTCCCTCTTATTTATGAAAAAGTATGTAATCTTTACTTTGCTGGCCGTTATGGTGGTGGGCACAATCTGCGTCATCACCGCCTGCGACTCGCCAGCTCGTTTAGCCTCCAAGATTGAAGGCAGCTGGACTGGCGTACCAACCCATTTCAACAAAAAAGAAGTGAGCCTCGGCACCTTCACCCCCACGCTCGAGTTCTCGCGCCAAGGCACCACCACCAGCGGCACCGTGCTCCTCTCGGCTCCCTGTGCCGTCACCATGCCGATTAACTCCCCTGTCGACCCCATGGGTCTCGACCTCGTGAGTGCCACCGCCACTGGCTTAGTCACCGTGAGCGGCATCTGGACTGCACACGACGATGACGAAGTGAGCATCGCCTTCGACCCCGCATCGCTCGTAGTGACCATGGACCCCGAAGTGCAATTTGAAGTGGTCAACGTCATGACAGCCACCGACATTCCCCAGAGTGGACCCGTCAGTGCCGCCGTGATGAACAGTTTCCGCCAGCAAATCAAGCGCGGCATGAACTACGTCATTGCCCACGCCTCGCAGCTCGACGACATCTCCTTCCCCTCCTCCTCAATCCTCCACTGCGAAATCAACGACCGCCACCTAACCTTCTCCCGCAACTAACCCCTTAACGCAACTGGCGCCCTAACGCAACTGGCGCCCTA
>QLIP01067727.1_pt1 | contig 20210 bp, 15 predicted proteins | sample 1769771 | NCBI WGS metagenome assembly QLIP01 (sample SAMN09428762, study PRJNA476227) | Gut metagenome, whole genome shotgun sequencing project. | isolation source: cecum | host: Rhizomys sinensis | place: China: Jinsha town of Minqing, Fujian Province | collected 2013-09-23
ATTCTCCAAACAATCCTATAGTAGAATTTTGTGACAGGCAGACAGAAAGTGGGAAAAATACTCAAAAAGGATTTATACAAATGGCTGAAGGAGCCATGACTGCTTTAAGAAATCCCGTTTCCCATGAGAATTTAGATATATCCCCCGATGATGCAATGCGTCAGCTTATGTTTGCCAGTATGATAATGCATAAAATAGATCAAGGCGTTGTATACTCAGGAATAGCCGAATAAATAATGTAGCCACTTTAGTTTGTTGAAGTGTCTTTTCACTTAAACAGGGCTTCCCGATTCCTCGGAAAGCCCCATAAACTCTAGCTTTTTTCAATTACTCAACAATACTAACAACCCTGCCAGACCCCACAGTCCTGCCACCCTCGCGGATAGCGAACGTAAGACCCTGATCCATAGCAATCGGATGAATCAGCTCGAGCGTCATTTCAATATTGTCGCCAGGCATACACATCTCTGTACCTGCCGGTAAGTTGCAAACGCCCGTTACGTCAGTTGTCCTGAAGTAGAACTGCGGCCTGTAGTTGTTAAAGAACGGCGTATGGCGGCCACCCTCTTCCTTCGTTAACACGTACACCTGCGCCGTGAATTTCGTGTGGCACTTGATAGAGCCTGGTTTTGCAAGAACCTGTCCTCTTTCGATTTCGTTCCTGTTAACGCCACGGAGAAGTGCGCCGATGTTATCACCAGCCTGCGCTTCGTCAAGCAATTTACGGAACATTTCGATACCGGTTACAACAACCTTTCTTGTTTCTTCTTTAATGCCAACGATTTCAACATTATCAGAAAGATGCAGCACGCCTGCTTCTACCCTGCCGGTAGCAACCGTGCCACGGCCTGTAATAGAGAATACGTCCTCTACAGGCATGATGAAAGGTTTGTCTATATCGCGCTTTGGATTCGGAATGTAGCTGTCTACAGCGTTCATCAGTTCCATAATCTTATCGCCCCACTCGCCGCTGGGATCTTCAAGAGCCTTTAACGCAGAACCCTGGATAACCGGCGTATCATCGCCTGGGAATTCATACTCGGATAATAAATCCCTGATTTCTACTTCAACTAATTCCAATAATTCGGGATCATCAACCGCATCGCATTTATTCATGAAAACTACGATATAAGGCACGCCTACCTGGCGGGACAGTAAGATATGCTCTTTTGTCTGAGCCATAACGCCATCTGTAGCTGCAACAACGAGGATTGCACCGTCCATCTGTGCAGCGCCTGTGATCATGTTCTTTACATAGTCAGCATGGCCAGGGCAGTCAACGTGTGCATAGTGCCTTTGTTCGGTTTCATACTCAACGTGTGCTGTAGAGATCGTAATACCACGTTCTCTCTCTTCAGGAGCTTTATCAATATTCTCAAATGCAACCGCTTCGCCTGTTCCTAACCTTGCATTCAATGTTTTTGTAATTGCTGCCGTTAATGTTGTCTTGCCATGGTCAACGTGACCGATTGTGCCGATGTTACAATGTGGTTTGTTTCTTTCAAACTTAGCTTTTGCCATTTCTAAAAGACCTCCTTTAATTTGCATTATGATTAGTTATTTTCTGTTCATTGCCTGACTACCTTCGATTATATTAAATCATCAGAAGTTTTTCAAGCATAATTTGTACATTTCACCCTTCTATAGGGAATTTATTTTGACTTTGCCGCTAGAACTTTCTCCTGTACGGATTTTGGCACCTGTTCATATTTTTCAAAAAACATGGAATAGTTGCCGCGGCCTTGCGTCTTAGAACGCAAATCGGTCGCATATCCGAACATTTCAGAAAGCGGTACAAATCCCCTTACGATTTTGCCGTTTCCAATGTCGTCCATTCCTTCAATGCGTCCACGGCGGGAGTTGATATCACCGATGACATCGCCCATATATTCCTCCGGCATGGTGACTTCCACTTTCATAATCGGCTCAAGCAGTACCGGTGAAGCCTTCTGCATAGCATCCTTAAACGCCAAAGAACCTGCGATATGGAATGCCATTTCTGAAGAGTCCACTTCATGGTAGGAGCCATCGTATACAGTGGCGTGTACGCCTACAACCGGGAAGCCGCCAAGAATGCCCGCTTTTGTCGCTTCCTCAATGCCTTCACCGACAGCCGGAATATATTCCTTTGGAATGGCGCCGCCGACAACGGCAGAATCAAATTTGAACAATTCCTCGCCATTGGCATCCATCGGCTCAAATTTAACTTTACAGTGGCCATACTGCCCGCGTCCGCCGGTCTGTTTCGCATATTTGCTATCTATGTCTACAGCCTTTGTGATTGCTTCTTTATAAGCAACCTGCGGTGCGCCTACGTTAGCCTCTACTTTAAATTCCCGCAAAAGCCTGTCTACGATAATCTCCAGATGGAGTTCTCCCATGCCTGCGATGATCGTCTGCCCGGTTTCCGGATTGGTATGGGCGCGAAACGTCGGATCTTCCTCTGCCAGTTTTGCCAGGGATTCTCCAAGTTTTCCCTGTCCCGCTTTCGTCTTTGGCTCAATTGCAAGCTCAATAACCGGCTCTGGAAACTCCATGGATTCAAGAATGACCGGATGCTGCTCATCACAGATAGTATCGCCTGTTGTCGTCAGCTTAAACCCGACTGCCGCCGCAATGTCCCCTGCGTAAACTTTGTCAAGTTCTTCCCGCTTATTGGCATGCATCTGCAAAATGCGCCCGACACGTTCCTTTTTGTTTTTTGTTGCATTTAGTACATAAGAGCCTGCATTCAGCGTGCCTGAATATACCCGGAAAAATGCGAGCTTTCCTACAAACGGATCGGCCATGATCTTAAATGCGAGGGCAGAAAACGGCTCTTCATCCGAAGAGTGCCTCTCCATTTCATTGCCATCTAAATCCACGCCCTTTATGGAGGGAATGTCAGTAGGCGCCGGCATATATTCCAGAATTGCATCTAACAGCTTCTGGACGCCCTTATTTCTGTAAGCCGAACCGCAGCATACGGGAATTGCCCTGCATTCGCATGTGCCCTTCCTAAGCGCGGCCTTTAACATTTCTACAGAAGGCTCTTCGCCTTCTAAATACTGCATTGTCAGATCATCATCCAATTCACAGATCTTTTCTATCAGCTGTGCACGGTACGAATCTGCGTCGCCTTTCATGCCGTCTGGAATATCAACGACAGAAATATCGTCGCCCTTATCGTCGTTATAAAGATAGGCTTTCATTTCAAACAAATCAATAATTCCTTTGAAATCGTCTTCTTTTCCTATTGGCAGCTGGATGCAGATTGCATTTTTTCCAAGCCTTGTCCTGATCTGTTCTACGGCGCCATAAAAATTAGCGCCCATGATGTCCATTTTGTTTATAAACGCCATTCTTGGCACGTTATAGGTGTCAGCCTGGCGCCATACATTTTCGGATTGAGGTTCTACACCACCTTTTGCACAGAAAACGCCGACAGCACCGTCAAGCACACGAAGGGAACGTTCTACCTCAACCGTAAAATCAACATGCCCGGGGGTATCAATAATATTGATGCGGTGTTCTAACGCGCCCGGCTTTTCTTTCGCATTTTCCTGCGGTTTCCAATGGCATGTTGTAGCGGCTGACGTGATTGTAATGCCCCTTTCCTGCTCCTGTTCCATCCAGTCCATCGTAGCAGTACCTTCATGAGTATCACCAATTTTATAATTCACACCGGTATAATATAAGATACGCTCTGTCAGCGTAGTCTTACCAGCATCGATATGCGCCATAATACCGATATTCCTGGTTCTCTCCAATGGATATTCTCTTCCAGCCAAGGTAATTTCCTCCTTTTAGAATCTGTAATGCGCGAAGGCCTTGTTCGCTTCTGCCATTTTATGCATATCTTCTTTTCTTTTTACAGAAGCGCCTGTGCTGTTTGCAGCATCCAGAATCTCGTTTGCAAGTCTTTCTTCCATTGTTTTCTCTCCTCTTTTACGAGAAAACATCGTTAACCATCGAAGCGCAAGGGCCTGCCGTCTGTCCGGCCTTACTTCGATTGGTACTTGGTAGGTTGCGCCGCCAATACGCCGTGCTTTTACTTCCAGGACGGGCATGATATTGTTCATCGCATCCTGGAATACGTCAAGCGCCGGTTTGCCTGATTTGGCCTCAACCCTTTCAAATGCCTTATATACAATTTTCTGGGCTACGCCCCTCTTACCATCCAGCATAATGTTGTTGATAAGTTTGGTCACCACTTTATTATTGTACAAAGGATCTGCTAATACATCCCTCTTTTGAATATGTCCTTTACGTGGCACGATTCTTCCCTCCTTAATCATATTGTATTAATTCACAGGTACTCACATGTTATCCGACTAATGTGTACGTGCTGTATTCTATTTTACCAGAATCCCAACACTTCTTAGCTTTGTTAGTGGTACTATGCTGCAAGATAACCTTGCAGGCGGGAAGCATTATTTCCCCGCTTTTGGCCTCTTAGCGCCATATTTGGAGCGAGCCTGCCTTCTGTTGGCAACACCGGCTGTATCCAGGGTCCCCCTGATGACATGGTACCTTGTACCGGGAAGATCCTTTACCCTGCCGCCCCTGATCAGGACAACGCTGTGCTCTTGCAGATTATGGCCTTCGCCCGGAATGTAGCTTGTCACTTCAATCCCGTTAGAAAGGCGCACCCTGGCGATTTTTCTAAGAGCTGAGTTAGGCTTTTTAGGAGTCGCTGTTTTTACGGCTGTGCAAACGCCGCGCTTTTGCGGGGCAGATACGTCCGTTGCTTTCTTCCTTAAAGAATTAAACCCTTTCTGTAAAGCCGGAGCTGTCGATTTCTTCTCGGATGTCTGACGTCCTTTTCTTACTAACTGGTTAAATGTTGGCATTCTGTTTCACCTCCTATGATAGAAAAATAATAGTATCTTATGCAGTTGACTGCATACTCACATAGTATAATTGCTGGCTTTTTCCTTGTCAATATATTTCTGCGTAAACTTTATGCAAACTTTAAGCAAAGCCTATTTCGTTTCTTCCACAGTTTCTGCTGCCAGATCCGCTTCCGTTTCCGCTGCAAAACCGCCTTCTAAGCCTTCCCCGTCTGCTTTTAAACCCGTGCCGTATTCTGGATTTTCCTCTTGCGGGAAATTGATCTCACCGTCAAACGACACAAGCGTATCTGTATCCAGCCTCACATTGCGGTAGCGTTTCATGCCTGTGCCCGCCGGAATGAGCTTCCCGATGATGACATTTTCCTTTAAGCCGATCAACGGGTCGATCTTTCCTTTGATTGCCGCTTCCGTCAATACTTTCGTCGTTTCCTGGAAGGATGCCGCAGACAGGAAGGAATTTGTGGCAAGCGAGGCTTTGGTAATGCCAAGCATCACCTGTTTGCCCTCTGCAGGCTGCTTTCCTTCTTCTATCAGCGCTTTGTTCATATCCTCAAAATCCAGTACATCCACAAGCGTGCCCGGCAGGAAATCAGCGTCGCCGTTATCTTCAATCCGCACCTTCTTTAACATCTGGCGCACAATCACTTCGATATGCTTATCACTGATATCAACACCCTGCAGGCGGTATACGCGCTGCACTTCGCGCAGCATATAATCCTGGACTGCCCGGATGCCTTTGATCTTTAACAGATCGTGCGGGTTGACGCTGCCTTCTGTCAGCTCATCACCGGCTTCTAACACTGCGCCGTCCACCACTTTTATCCTGGAGCCGTAAGGCACAAGATAAGCCTTTGTTTCGTTCGTTTCCTCATTGGAAATGACGATCTCACGCTTTTTCTTTGTATCCCGGATAGACGCCGTTCCGCCAAACTCTGCGATGATCGCAAGGCCTTTCGGCTTTCTTGCTTCAAAAAGTTCCTCAACACGCGGAAGACCCTGCGTGATATCGTCACCGGCAACGCCGCCCGTATGGAATGTACGCATCGTAAGCTGTGTGCCGGGCTCACCGATAGACTGCGCGGCAATGATGCCGACTGCCTCACCAACTTGCACTGCCTCGCCCGTTGCCATATTTGCGCCATAGCATTTTGCACAGATGCCATTGTGGGAACGGCAGTTTAAGATTGTACGGATCTTGACTTCTTCAACCGGGCCGCCTTTCTCATTCACGCCCGCATTTATAATTCTAGCGGCACGGGCCGGCGTAATCATATGGTTCCTCTTTACGATCACCTGCCCGTCTTTATCATAAATATTTTCACAGGAAAATCTTCCCGTAATCCTATCCTGCAGGTTTTCAATCACTTCCCGGCCGTCCATAAAGGCTTTCACGGCCATGCCCGGAATTTCTTCCTGTCCTTCGCAGCAGTCCGTTTCACGGATGATCAGCTCCTGCGATACATCGACCATACGCCTTGTCAGGTAGCCGGAATCGGCTGTACGAAGCGCCGTATCGGAAAGGCCCTTGCGGGCGCCATGTGCGGACATAAAGTACTCAAGTACGTCTAACCCTTCACGGAAGTTTGACTTGATCGGCAGCTCGATCGTCCTTCCTGTTGTATCGGCCATCAGCCCGCGCATGCCGGCAAGCTGCTTGATCTGCTGGTTGGAGCCACGGGCGCCGGAGTCGGACATCATGAAAATATTGTTGTATTTATCAAGCCCTGCCAACAGCACATCCGTCAAGTCCTTATCGGTTTCATTCCACGTTTCCACAACCGCCCTGTAGCGTTCTTCTTCTGTAATGAGCCCGCGCCGGAAGTTCATGGAAATCTTGTCTACGGTAGCCTGCGCATTGTCAAGCATCTGCTGCTTTTGCTCAGGCACTGTCATATCAGAAATTGATACGGTCATAGATGCCCTTGTGGAATATTTATACCCCATTGCTTTAATATCATCTAATACTTCCGCCGTTTTTGTAGCGCCATGGATGTTGATGACCTTTTCCAGTATCTGCTTTAAGCCCTTTTTGCCGACATGGAAGTCAACTTCCAGCTTCAGGTAGTCTTCCGGCACCCTTCTCTCGACAAAGCCTAAATCCTGCGGCAGTATTTCATTAAAGATAAAACGTCCCAGGGTAGATTCTACAATGCCGCTTACCACAGTGCCGTCCGGCGTTTTCTTCGTCACCCTCGCCTGAATCTTTGAATGCAGCGTCAGCGCATTGTTTTCATAGGCAAGGATCGCTTCGTTTACATTTTTAAATACGTTGCCTTCCCCAAGCACGCCCGGGCGTTCCTGTGTCAGGTAATAAATGCCAAGCACCATATCCTGGGAAGGAACGGCCACTGGCCCGCCGTCAGACGGTTTTAACAGGTTGTTTGGTGAAAGCAGCAGGAAACGGCACTCTGCCTGCGCTTCCACGGAAAGAGGAAGATGGACTGCCATCTGGTCCCCGTCAAAATCGGCATTGTATGCCGTACATACGAGCGGATGCAGTTTGATCGCCTTGCCTTCGACAAGAATCGGCTCAAACGCCTGGATGCCAAGCCTGTGCAGCGTAGGGGCACGGTTTAACATCACCGGATGCTCCTTAATGACATCTTCTAAAATATCCCATACCTGGGTATCAAGCTGATCGATCAGTTTCTTTGCATTTTTAATATTCTGCGAGATACCCCTGCCGACAAGCTCTTTCATGACAAACGGCTTAAACAGCTCAATTGCCATCTCTTTTGGGAGGCCGCACTGGTAGATTTTAAGCTCCGGCCCTACCACGATAACGGAACGCCCGGAATAATCCACGCGCTTTCCAAGAAGGTTCTGGCGGAAACGCCCATTTTTGCCTTTTAACATATCGGACAGCGATTTCAAAGCCCGGTTGCCAGGCCCTGTCACCGGCCGGCCGCGCCTGCCATTGTCAATGAGGGCATCTACCGCTTCCTGCAGCATCCGTTTTTCGTTGCGGACGATAATATCGGGTGCGCCAAGTTCCAACAGCCTCTTTAAGCGGTTGTTCCTATTGATGATCCTCCGGTAAAGGTCGTTTAAGTCACTTGTCGCAAAACGGCCGCCGTCTAACTGCACCATCGGACGGATATCGGGCGGAATGACCGGAATTGCATCCATAATCATCCATTCCGGTTTATTGCCGGATTCCCTAAACGCCTCTACGACTTCCAGTCGTTTGATAATCCTTGCGCGCTTTTGCCCCGTGGATTCCCTCAATCCTGTTTTTAATTCTACGGCTTCCTCTTCCAGGTCGATTGCCTGAAGCAGCTCTTTGATCGCTTCAGCGCCCATGCCCACACGGAATTTTAAGCCCCACATTTCCTTCGCGTCCTGGTATTCCCTCTCGGAGAGGATCTGCTTATACTGCAGGTCGCTGTCACCGGCATCCAGTACAATATAAGACGCAAAGTAGAGCACCCGTTCTAATACACGCGGGGACAGATCGAGAATCAGCCCCATACGGCTTGGGATCCCCTTAAAATACCAGATATGGGAAACCGGGGCCGCAAGCTCAATATGCCCCATGCGCTCCCTGCGCACATTCGCTTTCGTCACTTCGACGCCGCAGCGGTCGCAGACAACGCCTTTATACCTTACCTTTTTGTACTTGCCGCAGTGGCATTCCCAGTCTTTGCTTGGTCCAAAAATCCTCTCGCAAAACAGTCCGTCCTTTTCAGGCTTTAACGTCCTGTAGTTGATCGTTTCCGGTTTTAAGACTTCGCCCCTAGACCACTCCCTGATTTTTTCAGGAGACGCCAGCCCAATCTTTATCGCATCAAATGTCATTGGCTGGTATGCTTCATTTTTTATTTCTGGCATTTATGGCACTCCTTCCATTTCGCTTTGCGAATCTATACATCAGTTCAAAGAATCTTCGTACTCATCCACTTCATCCATCATATCAAAGTCATCGTCAAAATCTTCGTCTTCGTCCGCATTGACCAATTCGCCGCTTGACGCATCAAATTCCTGCTTCTGATATCCCATGGAGCCAAGTGACTGTTCTTCATAGCCATAATTTTTGGAATCACTTTCCAGCTCATACCGGTACTCGGAATCTCCGTAATCGATCGTTTCCATAATTTCAACTTCCGTATTGTCATCACGGAGCACTTTCACATCTAAGCCTAGTGACTGCAATTCTTTGAGCAATACTTTAAAGGACTCTGGAATACCCGCCTCCGGTATATTCTCGCCTTTGATGATCGATTCGTAAGTTTTAACACGCCCGATGACATCGTCGGATTTTACCGTCAATATTTCCTGCAGCGTATACGACGCGCCATATGCCTCTAGCGCCCACACTTCCATTTCCCCAAAACGCTGGCCGCCAAACTGCGCCTTTCCGCCAAGGGGCTGCTGTGTTACAAGGGAATACGGGCCGGTTGCGCGTGCGTGGATCTTATCGTCTACCAAGTGGTGGAGCTTCAAATAATGCATATGCCCGATTGTAACCGGACTGTCAAAATATTCTCCCGTCCTGCCATCCCGCAGCCTTACTTTGCCGTCCCGTGAGAGCGGAACGCCCTTCCATACTTCCCTGTGCGCCCGGTTCTTTGACAGGTATTCCATAATTTCCGGCAGAAGTTCTTCTTTATGCTTCTTCTCAAAGTCTTCCCATTTGAGGTTTACATAATCATTTGCCAAATCGAGCGTATCCATAATGTCGATTTCGTTTGCGCCGTCAAATACCGGTGTCGCAATGTTAAATCCAAGCGCCTTTGCCGCAAGGGACAAATGGATCTCAAGTACCTGTCCGATGTTCATGCGGGAAGGCACGCCTAAAGGATTTAATACAATATCAAGCGGCCGGCCGTTTGGCAGGTACGGCATATCCTCCACTGGAAGCACGCGTGAAACAACGCCTTTGTTGCCATGGCGTCCCGCCATCTTATCCCCCACGGATATTTTTCTTTTTTGCGCAATGTAGATGCGCACCGCCTGATTGACGCCCGGCGTTAATTCATCGCCGTTTTCCCGCGTAAATACTTTGGCATCTACGACAATGCCGTATTCTCCGTGCGGCACTTTTAAGGAAGTATCCCTTACTTCCCGTGCCTTTTCGCCAAAGATGGCGCGTAACAGCCGCTCTTCCGCAGTAAGCTCCGTTTCTCCTTTTGGCGTTACTTTTCCGACAAGAATGTCATTGACGCGCACTTCCGCGCCGATTCTTATAATGCCTCTTTCATCCAGGTTTTTCAGCGCTTCATCGCCCACGCCCGGCACGTCCCTTGTAATCTCTTCAGGACCAAGTTTCGTATCACGCGCTTCCGCTTCATATTCTTCAATGTGGACGGATGTATATACGTCCTCCTGCACCAGTCTTTCACTTAAAAGGACAGCATCTTCATAATTGTAGCCTTCCCATGTCATAAAGCCGATCAACGGGTTTTTGCCAAGGGCAAGCTCGCCCTGCGCCGTCGAGGGGCCATCCGCGATCACCTGTCCAGCCTCCACCCTTTCATCCCGGGAAACTATCGGTTTCTGGTTGTAGCAGTTAGACTGGTTGCTCCTTGTAAATTTTGACAGATGGTATTCTTCCTTCTCCCCGTCATCATAAGTTATCTTGATCAGGTTGGAAGATACATAATCAACTTTGCCCGCTTTCTTTGCCACAACGCATACGCCGGAGTCCACTGCCGTCTTAGGCTCCATGCCGGTGCCAACTACCGGTGCTTCTGTCAGAAGAAGCGGCACTGCCTGACGCTGCATGTTAGAGCCCATGAGCGCACGGTTGGCATCATCGTTTTCCAAAAACGGAATGAGCGCCGTCGCCACGGAAAAGACCATTTTTGGCGACACGTCCATATACTCAAACATCGCCTTAGGATATTCCTGCGTTTCGTCTTTGTATCGGCCGGATACGGAATTTCGCACAAAACAGCCGTTTTTATCAAGTGCTTCACTTGCCTGCGCCACATGATAGTTATCTTCTTCATCTGCCGTCATATAGATTACTTCATCCGTTACCCTCGGATTGGCGGGGTCGGATTTATCGATCTTGCGGTATGGCGCTTCCACAAAACCGTATTCGTTAATTCTTGCATAAGTCGCTAACGAGTTAATCAGGCCGATGTTTGGGCCTTCCGGCGTCTCAATCGGGCACATCCTCCCATAATGGGAATAGTGGACGTCGCGCACCTCAAAACCTGCCCTGTCCCTGGAGAGGCCGCCCGGGCCAAGCGCCGACAAACGCCTTTTGTGCGTCAGCTCGCCTAGCGGGTTGTTCTGATCCATAAACTGCGACAGCTGGGAAGAGCCAAAAAATTCTTTCACCGCCGCCTGCACCGGTTTGATATTGATCAGCATCTGCGGCGTCACTTCTTCCGCGTCATGCGTCGTCATCCTTTCACGGACAACCCGCTCCAGCCTGGAAAGGCCGATCCGGTACTGGTTTTGCAAAAGCTCACCGACCGCCCGTATCCTTCTGTTGCCTAAATGGTCGATATCGTCATTGCCGCCGATGCCGTATTCTAAATGGATGTTATAATTAATGGAAGCTAAAATGTCTTCTTTTGTAATGTGCTTTGGCACAAGCTCGTGGGCATTGCGCTGTATCGCATCCGCAAGTTCGTCCGGCCTGTCAGCATATTCGTCCATGATCTGCCTTAGCACAGGGTAATATACCAATTCGCTAATGCCAAGTTCCCTTGGGCGGCAGTCAATAAAGTTCGTAATATTGACCATCATATTCGAAAGGATCTTGACATTTTTTTCTTCTGTCTGTATATAAACATAAGGCACCGCCGCATTCTGGATGGCATCGGCAAGCTCCGGCGTCACGGCCGTGCCCGCCTTAGCAAGTATCTCTCCGGTATCGGTGTCGATGACATCCTCTGTCAGCACACGGTTTCGGATTCTGTTTCGGAATGCCAGTTTTTTGTTGAATTTATAACGGCCTACTTTTGCCAGGTCGTACCGCCTTGGGTCAAAAAACATCGCTGTGATCAGGCTTTCCGCGCTTTCTACGCTTAACGGCTCGCCCGGCCGGATCTTTTTGTACAGCTCTAAAAGACCTTCCTGGTAGTTCTCAGCAACGTCTTTTGTAAAGCTGGCTTCAATCTTTGGCTCATCGCCAAACAGTTCTCTGATCTCTTCGTTTGTGCCAACGCCAAGCGCCCTGATTAGGACGGTAATCGGCACCTTTCTTGTTCTGTCTACACGTACATAAAACACATCGTTGGAATCGGTTTCATATTCTAACCATGCGCCACGGTTGGGGATGACTGTCGCGGAAAACAATTCTTTTCCTATTTTATCGTGGTCTATAGCATAATAGATGCCCGGGGAACGTACCAGCTGGCTTACAATGACGCGCTCCGCGCCATTGATGACAAATGTCCCTGTTTCCGTCATAAGGGGAAGGTCGCCCATGAAAATTTCATGCTCGCTGATTTCTTCCTTTTCCTTATTATACAGGCGGACTTTTACTTTCAGCGGTGCCGCATAAGTCGCATCACGCTCTTTGCATTTCTCGATTGTATTCTTATTCACGGGCATTTCTTCCCTGCACAGCTCAAAATCCACAAATTCCAAGCTAAGATGCCCGCTGTAATCAGCAATCGGAGAAATATCGTCGAATACTTCTTTTAAGCCTTCGCCCAAAAACCACTGATAGGAATCTTTCTGGACCTCTATCAGGTTTGGCATTTCCAAAACCTCTTCCTGCCTGGAATAGCTCATGCGCATGCTTTTGCCAGAAATAATCGGACGTATTCTGTTTTTTTCCATCGACATTTCACCCCGTTTTCTATAATATCAGCCTTTTCCTGCTATTTTAGGCATAGCAAAGCCCAGCACTTTACAATAGTGCACTGTCCATTTTACTACAAACGGATGTTGAAGTCAATACTGACTTTTATTAAATTTACAACGAAAGACCGCACCTTTTGCAAGTGCGGTCCCATGCTTTTTCTTTTATCCGTCTGCTTCTTCTGGATTATTTCAGCGTAGCCTTTGCGCCTTCTGCTTCCAGCCTGCCTTTTATGTCTTCTGCTTCTGCTTTCGATACTGCTTCTTTTACAAGTTTCGGTGCGCCGTCAACGAGGTCTTTTGCTTCTTTTAAGCCAAGGCCGGTAACTTCGCGCACTACCTTGATGACTTTTACTTTGTTAGGGCCAATTTCTGTCAGCTCTACGTCAAATTCCGTCTTCTCCTCAACTTCTGCCGCACCGTCTGCCGCTGCTGCAACTACAACGCCTGCTGCTGCGGATACGCCAAACTCTTCTTCACAAGCCTTTACTAAATCATTCAGTTCTAATACGCTCAGTTCTTTGATAGCATCAATGATTTCCTGCTTTGATAATTTTGCCATTTTTCTTTACCTCCATTATATTCCTGATTTTATTTCTTTATCCATGGTATCTTTTGCTTTGCCCATCAGCCTTCTTGGGCTGGTGCAGGGGCTTCTGTTTCCGGTGCAGGAGCTTCTGTTTCCTGTGCGGGAGCTTCTGGCGCAGACGCTTCTTCTGGCGCAGATGCTGCACATGCAGATGCACCGCCTTTTTCTGCAATCTGGTTTAAGACACGCGCAAAGTTCGTGATAGGGGACTTCATGCTGCCAAACAGCCTTGCAAGCAGTTCTTCCCTGGAAGGGATCTTTGCAATGCTTTCCATGCCTGCTGCGTCATATGCCGTGCCTTCCACAAGGCCTGCTTTGATCTCTAAGACAGGCGCGGTCTTCGCAAATTTGCTGATCAGCCTCGCCGGAGCCGTCGCATCCGCAGCAGAAACCACAAGTGCGCTCGGTCCTTCCAAATAGGGAAGCAGTGCTTCGCATTCTGTTCCTTTGAATGCAAAATTCATCATCGTGTTTTTGTACACTTTGTAAATGATGCCCGCTTCACGCAGCTGTTTGCGCAAAGCAGTATCCTGCTCTACCGTAAGCCCGCGGTAGTCTACAAGGACAACTGCCTGTGCATCCTTTACGGTTTTGGCAATTTCTGCAATGATAGGCTGTTTTAATTCTACTTTTGCCATTTGTTTTACCTCCTTATAGATTTTGTGCCGATTGGAGAAAACATCATCAACTGTGATTGGCTTTATACGAAAAAGCCTCCCTTGCAGCCGCAGGGAGACACCGTTTACATACGTTTACCCGTTCCCTCGGTAGGCGGCATGCTTACGTCTAAAAAGACACCTACTGTCTTCGGCATGGCCAAAATGGCCTTTTACAGAATAGCACAACCCTTTTATAATGTCAATACTGCTTTCTTGCATACTTCTATATTTAATGCTATAGTATAGTCATAAAAATTATGGAGTTGATGCAGATGCGCAGATTATTATGTTATTTAAAGGATTATAAAAAGGAAGCGGTCATCGCGCCTTTATTTAAAATGTTAGAGGCGGGCTTTGAGCTGTTCGTCCCCCTTGTCATGGCAAGCATTATGGATGTCGGCATACGGTATGCAAATAAGGGGCATATTTTGAAAATGGGGCTGCTGCTCATACTGCTTGGCATCATCGGCCTGGCATGTTCGCTCACAGCACAGTATTATGCCGCCAAAGCGTCCGTCGGTTTTGGGAGCAGGCTGCGCGATGCCCTTTTTTCCCATATCAACAAACTTTCCTATGCGGAAATTGACACAATCGGGACATCCACGCTCATTACCCGTATCACAAGCGACGTCAATCAGATCCAATCCGGCGTCAACTTGATGCTGCGCCTTTTCCTGCGCTCCCCGTTTATCGTCTTTGGCGCTATGGCCATGGCATTTACCGTAAACATCAAAGCCGCTTTTGTATTTGTCATTGCAATCCCGCTGCTGGCCCTTGTAGTGTTTGGCATTATGTTTGCCTGTATCCCGCTGCACAAAAAAGTGCAGAAAAAATTAGACGAAGTCCTTTTGCTCACAAGGGAAAACCTGACGGGCGCAAGGGTCATCCGCTCCGTGTGCAGGCAGGAATATGAAAAAGAAACGTTTGCGCGGGCCAACGAAAGCCTTGTGGACATTCAGACGTTTGTCGGCAAAATATCCGCTTTTTTAAACCCCGTTACGTATATCATCGTCAATGCCGCTTTGATCCTTATCCTCTATGCCGGTGCGCTTGAAGTAGAGCGCGGCATCATTACGCAAGGGGAAGTCGTGGCGCTTGTCAACTATATGTCGCAGATTTTAATAGAGCTTGTCAAACTGGCAACTTTAATCATTACGTTTACAAAATCGCTCGCCTGCGCCAACAGGGTTGCTGAGGTTTTTGATACACAGCCAAGCATTGTAGGGCATCCGCACAAAGACGCTGCCGGCGCAGGCCCAGGTTTAGAAGCCGTTCCAGAAACTGACACTCCTGTCATAGAATTTCGCGGCGTGTCGTTTTCTTATGCGGGCGGCAAGGAACATGTGCTTTCCAATATTAACTTTGCTGCCCGGCGCGGGGAAACCATCGGCATCATCGGCGGGACAGGCTCTGGCAAATCAACGCTCGTCAATCTGATCCCGCGCTTTTATGATGTATCCGAAGGCAGCATAGCATTCCATGGCCGCGATGTGCGCACCTGCCCTTTTGATGAGCTTCGCGGCAAAATCGGCATCGTCCCGCAAAAAGCGGCACTTTTTCAAGGCACGCTGCGGGACAATATGCGCTGGGGAAAACAAGGTGCCTCTGACGATGAGATCATGCAGGCGATCAAAACCGCACAGGCAGAAGATATCGTAATGCAAAAGGCCAAAAGGCTTGATTTTTACATTAAGCAAGGCGGCAGCAATCTTTCCGGCGGCCAGAAACAGCGTTTTACCATAGCCCGTGCGCTTGTCAGGGCGCCTGAAATCTTAATTTTAGACGACAGCGCCTCAGCACTCGACTATGCTACCGATGCCAGGCTGCGCAAAGCAATCCGGGAACATACGCAGCATATGACTGTATTTATCGTGTCGCAGCGTGCCCTTGCCGTCAAAGACGCTGCGCAGATCATCGTGCTTGACGACGGTGCCATCGCCGGTATCGGCACGCACAGCCATCTGTTAGAAACTTGCGAAGTATACAAGGAAATCTGTTTGTCACAATTATCCAAAGAGGAGGCGGCGCATTGAAAAAAAACAAAAATCCAAAAAAACAAGAAATTGCCGGGCAGATGTATTCTGCCTTATCCGAAACGCTGCACTATATCAGGCCGCATTTGTTTTTTGTCCTGTTATCATTGCTTTTGGCACTCTTTACGGTCGTCCTGACATTGTATGTGCCAATCCTGACCGGATACGCCATTGACCTTATCATAAAAAGCGGACAGGTGGATTTTTTGCGGTTATTCCCGCTCCTTAAAAAAATTGCCGTCATCATGTTAGTCACGGCTTTTGCGCAGTGGCTGATGAATCTGTGCAACAACCGGATCACCTACCACGTTGTCAAAGATATCCGCACAAAAGCGTTTGCCCGCCTAGAGGAACTTCCTTTAAAATATATCGATTCCCATCAGCACGGCGAGATCATCAGCCGCATCGTCACTGATGTTGACCAGTTTTCCGACGGGCTGCTGCTTGGCTTCACCCAGTTTTTTACAAGCGCGGCCACAATTTTTGGCACGCTGCTTTTCATGCTCTCCATCAATATACGCATTACGGCAGTCGTTGTGTTCATTACGCCGGTTTCCTTGTTTGTGGCCGGATTTATCGCGAAAAAAACGTTTGCCATGTTCCAGAAGCAGTCAGAAACACGCGGGGAAATGACCGCATTAGTCAATGAACTGGTCGGCAGCCAGAAAATCGTGCAGGCGTTTTCTTATGAAAAAGAGGCAGAGAAACGTTTTGGCGCCATTAGCCAGGAACTGGAAAAATGCAGCGTGCGCGCCATTTTCTTTTCTTCTGTGACCAACCCCTCCACGCGTTTTGTCAACAGCCTTGTCTATACGGGCGTTGGGGTTGCCGGTGCGCTTTCTGCCATTGCCGGCGGGCCGTTCTCACTCTCTATCGGCCAGCTTTCCTGTTTTTTAAGCTATGCCAACCAGTACACGAAGCCGTTTAATGAAATTTCGGGCGTCGTCACAGAACTGCAAAACGCCCTTGCCTGTGCTTCCCGGGTCTTTGCCTTTATCCACGAAAAACCGCAGCCCGCAGACGCCCAAGACGCGCTCGTGCTAAAAGACGCCGCCGGGGAAGTGACGCTCTCGCACGTTTATTTTTCGTACACGCCGGACAAAGAGCTGCTGACAGATTTAAACCTTGCGATACGCCCCGGGCAGCGGATTGCCATCGTAGGGCCGACCGGATGCGGCAAAAGCACGCTCATCAACCTGCTCATGCGTTTTTATGATACGGACAAAGGCAGCATCTGTGTGGACGGTACGGATATTTTGTCCATTACCCGCAATTCCCTGCGTTCCAATTATGGGATGGTGCTGCAGGAAACATGGCTAAAATACGGGACAATCCGGGAAAATATCGCCTATGGCAGGCCGGATGCCACACAAGAGGAAATCATTGCAGCAGCCAAAGCGGCACATGCGCACAGCTTTATCCGCAGAATGCCAAACGGTTATGATACGATGATTGCAGAAGACGGCGGCAACCTGTCGCAGGGACAGAAACAGCTGCTGTGCATTTCCCGTGTTATGTTAACCTTGCCGCCGATGCTAATACTCGATGAGGCCACTTCTTCTATTGACACGCGGACGGAGTTAAAGATCCAGCAGGCATTTGAAACGATGATGAAAGGGCGCACAAGTTTCATCGTTGCGCACCGGCTCTCCACAATCAAAAATGCTGATGCCATCCTTGTTATGAAAGACGGCAATATCATCGAACAGGGCAGCCACGAGGCACTGTTAGCGCAGAAAGGCTTTTATTTCACGCTCTATAACAGCCAGTTTGCCGCTTCAATCGAGTAGGGAGCGGTTTTCTACCCTACTCGTGCGCCGGGCGCGTGCTGCGATAGCAGCTAATTTCCATACGCGCCCGTGTGCATAAAAACGGACAGGGAAATTTCCCCTGCCCGTTTCAATTTTATAAAAATTTTGCTGTGCTAAGCTTCACTCCAGGACCCATTGTCGCCGCAAGCGTGATGCTTCTTAAATACTGGCCTTTGACTGCGCTTGGCTTTGCTTTTATAATCGCTTCCATGACAGCGGAAAGATTTTGCTCAAGCTGTTCCCCTGTGAAAGAAACTTTGCCGATTGGCACATGCACAATATTTGTCTTGTCAAGCCTGTACTCAATCTTGCCTGCTTTGATATCTTTGATCGCTTTTGTAACGTCCATGGTAACTGTGCCCGCTTTCGGGTTTGGCATCAAGCCTTTTGGCCCAAGCACCTTGCCAAGGCGGCCGACAATGCCCATCATGTCAGGGGTTGCCACTACAACGTCAAAATCAAGCCATCCATCATTTTGGATTTTGGGAACCAGTTCGTCGCCGCCTACATAATCTGCGCCAGCAGCTTCTGCCTCGTTTATTTTGTCCCCTTTTGCGAATACCAGAACCTTTACCGTCCGGCCCGTGCCGTTTGGCAATACAACGGCACCGCGGATCTGCTGTTCCGCATGGCGTCCATCGCAGCCGGTTTTGATATGAAGCTCTACTGTTTCATCAAATTTTGCCCCTGCGGTTTTTTGCACCAATGCGATCGCTTCCGCCGGATCGTATTGCGTTGCGCGGTCTACCAGCTTCGCAATCTCTTTATACCTTTTACTGTGTTTCATTCTGTTTCTCCTCCCCTACTTATCTTCCACTACAATACCCATGCTTCTGGCAGTTCCGGCAATCATGCTCATAGCCGCTTCCACGCTTGCCGCGTTTAGATCCGGCATTTTCATTTCAGCGATTTCCCTGATCTTATCTTTGGAAATCGTCGCTACCTTCGTCTTATTTGGCACTGCGGAGCCTGATTTGATGTTTACTGCCTTTTTAAGCAACACTGCAGCAGGAGGAGTCTTTGTCACAAAACTAAAACTTCTGTCTGCATAAACTGTAATGACAACCGGGATGATCAGATCACCCTGGTCTGCCGTCCTTGCGTTGAACTGCTTCGTAAATTCAACGATGTTTACGCCATGCTGCCCAAGTGCGGGACCAACCGGCGGCGCTGGCGTAGCTTTGCCAGCAGGAATCTGTAACTTGATATACCCTTGTACTTTCTTTGCCATAACGGCACCTCCTATCAATATATGATTGTGGTATTACGGGCTAGGCGACCCTTCCACTGTGCATTAAGCGGCATCTGCCGCATAATAACCAAGCCTACATACGGCGCACTTCCGCAAAACTAATCTCTACAGGCGTTTCCCTGCCAAACAATTCCACATTGATCGTAACCATCTGTTTGTGGAAGTCAATCCTTTGTACAACGCCCGCCGTGTCTTTCCACACGCCCGCCACAACAGCGATCGTATCTCCTTCGGCAAAATCAATGGATACATTTTCCATCTTGATCCCAAGGGGCTTCATCTCTGCTTCGCTAAGCGGCACCGGCTTGCTTCCAGGACCTACAAATCCCGTAACGCCACGCGTATTCCTGACAACATACCATGTGTCGTCATTCATGATCATGTTAAGCAGCACATAGCCTGGAAACAGTTTCTTTTGCACTGTCTTCCTCGCGCCGTTTTTCATCTCGACAACGTCTTGCATCGGGACTCTGACTTCCAGAATCTGATCTTCCAAATGTCTGTTTTCAATTGTTTTTTCAATATTGGCTTTTACTTTGTTCTCATACCCGGAGTAGGTATGCACCACATACCAATTTGCCTCTGCCATATCAATAACCATGCCCCTTCCATAACCTGCGGTATTTGGACAAATCCTGCCTTTATAAAGACAGGAAGTTGATGCCATACTGGAGAATCGTATCCAGCAAGGTAATGATCAATCCTAAAACAATGGAAATCGCAACCACCGCAAACGATTGTTTTAACAGTGACTGTTTATCTGGCCAGGAGATTTTTTTCAGTTCTGCTTTGATGCCTTTTAAGAACGTCTTAAAAAAGCTCTTTTTGGGCGCATCTTTTTTTGGCATGTCTTTTTTCTGTGTTTCTTTTTTCTGCGTCGTTTCTCCCATTATTTAGTCTCCTTGTGTAGTGTGTGGGTCCTGCAGAATCTACAATACTTCTTTATTTCCATTCTGTCAGGATGCGCTTTCTTGTCCTTTTTCGTATTGTAGTTGCGCTGTTTACACTCTGTACATGCTAAAGTAATCCTTATACGCATTTATTCCACCTCCGCGTGCATATTTTCTATCCTGTTTCGTCCTATCCGATTCTGCCGGTTTTCGCCTTTTTCCACCTTAATTTATCGCATAAAAAAAAGACCTGCGGCTTATCTTGTTTGATAACTATACCATAAGAAAGCGGGCACGTCAATAGGGAAAATGCATGGGAAAGAAATTCTAAAAAATTTCTAAAATTCTGCTTGCATTTTGCCACGTTTTGGTGATAG